>JAESGR010000062.1_pt1 | contig 357541 bp, 297 predicted proteins | sample 9269771 | NCBI WGS metagenome assembly JAESGR01 (sample SAMN15739572, study PRJNA653492) | algae metagenome | isolation source: Chroococcus sp. CMT-3BRIN-NPC107 and co-occurring heterotrophs from well... | place: USA: Clark Mountains Wilderness, California | collected 2010-04-18
CGCAGGACCCGGCCGGCGGGCCCGGCCGGGCGGCGCGGGCGTGGTACTCGGCCTCGTCGTTCGACGTCCGGGTCGCGTTCGCCGACGCCGCGACCCACCGGGTGTCGCTGTACGCGCTCGACTGGGACCGCCTCGGCCGGGCCCAGACCGTCGAGGCGCTGGACGGGCTGACCGGGGCCGTGCTCGCGACGGCGACCCAGGCCGCCGCCGACACCGCCGGCGGCGCGTACGTGACGTTCGACGTCGCCGGCACCGTCGTGTTCCGCGTCCGGTGCACAGCCGGCATCAACGCCGTCCTCGCCGGCGTGTTCGTCGACCCCGTCCCGGCCGCGCCGGCCGCCGCCCCGGCCGCGTCGTTCGTCCGGACCGACGTGATGACCGGCGGCACGTGGCGCGGCGCGTACGGCGGCCGCGGGCACGCGCTGCCCGGCCAGCCGGCCGCGCTGCCGGCCGGCGCGTCGGTCGCGGCGGTCGCCGCCCCGGTCCACACGTGGGCGGCGGCGACGGCCGACGCCCGCGCGCCGCAGGACCCGGCCGGCGGGCCCGGCCGGGCGGCGCGGGCGTGGTACTCGGCCTCGTCGTTCGACGTCCGGGTCGCGTTCGCCGACGCCGCGACCCACCGGGTGTCGCTGTACGCGCTCGACTGGGAGCACGCCGGCCGCGCGCAGACCGTCGAGGCGCTGGACGGGCTGACCGGGGCCGTGCTCGCGACCCAGTCGGTGTCGGACTTCGCGGGCGGCAAGTACCTGACGTTCGACGTCGCCGGCACCGTCGTGTTCCGGTTCCGCCGCACCGCCGGCCCTAGCGCCGTCCTCGCCGGCGTGTTCGTCGACGACGTCCCCTTCCCCGCCAAGGTCAACTTCCAACCGGAGGACGTCCCGCAGGTCGACGGCTACCTCCCCGATCACGGCCGCCCCTTCGCCGCCCGCGGCAACGGCCTCAGTTACGGCTGGAACGCGCCGGTGCCGCTCGTGGTCAACCGCTGGACGGACGCCGACGATCTGCACGACACGTTCGCCGCCATGCAGTTCGGCGGGAACTTCGTCTGGGAGATCGCGCTGCCCGACGGCGTGTACGCCGTGCGGATCGTGGCGGGCGACGCCAACGCCTGGAACGAATTGCAGCGGATCCGGGCGGAGGACGTGCTAATCGTCGACAAGCGGACGACGAGCGCCAACCGCTGGGTGGAGGGGACGGCCTACGTCGCGGTGACCGACGGGCGCCTGACCGTCGCCAGCGGCAACGGGGCCCAGAACAACGCGATCGGCTTCATCGAGATCACGCCCGCCCCGGCCGGCACGACCCCGCGGCCGCCCGACCCGGACGACCCGCCCCCGCCCCCGCCGCCCGACGACCAGCCGCCCCCCCCGCCCGCGCCGCACAAGCCGGAGACGGTCGTGATGGGGACGAACCTCGACGGTTTGGCCGACTTCTCGACGATCGCGCCGCTGGTGGACCTGGCGTCGGTCTTCCGCGGGTGGGGCACGTGGCCGGACGTGTACAACCCCAACCCGAACCTGCCGCGGACGGCCGACAACTACCCGCTGCTCGAGGCCGGGCAAATCGCCGGCACCGTCACGTACGCCTACGGCTACCCGGACGGGCAGTACCTGGTCAGCTACGACGGGGCGGTGGAGCTGAGCTTCGTCGGGATGAACGCGCAGTTCACGGTGACGAGCCACGACAACGGCCACTGGGAGGGGATCCTCTCGATCACGCCCAAGAGCTCGGCCGGCGATCTGCTGCAGATGATGGTGACCGGGCTGGACCCCGCGGACCCGCTGCGGAACCTGCACATCCTGAGCCCGGACCGGGACCCGCTGGTGTCGGACGTGTTCCGGCCGGTGTTCCTCGAGAAGCTGATGCCGTTCAACGGGCCGCTGCGGATGATGGACTGGATGCAGACCAACAACACGCCGGCGACCGACTGGCAGGACCGCACCGCGACCACGCGCTTCAGCTACTCGAACGACACCGGGATGCCGTACGAGCACATCGCGGCGCTGGCGAATCTGCTGGACAAGGACCTCTGGATCAACGTGCCGTACCACGCGACGGAGGAGTACGTGCGGGAGATGGCGCGGTTCTTCCGCGACCACGTGGAGCCGGAGCGGACGATCTACGTCGAGTATTCCAACGAGGTGTGGAACCCGGGGTTCGAGCAGATGGTGGCCAACCAGGCCGCGGCCTGGGCCGACGACACGCTGACGCGGACCGACGACTTCGGCCGCCAGGCGCAAAAGTTCGGGAGGCTGACCGGCCGGGCGGCGCAGATCTTCCAGGAGGAGTTCGGGGCCGAGCGGTACGGGCAGCAGGTGCGGTTCGAGCTGGGGGGGCAGATCGCCAACACGTACTGGTCGCAGACGGCGCTGGACCAGATCGCGCTGGACACCGGGGCGCCGGCGGGCGACTTGATCTACGGTGTGGCGGTGGCGCCGTACGTCGGGGTGCCGGGGGACCTGGCGGCGATCGACACGCCGGAGCTGACGGCGGAGGGGCTGTTCGACTGGATGCGGCACTTCACCGACACGCGGCTGACGACGTGGCTGCGCCAGCACCGGGCGCTGGCGCTGCAGTACGGGCTGGCGCTGGACAGCTACGAGGCGGGCCAGAGCTTGCAGTACCTGGACGGGAAGAACGGCCCGCTGAAGACCGCGGCGCAGGACGACCCGCGGATGGGCGAGTTCTACGAGCATTTGATCACCGTCTGGGCCCGCGAGAGCGGCGGCGGCGTGTTCGGCAATTTCGCGATGGCGACGAACTACGGCCCTTACGGCTTCTGGGGCGTGCTGCAGACGATCGACCAGGAGACGAGCGTGAAGTACGAGGCGGTGACCGGGATGGCGGGGAAGATCGTGTAGCGGGCAGAGGGGCGTGGGCGGTTGCCGGTGGCACGCCGCGGGCGGGCACACAACGAGGATGCGGCGGCACGGGTTGCGGAAGGTTCCCGCGGGCCGGTGCCGCCGCGTCGGTTTGAGGGAAATGGCGCGCGTCAGGCCGCGATGGTCGCGCTCACCATCTGGCTCCAGGGGCCGGTCTCGCCGCGGCTGTTGCGCCAGCGGGCGCAGTACCAGGCGGTCTTGCAGGCCTGCTCGCCGCTGAAGGCCTGGGTGACCGTCGTTTTGCTGGACATCGCGATGATCGGCATCTTGAGCGGGTCGGCCGGGACCATCTCGTCGTGAGCCTGGACGACCATGCGCACCTCGCACTCGGCGACGCCCTCCGGGCGGCGGGCGCGGCGGGTGGGGTCGGTCTCGTCGGCGATCTTCAGCGTGTGCTCGAGGCGCTGGCCCCCCTGCACGGCCGGGAGCGGGCGGGTGGTGGGGGGCGGGGCGGGGGTGCGGCCGGAGGCCGGGATCGTGATGCGGAACGCGGCGCGAACTGTGTCGGTCATGGCCGGGCTGGACTGGAGCCGCTTGACGGCGGCGCGGACGTCTTCGACGGCGGCGTCGAAGTTGGCGTCCTTGGTCTGGCGGGCGGCGGCGGCGTTTTCCTGGGCCGTGCGCGCCGCGTCGAGCGACGAGCGGGCGGCGGTGATCACGCCGGTGAGGGCGGTGATCTCCTCGGGCGTGAAGTCGAACGTCGCGCCCTTGGACGTGATCTCGTTCGCGAAATTGGCCAGCCATTCGGAGAGGTCGATCTCCTTGGTCGGCAGGTAGGAGGATGCCATGGGGGCTCCTTGCGAAGTGGGGGTGGGCGCTGCCGCGCGAATCGGCCAGTTCGGCCACGCGCGGCTTTGCCACCCGGTTGGGAGACTTGCGTCGTCGTGCGGAAATTACCGCTCGGTCGCACCCGATGAATCGGGATTTGTGGAAGCAGGCTTGAGAGGCGAGAACAAAAAACTGGTGGAATCGATCTCGCGTGACCGGCCGGCACCGCGCTGACCGACGGGCGGTTGTGGGGTTGGAACCCCGCGCGGGAAAGGGCAGGGCCGAGAATAAAGGCGGCTGCGGCCTCGGGGGCGGGATCCCGGCCGCCAGCGGGTGCTGGCCGTAGGATTCCGGAGCGGCGGCGCCTAACTCCACCGCCAGTCAACAGGGCCGCGGAGCGGCTCCGGAAGACTGTGGAGCGCACCCAGTAGACTGCGCCGCAGCTTCAGAGGATTGTGGAGCGGGGCCGGAAGGCTGCGGAGCACGTCCCGAAGCCTGCGCTGCGCGTTGGGAGGACTATGGGATCATCGCGCCGGACTGCGGACCGTCGGGGACGAGCAACGGTTGGATGGGGGAGGTTGAAAAACGTGAACCCCACCCCTCGCCCGCGACGACCCGCCCGGGGCCCACGCCGGGAAATCGCCCCCCTGCTATCACTCGGCAAGTGTCAATTCGCCTGCGGCGAACGAGGGCGAAGGACTCTCGATTTCCCGCCGTACCCGGGCGTGCCGCCGCTCGCAGGGCGGCTGGTGGCGTAAGTGCGAGGGCGGGGAACCCGCCCACCGCGCCGGAAGTGAGGCTCGCGGGGCCGGGAGGGTGACGGCGCGAGCCGAGAGTCCTTGATCACGGCTTCGCCGCAGGCGAAACTTAACCCCCGTCGCATGACAAAGGGGGGCGGCTCGGGCCGTCGGGCCCCGAGCGGCCCCGCGAGCCGGGCGGAATGCAGAGAGACAGCCCGAGCGCCACGTAACTACGGTACACTTCTGTGACTGGATCCGTGGTACAAGCCGACGTTGTTCCGGAACCAACTGGCGGACTCGCGGAAGCTTTGATCCATCCACTTCAAACGCTCAAATCCGAGTTCCAGTGGCTCCCGGATAGACTGCGAATGTGTGTTCCACGTCAACCCCCTGTTAGATCTTCACCGCATCCCGAGATGCTCGCGTCGATCTCCCGCCAAGTTCGTTCCCAACTATAATCTCTAGCCCTTGCCGCCCCTCGTGCCGACATGTCCCGCCGATGCAAATCGTCCGTCATCAAGTGCTCCATTTCCGCCGCCCAATCTGTCGCAGAGTCGGGCGACAACAAGACTGCAGCGTTGCCGCACACCTCGGGGATACAAGAGCGATTACTCGCAACTATCGGGGTACCATACTGCATCGCCTCCACCAGGGGGATGCCAAATCCTTCGCAAAGGGAAGGGAACACGAACGCCGTGGCTTCTGTGAACAACGCGGCGAGCAGCCCCTTGCTTACGGGGCCCAAGTCGTCGATCACGTCCGAAGCGCCACAGCGTGCGATTGCACCCCGCAGCGTTTCACCCCGCCGGTGGCCCGCGAAAACGACTTTGAACCGACGACTCGTCCTCTTTTTCAGTTCTAACGCCGCTTCGATGAGCAATCTGTGGTTCTTGTGGGGCCAATCCACCCCGACGAAAAGGAAGATGGCCGCCCCCGCGTACTGCGCCCGAACCTGCTCTCGCTCTATGGAACAGTCTGCTTCGGGGTCCACGCCGCTCGGTGCTTCCGCAAACACTCGGGTACGGGCATCTAGTTCCGGATGAATCGTTAGCAGGTCATCAGCTGTCGCCCGGGAGGGGCATAAGATAACCGACGCCCGCATTAGCGACTTCTCCGCGTCGGAGCGGCGGGCGATGTCCCAGCGGCTAAAGTACTCGGGATGATGTAAGTGAATGAGGTCATGGCAGATCGCGACCACGCCCGGCAAGTTCGGCACGGGCACAAAGCAGTGCGGCCAGATGATCGCGTCGAGGCTGTTGAGGAACTCCCTGTTCATCCCTGTCGCTAGTTGAAACGCACGGGCGGCAAGTGACCGCCGCCGCAGCATCCATGACGTGCCGGGGCTCTTGAGCCACAACTGACAAAGGGGCGTCAGAACTCGGGGGCGCGTCAACATCTGGACATTCGCCGGCATCTCTCGTAGAGGCTCAGCATACGACGTGATGTACACCACCTCATGTCGCGAGTGATGGGCGTTCCTAGCAAGACCACGGACGAGGCTAAAGACGCCACCGGATCTCGGGGACAAGTTCAGACCGAAAACGCCTAGTCGTGCCATTGTCTCACTTCCACAGTACAAACGTCCAGAGCAACCATCCCATGGGCTTTCGACTACCCCAGGACGGTTTAGGGTGTGGCTGAAGTTGATTCTGCCCCACAGCCGGCGCCACCACCCGGCTTCCATCCGGTTGGGGCATGCCTGAGGTACTGCGGCGTGGTAAGCGGTGCCCGGTTCGGTCGGAAATCGTATAGCAATGCCACTCCCACGACCAGTAGAACACATGTCTGAGGGACGATCTGGGTACCTATGGAGCTCTCGACACAGTTGCTAATTAGGATGACCAAGATGACAATTAGGCATGTGCGATTCACATCATCATCATTTCGACTTGCCACCGACGTGTGTGCACTTCGTAATGCCCGGACGAGCCGGCCCAGAAACCATACCAGTAGCCCCACGCCGATAACGCCACACCCGGCGAGAATCTGAAGGTAACCATTGTGTGCATGATAGGTGGATATCGTCCACACGCTTACACTTCCATTTGGCCCGAGCGTTCCAAATCCGTTCCCTATAAGGAGCGCGATGGGAGGAGCATCCAACAGCATCCCCCATAGCTCAGTTCGTCCGGTTAAGGTGGTTAGTTCTGCCGAGTCTCCATCTCGCGACACGAGGTCAACGCTGACTCCCAGCGCGCGCTCTATGACGTCTCCCGCCGCGACCAATACGAACACTACAACGCCGCCCGCTAGACAGAGGATGGCGGCCCGCACCCGTGCCATCCGGTCAAGGGGTGACGAGACTACCTGAATAAGTACGCCAACTCCGACTGCGGCAACCATAGATATGGTTGCGCCTCTAGAGCCCGAATATACTAACACATACAAATCGGATACTAGTAGGACGACCGCCCACGTTCTGACTAACCGTGAAACCCCGCGTCGAAGCCATAATGACCATAGCAATATTACATGAATGGCCGTAGCGGCACCCAATATGTTAGGCGGGAGAATATCTCCGCCTAACCGATAAACTGTAGCCCCCCCTGGGAAAACAGCACGCCAGACGGCATCGACCCCAAGAGCACCTAGAACTGCAAACGGGAGGATGATTATCGTGAGAGCCAATGCTATGTCGCGCAAAATGACTTGGCGGATGTCCCGTCGATAGCTCTGCCAGTACCCGGCAATTAGAACCGCCACCGAGACAAACAGAAGGAGTTGCGAGATCGAACGAGACAAAGAATACCCAGGTGCTGCGGACCACACGCCAGTCAGGATTCCATAAGAGGCGAGAAGAATGAGGGGTAGCATTAGACGGAGGACGAACAGGATGAGATCGAGCGAGATAGGAAAGAGCAAGGCAAGAGAAAGCGGCGCAGAGATGCAGCCGATCTTGACTAGAACTACCCAGTTGATAGTGACACCGCCAGAGGCCGCATCCGCAAACGATTCGTTCCCGGGCGGATTTATCGCGGAGACGAACAAACCGCTCATGCATATAATCAGGAACTTGCGCATGACAAAGACTTCTAAAGACCGCGGTCAGACTTTCGGGGTCTCTTTGTTCAACATTGGGGATTCGAACCCATTCTGATACGCGCTTGCAACTGCGTGCCGCCACGAAAGCGACGACGCTCTGTTGTTCGCCACACGTGACAATGGCCGCCATACTTCGTTGCTTGATATCTCAGCGAGGACAGCGGCCATCTTCTTAACGACAGCTTCTTCTGTTTGACCTCTTGTGGCAACAACTCTTCCGCAGGTGTCATTGACTAGTTGTGCCGGGCCACCGATATCGAGGCAGACGACAGGAAGACCGGCAGCCAAAGCCTCCAGCACCACATTGCCACTTGAATCGTGTAGACTAGGGAACAATAAGACATCATGCTCACGGTAGATAGTTACGAGTCGAGCCTGATCGACCCACCTAATCCACTCGATGCAGTCCTCAAGTCCTAGGTCGGCAGCGATCGCTTTTAGCCAACCCTCGTCGGAGCCTTGTCCCACAATTGTAAACTGCAAGTTTGGCACGCTTGGGCGTGCCTGTGCAATGGCCCGAAGTGCAAGATGAATCCCCTTCCAATAGATGAGACGCCCCGCAAATAGCACCCGCGTCCTTCGACTCCCCTCGCTCTCCGACAAGGTCCGCGCTACAGTTCGCACCTGATCGCCAGCGGTGCCTATCTCTAATTGAACTCTACACTTAAAATGGTACTTTCGCGGTATTTGCAGAAGCGTCTCCGGCGTCTTGCACAGGATTAGCGTTGACGTGCGGTAAACCCAACTCATCAGAGGATCGAGTCGGGCGACTCCGATTCCGATATCCCTCACGCGCTCTAGCAGCTTCCCGCGCGCATGAATGCCTTGCCTGAGTGCGAGCGGTGCAGATTCACCTCCACCTAACGGCCCGAAGATGAATGGTATTCGCAGGAATGGCATGAACGAAGGCATGCGATACAAGCCGAACGTAATATGGTGGACAACGTCCATAGGCGTGTTTTTTACTAGCGATGCCGCACGCCTATAAGCTGTCCACTGCCAAAGTAGATAGTATAGGTAGACGCCCCTATTGCCCTTCTTCCACCACCGCGCCCACGCTGGCAGGTCGTGGTAGATGAAGTGAAGGTTGGGGCTAGGTTGAGTATCCATCGCTGCGTTGATGGATTTCCGATTGTTCTCGCGGGTCAGGACCCACACCTCGTGTCCCAGTCGCGCGAGCTCGATCGCCCAGTTCCACCCGACGCCCGGCTCCGAGCCCTTCCCTGGTTCGCAAGCATAGGCAGACAGGAGGATCCTCATGTCGACACCTGCCCGGAGATCTCCGCGCGCAATAGCACAGACAGGCTATTTAAGAGCGTGCTTCCTGCAACGGCCCCCCCCTGTGCGGCCGTCGTCTCACCATAGAATGAGAACGATCGTAGCAGGTACGCGAGCCACCACTCCGCCTTTGGGTATTCGAGTTTTCCCGCGACCGGCAACCCGGCATTCAACACCTGGCGCACTTGCGATGACCCAATCCGCTGACGCAATCGAAGGGCGATGTCCTTTCGTGTTCTTCGGATTGTGTCGAAGCACACGTAGTGAAAGAGGTCCGCCAACGGAAGCCCTATCCCAGACCACTCCCAATCGAAGACATATGCCGACGGATTGACCCGCACGTTCCACGGGAGAAAATCGCCATGAACGCGCCCGTGTGGAATCGGGCTCTCTCCAAAACGACGTTGAAGGATCGAGACGCCTTCTTCCAAAAGGCAAGCCGCTGATGACTCGCCGAGCTCGCGGAGGCGTGCGGCAGAGGCGAGTATGCGTGAGCGCACCGGCGACGTGGCCCACGGCTCGGCATGACGCGTGCTTTCAAATAGACGGCGAGCGAAATCGACGATTGCCGGCGACGGCAGAAACGGCGCGCGCTTGGGCACTCCGTCGGGCGCGCGCTGTACGGAAATCGTCCGTCCCCACCGCTCGAACGTGCCAACCAATTCCGGAACGCGACCGCGCGCGAACCCGAGACGCGACAGGTCATCCAACACCTCGGCCTCTCGCCGGATGGCCGCTGGTGATCTTGCGCCGTCGCTCACTTTAACGTAGAAACGGGCATGGCCCTCCGCATCGATACATTGGACTGTAAATTTACGGAACGGGCTTTGGGTCCCACAGTAAACCGCATAGTCGAACCTGGTGCCAGGCGAGACCGTCTGCATCAGTTCATCAAGGGGCCTGCCGGTGGGGAGTGCTATCGGGCGCGAGCGCCTCAGCGCGGGAGCTACACGAAGCCACACGTCCAAGGCGAAGGACCGTAACGGGTTGTTCACGAGTTGAAGGGCCGCCCGACGTGCGGTGGGTCGCACCGGCACGTACAGGCGAGGAGGACCCTTATGGGGCAGGCGCCACCATTGAGACCCATTAACTGCGGCCTCGGCGGACACGCCAAGCACTTCCCTCTCGAACTGATTCGTCGACTCAGAACTCACACATACCACCTCGGGCCGAGGCGCGCCGCGGTCTGGCACTGGCCCCCTGCCAACCTTCGGCCTGTTATTTCCCGCCCGCGGCAGGAGCAGGGGCGGAGGCGGGTACTATTCGGGCGACCGCGGCCTTGACTACGCGCCCCAACTGGCGCACGGCGAGGGGCACCTGCGGTAGGCGGGCGTTCCTGCGGAAGAAAAGCGAGGCGCTCTCCTGATACATCCGCTGGGCCGCGGCTCTCGAACTGCTTCCCCACTGCTTGTGCAGAATCCGGGCCCCGGGTGCCACCGCAAGCTTCCAACCTGCACGACGGATGCGAACGCCGAGGTCCGCATCCTCCCAGTACATAAAGAACCCGTCGTCAAACATTCCCACTTGCTCGAGCACGTCTCGTCGGATGAGCATGCTCGCGCCGCAGAGGTAATCAATCCGGCTCTCCGCCACCGGTCGAGTAAATACTCCCGTCCGCCCCAGAACCCAGTTCACCGAGCAGCCGCCCCACACTTGGACGCGGGCCGGCTCGTCCATCCAATAGAGCACGGAACCAACGGCCCCGATTTGGGCATCCTGCTCCATCCGTTCGACTAGTGCCGTTAGTGAATTCGGGTCGACCTTGGTGTCGTTATTCAGCAGCCAGACGAAGTCAGCCCCCCCCTTCATTGCGTGGCAGATGCCTAAGTTGTTGCCACGGCCGAATCCGAGGTTCTCTGCCGATTCAATGACTTGCGCTCGCCGTGCGTTCGACCGAAGTTGCTCAACCGAATCGTTGGTCGAAGCGTTGTCCACAACGTATGTTTCGAAGTTCCCGTAGGTCAACCGGTCGATCGCCGAAAGACAGTCGCGCGTGTCAAGCCAACCGTTGTAGTTGAGGATCACGATCCCGACCTTCGGTCTCTTGGAATTTGCCATTGGCTTCATGTCCCTTGGCGTATCCGCCGGCCCCGCACCTGAAGTTGAAACATCATCCAGTGACGGAACAACCGGAACGTGCCGTAGTCTACGGTTTGCAAGATCCGTTTGCGCCACCCATCAGCTAGGTACCGGTCAAACCACTTCTCGATAACCAGGCCGGCATCGTCGCACCACCGCTCTAGACGCTTGGCGGACATCATTTGGACGTGGGTCCGGTCAAAGATGCCCGACGAGTGTTCCGGCCAGTCACCCCGGACTTCGAACTGAAGTAGCACTTTTAGGCACCGCATGTTGGGAACACTGATGACGACCCACCCCCCTGGCCGGACAGCCCGGGTGAAACTTGCCAGACGTTCGCGAGCCATCGGCAGGTGTTCGATGACGTCTGCCAGAATGAGACCGTCAAGCGATTCAGGGGCGAAAGGCGTCATATCGTCGGGCGACACGACCCATGCTTTCGTCAATCGCTTGCTCGCAACTGCAATAGCCTCCGGCGAGATGTCGACACCAAGCACCTCGCGCCCTTGTTCAACCAACACCCGCTCCGTTGCGCCCATCCCACAGCCGATGGAACCAATTACGCGACCGTCGGCCGGCACCATTCGGAGAATGCTACCGCGCACGCTGTCAGCATAGACGTATCCCTCTGGCGCAGATCCGGCCTCACCTGGCGTGTTACCGTGCGAACTGATCTGCCCTGTTGGTGACGTCATATGCGGGGCCTCTCATTTAGGTTCTTTGCAATGATCGTAGTTATTTCCGCGACGAGTTCCTCGACTGGCGCGGATGCATTCAGCACGTGCGTGTTCTTACGGCCGTCGAGTAGACGCTTATAAGCATGACGCTGGCGTTCCGTCTCTTGCGGGCTTACCTCCTGCTTTCGGCTCTGCAGCAGGTCCGTTGGGCCATCGATCAGGAACCAGATATCTGGTTGCGGCATCAGCCAGTTCACAGCTTTAGCAATCCACATAGGGCCCCCGTACCTGTACCGCCGGGGGTCAACGAGTAAGTCGATGAAGTGCCGGTCGGAACAAAGCAGTGTTCCTTTCGCTCGCTGGTGAACCAGACGGAACCAATACCCCACAACCCAGTCAAGCCAGAGTAGTTGGACCTTCGCAAGGGATGCGAGTAGGCCGCGGGGGGGTTTCCCGTGCGGATCCGTCACAGGCCCTCCGTGAACACGCCTGCGCTGGAACATTCCCGGGCTCCAGTGGAGGATCGCGATTCGTTGGAAGGCGTGGTGCCGCGCCGCTCTAAGGGCGTTCAAAGTGGTTGATTTTCCGCTCCCATCTGGCCCAAGCACTGCGATCCAGGGGAGGGGCGGTCGCGTGCGTAAATCTATCTCGCACTTCCAGAATTGCAACCAGCCGCGCAACGTGCGGAACGGCGCACGACGAAGTGCTCGCCACCACACGGCGCGACGGACGCGCTTCGCCCACGCTTCGGACTGCTCAGGCGTCCCTTCGGCTGCGGCGGCCCACAGCCGCGCACCCCACTTATCGCCGGCCGCGTTTCGCAGGATCTCTTGGAACACTTCTCCGTCGCACCGGGCCGCATCAATGATCGTGTCGCGGTAGCGGGATTTAAAGAACCCGCCCCATAAGAGGCTGGCGAACCAAGAGATGAGCGCCTCATGCGCGATCCGAGGTTTAAGAAGCCCAAACTCGGACGTCGCGGCGGCGGAGAGGACGTCCCGGGTCGGGAGGTAGATCGCCCCGCGCCACTCGTTCGACGTCAGGATATCGACGTGCCCCCAGGTGTAAAAGTGCGAACGAACGTAGGACCGGTAAGCACTCCAGACAGGGCGGCCCATGGACTGAACTAAACGGGACTCCGCATCGGGCGGATCTGCGGCGAGGATGTCGACGTCCCCCCCCCGCGCGATGCTGGCCCCCACGTCATGGTTACGCAGTAACACGCACCCGCGCAATCCGCGCAGGCACGCTAGGAGTTCTTCTTGGGGAGTCGCTTCCGCCGCGGTCATCTGGAAATCGCCCGGTAAAGGTTCGCCATCTCGTGGGCAACGACCGGCCAGACGTATTGATCGCGAACGAGTTCACGCGCCCGATCGCCCATCTTGTTCAATTCTTCTCGCCCCGCTGCGGCCGCCGCAAGGAGTCCCTTGGCAATACTCGCGGGCGAGCCGTCCACGACCCATCCAGCCTCGTACTTGCGAACTGGGTCGGCAAGGTTCGTCTCGGGAGTCACGAGCACCGGACGACCGCTAGCCATCGCCTCCAATGCCGCGAACGGCAGCCCTTCCCAGCGTGAGGTGTGGACAAACAGCCGACAGGAGGCAAGGGCCTGCCACTTCTCCTCGCCGAACACGGGGCCGACGCAGCGGACACCGGCGGTGATACCCAGGTCGAGGGCTGAATTCTCCAGGTACGCACGCCCGTTGCGAAAGTCCGAGCCGGCGAGTGTGAGTTGCGGAAGAACATCCGCCCTTGTTCTCCTCGCTTGGGCGTAGCCTTGGACGAGGAGGTCTAATCCCTTTTGGTCGACCGCGAGCCTACCTAGGAAGAGCCAGCCGCGGGCGTCACCGGGGGGAGTAGTTGGCCGTCCCAGCAGCGATTCTTCAATGCCGTTGGGTATGAAAACGGTGCGACCCGCCCCGAGGCTTCGGAGGTCTCGTTCCTCTGCAGGGCTGACCGCGTGCGTAAATGCGGCCCCGCGTAGGAACGGCCGCTCCAGAACTTTCAGCCAGATCGCTTTCTGCACCCGGTTACGTCCCCTCAGGACGTTGGAGCTGTAACCGCCATTCGGGGTGACGACGTAGATGCCCGACAACTGACCCACGTACAGGTTCTCGGGCGAGAAAACCGAATGAAGGTGCACGATGTCGAATTGGGCCACGTTCGACCGAACGTAGTCGCGCGTCGGCGCGGGTAGGCGTAGCAGGTTCAACCAGCGGGCTGAATGGGCCGGCAAGTCGATGATCCTAACGCCCTCCTCGGATCGCTGGCCCACCCTGTCGCACTTGGACGAGAAGTGCCACAACTCCGTCTCCACCCCTTCGCGAGGCAAATGACGGGCAAGTCCCGCGATCGTCTGATTGACACCGTTGGCGCTGTCTGGTTTGAAATTGCCGACGTGAAGGACGCGCATGTGCAGAGGCGACGAATCAGTGAATCACGCGGGGTGCAGTAGTGCTACGATTGAGGCGACCTAGTTCGAGGCCGAGAGATAAGGATTGGACGGACAGGCAGAGCAACAGCGCCAGGACAACGCCTGCCAATCCGAGTTTGAACATAAGAAGCAGGCCAATGCTGAGCGAGGCGAGGGCGGAGACAACTGTCGCGCGAAAGACTGCGTCCGGCCGCTCAAGGGCGCGAACCGCTGCGCCCAGAACGCCGACGACACCGGTAATTACCGGCAGGAGTCCCACCGTCCAAAGAAGAGACGAGAGCTCCAAAAAGCGGCCGCCATAGACGATCTGCATTGCCGGACGATGAAGAATTCCCAGCACTAGCCAGTAAACCATTGGCCCGCCGACCAGCACCAGTAAGGCACTGCGCAACGGCGCGGCGGAGCCGGAGAGGCGCGCGTTGACGAAGCTGGGAAGTAGCAAGGTACAAATCGCGGCATTCGCCTGCAACAGGGGCATTACGAGGTTCATGAGAGCCCGCAGTGCGCCGCTCTGCTCTAGACCACCAACGCTGGGCAGCATCAGGAAGTAAATATTGCCGGGCACGAAGCCGACAATCGCGGTGGCCAGTGCCCACTTCGCATATCGCCAATGGTTGGCCGCCGCTTCGCGGATGATCTTTGGCTCCCCACCGTTCGGCAGCCGGACTGTGAGTTTGTGGGCAAGCCAAGCGGCAGACGCCAAGCTTGCGGCCGCCATGACCACTAACGCGGCAGGTACACTCACGAGTTGTGCAGAGTGAATTAGACCCAGCCCGCAGAGCGTCACGATCAGGTATCCGAAACCGGCCATTGCGGCAGTCTTCGGATCTGCCCGCACGTAACACGCGCGCCGAAGCAACCAAGGGAGGAGAATGAAAGGCTGTGCCAATGCGAGGGAGCCAAGCGCTGTGGCAACGTCCGCTTGCCCGAACAGTTGCAACAGTCCCGCACCCAAGACAAGGATCAGGCTCGCGACTGCGCACACGGCTAAGTGGCCGAAAAGAAGTGCTCCGATGTAATGGCCGAACCGATCTTTGAATCGCCCGTCCGCCCCGAATACTAGCATTGGCTCGGTCAAGAGTGCGGTATGAAATGTTCCAACGAACAGAAACACCGTAAACGCCACGGTGAATGCCCCATACTCCACCGGCAAGAGCCAGCGGGCCAGCAGGACGTTCGTTGCGAAGTTCGAACCAGCAAACAATCCTTGGTCAACGACTGCCCAGAAGCCCCTTCCCAGCCCACCTCGCCCGCTAGCGTTTTTGGGGGCCGCAAGTGGCGGCGCGACCAAGTTCTCGGCCGGGGCTAGGACATTCATAACGTCAACCACGCGCGGGAAAACAAACAAACTTTCAACTGTAGCTTCATGAAACGATTGCGAGCGTGGATCATAGTGGGGGCGTGCACTCAGCGGCCCCACACGCTTCTCCGAACGAGGAGGTACGAATACAGACTATTCGTCACCAGATACCGCTTCCCCAACCGCCGCGGCTCCGTGGCCAGCCGGAACAGCCACTCCAGCCCCCGCTTCTGCATCCACGCCGGCGCCATCTTCTTCGCCCCGGCGTGGAAATCAAACGCCGCCCCGACGCAGAGCTGAACCGCCCGGATCTGCTCCTTGTGCTCGAACGCGAACTTCTCCTGCTTGGGCGAGCCGATCCCGAGAAACACGATCCCCGCCCCGCTGGCGTTGATCCGCTCGATTGCGGCGGCGTCCTCTTCGGGCGTCAGCGGGCGGAACGGCGGCGACCACGCGCCCGCGATGACCAGTTCGGGGAACCACTCCGCGAGCTTTGCCCGAAGCTTGGCCAGCACGTCCTCGGTGCCGCCGTAAAGATACACCGAAATCTTCTCGCGGGCGGCGGCCGCGCAGAGGAACTTCATCAGGAAGGGCCCGTACACGCGGTCGCTCAGGCCGGCGTTATGGAACTTGTTCAGGGCCCAGCGCACGGGCTGGCCGTCGGGGCAGACGGCGTCGAACCCGTTGATGACTTTGCGAAACTCCGGGTTTCGGGCCCCCTCCACCACCACGTTGACCGGGGCGAAGTCGATCAGGGCCGGCTCGCGCCGCTTCGCGGCGCGAAGGACGCAAGCGATCACCTCGTCGTACGTGGTCGCGCTGACCTGCACGCCGAAGAGGTCGTGCTTCACCGGCCAAGGCCGCGGATCGGCCCCACAAGCGCCCGACACCGGCGTACCGGCGTCGAGGGGGGTCTGCTGGGTTGTCGCGCTCGGCATGGCGGCTGGCTCGCTCCCTTGTGCATCAGGTCCTGCGGGGGGTGGCTCTGCGTTCAGGGTGAAATCATAAGGGCGGAGGAATCGACCGCCACCCCCCTGCCGCGCAATTATCGCGCCCCGCGCCGCAGCAGCACGGCGGGGATCGTCCGCGCGATGAGCGACAGATCGGTCCACAGGCTCCGGCGGCGGATGTAGTCCAGGTCCATCCGCATCCACTCGTCGAAGAAGACCTGGCTCCGCCCCTCCACCTGCCAGACGCAGGTCAGGCCGGGCGTCACGTCCAGGCGGCGGCGGTGCCAGGCCTCGCAGTCGTCCGACTCCTTGACCGGTAGCGGCCGGGGGCCGACCAGCGTCATCTCCCCCTTCAGCACGTTGAAGAGCTGCGGGAGCTCGTCCAGGCTCGTCTTGCGGAGGAACTTTCCGATCCGCGTCACCCGCGGGTCGTTCTTGAGCTTGAAGGCGGGGCCGTCCTGCTCGTTGAGCTGCATCGCCCGCAGCTGGGCCTGCTGGGCCTCGGCCCCCACCACCATCGAGCGGAACTTGTACATCGTGAACGTCTTGCCGCCGAGGCCGGCGCGGGGCTGGCGGAAGATGACCGGGCCCTTCGACCCGAACTTCACCGCCAGGGCGGCAACGATCATCACCGGCGAGAAGAGGATCAATGCGGTCGACGCGCCGATCAAATCCAAGGCACGCTTCCAAACCGGCAGCGGCTTGGCGAGCAGCGATTCGACGTCGTTCAGCAGCGCGCCGGCCAGCGCGGGGTCGAGGCCGAGGCGGGGCTCGGCGGCGGCGGCGTCGGCCGCGCGCTCGCGGCGGACGGGGGCGGGCAGTTCCAGCATCAGGACGCCGGCGGGGCCTGCGCCGCGGCGGGCGACGGCGGCGGACGACGTCTGCCCGGCGGACGGAGCGGGCTCGTGGGCGTCACCGCGACGGCGGTGGGGGCCGGCCGGATCGCCGTCATGGCGGTGGCTGTCGGTGTCGGGGGTCGCGGCGTTGGTTCCGGGGGCGGCGGAGACGCCGTAGCCGTACACGCGCACGGCCGGCTCGATCCCGCCGGCGGCCAGCGCGGCGCAGACGTCGTGGGCGAAGCGGCGCGCCCCGGCCAGGGTGGTGTCGGGCAGCATCGCCGCGACGTGCCCGTCGTCGAACCAGCCGATCTCGTCGGTCACCCGGGCCCGCTTCAGGGCGGCGCGGGCGACGCGGGCCAGCGGGGCGACGCCCGGCTGCCGCCGGGCGGCGACGCCGAAGACGACCAGCGAGAAGCCCAAACCGCTGCGGTCGGACCGGGCGCGCTCGCGCTCCAGCATGTGGACGACCTGCTCGGCCGTCAGCAGGTGCCGGAGCGACCGCGGCCGGCGCTGCGGCCGCGGGGTTGACTTCGATCCGTCGGTTTCACGTTTCCCTTCGTTCAACAACATCCGTCTACCCGAATCCTTTCTTCGGACCTCGGTTCGTGAGGTCCCGCCCCCAAGCGCCACATTGGTTCCCGTCGCGGTTTGAACCCGCGCCGGGCTTGGTTCTATCAGTCGGTCGCTTTCGCGCCTCCCGCGGCGGAGGCCGTCCCCGCGCCGGGGAGCAGGCTCAGTTCCTGGATCAGCCGCCGGGTGGCGCCGTCCTGCGGCCGGAGCCTCAGGCAGACCCGCGCCTCCTGGAGCGCTTCCTTGACGTCCCCGGTGCGGGCCAGCGACCGGGCCAGGCCCAGCCGCCAGTGGTGCTGGCCGTAGTCGGCCCCCAACGCCTTCTTGTAGTAGACGATCGCCGCACGGTCGTCCCCCTCGGCCGCGCTGATCGAGCCCATCGACGCCAGCACCCACGCCGGCGCGTCCGGCTCGGCGGCCCGGGCCTTGATCTTCTCGATCGCCTGGCCCTTGGCCGCTTTCGCCAGGTCCTTGAGCTCGTCCGCCGGGAGTGCCTGAAAGGTTTCGGCCAGTCGGAACAACCGCCCCGCGTCGTCCCCCGCGACCGTTAGCGCCAGGTCCGGCCGGTTGACCTGGCGCACGTACGTCTCGACGATATCAGCAAAGCGATTGTTCGCCACCTTCTTGAATTTTGTCACCGAGTCGTCCCAGCGGCCTTCCAGGGCGTCGAGCAGGCCGGCGGCGAAGCCGGCGGTCGGGTCGCCGGGCGACAGGCGGTACCCCTCGCGGACGTGGGCGGCGCCGGCCGGGTCGCCCAGCACGAACAGCTCGAGCTGCCCGGCCATGCTCAGGTTGGCCCCGTAGGTCGGGCAGAGGGGGCGGGCGGCGTGCAGGCCGGCGACGATCTGCCGCGCCTCGGCGAGGTCGGCCTCGGACAACAGCAGGTCGCCGGTCTGCGGGTCGCGCTGGCGGCTGGCCTTGTGCCAGCGGTGGATCAGGGCGCCGTGGCGGTACTCGACGTTGGTCGGGTCGAGCGCGGCCGCGGCAGAGGCGTGGTCGATCAGCTGGGCGAAGTCCGCGTCGGCGCCTTCCCAGGCGTTGCCTTCCAGCCACGCCTCGGCCGCCAAGGCCTGTTCCCATTGGGCGTGGGCGGCGTACGTGCGGGCGGCGCCCCAGGCGGTCCAGCCGATCGCCAGCAGGGTGAGCGCGCCGGCGGCGAAACGGGGGAAGGTCGGCGCCGGGCGGACGAGCGCCTGGGTCTCGGCGGCCGCCTCCTTAACGGCGGCGGCCGCTTTGCCGGGCGAGCGGCCGAGGTGGACCAGCAGGCCGCAGGTGACGGCGGAGAGGCAGGCGACCGCCGGGAGGCGCTGGCCGAAGTCGCTGGCGCTGTGGATCAGCACGGCCGCCAGGCCGAACGCCAGCCCGATCGCCGTCACGCGCGTCGAGACCGACGAAGCCCGCAGGGCGCGGACGAGGTTGGCGAGGACGACGACGAGGAACAGGGCGACGAGGGCCGCGCCGATTGCCCCGGTCTCTTCGAGCACCTGGGCGTAGTCGTTTTCGACGTGGGCGGTGGCGCGGCCGTCGGAATGGCGGTCGTGCATCGGGTAGAAAGTCTCGTGGGCGCCCGACCCGATCCCGATCATCGGGAACTGGCGGTAAATGGCCGGCAGGTCCTGAAGGGTCTGCCAGCGCCCCCCCTCGAGCCGCTCGAACTTGTTCAGCGTGGCGAGGCGGTCGTACACCTTGTCGAACCCGGCCCAGAGCAGCGCGGCGAAGACGACCAGCCCGATCGGCGCGAGCACCCAGCCGCCGACGCCGCCCTTCTGCCCGGCGGCGCGCCGGCGGAAGTGGATCAACAGCGCCGCGAGCAGGCCGGCCGCCATCGTGGCCATCACGCCCATGCGGCTGGTCGAGAGGAAGACGCTGACGACGCCGGCGGCGATCATCCCGCCCAGCCACCAGATCCAGCGGGTCCGCCGCTCGCTCTCCCCCCACGCCTCGGTCCCGCTGCCGCCGCCCCGCTCGATCTCCCGCTGGTAGATCAGCAGCAGGGCCAGCCCCGCGCCGATCGAGAGGTTGATGAACTGGGAGAAGTTGTTGTAGTTGACGAACGGGCCAGCGGTTGGGCGCGCGGACGTGTAGATCGACCAGTAGATCTCTTTCGCCCCGCTCACGTTCTGCAGAATGGCGACCGCCGCCACCAGCCCCCCCACGCCGGCCACGGTCGTCAACAGACGCTTGACCTGCTCCGGGCGGCGGTAGACGTTCACGACCGCCAGGAACACGACCGACGCGATCAGCACCAGCCGCAAATCGCGGGCGGTCGCGTGCGGGTAGAAGCTCAGCGTCGTCCGCTCGAGCAGGGCCGCCTTGTCCGGCAGGTCCGCCAGCAGCTCCGACTTGAGCTGGAGCGTCTGGGGCGAGACGGCCGCGACCCACGCCGCCGGCAGCGGGACGATCTGGATCGTTAGCAGCAGGACGAACAGGCCCATCGGCACGTACGCCCACGTCCAGCTCAGCGGCTCCTTGTTCACGATCCACCGCGCCGCCAGCAGCACCGCAAGCGTTGCCGCCAGGGTCGCCACGACCAGCTCGCTCCACGGCTCGACGGCGCCGAGCGCCAGCGGGGCGAAGGTCAGCAACGCCCCGAGCACCCACTCGACCGCCAGATCGAGGCGGGTCGGCGGGGGGAGGTGGCGGGCGGCGGCGGCACCGCCGCCCCGGGCCGAAGAACGTGGGGAGAGGAGGCGGCTGCTCACGCGACACCCCCTGCCGGGCGGCGCGGCCGCAGGCCGGCGAAATTGCCCGCGGCGGCCGGGCCCCGGGCGGCGAACGTGATCAGCGGCTCGCCCCGGCGCACCCGCCCGGGGTTCTCGACGCAGAGGCGGCGGGCGACGGCGTGGCTGAACTGCTTCGAGATCGCGTCGGCGGCGGCGGTCATCCGCGGGGGGCGGCGGACCGTGTCGTGCGCGTCGGTCGCGACGATGGACACCCACCCCTTCTGGAGCATGTGCCAGGCCGACTGCTGCGCCCGGGCGCCGAAGTCGCCGACGACGCTCCCGGCGGTGATCTGCACGATCGCCCCCAGCTCGACCCACGGCCGCACGGCGTCGGGCCGCTGCTGCAAATAGTCGTAGCGCTCGGGGTGGGTGATCACCGCGCAAACCCCGTCGCGCTTCAGATCGTTGATCACGCGGCGCGGCTCGACGAACACCTCGTGCGGCAGTTCGAGCAGCAGGTAGCGGCCGGCCGCGCCGATCGGCAGGATCTGCCGCCTGCGAAGCATCGGGACGACCCGCTCGTCGATCCGCACATCGGCCCCGGTCTCGATCTGGAGCGGCACGCGCCGCGCCGTAAGGACCGCCCGCAGCTCGTCGGCGGCGCTTCGCACCCGGTCGGGCGAGTTCCGCCCGTCGTAGCGGCCGAGCTGGTGGGGCGTGGCGACCGCGTGCGTGAAGCCGTCGGCCACCAGGGCCTCGCACAGCGCGACGGCGTCGTCCATCGTGGGGGGTCCGTCGTCGAGCCCCGGCAGACAGTGGCAGTGGACGTCGGAGCTTTCCGCCGCGCTGAAGTGGTTCAGGCGCAGGGACTGGGCCGGGTGCGGCGGCAGCGGCGGCGACACCGGCGGCACGGGGGCTCCCGCCTCGGGGGAGGTCGCCGCTTCGCGCGGGGCGGGCGAGTTGTGCTCGGTGCCGAACGTCAAGTCCCGGTCTCCGAAAGGTCCGCGGTGGGGCGCGGGGCGGTGAAACGCGTCTTAGCTGTCGCCGTTGGCGCCGCCGGTGACGGTGCCCGTCAGGACGCGGCCGTTGGCCGCCTGGCCGGCTGCCGGCATCTGGCCCTGGCCGTAGTAGCCGTAGCGGTAGGTGCCGTAGCTGTAGTAGTAGCCGTCCTGCTTCTTCGCCTTCGGCACGTCGTTGACGACCACGCCGAGCAGCTGCCCGCCGACGCTCAGCAGACCGTCGCGGGCGGCCAGCGCCATGTTCCGCGTCGACTTCTCGGCCCGCAGCACCAGGATCGCCTGGTCGCAGATCGCGGCGACGATCCGGGCGTCGGCCACCGCCAGGACGGGCGGGGCGTCGATGATCACGTGGTCGTAGGTCTCGGCGAGGCGGTCGAGCAAATCGGCGAACGCCTGGCTGTTGAGCAGCTCGGCCGGGTTGGGCGGGATCGGGCCGCACGGGAGGATGTCCAGCCCTTCGGCCAGCGGCGAGTGGCACACGGCCTGCTCGACCCGGGCCTGGCCGGAGACGACGCTCGACAGGCCGACCTGCGCCTCGAGCTCGAACACCTTGTGCTGGGTCGGGCGGCGGAAGTCGCAGTCGAGCAGGACGACCCGCTGGCCGGCCTTGGCCATCGCGATCGCGAGGTTGCTCGCGGTCGTGCTCTTGCCGTCGCCGGGCGAGGGGGAGGTGACCATCAGCTTCTTGGCGTCGCCGTCGGGCGAGCCGAAGTAGACGGCCGTGCGGATCGTGCGGTAGGCCTCGGCCGTCTCCGACATCGGCTCGAGCGCGACGGCCTGGCCGCAGGCGACCGCGCCGCGGCCGGCTTTCATGTGCGGCACGATGCCGAGCACCGGGTAGCCCAGCGTGACGCGAACCTCTTCGATCGAGCGCAGCCGCTGGTCCATCCAGTCGGCGGCCAGGGCGGAGCCGCAGCCGAACATCAGGCCCATCATCAGGGCGGCGGCGAGGATCATCGCCTTCTTCGGCTTCGCGGGGCGATCCTCGGGGCGGGCGACGTCGAGGATCTGGGCCTTCATCCGGCCGATCGCGGCGTCCTCCGCGGTCAGCGCCAGGTCCTTGACCTTGCCCTCCAACTGTTCACACCGCTGCTCCTGGCGCTTCATCTCCGATTCGAGCAGTGCGTACTCCAGCGCGTTGGTCGAGACGTTTGAGGCCTCCTTACGCGCTGTCTCGAACATCGTGTGGATCTGCAGCACCTTCTCTTCCGCGATCTCCAGCGTGCGCTGGGCCTGGGTCAGGAAGGCGCGGGCGTAATCGAGTTCCAGCTCGCGGATCTTCCGGCGGTGCTCGAGCGCCCCGGACAGCCGCACGCTGACCATGGGGTGGTTCTTACCGGAGACCCGCTCGGTGTGGGCGGTCTCCATCTCGAACTTGTGCAGGCTCGAGCGGAGCTCGGACAGCTCGCGGTCCAGGTTCGAATAGGCGGAATTCCCGTCCTTCATCACCTGCCGGGAGGCGATGTAGTTCCCGAGGGCCTTTTCGTCCTTCAGGGCGGCCTCGACCGCCGCGAGCTCGGCCCGGGCGGTGGTCGCTTCGACCTGTGCCACGCTCAGCTGGTCGCTCAGGCGGGAGAGCTTCTGGAGGGCGATGTTGTTCTTGTCGTACTCGAGGGCGAGCGTGTCGTGCTCGGCGCGGTACTTCTTCATCCGCTCGATCACGTCCACCAGCGCCTTGTCCTGCTTGTCCTTCTCTTTCTGGAGGATTTCCAGCACCTGCGCCGAGTTCGATTTCTGGTTGACGCCGAGCCCCTCCATGTAGGACCTGACGATTTCGTTGACGATGTCGGAGGCCTCCTGGGGGTAAGGCGACTCGAACGAAACGGTGATCAAGTCGTCCTTCTTGCCGACCTCGACCTTGAGGCTCTTCTTGGCCAGCAGCAGCGGGTTGTCGGCCTTGGCGAACGTCTTGAGGCGCGACGCATTGATCGTTTCGAGCGCCTTGGAGACCACCGGCGTGGACTGGACGACTTGGGCTTGGGCGTAAATGTAGCTGTCCGCCTGGCGCTGGGGGGCCATCCCGTCGCTCAGGATCCGGGGGCCGTTCTGCTCGACGTAGATCCGCGAGCTGCTGACGAAGATCGGGGTGGCTTTCTGGACGTAGACGAACCCGCCGATGACCGCCAACAGCGTCAGCCCCAGCACCACCCACCGCCGCCGCCAGACGATCCCGACCAGCGCACGCTGCGGGAGCTCCGCGGGGGGACCGCCGTTCACCGGGCCGCCGGCCACCTCGATCGCCTGGTGCGGCTCTTCGTACTTGCTGACCCGATTGTGCTGCTTGGAAGGAACGAGCATCGCCCACCTACTCCTGATGGTTGACTCGAGGCATGACGCAGAGTTGGTCGCACGAGGAGGATCGCCAGAAGCCGACCGAAGCTACCTGTTACTTCGGACCGTCCCCGCCCGGTGACCCAGCGTTGTAGATCCTTCGCTACGCGGGGCTGGACTACTATGTTCGCGAAGGCTCAGAATCTTCCGAGCATCAACGAACCGAGAGCGCGACCCCCATAAGCGCAGCATCCCCTGAGGGCATCAGGGGGCTGCATCGATTACCAGTGAGCTATGAGAACCCGGCCGGAACCCGCCATTACGGCTGGTTCGGATTGCCAGGGTTGCCCGGCGGCGGATTGCCCGGCGGGTTCGGGTTGCCAGGCGGGTTCGGGTTGCCCCGCGGCGGGCGAGCCGGCGGCCGGAACGGGCTGCGGGCCTGCGGCCGGAACGGCGGCCGAGCCGCGAACGGGGGAGCGCTGGCGACCGGCCCGAGCGTCGGCGCGGGGGACGCCGCCACCAGCATGTTCGCCGAAGAAGTAGCCCCCAGCTTGTTCAACACCGCAACCGCCGCCTTCACGGCGGGCTGCACAACGGGCTTTGCGACCGGGATCAGCGCCGGCCGCTTCACCGGCTCAGCGGCGAAGGCCGAAACTCCAAAGCCGAACCCAATCACCCCCGCGACCGCCAACACCCTTGCTGTTTTCCGCGTGATCATGCTGCCTCACTTTTTCCGTGGCAGACTTAAATTTCGAGCGTTCTTTACGAGGAACGCGCGGATCCTTGTCTTTTCCACTGCTGCTGACTCGATGAAAGTATTTTACGACGACTTAGTACGAATACAACTGTTTTCGTCCTTTGTTCATCGTAAAAGTTAAATTAACTCAATGGGACTTAACGATTCTGCGACGGCCGAGCATCAGCAGGCCGCAGGCGAGCAGGCTCAGCGTGGCCGGTTCGGGGACGGCGGCGACGTTCTGCACGACGTAGTCGTCGAAGTAGGCGACGCCGGTCTGGAGCGGCGGCTCGACGTCGGCGGGCAGCGCGGCGATGTCGGCGTCGAAGAACTGCGTGATCGCGCCGAGGTTCTCGTCGACGAAGCCGGTGACGGTCTCCGTGAGCTGGCCGTCGACGTAAAGCAGGGCATTCTTGGACACGAAATCGAGCGCGAGCGTGTACTGGTGCCAGGTGCCGAAGTCGACGACGTCGCCGGTCGGCGTGATCACGCCCTGGTTGGCCGCGTCGTAGAAGACCACTTCGCCCGTCTTGGCGTCGACGCCGAGGGCGCCGATCACTTTCGACGTGGGGTCGTAGGCCTCGATCCCGAAGAACGGCCCGAAGTTGCCGGCGTGAACGGCCTCGGTGACGTTCATCTTCCAGTCGATCGTGATGTACCGCTGGGCCGGGGTCGGCGTAACCACCGGCGTGTCCGGGAAATAGCGGTCGTTGTTCGCCGCCCGGGTGACCTGAACGGCCTGGTTGCCCGCGAACTTCACGGCGCTCTGGACGATCGCGGTCCCCGTGGAGGGGGCCGGGGACTGCATCCAGGACCCGCCGTCCTGCCCGGTCAACGGCCCGGGGGTGAACCGCGGAGCCTCGAACCCGCCGCTGTCATAAATTACGACCGCGCTGGCGTTTAAGGACGCGAGCCCGGCGACACCGACACACACTGCACCTTTGACGAACCGGCTTAGCACTTCTGCCTCCTCGACGTAAACCGCAATCACTCTCCGACGTAACGCTCCAACCATTTTTTATTGCGACACCGACACGGGAGGACCGCTTCTGCTCATTTCTGAGCCGCGAGACCCCTAATTCTGGCACACAACGATCGAGCAACTGCGGCTTGGGAAATCAAAGCAGGAGTTACAAACCCGCGTTTCCCGCCCCTAGCCCTGTGTCCATATCGCGCTGGTCCGCCCTTGGTTGGCCGGCAAACTATACAGCCTTCTTGCGCGACCGCAATCGGTAACTTTACGGGGTCGATTCGAGGAGATTTACCCGCGGGAGGACCCGCGCGCGGCAAAACCGCCCGCGGGTAACGCGGGCGGTTTGGGGGGTTGTGATGGAGATTTAGGCCGGTACGGCCCCGCCGGATTGCTGGGGGTTTTACCGCAAAATGGTGGATTTAAGGGACCGTGCAGGTGGTCGGCCCGCCGGGGATACTACGGCCGCCGCCGGCGCCGGGCCGCGAGGGAGCCGATCACCGCCGCCGCCCCGATGGACAGCACGCCGGGCTCGGGCAGCGGCGGGGTTGAGACGCCGCCGCCCCCGACGTTGCCGCCGGACCCGCTGGTCGGGGGCTTGGCGGGAGGGCGGGGCGTGTTGACGCCGTTCACCGACCGGAGGAAGAGCGGCTTGTCCGGGTCCAGTCCGATGAAGGCGTGGGACGGCCCGGTGTTGCCGTCCACCAGCCGCCACGTGTCGAGGTCGCGGACGTTCGACAGCGAGAAGCGCACCTCGAGCGGTTCGTCCTCGAGCCCGCTGAGGACGAGCCCGTCGCTGCTGCTCTTGTAGGCGAAGCGGGCCGAGGCCGTCTCGTCGCCGGCGTCGTAGGTGATGTCCTTCGGGTCGTCCCGGACGGACAAGTACGTCGAGGGCGTCAGGCCGGCGAACCAGTACCGGGCCCCGCCGACGGCGGTCCGGAACCCGTGGCGGGCCATGCCGTTGATGACGATCAGGCTGAGCGCGTGCCGCTTGACGTCGTAGTAGACCGCGGCGGTCGCCGTGGCGCGGGCGGTGCCGAAGGCCGGGTGACCGCTCTCGCCGTGGTAGTCGTAGTAGTTCCTGACCTTCTGCCGGCCGACGACGGCCTTGAACGGCTGGTACGTGATGCCGTCCTGCGAGTATTCCAAGTCCGGCGCCGTGTTGACCGGCGCGGCCTGCGCCGCCGAACCGAGCACCAGAGAGCTGACCAGCGCGACCCACTTCTTGCCCATCCGCATCATTGCTGTCTCCTTGTCCGCCCCCGGGAATGGGTGGCGGTCCCAACTTGGTTTCGGAGAACGGTGGTGTCGACTTGAGGGGCTGTAACGGATATTCGGGGGATCGGGGGAGGAACTCGACGCCTTCGGGGAGGGGCAAGGCGCGTGCGGGTGGGCGGGCGAATGGGGATCCGGCGATGGCCGGAGGGGGAGGACCCGCCCGGCGGGGTTTGAACGATGCGTGGCCCGGTTGATCAGGGGCAGGCCGGTTTACGAGGCCCGGCGCGGCGGCGACGGCGCCCCGCCCGCTCCCGCCGGGGGCCGCCGACTCAGGTCAGGCTCAGCCGGAGCGTGATGTTGCCCTGGGCGGCGTTGTACCCGTCGACCGCGATCTGATAGGTGGTGCCGGCGGTGACGGCGAACCGCACGCGGCTGGTGTTCGTGTTGTTCGCCCAGTCGTCGTCGTTCGACCCGCCGGTGACCGCCGCCAGGGAACCGAGGTCGGTCCCGGTGTAGACGGCGAGCAGCGTGTCGAACGTGCTGCCGAACGTGTCGATGGTGAGCATGCCGGAGGTCGGCGCGGTCCACGTCCACCAGACGGAGCGCCCGCCGGCGTTGCCGGCGTGGGCGGGCTCGCCCGCGTCCCGGCTCGCGCCTGCGTTGCTCGCGGTGACGGTGGCGGCCGTGCCGGTCAGGACCGCGCGGTCGGCGAAGCGGTCGTTCGCCGGGGCGGGCACGGAGACGGCGAGGGTGGCGCGCAGCGCGATGTTCCCGGTGGCGCCGTTGTACCCGTCGACCGCGATCTGGTACGTGGCGCCGGCGGTGACGTCGAACTTGACCTTGCTCGCGGTGCCGGCGCCCGGGGCGTCGTCGTTGGACCCGCCGGGGATCGGCGAGAGCGCCCCCACGGCGGCGCCGGCGTAGACGGCGAGGAGCGTGTCGAACGTGCTGCCGAACGTGTCGAGCGTCAGCGTGCCGGCGGCCGGCGCGGTCCAGGACCACCAGACGGAGCGCCCGCCGGCGTTGCCGACGTGCCTGGGCTCGCCGGCCTCCCGGGTGGCGCCGGCGTTCGAGCCGGTCGCGGTCGCCGTCGCGCCGGCCAGGGTCAGGCGGCCGGCGAACGCGTCGTTGGAGGCCGACACGTTTTGCGTGAGGGTGGCGGGGGTGCCGGCGGTGAAGTTCGCGTCGCCGCTGTAGGTCGCGGTCACGGCGTGGGCGCCGGCGCCCAGGGACGCGGTCGCGGGGGCGGTGGCCGAGCCGTTGACGAGCGCGACGGGCGCGCCGTAGAGGGCGCCGTTGATCCGGAACTGGACGTGTCCGGACGGGCTCCCTGCGCCCGGCGCGACTGGCGCGACGACGGCCGTGAAGGTCACCGGCTGCCCGATGCCGGACGGCGTGGCGGACGACACCAGGGTCGTCGTCGTCGCCGCCTGTCGGACGGTGAGGTTGAGTGCGGGGGAGGTGGCGGCGGGGGTCGTCGCGTCGCCGGCGTAGCGGACGGTCAGGGAGTGGGTGCCGACGGCGAGGGCCGCGGTCGAGAGGGTCGCGACGCCGTCGGCGTCGAGCGTGCCGGCGCCCAGGACGTTGGCGCCGTCGAGGAACGTGACGGCGCCGGTGGGCGTGCCGCCGGGGCCGGAGACGCGGGCGGTCAGGGTCACCGGCTGGCCGAACGCGGTCGACGCCGCGGCGGCGGTGAGCGTGACGCCGGGTTCGACGGGCCCCGCCGGCCCGGGGGGCGCGAGCCGGCCGAGGGCGTCGGTGTGGAACGGGGCGGCGGTCGCGCTGTTCCCGAGCGGCGCGAGCCCGTACATGTCCTGGATCGTCCGGAGCAGGTTGAAGTGGTCGACGTACTGCCCGTTGACCCCGGGGACGACGAGGTCCGGGTCGCCGTCGATGATCGTCGTGACCGAGTCGGCCGTGCCGCCGACCCACCGCTCCTCGTCCTGGGTGACGATCAGCAGGCTGTTGTTCTCGCGGGCCCAGCGGAGGTAGGGGTCGAGGTTGTCCTTGAGCCAGCCGTCGGCGCGGGTGCGGAGGACGTCGTTGTTCTGCTCGTCGGAGGAACCGGCCCACGGGTACGCCAGGTTCGACCCGTGCGTGCTGTTCAGGTTGTTCGGGATGACGAAGGAGACGGTCGGCAGGGCGGAGTAGTCGGTCACCGGCAGCGCGGAGAACGCGGCGAACGTGCGGTTGACGGCGGAGTTCGGCCGGGCGCGGCCGGTCGCGGGGTCGATCCCGACGTCGGTGAACATGGCGGCGGCGTTCACGTTGCGGGTGTAGAGGTCCGGGTACTGGGCCGTGCCGGCCTGCTGGACCTGCGACCCGTCGGACGGCAGGTTCTCCACGTAGGCGGCGAAGCTTTGTCCGGCCGCGAACAGGGACTTGGCGAGGTTCGGCCCGCCGAACGAGTGCCCGCGGCCGTTGTCGGTCCTGCCCTGGGTCGACCCGGAGTAGAGCGCGAGGGCGTTGGGCAGGCTGGGGTGCGTGACGCCGTGGGCGTTGGTGAAGACCAGGCCCGTGCGCGCGAGGGCGTTGAAGTACGGCATCAGCGGGTTGCCGACCGCGCCGGACGCGCGGTCCTGCTCGATCACGACGACGATGTGGTCGGGCCGCGCGACGGCGGAGAGCAGGCGGCGCGGTTCGAGCGGCTCGCACCGGGCGACCGGCGCGCGGTCCGCGCGCGCGCTGCCGCCTAAGGCCGGCGCGCGCTCCGCACGGGCCGGGACGCGCGGATACAACAGCCATTGCCGAACGCGAAGCATGGGGATCTCCCTTGTGCGGGCGCGATGCCGTGACGGACGTTCGTCGGGGTCGCGCAGCGGCTCGACGCGCCGCGCGATTCCGACACCCACTGACGAGGAGTTCTCAACCTAGGGACCGCGCCGCCGCCACGCAAGATGAAGTTTCGGGACGAGGAGGGACGGCTGCCGGCGTGGCGCGGAGGTGCACCAACCGTTGACGGGGCCGGAGGTTGTGCGGACCGCGGTCGGCCGCGCGGCCGGGTTCGCGGGCGGGTCGCGGGCCGACTTGTCGATCGTTCCGCCGCCCGTCGCGGCACGCGTCTGAGGACCTGGGCAAAGTGTAGGGGCGGTTGACTGGGAGGCGTTCCCGGGGCGACGGAGCCCGGGGCCCGCCGGGCGATACTGAGGGATTCCGATGGTCCGACCGCGCGCCGGTTCGCGTGATAGATTGAGTGCGGCGGCGGCGGCGACGGCAGGTCGCGGTCGGGTCGACCGGAGTGGAGGCGGTTGTGTCAACGGCGTCGGAATGGATCGAGTTCTGCGTGGGGCCGACCCTGGGGGGTCTGGGTCGGCCGCGCGTGCTGGTGTGCGTGCGGGGCGCGGAGGACGGGTACGTCGCCGAGGCGTTCGTCGTCCTGCGGAAGCCGCACGAGCCGACGTTCGATTTGACGTTCATGGAGGTGGCGGTCTCTCAGCCGGCGGGGGTGTTTGCCGACGCCGGCGTGTGCGTGGACCGCGCGTTCGTCACCGACCGGATGCTCGAGACGGTTCGTGAGTTCGTCCAACAGGAGCAGATCAAGGTCGCCCCCCGATTCCCGTTTGAGTGGGAGTACGAGCAATGCGATTGGCGGGCGGGCCTGTGCCGGCTCAAGCTGGACGGCGCGCCGCCGCACCTGCTCGAGGCGATCCGCGAGACGAGCCACTCGGAGGAGGTCGGCCGCTTCATCGCCGCGCTGACGGCCGCGCCCCAACCGTTTACGTACCTGCACGGGCCCACGCGGCGGAGTTTCGGCGCGGCGTGGAAGAAATACCCAGGTTCACAGCCTTCGGAGGTCTGATGAGCTTAGGGGACATGGGCAATCGTCTGGCTGAAGCCGGATGCCGCAAACTAGTGTTTTTGCAGCGCAAGGAACGTTGCAACGCGGTTGGTTCGTGTCATAGATTCAGGGCACGTCGGCGGCCCTTAGGCGTCGAACGGATACCGCAAGTGGGTGCTCGCGGTCTCATCAGTCTGTCTCATTTCGGAAGGCGTTCTAGCGCGCGGGCGGCCGGTCTCGGTGCGGCCTGGCGTGGGTAACGATCTATCATGCGCGAAACGCAGCCTGACTCTTGGCGGCAGGTACGGGGGCCTGCGCGCCTGTCCCGGACGGTCCCGGCTCCCGCGACGCCGCCGGCACTGGTCGAAGTGTTGTGGCGGCGCCGGTGGACGATGGCGGTCACGGGTGCGCTGATGCTGGCGGCTGGGGCGGCGTACCTGGCGCTGGCGCCGCGCGTGTACCGGGCGACGTCGACGGTGATGGTCGCGCAGGGGGCGCCCAAGGCCCTGCACGAGGGGCCGTCGCACGAGCCGGACTCGGACACGTACCTGCAGACGCAGGCGGAAATCGTGCGGTCGAGCCGGGTGCTCGAGCGGGCGGTGAGCGAGGCGCGGCCGCTCGCGCCGCGGACGCTGGGCGAGCCGGCGGCGGCGGGGGAACTGATCGGGGCGCTGAAGCGCGGCGGCGGCGGGTTCACGGTCGAGGTGCCGCGGCGGCGGTCGGACGCGCTGCTGGTGACGATGGAGTCGCGGTGGCCGGCGGAGGCGGCGGCGTTCGTGGACGCGGTCGTCCGGGCGTACGTCGCGGAGCGCGCGGAACTGCAGCGGCAGGCGGGGGCCGAGATGATGCGGGCGCTGGACGAGGAGCGGGCGGCGGTCGAGCTCCGCCGCGCGGCGTGCGCGGAGGCGATGGTGCGGTGCAAGCGGGAGGCGGGGGTGCTGTCGTTCCGGGACGAGCCGGCGAACGTCGGGCAGGACGCGACGGTCGCGCTGGCGCGGTCGGCGACGGCGGCGGAGGTGGCGGTGATGGAGCTGCGGGGGCAGCAGAAGGCGGTGCGGCGGGCGGTGGCGGACCCGGCGGCGATGGAGGCGTTCGTCGCGGCGCAGCAGCAGCGGGGGCGGGAGTTCGTCGACCCGCAGTTCGAGGAGCTGCAGCGGCAGTCGGTGGCGGCGGCGGTCGCGGCGGCGACGCACCGGACGACGCTGGGCTCGATGCACCCGCGGCTGCAGATGCTCGGGGTGATCGAGGCGGAGCTGCGGGCGCGGATGGGGCGGCGGACGCGGGAGATCGCGGACGCGCACCTGGCGTCGGTGGAGGCGCAGCTGGCGGCCGCGGAGGACAAGCTGGGGCAGCTGCGGGAGGCGTACCTGCAGCGGGAGGGGCGGGCGGTGGCGCTGGGGCCGGCGGCGGCGGCGTACGCGGCGCTGGAGGCGGAGATGGACCGGTTGCACCGGCAGCGGGAGCTGCTGGACCGGCGGCGGTCGGAGGTAAGCGTGAACCACGTCGGCGGCGCGGGGCCGCTGGACGTGCGGGTGCTCGAGCCGGCGCGGGTCGAGGCGAGGCCGGTCAAGCCGAACAAGCCGCTGACGCTGGCGGTCGCGCTGCTGGCCGGGTGCGTGGCCGGGACGGGGCTGGCGCTGGTGCGGGATTACCGCGACGTGCGGCTGCGGACGCCGCAGGACGTGCGGGTGTCGTTGGCGATCCCGGTGGTCGCGGGCGTGCCGCGGATCGACCGGCGGCTGTCGCCGGTCGCGCGGGGGCAGTTGCTGCGGCTCGACCCGCGGTCGGCGGCGGCGGAGGCGTACCGGTCGATCCGGACGGCGCTGCGGCTCGGGGTCGCGCACGACGCGAAGACGATCCTGGTCGCGTCGCCGGCGGAGGGGGACGGGAAGTCGACGACGGCGAGCAACCTGGCGATCGCGTTCGCGGAGGCGGGGGAGCGGACGCTGCTGGTCGACTGCGACCTGCGCGAGCCGGTGCAGCACCTGATCTTCGGGCTCGACGGGTCGCCGGGGCTGAGCGGCGTGATCGCGGACCGGGCGAAGCTGTCGGACGCGGTCTGCCCGACGGCGGTGGACGGGCTGCACGTGCTGCCGTGCGGGGCGGTGCCGGCGAACCCGTCGGAGCTGCTGACGGGCAAGCCGTTCGGGCTGCTGGTGCAGACGCTGCTGGGCGCGTTCGACCGGGTGGTCTTCGACTCGCCGCCGCTGGCGAACTTCGCGGACGCCCGGGTGCTGGGGGCGGCGGCGGACGCGACGCTGCTGGTGGTGCGGATGAACCAGTCGGCCCGGCACCTGGGGCTGCTGGCCTTGGACGCGCTGCACCGGGACGGGGCGAACGTCGTGGGCGCGGTGGCGAACGAGATGGCGCCGGCGTTGCCGTACCGGCGGTACGGCGGCGCGTGGGAGTACGCGGCCCGGGCGGCCCGGGCGATCCCGGCGGGCGCGGGCGCGGTTCGGGTCGTTAACGGGGCGCGCCCGTCCGACCGGGACCTGGTCGTGGCGGGCGACCCGGGGGGGGCGGAGGTGTTCGTCCACGCCTCGGTGAGCGGGAACGGACACGGGAGCGGACGTGGCAACGGCGCTGGGAACGTCGCCGCGCACGATCCGCTGTCGGCTGGGAACTCGGATCGTCCGACGGAGCGGTGACTGGCGAGGCGAGGCGAGGCGGGCCGGAGAGTGGTCGCGGGGTGTGCCCCGCAGCGGACGAGGCGGCGTATGACTGTCACGACTGAGATCATGCTGGACGGGATCGACGCGGGCGCGTCGGCCGTGGGCGAGGCGGATTCCGCCGAGCGGCTCGCGGCGGTGCTGGCGCTCCCGTCGCCGGCCGGGGCGGTGCTGTCGCCGGAGCCGGCGGCGGCGGCGCGCGGGGGCGGGGCGGGGCGGGAGGCGTTGCCGGCGTCCGAGGGGTCGTTGCCGGACCTCGGGGCGGTTTACACCGACGTGCGGCGGGCGCTCCGGACGAGCCTCCCGCTCGTGCTGGCGGACGGGGTCGGCCTGTCGCTCGCGGGGCTCGTCGCGTGCGCGGCGCTGGGGGCGGTGGCGTCGCCGGCGGTCGCCCCCGCGCCGTGGGCGGCGGTCGCGGCGCTGTCGCCGCTGATCGTCGTGTTCTGGCTGGCCGGGCTGTACTCGGAGATCTGGGTGCACCCGGTGATCGAGTTCCGGCAGTTGACGCGGGTGGGGGCGGCGGCGGCGCTGGGCGCGGCGGCCGGGGCGGCGGCGGCGGGCGCGTGGGGCGTGTCGCTCTGGTACCTGCTGGCGTGGCCGGTGCTCGCGTGCGTGGTGCCGCTGCTGCGGACGGTCGCGCGGCACGCGTGCATCCGGTTCGCGTGGTGGGGGTACCCGACCCTGGTGGTCGGGTCGGGCCGGGCGGCGCACGCGCTGCTGGACGTCCTGCTCGACGCGCGGCGGTGCGGGCTGCGGCCGGTGTTGATGACCGACCCGAGCGGGGCGTGCCGCGGGGCGGCGGTGCCGGTCGTGAACGACGCGACCGCGCTGGACTCGCTGGTGCGGGAGCGGCGGATCCGGCACGCGGTGCTGTCGCTGCCGGACGTGTCGAACGCGCGGATGTCGGAGGTGTTGGACCGGTTCAGCGGGCTGCTCCCGCACGTGCTCGTGCTGTCGGACGCGGCGACGCTGCCGACGCTGTGGGGCGCGTCGCGGAGCAGCGGCCGGCTGAGCGGGCTGGAGGTGCGGAACGGGCTGATGCTGGCGACGCTGCGGGCGGTCAAGCGGCTGCTGGACGTGACGGTCGCGGCGGCGGCGATCTGCCTGGCCGCGCCGCTGTTCGTGGCGGTCGCGGTCGTGATCCGGCTGACCAGCCGCGGGCCGGTGTTCTACGGGCACACGCGGATCGGCCGGCACGGGCGGCGGTTCCGGGCGTGGAAGTTCCGGACGATGCGGACGGACGGGGACGCGGTGCTGCTGCGGCACTTCGAGACGGACGCGGCGGCGCGGGACGAGTGGGCGCGGGACCAGAAGCTGCGGCGGGACCCGCGGGTCACGTGGTTCGGCCGGCTGCTGCGGATGACGAGCCTGGACGAGCTGCCGCAGGTTTGGAACGTGCTGCGGGGGGACATGAGCATCGTCGGGCCGCGGCCGATCGTCGCCGGGGAGGTCGCGCGGTACGGCGAGATCTTCACGCTGTACACGACGGTGAAGCCGGGGATCACGGGGCTGTGGCAGGTGTCGGGGCGGAACGACGTCAGCTACGAGGGGCGGGTGCTGCTCGACCAGTTCTACATCCGCCACTGGTCGCCCTGGCTGGACGTGTACATCCTGGCCAAGACCCTGGTCGCGCTGGTCCGGCGGGAGGGCGCGTACTGACGCCGCGCGTGCGCGCCCGCGCGCACGCGCCGTCCGCGAAATGGTCATGGCGAACTCGGAACGACACGTCCTGTCCCACGTGGGGATCTACCTGCTGGCCCGCGGCCTGCCGGGGGTGGTCGCGTTCCTCGCGATCCCGCTGTTCAGCCGCCTGCTGCACCCGGCGGAGTACGGGCGGTACGCGCTGGTCGTGGCGGCGGCGGGGCTGGTGAACTCGCTGCTGTTCCAGTGGACGCGGCTGGCGCTGGTGCGGTACCTGCCGGCGCACCGGGGGGAGTCGGCGCGGGCGCTGAAGTCGGTGCTGGCGACGGCGGTGGTGGCGCTGTCGGCGGTGCTGGGGGTGGCGGCGGCGGCCGCCTGGTGGGCGCTGGACGGGTCGCGGTGGCGGGCGGCGGTGTGGCCGTGCTGGGCGCTGCTGAGCGTGCAGGCGGGGTACGAGTTGTGCTGCGAGTTCGCGCGGGCGTCGGTCAGGCCGTGGCAGTACATGGCGATGCAGCTCGCGCGGTCGGCCGTGGGGGTGGCGCTGGGGGCGGCGCTGGCGGTCGCGGTCGGGTGGTGGGGGCCGGTGGTGGGGCTGGCGGCGGGGATGGGACTGGCCGTCGCGTACGCGGCGGCGCGCGACTGGCGCGACGTCCGGCCGAGCCTCGACCGGGCGACGCTCGCGAAGGTCGGCGGGTACGGCGTCCCGATCTCGCTGACCGTCGCGCTGACCGTCGTGATCGGCACGTCGGACCGGTTCCTGATCGACCGGTTCCTCGGGGACGGGGCGGCGGGCCTGTACTCGGTCGCGTTCGACTTCACGTGCCAGACGCTCACCCTGTTGATGCTCGTCGTGAACCTGGCGGTGTTCCCGCTGGCCGTCCGGGCGTGGGAGTCGGAGGGGCCGGAGGCGGCGAAGGGGCGGATGGCGGCGAACGCCGCGCTGCTGGTGGCGGTGGGGGCGCCGTGCCTGGTCGGGATGTGCCTGCTCGCGCCCGGGATCGCGCGGGCGTTCCTCGGTGCGCAGTTCCGCGACGCGGCCGTGGGGCTGATCCCGCTGGTCGCCGCCGGCACGTTCCTCGCGGGGCTGAAGGCGTACCACTTCGACGCGGCGTTCCAGTTCGCGCACCGCACGATCCACCAGGTCTGGATCGTGCTGGTCGCGGCGGTGCTGAACGTCGGCCTGAACGTCTTACTGATCCCGGCCTGGGGGCTCCACGGCGCGGCGGCCGCGTCGGCGGTGGCGTTCGGGGTGGCGATCGGGTTGACCGTCTGGCAGGGCCGGCGGCACGTGGCCCTGCCGTTCCCGGCCAAGCCGTGCGCGCAGGTGCTGGCCGCGTGCGCCGCGATGGGCGCGGCGGTCTACCCGCTGCGCGGGTTTCAGAGTCCCGCGGCGTTCGCGGGGCAGGTCGTGCTGGGCGCGGCCGTTTACGGGGTTGCCCTCGTCGCGGTGGACTTCCTGGGTCTTCGGGGCGCGGTCGCGCGGCGGTGGCGGGGCCGGGCGGGGACGGTTCGGCAGGCGGCGGGGGTGTCCGCCGCGTCACCGCAACTGGCGGAGGTGTCGTGAGCGCGACGGCTTTTCATCCCGGCCGCGGGACGGTGTGCGTCTACTCGCCCGCCGCCGACGGTGGCATGGCGCAGTACTCGTGGGAGCTGCTCAACGCGCTGACCGAGCGGCCGCGCGGGTTCGGGTTCGAGCTGGTGACGTCGGAGGACTTCGACCCGCAGTTCGGGTCCGACCGGTACCCGGTGCGGCCGATCCTGCCGGCGTTGCGGCACCGCGAGCAGTTCCGGACGCGGCTCGGGTGGGCGGCGAGCCGGCTGACGCACTACCCGCGTCGCGAGGCGCGGCTGCTGCGGTGGCTGGCGGGGCGGCCGGACGTCGTCGGGGTGCACTTCCAGGAGTGGACGCCGTGGCTGGGCCGGTACGTCCTGCCGCGGATCCGGGCGATGGGGAAGCGCGTGTTCCACACGGTTCACAACGTGTTCCCGCACCGTTACCCGCGCGGCGTGCCCCGGCCGCTGGTCGACGGCTGGGTCCGCCGGGCGCGCCGGCTGTGCGACGGGCTGTTCGTGCTGACCGACCGGTTGGCGGGCGAGCTGTCGGCGTCCCTGGGGGACGGCCACCCGCCGATCCGCGTCGCGCCGCACGGCGTCTGGACGGTGCGCGGCGGCGGCGGCGGCGGCGTGCCCGAGGTGGCGACGGCCGCGCGGCTGGCGCGGCGGCGGCTGCTCTTCTTCGGCTCGATCCGGCGGAACAAAGGGCTCGACCTGCTGCTCCGCGCGGCCGGGCAGTTGCCGGGGTACCACCTGACGGTCGCGGGCGAGCCGCACGAGCCGGACTACCACCGCGACGAGGTGCTCCCGCTCGTCGCCGCAGCCCGGGCCGCCGGCGTGTCGATCGACCTCCGCGACCGCTACATCCCCGACCCCGAGGTCGGCGAATTGTTCGCGACGCACAGCGCGATCGTGCTGCCGTACACGGGCGGGTTCGTCGCGCAGAGCGGGGTCGTGTTCATGGCGCTGGCGCACGAGCTGCCGGTGGTCGCGAGCCGGGCCGGCGGGCTGGGCGAGGTGTTCGCGCGGTTCCGCGTCGGCCGGACGTTCGACGGCCGCGAGCCCGGCGCGCTGGCGCAGGCCGTGCGGGCGCTGCACGACGGGGACGGCACCGACGACGTCGGGGAGGCGATCCGGGCGGCGAAGCGGCACTACTCCTGGCGGGAGGCGGCGGACGTGACGATCGACGGGTACGCGGCGGCGGTCGACGCGCCGGCCGACCGGGGCGCCTGCCCCGCGGAGGCGGCCCATGCGGTATGACGCCCCCTCGCCCGCCGTCGCGGTTGCGGCCGCGCGTCCCGCGCACCCGCTGGTGCCGCTCGGCGTGATGGCGCTCGGGTTCTTCACGTTCGTCCCGTACCCGGCGATCGGCGTCGGAAACATGTCGGCCGTGCAGGTCGGCAACGTGCTGTCGGCCGCGATGTGCCTGCCGCTGCTGCTCGCGCCGCGGGGGCGGGCGCCGCTGTGGGTGGGGGCCGTGCTGCTCGCCCCGCTGGTCACGGCGTCGATCGCGACCGGCGTCGTCGGCGAGGGCGACATGTCGCTCGCGGTCAAGGCGCTGCCGACGTACGTGCTCGCCGGCCTGACGCTGATGGTCGTGCAGTTCTACGCGCCGGGGCACGCGCTGGAGCTGTTGACCGGGATCGCCGCCGCCGCCGTCGCCCACGCGCTGGTCGGGGCGTGGCAGGTCTACGCGTTTACCGCGGGGGAGTTCCCGCTGTTCCGGTTGTACGTCAACCAGTCGTTCCTCAGCGTGCAGGCGAACGCCGGCACGATCGCGCGGTACACCCGCCGGCCGTTCGGGGTCTTCCCCGAGCCGTCCGCGATGTCGAGCTCGCTGGCGCCGTTCGTCGTCTTCTGGGCCGCGCACGTCGCGGGCCTGGTCAAGCTGCGCCGGGCGCCGGCGCCGTGGCAGCGGACGCTGTTCGCGGCCGCCGCGGTCGGCGGGCTGGCGCTGATGATCGTCTCGCGGTCCGGGCACACGGCGATCGCGCTGGCGGCGCTCGTGCCGGTCGGCGTGACGTGGCTGGTACGCAGCCGCGCGACCGCGGGGACGTTCGCGGCGCTGGTGATGGTGTTCTGCGTGCTGGCCCCCCTGCTGCTCTGGTTCGCCGGCCAGTCGCTGGGCGAGCGCGTCGGCGGGCGGACGATGGGCAACAGTTCGTGGGACGAGCGGTGGTCGTCGCTGGGGATCGGGTTCTCGCTGCTGATCGAGGGCGACGTGACCCGCGCGTTCGTCGGCCTCGGGCTGGGGGGCTCGGCGCCGGCGCTCTGGCGCGTCGCGCGGATCGACGCGGTGTTCAGCGTGCTGTTGACCTACGTCTACGAGACCGGCGTGATCGGCGTGCTCGCGGTCGGCGCGGTCGGCGCGCACCTCGCGCGGGTGTGGAAATCGCTGCGGTTCGACCTCTGCTTCGCCGCCATCCTGATTACGTGGGGGGTCGGGGTGACGGTGACCACGAGCTACACGCAGCTCCTGCCGCTGTGGGTCGCGCTGGCGTGGCTGACGGTCTGGCCGGAGGTGTGCGAGCCGGCCGCGGCGGCCGTGACTGAAGAGGCGGACGCGCTGGCGTTGCCGGCGTACGTGGGGCGGCCGGGGCGGTTCGCGGCACCGGTGCCGGCGGCGGGTGGAACGTGACGATCGGCGCGAACGATAACGGCGGACGTGGAGAGGGCGAGGCCAGGATGGGCGAGCGGCGACCGGTAATCGGACTGCTGTACGCGGGCGAGATGGGCGCCGCCCTCGGGCGCGCGCTCCGCGACCGCGGGCTGCGCGTCGTGACGACCGCGGCCGGCCGCGGGCCGCGGACGCTGGGCCGCGCGACGGACGCCGGCCTGGAGTTGGTCGGCTCGTTCCGCGACGTGGTGGCGGCGGGGGACGTGGTGCTGTCGGTCGTGCCGCCCGCGGCCGCGGAGGCGGTGGCCGGCGAGTACGGGCGGTGGGCGGCGCTCGCCCCGGCGGGGGCGGTCTACGTGGACGTGAACTCGATCGGCCCGGAGGCGGCCGGGCGCGTCAGTCGCACGGTCACCGCGGCCGGGCGCGACGTGGTGGACGCGGCCGTGAACGGGTTGGCAAAAAACTTGTCCGCCGGCGGCACCCTCTTCCTCAGCGGCGGGCGGGCGGGCGAGGTCGCGCGGTTGTTCGAGGGCGTCGTCAGGGTGCGGGCGCTGGGCGCGGAGCCGGGCGCGGCGTCGGCGATGAAGATGCTGCTGGCAGGGTTGTCGAAGGGCATCTGCGGGCTGTACGCGGAGCTCGCGCTGGTGGCCGAGCGGCGCGGCATGGCGGGCGCGTTCGCCGCCGCGTGCGCGGAGGTTTACCCCGGCATCGCGGCGTTGGCCGGGCGGATGCTGCCGACCTACGTGCGGCACGCCGCCCGCCGGGCGACGGAGACGGCCGAGGTGGAGCAGACGGCGCGGGCGTGCGGGCTCGAGCCGACGGTTCTGACCGCGGTCCGGCGGCTCCACGAAGACCTCGCGGACGCGCTCGCCGGGACGGCGGCGGCGGCGGACAGCGGCGGCGGCGACTCCGCCGAGCAGTTCATGAGACACCTAGCGGCCCGCGGCTTCGGCGCGGCGGCCGAGCGGGCGGGCGACGTGACGCGCGGCACACGGGCCGAGGCTTGAACGAGATTTTCAGGAGGCAGTTGTGGCGAACAAACCCAGGTCTGCGGAGATGCACCCCGGTCCCGGCTTCCGGGTGCGGATGAACTTCGAGCGGCCGCCGGCCGACGTCGTCGCCGGCTTGCGCGAGTTCGCGACGCCGGACATCTCGGACCTGCTCAACCGGCTCTACGCGGTCAACCCGGAGGTGCGCTGCCTGACCGGCGGGGAGCGCCCGCTGTGCGGCCCGGCGTGCACGGTCAAGTGCTTCCCGGGCGACAACCTGATGGTGCACAAGTCGCTGGACGTGGCCGAGCCGGGGGACGTGGTGGTCGTGGACGCCGGGGGCTCGACGATGAACGCGGTGCTCGGCGACCTGATCTCGACCAAGGCCAAGCACCGCGGGATCGCCGGGTTCATCGTGGACGGGCTCGTGCGGGATTTGCCGGACATCCTCGGGCTCGACTTCCCGGTCTTCGCGCGTGGCACGACGCCGATCGGCCCGCTCCACCGCGGGCCGGGCGAGATCAACTTCCCGATCTGCTGCGGCGGGGTCGTGGTCAACCCGGGGGACCTGACGGTCGCGGACGCCGCCGGCGTCGTCGTCGTGCCGCGCGAGATCGCCGCGGACTTGCTCGCCCGCCTCCGCGCCCACCGCGACGCCAACCACGAATACCTCGAGTCGGTGCGCAAGGGGGTCTTCTCCAACGCCTGGGTCGACCGTGCCCTCGAGGCTCACGGGTGCCCGCTGATCCGCGGCCCGCTGCCCAGCGCCGCCGCCGCCGCCGATCCTGGTGCCGCCGCCGTGGTCGGTACCGAACCGACATTCGCCCCGACGCCGCTCCCGGTCGCCTGAAGAGAAGCACGATGATCCGCCTTCTGACCAACTCGCTGACGTTCCGCGGCCTGTACGCCGCCGCCATGCTCAAGGCGTTCCTGCGGTTCCGGAACCCGCGCCGCCGGGCCGCGGGCCGTCACCAGGACGCGTTCTACGAGCAGGCCTGGCGCGACGCCGCCGCGGCGCTGGGCGGCACGTACACGCCGCTCGGCGGCAGCGTCGCCGAGGTCGCGGTCGACGACTTTCGCACCCGCGTGATGGACAACACGTGCGAGATCGACGGCCCGGTCACGCTGGCGGTGCTCGCGGACAAGCCGCTGACCTACCGGGTGCTCGCGGCCGAGGGGATTCCCGTCCCGCGCCACGAGACGTTCACCGCCGGCGGCATCGAGCGCGCCGCCCGGTTTCTCGCCGACGCCGGCGGCCACTGCGTGGTCAAGCCGGCGTCGGGCACCGGCGGCGGGCGCGGGGTCACGACCGGCGTCCGCACCCGCCTCCACCTGTGGCGGGCCGCCGCCGCCGCCGCCGTCTACGGCGACGAGTTGCTGATCGAGGAGCAGATCGCGGGCGACAACTACCGCCTGCTCTACCTCGACGGCCGCCTGATCGACGCGTTCGTCCGCCGCCTGCCGACCGTGACCGGCGACGGCCGCTCCACCGTCCGCCGGCTGCTCCGCGGCGCGAACGACGACCGCCTCCGCCAGGGATTCGGCGCGTCGCAAGTGCTGTTAACCGACGACCTGGACATGCGCCGCACGCTGGCGCGGCAGGGGCTGTCGTTCGCCTCCGTCCCGGAGGCCGGGCGGGTCGTCACGCTCAAGACGGTCGTCAACGAGAACCGCGGCTCGGACAACTCCGCCGCCTTGGGCCTGTGCCCCGCGCTGGTCGAGCAGGGCGCGCGGGCCGCCCGCGCGCTGGGGGTGCGGCTGGCGGGCGTCGACGTGATCACGACGGATCCCGCCGTCCCGCTCGCGGCGGCGGGCGGCGTGATGCTCGAGGTGAACGCGCCGCCGAACTTCTACTACCACTACCACAAGTCGGGCGGCCGCTTCCCGGTCGCGCTCCATCTCCTCCGGCAGCTGATGGCCGACCGCTGCGAGCGCGGCCCGGTAGGGCCGGCCGCCTCGGAGCCGGACCTCGCCGTTGCGGGGGGGGTGCCGCGATGATCACCGAGAACCATGCCGCCACCGCCGCCGCATCGCTCCCCGCGGTGCTGATCCTCGGGGGCGAGGCGAACGCGCTGTCGGTCGCGCGCGACCTCGCCCGCCTCGGCGTCACCGTCCACGCCGTCGGCGCGCCGGATGCTGCCGTCCGTCACTCCCGCCACTGCCGCTGGATCGACGTGCCCGCCCCCGGCGGCGACTACGAGTCCGCCTGGTCCGCCTTCCTGCTCGGCCCGGCCTCGGGGTTTCTCGACGGCGCCGTCGTCCTCGCGTGCAGTGACGCGGGCCTTCAGGTGTTGACGCGGCACCGCGCTGCCCTGCTCCGGCGCTTCCGCCTGGACGCGTCGGACCCGGTGGCCCAACTCGCCGTTCTCGACAAGCTGACCACCTACGAGCACGCGCTCGCCGCCGGTGTGCCGACGCCCGGCTTCTGGGACATCGAGACGGCGGAGCAGGTCGACGCGCTGCGGGATGGCGTCGCGTTCCCGGTCATGGTCAAGCCGCGGTTGTCCCACCTGTTCGAGGCCCGGTTCGGCCGGAAACACGTCGTCGTCGACTCGTTCGACGCCCTGCGCGCGGCGGTTCGCGCCGCCCACGCCGCCGGCACGGCCGTCCTCCTGATGGAGTACGTCCCCGGCGGCGACGACAAGCTGTGCAGCTACTACACGTACCTCGACGACCGCTCCGAGCCGCTGTTCCACTTCACCAAGCGGATCATCCGCCGCTACCCGGCCGGGATGGGCGCGGCCTGCTATCACGTGACCGACTGGGTCCCGGAGATCGTCCCGCTCGCCGGCCGGTTGTTCAAGCGGGTCGGCCTGCGCGGGCTCGCGAACGTCGAGTTCAAGCTCGACGACCGCGACGGCCGGTACAAGGTGATCGAGTGCAACGCGCGGTTCACCGCCTCGAACTGCCTCGTCTCCGCCAGCGGCGTGAACCTCGCCCGCTTCGTCTACAGCCGCATCGTCGGCCTGCCCGCGCCGGCGATGGACGGGTACCGCCGCGGCGTGCGCCTTTGGGAGCCGCTCCGCGACCTGGCGGCGTTCGCCGAGCTCCGCCGCGCCGGCCGGCTCAGCCTGCCCCGGTGGGCGGCGAGCGTGCTGCACCGCCAGACGTTCCCCTACTTCCGCTGGAGCGACCCGATGCCGGCCCTCGCCCGCGGCGTTAAGCCGCTGCGCCGTCTGGTCGGGGGCCTGTTCCGGGCCGCCGCGCCGCGGACGCCCGCGTCGCCGCTGGCGGTCGTCCCGCCGCTGGCGGAGGAGCCGGCAGCATGAGCCGAATCCGCGTCACCCACGTGATCAACAGCTTCGAGTTCGGCGGCGCCGAGGCGATGCTCTGCAACCTCCTCCAGCGCGCCGACCGACGCCGGTTCGAGGTCTCGGTCGTCTCCCTGATCGACGACCTGACCGTCGCGGGTCCGGTCGTCGACGCCGGGATCCCGATCGCCACGATGGGCATGCGCCCCGGCGCGCCCGACCCGCGCGGCGTGCTCCGCCTCGCCCGCCACCTCGCGCGCCGCGCGCCCGACGTGGTCCAGACGTGGATGGACCACTCGAACCTGATCGGCGGCGCCGCCGCCGCGCTCGCCGGGTGCCGGCGCGTCGTCTGGGGCGTCCACCACTCCAACCACGTCCCCGGGCTCACGAAGCGGTCCACCCTGCTGACCGTGAACGCCTGCGCCGTGCTCTCGCGCGTCCTCGCGTCGCGGATCGTCTTCTGCTCCGAGCACGCCCGCGCCGTGTACGCGCGCCGGGGGTTCGCACCGGGGAGGATGGCGGTGATCCCCAACGGCTTCGACACCGCCCGCTACGCCCCCGATCCCGTCGCCCGCCGCGACGTCCGCCGCGCGCTGGGCGTCGGCCCCGATACCCCGCTCGTCGGCTTGGTCGCGCGTTACGACCCGTTCAAGGACCACGCGACGTTCGTCCGGGCCGCGGCCGTCCTCGCGCCGCAGGCGCCTGCCGCCCGGTTCGTCCTCTGCGGCGCCGGGGTCGACCCCGCCAACACCGAGCTCGCCGCGCTGATCCACTCGGCGGACCTCGCCGACCGCTTCCACCTGCTCGGCCCGCGGCACGACCTCCCGCGCCTCTACCCGGCGCTCGACGTCCTCGCGTCGTCCTCGGTCAGCGAGGCGTTCCCCCTCGTCCTCGGCGAGGCCATGGCGTGCGGCGTCCCCTGCGCCGCGACCGACGTCGGTGACACCGCCCTGATCGTCGGCCCGACCGGACGGGTCGTGCCGCCGAAGGACCCCACGGCCCTGGCCCGCGCACTCGCGGACCTGCTGTCCCTGCCGCCGGCGGTTCGCGAGCAGGTGGGGGCCGCGGCCCGCGAGCGCGTCCGCGCGTTGTTCGACCTGGGCGCCGTCACCCGGCGGTACGAGGCGTTGTACGAGTCGCTGCTCCGACCCGCCGCCCGCCCCGCTCTTCCGCGCGGGGCAACGACGGCGGCGGCGCTCAGCACGAACCTTGCCTCAGCCGGTGCCGCCTGACGCCGATGTTCTATCTAACCGTCTGTTGAGGAGTGACCCGCGTGCACATTACCGCCCAACCTGACCCCCACCCTGCCGCGGCCGCCCCGCCGCCCCGTCGCCCGCGCGTCCTCCTGGTGGTCGAGTGCAGCGCCGGCGGCACCGGCCGCCACGTCCTCGACCTGGCAGAGGGCTTGTTGGCCCGCGGCTGCGACGTCCACCTGCTCTACTCCCCCCGCCGCATCGACGCGCTGTTCGCCGGCCGCCTGCCGCACCTCCCGGGGCTGCGCGCCACCGCCCTGCCGATGCGCACCGGCCCCCACCCGTCAGACCTCGCCGCCGTTTGGCGCGTCCGCCGCTACCTCCGCCGCCACGGCCCGTTCGACGCGATCCACGGCCACAGTTCGAAGGGCGGCGCGGTCGCGCGGCTGGCCGCGGTCGGCACCCGCGTCCCCGCGTTTTACACGCTCCACGGCCTGATCATGATGGACCCCGGCCTCGCGCGCTGGAAGCGGGCGTTCTACACCGCCGTCGAGTTGGCCCTGGGCCTGGGCACCCGCCACGTCATCGCCGTCTCCCCCGAGGAGGCGCGCGCCGCCGTCCGCCTCGGACTCGGCCGTGACCGCGTCACCCTGATCCCCAACGGCCTCGCCCCGCTCGACCTCTCCCCCCGCGCCGCCGCCCGCCGCGCGATCGGCGTCGGCGACGACAGCGTCGTGGTCGGCTTCGTCGGCCGGCTCGTCTCGCAGAAGGCTCCGGAAGTCTTGATCCGCGCCTTCGCGACCGTCGCCCGATCCGCCCCCCACGCCCGCCTCGCGGTCGTCGGCGACGGCCCGCTCGAGCGCGGGCTCCGCGAGTTGGCCGCGGCGCTGGGCGTTGCCGATAAGCTCTGCTGGCTCGGCCCGCGGGACGCGCGCGCCGTCCTCGCCGGCTTCGACCTGTTCGCCCTCCCCAGCCGGAAGGAGGGCCTCCCCTACGTCATCCTCGAAGCCATGGCCGCGGGCTTGCCCTGCGTCGCCACGTCCTCCGCCGGCGTCGAGATCCTGATCGACCCCGGCGTGACCGGCGCCGTCGTCCCTCCGGAAGACCCGGCCGCGCTCGCCGGCGCCCTGGCCGGCGTGATCGCCGACCCCGGCAAGCTTGCCCGGTACGGCCAGGCCGCTCGCCGCCGCGCCTCCCTCTTCACCCTCGACGCCATGGTCGACGCCACGCTGGCCGCGTACGCGGGGGCGCCGGTGGCCGTGTCGCCCGCGCTCGCCTGTAACGGCGCCGCCCCGTCCGCGGCCCAAAGCTTCACCGTCGGAAGCCCGCGTCCGACCGCCATACCGGCGCGCCTGGCTGCCCTCGTCGAGCCCGCGAAGGAGCCCGCATGATCCGAGTCGTCCAGCATCTCGTCCGCGCGACCGACGCGCTCGTCGCCCGCGCCTACCTCGCGCTCCGCCGCGAGCGGGGCGCGCTGGTGCCGTTCCTGTTCCACTCGCTGTTCCGCGACGAGGACGAGATCCGCCTGAACCACGTCGACCCGCTCGAGCGCACGACCGTCGCCCACTTCCGCCAACTCGTCGAGTACTACCTCGGCCACGGCTACCGCTTCGTCTCCCCCGCCGACGTCCTCGCCGGCCTCGACCCGGCGGGCCGCTGGGCCATGCTGACGTTCGACGACGGGTACTACAACAACGTCCACGCGCTCCCGATCCTCCGCGAGTTCGGCGTCCCCGCCACGTTCTTCATCTCGACCGACCACGTCCGCGAGAGCCGCTGCTTCTGGTGGGACGTCCTCTACCGCGAGCGCCGCGCCCGCGGCGCGTCGCCCGGCCAGATTTACCGCGAGGCCGTCCGCCTGAAGCCGCTCCGCACCGAGCTGATCGAATCCCGCCTCGAGGCCGCGTTCGGTCCCGGCGCGTTCCGCCCGCGCGGCGACGTCGACCGCCCGTTCACTGCCGGCGAGCTCGCCGCGTTCGCCCGGGACCCGCTCGTCCACCTCGGCAACCATACCGCCCACCACGCGATCCTCACCAATTACACGCCCGACGAGATCCGCGGCCAGATCCGGCGCGGCCAGGAGGCGCTTCGCGAGATGACCGGCACGGCCCCGATCTCGATCGCTTACCCGAACGGCGCGGTGGACGAGGCCGTGATGGCCGCCTGCGCCGACGCCGGCATCCGCGTCGGCTTCACCGTCCGCCCTGAGAAGACGCGCCTGCCGCTCCCCCGCACCGCCCCGGCCGACCGCCTCCTCCGCGTCGGCCGCTTCGTCCCGGTCGGCGCGCCGCGGATGACCGCCCAGTGCCGCACCTACCGCTCCGACCTCCGCCTATACGGCGCGCTCCGCTCGACCTACGTCCGCCTGATGCGCGGCCGCGTCACGCAGTAACCGGAACCCCGAGTCGCCAACCGCCCGGAACCGATCATGGCCAACACGCACGCCCCGAACATCGAGATCCTCCGCGGCGCCGACGCCGACCGCCTGCTCGACGACCCCGCCTTCGTCGACCGGTGGCGTCGCCTGTGCGCGGCCTGCCCCTGGGCCACCGCGTTCCAGGGCCCCGACTTCGTCCTGACCTGGTACCGCACGTACCGCCCGCGGTTCGAGCCGGTGCTCGTCCTCTCGCGCGCGGCCGGCGGGGAACTCCTGGCCCTCCTCACGCTCGCCGCGTCGGCCGACGGCGGCCTCGCCGTCGGCGGCGCGTGGCACGCCGAGTACCACGCCTGGGTCTGCTCGGCCGATCTCGCGGACACTTTCCCCCCCGCCGCCCTCGCCGCCGCCCGCCGCCTGCTGCCGTCCGCCGGCCTCCGCTTCACGTACCTCCCGCCCAACACCCCGCTCGCCTGGCTGGCGAGCGACCCCGTCCGCGCCCGGTGCCTGCTGACCCCCCACCGCCGCCCGCTGATGCGCCTTGGTGACGGCAGCGCGATCGCCGAATCCCTCAGCAAGTCCGGGAACAAGAGCCGCCTGAAGCGCCTGAAGAAGCTCGGCCCCGTCGAGTTCAAGCGCGTGACCGACCCTGCCGAGCTCGCCCACCTCTTCGACGACCTGATCGCCTGCTACGACGCCCGCCGGATGGCGATCAGCGGCTCGGCCCCGTTCCGCAACGACCCGCTGAAGCGCCCGTTCCACCTCGCGATGGCGGCCGCCCCCGGCCTGCTCCACGCGACGGTCTTGACCGTCGGCCCTCACCTCGCTGCCGCCCACCTCGGCCTCCGCACCGGCGGCGAGCTGCAGCTCGGCCTGATCGCCCACAACCCGCTGTTCGCCGCCCATTCGCCCGGCAAGTTCCAGCTCCTGTTCCTCGCCCAGCTCCTGCTCCGCGAGGGCTGCGACCGCCTCGACCTGACCGCCGGCGGTGACCCGTACAAGGAACGGTTCGCGGACGACTCGGACCAGGTGCACACGCTTGTCGCCTTCCCCACCCGCGTCGCCACGGCTCGCGGTCGGGCCGAGGCGCTCGCCTCCCGCAGCGCCCGGGCGGCGCTCAATCGGTTGAAGATCCCTACGACCCGCGTCCACGTCTTGAGGAGCCGCCTGAAGCGCGTCCGCGCGAAGTCCGTGGTGACGGCCGCCGCCTCCGCCGTGTGTCGTGCGGCGGCATGGGTTCGCTCCGAGCGAGTCGTTCACGTCCTCGCCCAGCCCCTCGCGAGCCTCGCCCAGGCCGCGCCCGTCGACCCCGCATTTGCCGTCCACCGCGATCGCATCGCCGACCTCCTCGCCTACGCCCCGGACGAGCCCGGCCCGACGCCGCAGGATTTCACGTCCGACGCCCTCACCCGCCTCGAGGCGGGCCAGCACCTCTACACCCGCGTCGAGGGGGAGCGCCTCGTCACCCGCGGCTGGCTCGTCGAGCGCCCCGACCCCGATCTGCTCCAGCGCGTCCTCCCCGGCTTCACCTTCCCCGCTAACGCCGCCCTCATCCTCGACCTGCACACCTCCCCCTCCGTCCGCAACCGCGGCCTCGCCACCGACTGCCTCCGCGCCATCGCGCGCGACGCATCGCGCATCCCCGATACCGACCAGATCCTGATCGCCGTCCCCGCCCGCAACCGGGCCGCCCTCCGCGCCGCCGAACGCGCCGGCTTCCAACGCGAGGCCACGCTCGTCCGCGCCACCCGCGTCGGCCGCATCCGCACAAGCCTCGCCCCCGCGCGAATCGCGCCCCCGCCTGCCGTCGTGGCACCAACCCCGATTGAATCCGGCTGCGACGTCGCACCGCCTGATCGGAAGGCGCGCACCGAGCGGCCGCGCGGCAAGGCCTCGCCCGGGAACGCCAAGCCCGTCCCCGCGCAACCGACCTGACCCGCAGCCCTTGCTCCCGCTCGCGGTCGATGTCGACACGGTCGTTGCCCCCCGGCTTGCGCGCTCAGAGGCTTTCTCGGTAGCCCGGCCGCGTCGCGTTGCCGCGCCTCATCGCATCATCGAGTTGAGGCACAGCCGGGAGCGGGGGTTCATACGGCAAAACTTGCCGGGTTTGGGCGGGTCTGGGATATTCGGTCGTATGCCGATGGCGGACTGGTTGCGCAAGTTGTTGAACTTCTCGCCGCTGATGCGGGAGATTCCGTCGGCAGGCGGCGGTGGGAAGAAAAAGAAGGACTCGCTGGGCGACAAGGGGGAGAACATCGCGGCGCGGTACGTGCGGAGCACGCTGGGGTACCGGATCCTGACGCGGAACTTCCGGATCGAGGGGGGGGAGGTGGACATCGTCGCGCGGGACGGCAAGACGCTGGTGTTCATCGAGGTGAAGACCCGGGCGTACGACGACCCGACGCCGGAGGAGCAGGTGAACGAGTTCAAGATGCACCAGATCACGAAGGCGGCGCGGGTGTTTTTGACGCGGTACGGGTTCCCGCAGCCGCCGGCGCGGTTCGACGTGATCGCGATCGTGTGGCCGCAGGGGCGGGAGCCGATGATCCGGCACACGCCGAGCGCGTTCGACGCGACGTTCTGAGGGAGTCGTCAGTAGCGATCAATGAGTTGTGAGTGGCGGGAAGTGAGACGCTGACGTTGATTGATACCCACTGTCATCTGACCGATCCGCGGCTGTTGGGGCAGCTGGACGAGGTGCTGGCGCGGGCGCGGGCGGCGGGGGTGTCGCGCGTGATCACGATCGGGACGGATCTGGCGGACAGCCGGGCGGCGGTGGCGCTCTGCCGGGGGCGGGCGGACGTCCGGTGTGTGGTCGGAATCCATCCGAATTACACGCAGGACGCGCGGGTGGAGGACGTGGCGGAGCTGCGGGGGATCCAGGCGGACCCCGCGGTGGTGGCGCTGGGGGAGATGGGGCTGGATTACTTCCACAAGTTCGCGGACCGGGGGCACCAGGCGCGGGTGTTCGAGGCGCAGCTGGGGCTGGCGGCGGAGTTGGGGCGGGCGGTGGTGATCCATTCGCGGGAGGCGATTTTGGACACGCTGGCGGTGATGAAGGGGTTCCCCGGGGTGCGGGCGGTGTTCCACTGCTTTACCGGGTCGTCGGCGGAGGCAGACCTGATCCTGGCGGCGGGGCACTGGATCAGCTTTACGGGGCCGGTGACGTACAAGCGGAACGAGGATCTGCGGGACGTGGTGCGGCGGGTGCCGATGGACCGGCTGATGGTGGAGACGGACGCGCCGTACTTGTCGCCGGAGCCGATGCGGGGGCAGAAGGTGAACGAGCCGGCGCTGGTGATGTACACGGCGGCGACGGTGGCGGAGGTGAAGGGGGTTGCGCTCGAGGAGTTGGATCGGGTGACGACGGGGAATGCGGGGCGGTTTTTCGGGTGGGCGTGACGTGGCACGGGCGGGGCGCCCGTGATACGGGCAACCCGCGTGAGGGAGGCGGATTGAGCTGGGGACTCTGCACGGGCGGGACGCCCGCGCCACCTCGTTAAGCGCTGATCTTCAAACTCGCTTCCATCCGCGCGTCGGGGGCGGGCATGTCGAGCTTTGTGGCGGCGGCGGCGGCCTTGGTCTTGCCGAGCTGGTCGAGGAGCATCGCCCAGGTCTCGCGCTGGTACTTCAGGAGGTCGAGGGCCTCGAGGAGCGGCGGGATCGTCCGCTCGATGTTGGCGTCGACGAGGCGGCGGTAGATGTAGTTGTAGAGGGCGGCCATCCGCTTGCAGAGGTCGGGGGCGACGTCGTGCTTCAGGGACGAGTTCAGCTCGGTGATGATCTTCTGGACCTTGGAGATCATGTTGTAGCTGGCCTCGAAGTCCTTCTTCTCGAGCGCGAGCTTGGCCTGTTCGCCGAACCGGATCGCGCCGTCGTACAGCATGAGCTGGAGCTGCTCGGGGGTGGCGGTGAGTACCTTGGTGCGGAGGTAGTTCTGGGCGGCCTGCGGATTGGGTTTCATACGGGTGCGTCCCGGGGTGCGTCTCGGCGGAGACAGTGACCGGAAGTGATATCGGCAGGCGGGGGGTGGGGAATTGAACGATCAGGCGGATTGTGCGGGCGGGGCGCAGGAAGTGCGCGGCGGAGGCTGGCGGGTGCGCGCGATGCGGAGTTTCGATCACGCACCTGCCGTGCGCATGACCGGTCGCGCCGAGCTTGCGGAGGATTTGCGGCGAGGGGGCGTCGTCAATCGCGGCAGGACCCTTTGGGTCGCCAAGGCTTGCTCCGAGAGACACGGGCGCGCCGGGACTGGCCAAGGTTTGCGGACGCCCCTCTTATCGCGCCGCTTGGACCGGGCGGATGTTCTGGATCTGGCCGAGGGCGGTCTGCTGGGACTGGAGGCCGGCGAGGACGGTTTCCATGCTGGAGAACTGGCGAACCAGGCGGTCGCGCTTCGTCTCGAGCATCTTGTCGAGCGTCTCGATGCGGTCCTGGAACTGGCGGGTCTTCTCGTCGAGGCTCTTGTTCTCGCGGACGACGACGCCGTTGACCGGGTCGACCAGCTTGTTGATCGACGCCACCAGGGCGGCGCCGAACCCGGTCGAGTCGCCGTTGACGGCCTTTTCGTCGATGACGTTGCGGCCGTCGAGGACGGGGCCGACCGCGCCGCCGGACAGGCCGAGGTCGAACATGGCCTGGGAGCCGTTGAGCGCGCTGAGCTTGAGCGGCTGGGTGGTGGCGCCGGTCAGGTCGGTCAGGCGGAGGCCCTTGCCGTCGTCGCGGATCTCGACCTTGACCTTGGTGGGGGCGGCGGCGTTGATCGCGTCCATCACGCCCTTGAGCGTGGTCGGGGCGCCGAGCTCGACGTCGACACTGGTGCCGTCGCGGAACGCGATCTTGAAGTCCTTGGTGCCAACGCCCATCGTCCGCAGGCCGCGGCCGCGGTTCAGGCGGGAGGCCGGGGTCTCGGCGCCCAGGGCGGTGCCGGACGTGGTAAACAGGCGGCCGACGGCGTCGGGGTCGTTGGCGTAGGCGGCGCGGAACTTGTCCTCGTCGAACTCGATCTTCGCGCCCTCGCCGAGCTTGATGCCGACGTCGCCGAGCACGCGGTACTGCCCGGCGCCGCTGACGACCGTGTTCAGCATCGTGTAGACGTTGGTCTCGACGGTGCGGACGGTGCTGTCGCCCAGGAGCAGGCCGCGCTCCTTGCTCTCGGGGTCGAACTTGGTCAGCTCCTTGATCTTGTCGACCAGGCCGTTGAAGTCGTCGGCGAACTTCTTGACCTGCTCGAGGACCGAGTCGACGCTGCGGGTCACGTTCAGGTTGACCGGCTTGTCGCTGACGCCGTGGAGGTCGATCGTCACGCCCTTGATCACGCCGGCGAGCTGGTTCTTGCCGGCGGTGATCAGCAGGGGCTCGGCGCTGTCGGCGGAGCCGAGGAAGACGGCGGCGTCCTGGGCCTCGACGAGGTTGCGGGTGGCGAGGTTGGTCGTGCCGGCGTCGAACACGACGCGGCCGTTGCGGCCAGCGTTCTTCGCCGACAGCGACAGGCGGAATGGCGCGGTGCTCGACCCGTCGCTGATCACCTGCGCGAGGACGCCGAAGTTCAGGTCGGTCAGCTTCTGCTGGACGGTGGCGAGCGTGTCGGTGGCGGTGACGGCCAGGGTCTTCTCGAAACTGCCGTCGATCGTGGTGCCGTCGGCGGACGTGCCGGCGATGTTCAGGTCGTTGGCACTGGTGCCGTCGACGTTCTCGACCTTGAGCTTGAGCCCGCCGCCGGTCGAGTCGGTCAGGAGGAGGCCGTCGCCCTTGGAGTTGATCGACGCGGTGACGCCGATGTTCTTGCTGTTGATGTCGCGGATCACGTCGCCGATGGTGAACTTCGCGCCGGCGGCCATGCTGACGGTGGCGGTGTTGCCTTTGGCGTTGGTGATCTTGAACGACCCGCTCGAGACGCCCTTGCCGCCGTTGAACTGGGACAGCAGCGTGTTGTCGGACACCCACTGCCGCTGGAGGTTCTTACCGGAGACGGCGGTCGTGCCGGCGGGGGCGGCGCCGAGCAGGCCGAGGTCGGCCGCGGTCGTGCCGCCGCCGGCCTCGGCGATCGTCAGCGCGCCGGTGCCGCCGCTGGCGTCGGTGACCTGGATGCCGTTGCCGGACGCGTTGAGCGCGCCCTTGACGTTGATGCCGGAGGCGGTGATCGCGTCGAGGATGCCCTTGACGGTCTTCGCGCCGGACAGGTCGACGGTGGCGGACGCGCCGGCGGCGTTGGTGATCTGGATCGAGCCGAGGTTGAGGCCGGAACCGCCGTTGAGCGACGAGACGAGGACGGTGTCGATCCCGGCGAGTATCTGGCCGCCGCTGAGCGTGCCGCCGCCACCGCCCGTGGTCAGGCCGAGGTCGGTCGCGGCCTTGGAGGTGCCGACGTCGGCGACGGTGATCGGGCCGCTGCCGGTCAGCTTGATCCCGTTGCCGCCGGGATCGACCGAGGCGGTGACGGCGTTGTTGGTGCCGGTCTTGATCAGGTCGAACACGTCGCCGAGCGTCTTGGCCGAGGCGAGCGAGACGTTGTGCGTCGTGCCGCCGACCGTGATCGCGAGGTCGTTGCCGGTCGCGGCGCGGCGGATGCCGCGGCCGTCGTTGATGCCGGCGAGCGTGGTCTTGGCCGAGAGGAAGTTGATGTCCGTGCCGGTGATCGTGCCGGAGACGGGGGCTTGGCCGACGAGGCCGAGGTCCTCGGCGGCGTGACCGTCGGCGAGGTCGGTGACCGTGAGCGGGGTCGTGGTCAGGCCGGACGTGTCGGTGAGCTTGAGGCTGTCGCCGTCCACGCTGGCGCGGACGCTGATGTCGAGCGACGTGTTGATCTTCTTGATCACGTCGTCGATCGAGACGGCGGCGGAGACGTCGATGACGGCGGAGTTGCCGCCGCCGTCGGTGATGCGGAACGCCCCGCGGCGGATGCCGGCGCCGCCGCGGAGGTCGCTCAGGAGGGTTTGGGAGGAGACCTCGCCGCCCCCCTGCTCGATCGTGATCGTGCCGGCGCCGACCTTGGCGTCGGCGGCGACGAACCCGCTGCTGACGGCCTGCTGGGTCGTGACGAGGCGGGCGACCTGGAACTGGAACGTGCCGATCGCGGCGCCGTTGGCGGCGGTCGCGGTCAGGACATTCTCGTCGCTGGAAGTCGTCGTGGCGGCGGCGAACGTCTGCGGCTTCTGGATCGACTGGCCGAAGATCCGCATCGACCCGAGGCGCGTCTGGAGGTCGGTGTAGGCGAGCTTCTGCTTGTTGGTCGAGTCGATGCGGGTCTGGAGGAGGTCCTTGGGCCGGGCCTCCAGCTTCATCAACTGGTCGATGATGTCCTGGTGGTTGATCCCGCTGACGAGACCGACACCGGAGGTGATTCGTCCCATAGCTGCCTACCCGTTGATCGACCAGCCGCGCGGGTCGCTGGAGGAGCGGTCGCCGGCCGCGGGCGTGGGCCGGTGGAGGTCCAGGTGGAGTTTTTCGAAGAACCGGGATCCGGCGACGAGGCGGTCGAGCGCGTGAAGGCCGAGGAAGCGGTCGTGCGACTGCTTCGCGTCGTGCAGGCGGTCGGCGGTGTCGAGGAAGTCGCTCATGTCGAGATTGGTTATCGGAACATCCGGCGGGCGGGCGTGAGAAAAACCGGCCGATCCGTGCGCGGCCGGCGGCAGGTTTTGCCGTATCATCCCCCGCCATGAGACACGACGGGCGCGCGAACGATCAGCTCCGGCCGGTGGCGGTGACGCGGAACTTCACGCAGGCGCCCGCCGGGTCGGTGCTGTGGCGGCAGGGGAAGACGATCGTGCTGTGCACGGCGTCGGTCACGCAGGAACTGCCGCCGTTCTTCAAGGAGAGCCGGGCCGGCGGGTGGGTCACGGCGGAGTACGTCATGCTGCCGGGGTCGACTCCGCAGCGCAAGGGGTGGCCGAAGAACGGACACACGGACTCGCGGGGGACGGAGATCCAGCGGTTGATCGGGCGGTCGCTGCGGGCGGTGATCGATCTGTCGAAGCTCGGGCCGCACACGATCGCGCTCGACTGCCAGGTGCTGCAGGCCGACGGCGGGACGCGGACGGCGTGCATCTCGGCGGCGTGGGTGGCGCTGAAGGACGCCGTCGCGAAGCTGCCGAAAGAGATGCCGGGGGCGATGGCGAAGGACCCGGGCGCGGGGCGGTTCGACTTCGAGGGGAACTTCGCCGAGCCGCGGACGATCCCGGCCCGGTACGATCCGTCGTTCTACGACCCGGCCGGGGCGGTCGTGGATCAATTGGCGGCGGTGAGCGTGGGCGTGGTGGACGGGGAGGTGCGGCTGGATCTCGATTACATCGATGACTCGCGGGCGAACGTGGACATGAACGTCGCGCTGACGGCCAGCGGGCGATACGTGGAGGTGCAAGGCGGGGCGGAGAACGGGCAGGGGTTTGACCGGGCGACGATGAATCGGCTGCTCGACTTGGCCGAGCGGGGGTGCCAGGGGTTGATGGGGGAGCAGATCGCGGCGCTGCGGGGGTGACCGGGGTCACAGTTGGCAGCCTTCTGAGGCGGCTTGGGGTCGTCGCCTTCGGCTGGAGCGCGGCGCTGGGGGGTCGAAATGGGTGAAATCCAGGATTCACCTGTGGTATAACCGCGGCCACTCGCGGAGAGACACCTTATGAAGCTGACCACCGTCGCAACCGCCCTGGTCGTGGGCGTGACCCTGGCGTCGTGCACCGAGAACGAGCCGAAGCGTGCCGAGGCCCCGCCGGCCCAGCAAGGGCAGTTCCTCAAGGCACTGCAGCAGGGGAACGTGACCTACTCGCCGAACATGGCCGGGGGGCAGGTGTCCACCGCCCAGGGGATGTCGTCGCCCGGGATCACATCGCCCGGCCTGTCGTCCCCGACGCTTTCGACGCGGAGCGAGACGTCGCAGGGCCTGCCGTCGCAGCGCCACCTGAGCATGCCTGGCGCGAGCCTGGCCCCCTTGCCGGACCCGGCTCGGGCGGCAGCCCAGGAGGCGCCCGTCAACATCCCGAAGGACGCCCGGTGGACGCTCTACTGCGCGTCGGTCGGCGGGCCGGACCGGTTCGCCCGGATGGCGCAGCTCAAGGCGTACATGATGGCCAAGACCGAGCTGAAGGACTGGTACGTCGTCCACGACGAGCAGAACAGCACGCTCTTCTACGGCTTCTACACCGCCGTCGAGAAGACCGAGCGCTCGTCCGCCCGGGCCCACGCCGACCGGAAGATGATCTCCGAGTTCCGCGACAACGACGAACGACCGTTCGCCGCCTGCTTCTTCACCCCGGTCACCCCGCCGGACCCGGCCGCGCCGCCGGAGTGGAACATCGTCAACGCCCCTCCCCGGGCGCACTGGTCCGTGCAGATCGCGGCGTTCAAGGACAACAACGAGCGGAAGCAGGCCGCCGTGCAGGCCGTCAAGGAGCTGCGCGAGAAGGGCGTCGACGCCTACTTCCACCACGGGCAGGCCGTCAGCTCGGTCTGCGTCGGCCTCTGGCCCGAGGACGCGCTGAAGCGCCAGGAGATGGACGGCGGCAGCGCGGTCGTCGACGCGGACGACGCGATGCTGATCACGCAGGAACCGCTCCCGGCGAAGTACCAGAAGGCGAAGATGCGGACCAGCGACGGGCAGCGCCTCGTGCCGTTCGCCCAGCGGATCGAGATCGCCGACAAGAGCCTCGACGCCGTGCTGAAGGAGTACCCGTACCACTTCGTCAACTACGAGGCGCAGGCCCGCAAGATGAAGGCGGCGGACGGCTCGACGCAGATGGTGCCGTCGCCGAGCTTCCTCGTGAAGGTGCCGCGCGACCAGTCCGGGGGCATGAACGCGGCCGCCGCGGGCGGGGGCGGCTTGCTCAGCCCGGGCAACGGCCCGGGCGGCCTCGCGCCGACGCGCAGCGCGCCGGTCGGTGGACGCCTCCGCGGGTTGAACGACTGATCCCATGGACCTCCTGGTCGCCACCACCAATCCGGGCAAGATCCGCGAGTTCCGCGAGATGCTCGGCGGTCACGCCGCCGGCGGCGCGTTCTCCGACCTGTCCGCCCACCCCGGCACGCAGGCGGTTGAGGAGACCGGCCACACGTTCCGCGCCAACGCCTGCCTGAAGGCCACGCATTACGCCCGCCTCTTCAACACCTGGGCCGTGGCCGACGACTCCGGCCTGGAGGTCGACGCGCTCGGAGGCTCGCCGGGCGTCCACAGCGCCCGCTGGGCCGAGATGAACGGCGCGGGCAAGGGCGACGCCGACAACAACGCCCTGCTCCTCCGCCAGCTCGACGCGACGCCCGACCCGCTGCGCACCGCCCGCTTCGTCTGCGTCCTAGCCTTGGCCGACCCCCAGGGCCGCATCCTGCTGACCGCCCGCGACACCGTCGAAGGCCGCGTGCTCCGCGCCCCGCGCGGCACGAACGGCTTCGGTTACGACCCCCTGTTCCTGATCGACGAGTTGGGCCGGACGACCGCGGAGCTCGCCCCGGAGCAGAAGCACGCGATCAGCCACCGCGGCAAAGCCCTCCGCCGCCTGCGCGGGATGATGGATCAGCTCGGTCTTTGAGCGTCCGCCTGTAAGGTCCAAAGCTTCACGGCCGAGACGGCCGTGCCACCTCGGCCTTCGCCCACGCTGCCACTGCCCCTATAATCCCGCACCTATGCCTTTGACCTTCCACCAGCACCAGCTCAAGAACGGCCTCGACGTGATCGCCGAGGTCAATCCTGACTCCCACTCGACCGCCCTCGGTTTGTTCGTCCGCACCGGCGCGCGGGACGAGGAGCCGAAGCTGAACGGCGTGTCGCACTTCCTCGAGCACATGATGTTCAAGGGCTCCCAGAAGTACACGTGGGAGGACGTCAACCGGATCTTCGACGAGATCGGCGCCCGCTACAACGCGTTCACGTCGCAGGAGATGACGGCGTACTACGCGAACGTCTTGCCGGAGTTCACCGAGCGGGCGGTCGAGCACCTCGCGCACCTGCTCCGCCCCGCGATCCGGGTCGAGGACTTCACGACCGAGAAGAAGGTGATCCTCGAGGAGATCGCGATGTACCTCGACGACCCCGGGCACCGGTTGTACGAGCGGCTGATGGAGCAGCACTTCGGCAACCACCCGCTGTCGATGAGCGTGCTCGGGTCGGCCGAGTCGATCCAGCGGCTGGAGCGGGACGAGATGGCCGGCTACTTCGCCAGCCGCTACGGCCCGGGCAACATGGTCCTGGTCGCGACCGGGCGGCTCGAGTTCGACGAGATCGTGCGGCTCGCCGAGAAGTACATGGGCGACTGGCCGCGCGTCGAGGCGCCGCGTCAACAGCCGCACCCGATGTACAAGCCGCAGCGGATCGCGCTGCCCGACCCGAAGCTGAACCGGGCGTACACGATGGGGATGACGCCCGGCCCCAGCGCGCAGGACGACGACCGGTTCGCCGCCCGCGTGTTGGCCGACGTGGTCGGCGACGCGGACGGGTCGCGGTTCTACTGGGCGCTGGTGGACAACGCGATCGCCGAGGACGCTGACTTCGGCTTCTACCCGCACGACGCGTGCGGCAGCTTCTACGTCTCCCTGATCAACGACCCCGAGCGGACGGACGAGGCCCTCGGAATCGCGCTGGCCGAGCTCGGGAAGGTCAAGACCGACCTGAACGACGACGAGGTGGAGCGGGCGAAGAACAAGATCGCGTCGAGCCTGATCCTGTCGGGCGAGGTGCCGCTCGGGCGGATGCGCAGCCTCGGCGGGCAGTGGATGTACAACAAGGAGTACCGCTCGCTCGACCGCGACATGGCGACGCTGACGGCGGTGACGCCCGCGTCGCTGCGCGAGTTGATGGCGAAGTACCCGTTCGACCCGATGACGATCGTCACGCTCGGCCCTGCGGCGGAGGCCGGGGCGACGACGTAGCGGCCGGTGGCCGGCGGGGGCCGGATCCGCGGCGCGCGGGCGGGGCGGCGTCGAACCGCCATCCCCCGCCTACGGCAGCGCGAACGTGACGAACGCGTCGCCGCTCTTCGTGCGCTGTTTGCCGCCGCCGCCGGCGGCGACCGTCACGTATTGCCGGCCGTTGACCACGTACGTGCAGGGCGTCGCGTAGCCGCCGGCGGGGAGTCGGGTGCGCCAGAGTAGCTTGCCGGTCTCCTTGTCGAAGGCGTGGAACATCTCGTCCTTGCTTCCGCCGACGAAGACCAAGCCGCCGGCCGTGACGATCGTGCCGCCGAAGCTTTCGGTGCCGGTCTGGGGGACGCCGCGGGCGGTCAGCTCGGGGAACTCGCCAAGCGGGACGCGCCAGGCGAAGTCGCCGGCCGAGAGGTCGATCGCGTTCAGCAGGCCCCACGGCGGCTTGATCGCGGGGTAGCCGCCCTGCTGCCCGCCCGCCTTCTCGCGCTCGCCCGGGAGGGGCTGGCCGTCGCGGAAGTAGCTGTAGCCGGTGGCCTCGTAGTGACCCTTGGGCATCTTCTTCAGCGTGCCGACGTAGGGGGCGTCGTTGGTGTTGACGAACAGGCGGCGCGTGGCGGGGTCGAAGCTCGCGCCGCTCCAGGTCGCGCCGCCGTGGAACCCGGGGACGATCACGGTGCCCCGCTCGGACGGCGGCGCGTTCGGGCCGTCGTGCCGCAGCTTCTTCAGGGAGGCGATCACGGCCGCGCGGGCTTCGGGCGTCAGCGTCGTCGCGTCGTCGTCGGTCATCACCTGGCGGGAGAACGGCGGCGGCTTGAGCGGCACGGGCTGGGTCTTCGACGCCTGTTCGCCGGGCACGTCGGACGCCGGCACGGGTGTTTCCTTGACGCCGAAGATCGGCAGGCCGGCCTTGCGGTCGAGGATGAAGCAGTAGCCGGTCTTGGTGACCTGCGCGACGACCGGGAGGTCCCGCCCGTCCTGGCGGATCGTGCAGACGACGGGCGGGCACGGATTGTCGTGGTCCCACAGATCGTGGTGGACGGTCTGGAAGTGCCAGATGCGCCTGCCGGTGCGGGCGTCGAGCGCGAGCACGCAGTTGGCGAACAGGTTGTCGCCCTTGCGGCCGGCGCCGTAGAAGTCGGGGCCGGCCGAGCCGGTGGCGCAGAACAGGATGCCGTTGTCGGCGTCGACGGTGAAGCCGCCCCAGGGGTTGGCGCCGCCCCGGTCCTTCCAGGCGTCCTTCTCCCACGTGTCGCCGAAGGGTTCCCCGGGGCGGGGGATGGTGTGGAACCGCCACGCCTCCTTGCCGGTGCGGACGTCGAACGCGCGGACGTCGCCGGGGGCGGCGGGGTGGCCTTCGCCGTTCGAGCAGCCGACGTAGACGAGGTTCTCGAAGACGGCCGGCGCGCTGGTCGGGCCGTACGGCTGCTTCGACAAATCGCGCTCGTCCTTGTACCCGGCGCGGAGGTCGACGGTGCCGCCGTCGCCGAAGGCAGGGTCGGGCTCGCCGGTCGCGGCGTCGAGGGACAGGAGGCGGCCGTCGGACAGGCCGACGAGGACTCGCTTCGCGTCGCCGCCCCGCCAGAACGCGACGCCGCGGTTGACGCCGCCGGATGCGCGTTGCCGTGGCTTGCCGTCGGCGTACGGGTCGTGCGACCACAGTTCCTTCCCCGTCGCGGCGTCCAGCGCCACCACCTTCGTCCGAACCGTCGTCACGTACATGACGCCGTCCATCACGAGGGGCGTGCACTCGATCGTCGTGCCGTTGCCGGCGTCGCCGGTGCGGTACCGCCACGCGACCTGGAGCCTCCCGACGTTGTCGCGGTTGATCTGGTCGAGCGGCGAGAAGCGGGTGCCGCCCGGGTCGTTGCCGACGCTCGGCCAGTCGACGTTCTGTGGCTGCGCGATCGCGGAAAACGAAATGACCCAGAGCGCGGCGAGCAGTCGCATCATGGCCGCGATGATACCCCAACTCCCGTGACGCGCAACCGCGAGCCGGTTACCCTCGAGCCCGCACCTCGAACCGGAGCCCGCCGATGACCCACCGACGCCGCCTGCCGCTGCCGATCCTTTTCGCGCTGTTCGCGACCGCGTCGCTCGCCCAAGAGCCGCCGCTGCCGCAGGTCGGGAACGTCGCCTTTCAGCCGCTCGCGGCGCACGCCAAGGCGCTAACCGAGGCGATGGAACTCGCGGGCTCGCCGCTGCCGCAGGACGTGCGCGCCGCGCTGGAGGCCGCGTACGCGAACCCCGACCAAGCCGCCGCCGTCCGGCAGGTTCAAGTTGCACTCGACCCCCTCTGCCTGCTCGCCGTCGACATCAACCCCGAGGCGCGGGTGAAGGTGCAGGCCGGGCCGGCCAAGGCGGAGTTGGCCGAGGCCGGCTGGCGGGCGTTCCTGGTCAAGGTGCACAACGTGGCCGGCGTCACCGCGGAGTTGAGGGCGGCGTCCCCGCAGGCCCGGCCAATGGCCAACGCGCCGCCGCAGGACGTCGCCGACCGCTGGCTCGATCTGTCGCTGTTCACCGCCCGCCCGCTGTCGCCCAAGCTCTCAGGCCTCGAGCTCGAGTACCGCCCGATCCTGCTCTACAGCCGCGACGCCGGCAAGCGCAGCGCGACGATCTCGTTCGACGCCGGGCAGGGGACGCAGGACCTCGGGTTCCGCAGCGACGTGCAGATCCTGTTCACCGCCGCGCCGGCGAACGAGCTGACGTTCAAGATCGCCGACGACGACGGCGGCAAACCCACCACGGCCGCGCTGGTGATCCGCGACGCGCGCGGCCGCGTCCATCCGTCGCCGGCCAAGCGCCTCGCGCCCGACTTCTTCTTCCACCCGCAGGTCTACCGCGCGACCGGGGAATCGCTGAAGCTGCCTGCCGGCGCCTATACGATCGAGGCCACGCGCGGGCCGGAGTACCACAAGACCACCCGCACCGTGACGATCGCCGACGGCCCGGCCGCGGTCGACCTCCCGCTCAAGCGCTGGATCGACCCGGCGAAGTTCGGTTACCACAGCGGCGACCACCACATCCACGCCGCCGGCTGCGCCCACTACGCCAACCCGACGCAGGGCGTGCACGCGCCGGACATGATGCGCCAGGTCGAGGGCGAAGACCTCAAGGTCGGCTGCAACCTGACCTGGGGCCCCTGCTTCGACTACCAGAAGCAGTTCTTCACCGGCCGGATCGACAAGGTGTCGAAGCCCCCCTACCTGCTCCGGTACGACGTCGAGGTCTCCGGCTTCGGCAGCCACCAGAGCGGTCACCTGTGCCTGCTGCGTCTGAAAGACATGATGTACCCCGGCGGCACCTCGGACAAGCACTGGCCCACGCTGGGCCTGAACACGCTCAAGTGGGCCAAGCGCCAGGGCGCGGTGACCGGGCCAGCCCACAGCGGCAACGGCATCGCGACGAAGGACGACCAGATCCCCAGCCTGCTCGTCCCGAACTACGACGGGATCGGCGCGAACGAGTTCGTCGTCGACGTGACCCACGACGTCCCGGGCCCGGACGGCAAACCCGTCCCCGCGATCGACTTCATCTCCACCGTCGACACCGACCCGCGCGCCGAGCTGACGATGTGGTACCACGTCCTGAACTGCGGCTACCGCGTCCGCGCGTCCGGCGAGACCGACTTCCCCTGCATCACCGGCGAGCGCGTCGGCATGGGCCGCTCGTACGTCAAGCTCGACGGCCCGCTCGACTTCGACGCCTGGTGCGAGGGCGTCCGCCAAGGCCGCAGCTACGTCGGCGAAGGCAACAGCCACATCCTCGACATGAAGCTCAACGACGTCGAACTCGGCGTGAACGGTTCAGAGCTGCGCTTACCCGCCCCGGCCACAGGGCGCTTGACCGCGAAGGTCGCCGCCCTGCTGCCCGAACACCCGCCCGCAACGCCGCAACGCTCCAGCATCCCTTGGAACCTCGAGAAGGCGCGGATCGCCGGCACGCGCACCGTCAAGCTCGAGGCCATCGTCAACGGCCAACCCGTCGCCCAGCAAGCCCTCACCGCCGACGGGCAGCTCCGCGACGTCACGTTCGACCTGAAACTCGACCGCAGCAGTTGGGTCGCGCTCCGCATCTACCCGTCGAGTCACACCAACCCGATCTTCGTCCTGGTCAACGACCAGCCGATCCGCGCCAGCAAGGCGTCGGCCGAGTGGTGCCTGAAGGGCGTTGACCAGTGCTGGAGCCAGAAGCAGCGGTTCTACGCCGCGGCCGAAATGGAAGACGCGAAGGCCGCGTACGAGCACGCGAGGCGGGCGTACCGGAAGGTCGTCGAGGAGTCACGATGAACGGTTAACCCACCGTGATCCGACCCCCTCTCTCGGCCGCTACCGTTGATGTCACTCGCAGGCGGTTGCGAAGGCGGCGGGGAGAGGGTTGGGGTGAGGGGCCGGTTCGAGCGCCAAGTTGTGCCGTCCGCCACCCCGAAAGGCCCCTCACCCCCGCCCTCTCCCACCGGCGATGTCATCCAGCGGCGGACGACCTGCGCTCGCGCCCTTGGGACAGGGATTACCCGCGCCGCCCGACCGGTGTGCCCCGCACGGCCCACGCCCTCGGGAAATCCCGCCCCTCCCCATCCGCCCCCGCCTGATTACAATCCCGCGCCATGGCCACCTCCCCCCTCGCCGGCAAGCCCGCTCCCAAGGAACTGTTGATCGACCTCGCCGCGCTCGAGCGCGCGTACTACGACCGCAGGCCGGACGTCGCGAACAAGACTCAACTCGTCAGCTTCGGCACCAGCGGCCACCGCGGCACCAGCCTCGACTCGACCTTCACCGACGCCCACATCGCCGCCATCACCCAGGCGATCTGCGAGCACCGCAAAGCGCAGGGCATCGACGGGCCCCTCCTGATGGGCAAGGACACCCACGCCCTCTCCCGGCCGGCGGAGCGCACGGCGCTGGAGGTGCTGGCGGCCAACGGCGTCGAGACGATCATCCAGCAGAACGACGCCTACGCCCCGACGCCGGTGATCTCGCACCAGATCCTCGCGTACAACAAGAATCGCAAGACGGGCCTGGCCGACGGCATCATCATCACGCCGTCGCACAACCCCCCTGCCGACGGCGGCTTCAAGTACAACCCGCCGAACGGCGGCCCGGCCGACACCGACGTCACCGACGTCGTCCAGCGCCGCGGCAACGAACTGCTCAAGGCCGACAACGCGGGCGTGAAACGTGTCCCCTTTGAGCAGGCCAAGCGCGCCGCGACCACCCGCGAACAAGACTTCATCCTCCCCTACGTCCGCGACCTCGCCGGCGCGATCGACATGGCGGCAATCAAGGGCGCCGGGCTCAAGCTCGGCGTCGACCCGCTCGGCGGCGCGGCCCTCGCCTGCTGGGCGCCGATCGTCGACCTCTACGGCCTCGACGTCACCGTCGTGAACCCGAAGATCGATCCCACGTTCGGCTTCATGACGGTCGACCACGACGGCAAGATCCGCATGGACTGCTCCAGCCCCTACGCGATGGCGGGCCTCGTCAAGCTCAAGGACCAGTTCCGCGTAGCCTTCGGCAACGACCCCGACTCCGACCGCCACGGCATCGTCACCCCCGGCCACGGCCTGCTCAACCCCAACGCCTACCTCGCCGTCGCGATCCGCTACCTGTTGACGCACCGCCCGCAGTGGTCCGCCACCGCCGCCGTCGGCAAAACCCTCGTCTCCAGCAGCATGATCGACCGCGTCGTCAACCACCTCGGCCGAAAGCTCTCCGAGGTCCCCGTCGGCTTCAAGTGGTTCGCCCCCGGCCTCTACGACGGCACCGTCTGCTTCGGCGGCGAAGAGAGCGCGGGCGCGAGCTTCCTCAAGCGCGACGGCACGGTCTGGACCACCGACAAGGACGGCCCCCTCCTCAACCTCCTCGCCGCCGAGATCACCGCGACCACCGGCAAGGACCCCGGCGAGCACTACGACGAGCTCGTCGGCCAATTCGGCGCGTCCAGCTACACCCGCATCGACGCCCCCGCCACGCCCGAACAGAAGGACAAGCTCAAGAAGCTCGCGCCGGAAAACGTTAGGGCCAGCGAGATGGCTGGGGAGCCGATCACCGCCAAGTTGACCCGCGCCCCCGGCAACAACGCCGCCATCGGCGGCCTCAAGGTCACCACCGAGAACGGCTGGTTCGCTGCCCGCCCCTCCGGCACCGAGAACATCTACAAGATCTACGCGGAAAGCTTCCGCGGCCAAGACCACCTGACCCGCATCGTCAACGAAGCCCGCGACATGGTTACCGACGCCCTAAAGTAGGGCGCACGCCGCTACGCCGCCCCGGCGGCCTCCGACGAGCCGTTGGCCCCTGCCGCTTCCGCACCCCCGCCGCCACCGGCCTCGCTGGTCGCGTGCTCGGCCTCCACGTGCTCGTCCGCCGACGGCCCCGCCGGCTCGTCTGCCGCCGCGTCATCGTCGGCCGCCGCCGGTTCGACGCACGCCTCGGCGGCCCACGCCTCCCAGTACGCACCCAGCCGCTCGACGAACGCCCCGGCCTTCTCCGCGTACACCCGCGCGCCCAGCCCGATGGCCGCACGCTGGAGCGCCTCGCGCTTCGCCTCGATCGCGTCGATCAGCGGCGACGCCGCGCACCCCTCGGCCCGCGCCTCGGCCTCCAGCACTTCCTTCAGCACGGCCAGATCGTGCTCCTTTCCCAGCGTCTCCGCGAGCCGGTGGCACTCCTCGGCCAGCCCCTTGATCACGGCCGGCCACGCCCCCTCCACCACCTCCAACTGGTGCCACAAATCCTTCACCCGCTTGCGCCACTCGTGGAACTGCTCGGCGTCCCCCCCGACCTCCGCCAGGCGCTGGTGCGCCCGCCCCTCGCGGTAAGCGCGCTTGATCCCGCGCCGCAGCGCGTCCCATCCCTCACTCCGAACGGGCCAATCGGCAACCCGCGGGCGAGCGGCCTCGGCCGCCACCGCGACCTCTTCCAACCCCGCCCCCGCACCCAACACGCGCTCCCGCACCGCCCGCCGCCGCGCCATCAACCGCTTCCGCGCCGCCGCGTACGCCGCCCCGTCGGCGCACCCCTTGAGCGACTCCAGCGTCTCCACGAGCACCGCCGCGTCCCGGGCCTCGCCCAGGCTGCCGCCGGCGTCTCGGAACGCCGCGTTCTCCCGCGCGAACAGCTCCTCCCCCAACTCCGTCCGCACCAGCCGAAGGACCGCGCGGACGCGCTTAAACCGTTTGCGGGCCGAGTGTACCGCCGCGTCGGCCTCCTTCGGATCCGCCCCCCGCAGGTCCTCTAGCGCCTTCTCGAGTTGCTCGTCCACGACCCGCCGAACCCCCGCCCCGACGGCCTCACCACATTCCAGTTCGAACGACACGATCTGCTCCTTGGTTACGTTCAGGGGAAACCCTAAGGGGCCACTCCGGACTTTTCCACGGCTTTGCGAAACGTTAATCAAGCCTGAATATGGCCCCGCCGCTATGCCTGTCCGCTGCTCGCATCGACCGCCATTGAGTCTGACGCCGCCAACTGCTACAGTCCCGCTCGATGTCTACTAGGGGAGCGGGGTGTATCCGTCGCAGTCGGACGACTCGCCAGCGCGTGCTGAGCCACGCCGTTTCGGCAACGCTACTCTGCGCTGCCGGGGGGTTCGGGGCCCGCGCAGCCGACGTGACCTCCACCATGCGGACCTCGGGCGGCAACTGGAGCAACGCCGGTCAGTGGCTGAACGCCCCGTCGGTCACCGCGTATCCGAACAACGGCAACCTCGGCAAGACGTACGACGCCGTGGTCGCTTTGGGTTTTCACCAGAGCGCGGTCCTCGACATCGACGTCACGCTCGACAACCTGACCTTGGGCGGCGACGGCGCACTGACGACCGGTACGGGGACGGCCAGGCGCACGGTCGTGGTGAACGACACATTCACCTTCGGCAGCGGCGCCCTGAGCGCGAACATCGGCGCGCGGAACCTGGCGTTCCCGGCCGGGACGTTTCCCCACCTCAACGCGGCACTATCCGTCAGCGGGCGGGTCACGGACTCGAACGCCGCCCCCTACACGCAAATGGACGTCGGCACGGGCCGCCTCACGCTGCAACTTACGGCGAGGTTCGACGTCACGAGCACGTTCGTCCTATGGAAGCCCAATCTGGGTCCCGATCCCGGGTACAGCGGCACCAATGGGAGCCTTGTCAACTTCGGCGTGATCGACGTCGGCGCCGCGGGTAAGTTGTGGAGCGTGACGGGCTGGTCCGCGACGAACTCCGGGGCGGTCAGCGTCGCCGGGGAGTTGAAAGCGTTCACCTGGAACAACGCCGGGACGATCGACCTGACCGCCGCCGACGCGGTCGCGATGTTCGAGCGGAGCAGTCTGGGCGGCTCGATCCGACTCGCCCCCGGCTCCCGGTTGCGGCTGGCCCACTCGCAGTACGGCGTCACCGGGAACGTCCTCGCCGGCCCGGCGATCACCAACGCCGGCACGATCGTGATCGACGGGCCCGTCCAGGTGACGAAGCCGACAACGATACCGGGCGTCGTCGCGTTCGGCACCAACGCGGGCGCCGTCCCGGCCGGCACCAATGTGGGCGGCCTTTGGGTGCGCGCGGACACGACGTTCACCGGCCCGGTCGTGATCGAACCGGCGGCCACCCGCGACTACCCGCTGGTCACCGCGGACGCCGACGTCACCTTCAGCGGCCCGACGACCCTCGTCACGTGGCTCGGCGGCACCGGACGGGTCACCGCCACGGACTTCACGTTCCGGTCGGGCCGGATCGGCGTCCGAGACTTTCTCGTCCCCGCCGGGGGCCACCTCACCCTGCCCGTCCAGCCCGCCGGCTCGGGTGCGCGCGAGTTGTTAGGGGCCAACCTGCGCGCCGAGGGCCGCGTCGAGTGGGCCGGCGGGCGGGTCACTTCCATCGGCGTCGCGGCATCCTACACGAGCCGCGTCGAGATCGCGCCCGGCGGCACGCTGCACGTCGCGCCGGCCGCCGTCGCCACGCTGTCGCAAACGAACACGACCACCTCCCGCCCGGCGGACACCCTGCTCAACCGGGGCCTGATCCACGTGGACGGCGGGTCCTTCGAGACCGACTGGCGCGTGACCAACGCCGCGACGATCCGGGTCGAGAATGGCTCGCTCACGCTGCGGAAACTGGCGGACAACTCCGGCACGATCCGCGTCGACGCCGGGTTCCTCCGCTTGGCGACACCGCCGAGCGGCACCGGGGCGGTCGAGCTCGGGCTGGGCGGCCTGGCGCTACTGGGCAACGTCAGTTACGCGCTGGCCGAGACGCGGTCGCAGATCGTCCGGGGTCGGAGCGCGAGCCCGGTCACCGGTCCGTCGATCCGAGCCGTGCCGGCGGACGGCGGCCCGGACGCGGTGGTCGGTTACATGAGGGTCATGGCCGACGGCGTCACCGTGCGGGGCGTGCCCGTGGGGTGGGGGGAGGTCGTCGTGGCGAACACGATCGCGGGCGACGCGACGCTCGACGGGGTGGTCGACTTCGCCGACCTGGTCCGCCTCGCACAGAACTACGAGAAGCTCGGCCGTCCGGCGGTCGCCGGCGACTGGTACGACGGTGACTTCACGTACAGCGGCGGCGTCAACTTCGACGACCTCGTCCTTTTGGCCCAAAACTACGAACACGCCGCGCCGGCCGGCCCGGTGCCCGGAGCGGCCCCCGGTTTCGAGGCCGAAATGGCGCGTGCGTTCGCCACCGTGCCGGAACCATCGTCGGCTGCGCTGGTTGCCGTCGCCGGGCTGGGGCTCCTCGCCCGGGCGCGGCGCGTCAAACCGCCGCTCTAGTATTTGATCCGGACCGTCCGATAATGACGTCGTGTCGCGGCGCACGGATGCGCCGCGCCCGCCGGGATCGTCGGTACGGAAGCCGCGAACGATGTCCAACGTCCTCGACCAGTCCGAAGTCGACGCCCTGCTCGCCGCGGTGGACACGGGGCAGGTCGGTGGCGGGTCGTCGTCCTCGTCCGGCGGGATGGGCGGCTCCGGGTCGCCTCAGGTCTTCTCCCGCCACGGCAAGCCCGCCAGCCTCGACGTCCACGTCTACGACTTCAAGCGGCCGGAGCGCGTCTCGAAGGACCAGATGCGCGCCCTCGAGGCGCTGCACGAGGGGTTCGGGCGCAACTTCGGCGCGGCGTTGTCCGGTTACCTGCGGACGATCATCGAGGTCAACGTCGCCAACATCGAGCAGCTGACCTACTCGGAGTTCATCCACTCGCTGCCGAACCCGACCTGCTTCAACCTGCTCAAGGCCGAGCAGCTCGAAGGGCAGCTCTGTCTCGAGATCTCGCCGCTGATCATCTACCCGGTGATCGACCGCCTGCTCGGCGGGAGCAACGCCGATCTGTTCATCCCGCAGCGGCCGCTGACGCAGATCGAGCAGCGGCTCGTCCAGCGGATCACCGACCGCGCCACGCACCACCTCTCCGAGGCCTGGACGAACTTGACCCCGGTCACGTTCAAGGTCGACGACTTCGAGTCCAACCCGCAGCTCGTGCAGATCGTCCCGCCGAACGAGACGGTCGTCGTCGTCGGGTTCGAGCTGAAGATGGGCAACCGCGCGGGGACGATGAGCCTCTGCATCCCGTACAACGTGATCGAGCCGATCATGGGCGTGCTGGCGGCACAGAACTGGTTCAGCTACCAGCGCAAGGCCGGCCAGCAGGACCACGTGCGAAAGCTGACCAGCAGCCTGAGCACCGCCCCGGTCGAGATGCGGGCGTTCCTCGCCCAGACGACGATCAGCGTCAACGATCTGCTCGGCCTCCAGCCCGGCGACATCATCACGACCGAGAAGGACCAGGCGGCCGACGTCCTGATCCAGGTCGAAGGCAAGAACAAGTTCCTCGGCCAGCTCGGGCAGTTCAAGGGGACCCGAGCGATCCGGATCACCCGGCTATGCCAGCAGCCGGCGGCCGAGGCGCCGACCACCGGCGCGGAGAAGCGGTAGACGTCGCCCGTCCGCCCGCTACGCGTCGCACGTCAACTCGACCGCCGTCACCGACCGGGCGGGGAAGCTCCAGTGGATCTCGTCGCCGACCGCGATCGCCTGCTCCTTCGCCGCGTGGGCGTTCGGCTGGTTCTCCGTCACCGCCTGGCGCGGGTCGTCCGGGGCGATCGTGAACGCGCGGGCGGCGGAGACGGCGAGGCCGGTGACGGCCAGCCGCGCCGACGTCGCTCGGGAGAAGTCGGTGTTGGCGACGTGGAGGAACACCTTGTTCCCCGCGCGGCTGGCGGTGACGTCGAGCGCCGGGGCCGTGCTCCTCACCGCGACGGCCTGCGGGCCGCTGTGCCGGCGGAACAGGCGGGCGACCGTGCCGGCCGGCAGCAGGTAGCTGACGCCGGTCGGCACCTGCGTGATCAGCGCGTTGCTCGTCCAGCGGACGCCGTTGAAGTCGGCCAGCGTCGCGATCTTCACCCGCGCGCCGTGCCGCTGGTAGACGTTCATCACGCGCGCGTGGTACACGCCGGTCAGCCACTCGGTCAAAATCGGGTTCAGATTCCGCGGCGTCAGGCTGAGGTGCCCTTCGGTAATGGCGATCGGGTGCTTGCTCCCCTTCGCGTCCAGCGACTGCTCGATCGACTGCAGCTTCTTCTCGACCCGCGGCACCATGTCCATCAATTCGTCCCACGCCCGCTGCGGCGCGGCCTGGTAGCCGAGGCCGTTCAGGACGGTCTCCTTGCGCGGCGGTGACTGCTGCATCGTGTGGAAAGCGATCATGTCCACGTGCTCGCCCGCCCGCGCCGCCATGTCGCCGGCCCACGGCTCGGGGTCGCGGCCGCCGCCGGTGTCGCCCCAGCCGATCAGCTTGACCGACGGATCGCGTTTCCGCATCGCCTGCGAGAACTCGATCGTCCGCGCGATCGCGTCGTCCTTCGAGAAGCCACCGGGGCCGTAGTTGGTCTCGTTGCCGAGCTGCCAGTACTTGACGTTGTACGGCTCGGCGACGCCGTGCGACTTGCGGAGCTTGTCGTCCGGGTCGTTGCAGTAGGCGACCCAGTCGGCCGCCTCCTGCGCGTCGCCGGTTCGGTTGCCCTCCTTCATCTTGCCGAAGTAGAGCCGCCCGTCGCTGAGGAAGTTGACGCAGTACATCGGCTCGGCGGCGACCTTGCGGCACAAATTCACGAACTCGTGCGTGCCGCAACGGTGGGTCTCCATCCCGCCCCAGAGGTAGTTGCGGTAGAGCGGGCGCTGGTTGGCGGGGCCGACGCCCTCGCGCCACTTGTAGTAGCGGCTGAGCAGGCCGCCGAACCGGAGCATCGGCGGGGCGAGGTCGCGCGTCGTCTCGACGAAGTCGCGCCGCCAGTCGTCCGCATCGTACGACCACGCCGCCTCGACGCCCGGGTCGGTCGCGCCCAGCGGCTCCATGAACTGCATGTAGAGGTGCGGCGACAACTCGTGCAGCGGCGCCGGGTCGACGACCAGCGCGGCCGGCGCGGCGTCCGCGGCGGCGGCTTGGGCGCGGGCGGTCTGCTGCATCGGAGGAGCAACGACGGCGGCCCCCGCGGCGAGGGCGGCGCGTCCGAGCATCGAGCGGCGGGAAAGGTTCATCGGCGGCACCTTGGTTAATACTGACATGAACCGCAACGCTGCACGGGAGCTTAACGCCCCCGATCCGAACCGGCGAGCGGCGCGCGACGCCCGCATACACGCTCCCGCTACTCGATCCGCAGCCCGCGCGGCAGCGACTCGCCGAAGGCGGCCTTCTGCTCCTCGGCTTCGAGCCGCCCGCCGTCGCGGACGAGCGTGACGAAGTGCGCCGGCGCGTTGACGGCCGCCAGCCAACCGGCCACCCGTTCGCGCGTCACGTCACTCACGTCGCGATAGCGATCCCCCGTCCGCCGGGCCATCTGCACGGCCGCGAACTGCGCAGCCGAAGACGCGTGCTTCAACCCGGTCAGCGTCGTCAGCCAGCTCTCCACCGCCTCCGCCGGCGACAGCGCGTTCAGCGGCCCGTAGACCGGCACGCGCGAGCCGATCCGCCCCAGCGCCCAGAGCGCGGCGTCGTACGTCCCCGCCGGCCGCTCGCGCGCCAGCACGTCCAGCAGCATCCGCGCCAGTTCCTGCTTGGTCTCGACCGGCAGCAGTTCCATCGCGCCCAGCGCCCGCCACGCCTCGGCCGTCTCGTGGGCGCCGAACTGGAACGCCGGCTCGCGGTTCCGCCCGCCGCTCCCGGGCATGCGGATGCGGTCGCGGAACGCCCCGAGGAGCGGCTGGGCGAGCGTCTGCTGCTGCCCGGCCGACAGCCCGCCGGCCAGCCGCCGCCACAGCACCCACCACTCCGACCGCACCCCCTCGTTCTTCGCGTGGACGATTCGCTGCGGGTACAGCCGCCACGTCTGCGCGACCCGCCAATCGTCCACCGCCAGCCCGTACCCCGGCCGCAGGCAGTACCCGAGCAGCCCGAGCCACCGCGCCTCGTGCTGGTCCGACAGCCGCCGCCCCGGCTCGACCTCCAGCAGCACCTCCCAGAACGCCCGCATCAGCGACGCCGGCCACTCCGCCCGAGGCGTCCCCGTCGCCTGCTCCAGCCGCTTCGCCAATCCCTCCGGCCGCTCAACCGAGCCGCGAGTGAACGTCGCGCGGATCAGCCCCGCGCACTGCCGCACGACCGACTCGTCCACCACCCCCTGCGCCTCGGCCGCCCCCGCGCCGCCGTGCTCGGCGAAATCCGATCGCTGCGTCCCCCGCACGTCGAACGCCAGCTTCCACGTCCGGTCCCCGCCGACCTCCGCGCACCACATCTCCAGTGTCCCGATCTCCGTCAGCCGCCCGTGCAGCGTGACGCGTACGGTATCGGCGGCCGACTTCCGGCCCGACTGCAGCACGGTGCGGATCGGCGGCAGCGCGCGGATCTGCTCCGGGTCGACGTCGAGCAGCGCGCCGGGCGGGTCGGTCGTCCGCGTGCTCGACACGAACAGCGGGAACTCGACCGGCTGGCGGATCAGCAGTTCGAACGTCCGCCCGGGCAGCTCGACGTCCCGCCCCTCTTCCGCACCCGCGGGCAGGAGCGTGAGAGCCTTGACCTCGCGCCGCTCCCCGGACTCCACCCCCACGTAGTACGACCGCGCGAGCCCGCCGGATATCCGCACGCCGCGCCCGCGCCGCACCGTGCCGTAGTACGCCGCCCCGCGCGCCACGGCGAGATCCAGTCGCTCGTTCTCCAGCACCTCCGGCCGCCACGCGGTGCCGCCGCCGGGAAACCACGAAGAGAGCACCTCGATCAACCGCTCCCTCAACACCGCCGACTCGAACAACCCCCCGTTGAACAGCACGAGGTCCGGCCGCGCCGGATCCCCGCTCCCCACCTCCCCATCCCCCCACCTCCCCATCCCTTCCTCCCCCGCGAACCGGTGCGCGACCAGGAACGCCGCCAGGTACTTCGTGATCGCCGCGTCTGGCGCGTACGGCAGCCCGAACTCCTGGAACCCCGACTGCCGCGCCGCCGGCCGCGCGTCGAGGCCGACGCGCGGCAGAAACCCCTCCAGCAGCACCTCCCTCACCTCCGCCCGCGTCACCTCCAACTGCGTGGCCCCGCCGATCAGCTTCGACCCGCCCCCCGAGACGCTGACCGACACCTTCTCCGGCGCCCCCGGCCCCAGCAGCGTCTCCTTGAGCGCCCGGCACGTCCGCACCAGCGGCCCCCACTGCCGAGGGTCAAGCTTCCCGCCGGGCCCTTTGAGTCGCCGCTCGATGTGGTGGGCCAGCGCGAGATCAAGGTTGTCCCCGCCGAGGATCAGATGCTCGCCGACGGCGACGCGGTGGAACGCGACCTTCCCGCCCTCGTCGGCCCGCACGCGGATCAGCGTGAAGTCGCTGGTGCCGCCGCCGACGTCGCAGACGAGGATCTTCTGCCCCGCCTTCACCCGGCTCTCCCACCTCTGCTTCCCCTGCCCCCCCTCCTCCCCGTCGCCGCTGATCCACGCGTAAAACGCCGCCTGCGGCTCTTCCAGCAGCGTGACCCGCGCGATCCCCGCCCCCCGCGCCGCCTCTACCGTCAGTTCCCGCGCCACCTCGTCGAAGCTCGCCGGCACGGTCAGCACGACGTCCTGCCCTGCCAGCGGCGCGTCCGGGTGCGCCGCGTCCCACGCCGCCCGCACGTGCGCCAGGTATCGCCGGCTGACCTCGACGGGCGACAGCTTCGTCACGTCCGGCCCCGCGTGCCACGGCAGCAGCGGCGCGGTCCGATCCACCCCCGCGTGGCTCAGCCACGACTTCGCCGACACGACCAGCCGCCCCGGCACCGCCGCCCCGTGGTCCCGCGCGAACTGCCCGACCACGTACCCGCCGTCCGCCTGCTCCCACGGCAGCCTCGTCGCCCCGGCGGCCAGTTCCCCCGCCGCCGGCTCGTAGTGGAACGACGGCAGCACCGCCCGCGCCTCGACCTCGCTGGCCGCGGTCAACTGCGGGACGGCGAAGTCCCGCACGGCCCACGTCTCCGCCGCCGTGTCCACGTACGCCACCGCGCTGTTGGTCGTCCCGAGGTCGATCCCGACGAGGTACCGCGGGAGCGCCCCGTCCTCCGCCCGCCGTTGCTGCTGCTGCTGCTTCGCCACGCGGCCGATTTTAAGGACCGCGCCCGAAATCGGTACTGCCGACGAGCGAGTCGCGCCTCGGCCCGTCATCGGGGGCCGAACGCTCGCGCCCGCCGCGCCGAGACGGTGGCCCAGATGCTTACGGCGCAGAACCACACCAACAGCCCCGCGAGGAACCGCACGTGGGCCCGCTCGTCGGGGTAGCGGTGGAGGCGGTTCTCGAACGCGTCCCGGATCACGTAGCCGTGGCTGTCCCAGATCGCCCAAGCGGTGACCATAACGCAGCCGACGGCGGCCGCGGTGAGCTGCGCGCGGACGAGCGGGCCGGCACCCGCGCGCGTTCGGGTGCGGAGGACGATGAACCAGACCGCGCCGGCAAGCACGCCGGGCATGAACAGGACGCCGAGGCCGCTTCGGCCGCCTTCGAGGACGTCGAGCAGGTGTCCGAGCAGGGCGGAGGAGAGGACGAAGCCGATCGGCCACACGACGGACGGCGGACGGTTGCGCCGGGCGGCTTGGGCGTCGTCCTCGGGCGCGCGTGGGCTGGAGTAGTCGAGGATGGAGGGCGGGGGCGACATGCCGGTGGTCGGTCAGGCGGCCTGGCCGATGTCGACCGACGCAATCTGGTTCAGGCGGAGGATCGAGTAGCGGTCGGATCGGGGCTCGTAGACGTTGATCTGCGTCTGGCCGAGAGCGACGAGGTGGGGGTCGGTGATGGAGTACTCCTTGCCGCTGGTCAGCACAATGCGGAACGGGACGAACGGGTCGCGGTCGAGGAGTTCCCGAAGGGAGTCGAGCATGGGGTGAGTTTAACGCGTCGCCGGGGACTTCGGGCGGGCATCCGTCGGCTTGCGGGAAGCGTAGCGTCACCCTGCGCGTGTTCAGGCCCGGCGGAGCCGCCAACGCAGGTCGCGCCTTTACGAGGGAGGCCCGACCACGCCGCCACGCCCGCCCACCCCGGCAGTATGAACGGATAGCCGGGAGACAGGCGCCCCGTCCCGGCGCGGGCTTGACCGCGGTCGAGCGTCGACCGTCCCGCCGCCGCCGCCGTGCGCCGCGCCCCCGACCACGAAGGAGCCTCGCATGAACCGTTCCCCCCTGCTCGCGCTGCTCGCCGGCGCCCTGTCCCTCGCCCTCTGGGCCGCCCCCGCTGCCGCCGCGGACAAGGCCGACAAGCCCAAGACCGTCGCCGGCAAGTCCGCCTGCGCCACGTGCGACGGCGTGACCGCCGCCAAGCACCAGATCATGCTCGTCGCCGAGGATGGCACCCGCTGGGTCCTGGTCGGCGACAGCGACTCCTACAAGGCCGCCCACAAGGAGCGCAAGGCCGGCAAGCCGATGACCGCCACCCTCGCCGGCGAGCCGGTCACGAAGAAGGACGACGCCGGCAAGGAGTACAAGGAAGTGAAGGTGTCGGACGTGAAGGTCGGGTAGCAGAAGAAACCCGAAACCAAAATCCAGAATCCCGAATCAAGCGACAAGCCCGAATGACCAAAGGTGCACGCCTCCGGTCATTCGGGCTTCGTCATTCGTCATTGATTCGGATTTCTGGTTTCGGGCTTCTGGTTTCCTAATGAACCTTCCCCTTCCCCCGCCCACTTCACCGTCAGAAGGAGACCCGCCCATGACCCGCCCCGTCCTGCTCCTGCTGACCGCCCTGCTCGCCGGCTGCGAGAACCGCGCCAAGACCTTCCTCGGCCCCACCGCCGTCACCGTCCTCGAACAGCCCACCCGCATCGAAGCCTGGCGCATCCACGCCCAGCCCGGCCGCCCCCTCACCACCCAGCCCGCCAAAGACCTCGACCTCGCCGTCGCCCGCCAACTCGCCACGATTCTCCAGGACCCCGCCACCTACAATTTCGACTCCGCCAAAGGCTGCATCTTCCAGCCCGGCCTCGGCATCCGCCTCTGGCGCGACCAGCAGTCGTTCGACGTGATCGTCTGCTTCAGTTGCTCCGAACTGAAGATCGTCTCCCTCGACCCCACGACGAAACAACGCCCCTACACCACCGAAGACTTCGACAACGCCCGCCCCGCCCTTGTCGCCCTCGCCAAGAAAGCCTTCCCCACCGACCCGGAAATCCAATCCCTCAAGTGACCCACCCCCAGCCGCGACGCGGCAACGGACGCCAGCCGCGGAGCGGCGACGGATAGTAGCCCCGGGCGCAAAGCCCGGGGAACAGCGAACTCTCGAGCCCCTCAGCCCCGGAGGGGCGACAGATTCCGCCGCCCGCCGATTGCTCCGGCCCGACCGCGAACCCCGCAGCGCTGCGACGGGAACAGCATCGGCCCCGCCGGGCCGCCGCTTCGCCGCAACCGCCGACCGACCCGCCGACTCGGATAAACTCCTTGCCCGCCGGACAGCCGCCGACTCCGGCATTGGCGTCACCGACTGGGGAATCGGCGGTGCAAATTGGGGAACGGGTGACGCCGATTCAGGAGTCGGTCTCGCCGACTGGGCCCGTTCAGGAATCGGTGAAGCGGATGAGGGAATCGGCGACGCCCCTTCAGCAGGTGGCGTCACCATTCGTCGAGCTTGAACGGCCTGCTGGTCGCGCGATCCCCGCTCACCGACGCGGGAAAGTGGGACGACGTCCCGCCGTCGTCGCTCACGGTGATGTAGTGCCCCCCCATCTCGTGCGAATTGCGGTGGTGCTCTTCCATCGATCTCACTTCGGCGTCCAGGAAGGCGGAAAAGCTGTCGGCGATCTGCTCCGGCGCTGGCTTGGTCTCCGTGTAGTTCAACACGGGGGAGTCGAAGCCGCCGCGTGGCTGGATGAACGAGAACTGGTAGCCTTGGTGGGTCAGGAAGACGACCGCGTCGGGCGGCAACTCCAGCAGTTCGCTCGTCTCGCGCATCAGCTCTTGCCCGAACTGCCGAAACTCGTGGAACTGCGACGGCCGCGCGACGTCGCTGCCACGGAACAGGTGGCCTCGCGCCCTGCCCATGTGCCTGAGGTAAGCCCCGAACACTTCAGTAAACCGGACGCCGAGGCTCGCTTCGATTGCCGCGACCTCCGCCGGCGGACGACCTTCGAACGTCGTCATCCCGCGCATGTACCCCTGCGCGGCCGTGCGAGAAGTGTGCTCAAACCGGAACGGCGGGTCCGCGGCCAACGCCAGCAGCCGCCGCTTCAAGTCCTCGATCAGGGCATCGGCGTGCATCGTTGTAGGACCTCCGACGTTACGACAGCCCATTCCACTCCGCTCGGCCGGGACTTCCCCCGCCCCGCCGCCTACGCCCGCTCCGCATCCTCCCGCACGCTGAACTCCAGCTTCCACTTCTGCTCCGCCGACTGGCTCAGACACCACAGCTCGAACACGCCCAGCTCCGTGATCCGCGACTGGAACTTCACCGGCACGTACCCCTCCTCCGCGTTCTCCGCGCTCGCCGGCAGATTCGCCTCCAGCGGGTCGGTCTCCGCGATCTCCTCCTCCGTCCACTGCTCGACCACGTCCCCCGGCCGGTCCTGCCGCCGCGTCGCCGACGAAAAGAACCGGAACGTCGCCGGCTCGCCCACGACCAGCCCGATCTCGCCGCTCGGCACGTCCGCCTGCGTCCCCTCCTCCATCCCGAACGGCACGACGCACAGCGCCCGCAGCGGCCGCGGCGCCCCGGGGATCGCCAGCCCCGCCGTCTCGATCCCCACATAGTACGACCGCGCCGTCCCGCCCCGGATCCGCACGCCCCGCCCGGTCTTCGCCGCCCCGTAGTACGCCGCCCCGCGCGCGACCGCGTAGTCGAGGTCGTCGTTCCCCGCCAGCACCGTCACCGCCGGCGGGGCCGACTTCTTCTTCTCGCCCCCCCCGCCACCAAACCAGCCGCTCATGACCTCCAGCAACCGCTCGCGCAGCGCCGCCGACTTGAACACCCCCCCGTTGAACAACACGTGCGTCGGCTTCGCCACCCCGCCTTCCCCCTGCTGCGACAAAAACGCCGCCAAATGCTTCGTGATCGCCGTGTCCGCCTCGAACGGCAGCCCGATCTCGCGGAACCCCGACGCCGCCCGCCGCGCCGGCCGGTCCGCCAGCGCGCACGCCGGGAAGAACCCCTCCAGCAGCAGCTCGCGCACCGCCTTCTGCTCCAGCTCGACGCTGACCGTCCCGCCCACCAGCTTCGACCCCCGCCCGAGCACCGTCACCGGGTGCTTCTTCGGCCCGTCCTTCGCCAGCAGCGTCTCCTTCGCGGTCCGGCACGAGTGCCACAGCGCGACCGCCTGCCACGGGTTCAAATTCACCCCCTTGGCCGCGAACGCCGCCGTCGCGTGGTGCGCCAGCGCCAGGTCCATGTTGTCCCCGCCCACCAGCGTGTGGTTGCCGACGGCGATCCGCCGCAGCGTGAGCTGTCCCTCCTCCTCGGCGACGCCGATCAGCGTGAAGTCGCTCGTCCCGCCGCCCACGTCGCACACGAGCAGCGTGTCCCCCACCTTCAGCTGCCGCCGCCAGTTCTCCCCCAGGTCCGCCAGCCACGCGTACAGCGCCGCCTGCGGTTCCTCCAGCAGCACGAGGTCCTCCGGCAGCCCGGCCGCCAGCGCCGCCTCGCGCGTCAGGTCCCGCGCCGCCGCGTCGAAGCTCGCCGGCACGGTCAGCACGACCTGCTGATCCTTCACCCGCGCGTCCGGGTGCGCCGCGTCCCACGCCGCCACCAAATGCTCGACGTACCGCCTAGACGTCTCGACCGGCGAAACCTTCGGCACGTCCGCCGGCGCGTTCCACGGCAGAATCGGGCTCCGCCGGTCCACCCGGCTGTACGCCAGCCAGCTCTTCGCCCCCGCCACGCTCCGCGTCGGCACGTCCGCCGACTGCTTCTGCGCGAACTGCCCGACCGCGTACTCCCGCCCCCCCTTCACCCACGGCAGCGCCAGCCCCTTCGCCTCCGCCTCGGGCGCCAGGTACAAAAACGACGGCAGCGTCTCCCGCGCCTCGACCGTCGCCGGCGCCGTCAACTGCGGCACCGCCAGCACCGCCGGCGGCGCCGCCTTGTCCCCGCCGACCGCCGTGTACGCGATCACGCTGTTCGTCGTCCCCAAATCGATCCCGATCGTGAACTTCGCGCTGTCTTTCATCTCGATGTGCGTCCGTTAAGGGGCTGCTGTCCGAGCGACCGGCCTGCCGGCGGGCGCTCATTCACGCCGGTGGCACGGGTGGCATGGGCAAGCGTACTCGCTTGCCCCGTGGCGTCCGCGCCCGTGTGCCCGAAGATCACGGGCAGCGGCATGCCCACTTCAGTGGGGCATGTCCCAACGCGCCCAACCGCCTCCAACCATTCCTCCGCGACCTCCGCGCTCCGCGGTGGACCCTCCGTCATCACCCGCCCGCTCAAACCTCAACCTCCGCCGGCGCGACCACCCGCGCCGCGTCCGCCGACCCGGTGAAAGTCGGCACCTCGACCCGCGTCGCCTGCCACCCCGCGTGCTGCAACCGCCCCCGCGCCGGCGCCTGCCCGCCCACGTTCCCCACCATCCGGAACCGCCCGCCGTCCGCCCCCCCTGCCCCGCCCGCGCCCGCCGGCACCGCCACCTCGCTCCCCTCCGCCTGCTCCACGACCGGCCGCAGCGCGAACATCCGCTCCAGCGCCGCCCCCGCGTCCCGGTGCACGTCCCGCACCGCCGCCCCGATCTGCGCGTCCGCGTACCCCGCAATCTCCTCCTTCAGAAAGTCCACCAGCCGCGCCTCCCGCTGCAACACCGCCAGCAGCGTCAGCGCGTCGCTCCGCGTGGATACTGCCGCCGCCGCCGCCGTTGCCGGCGCGACCACCACCGCCGGCCCAAGCGTCGGCGCCGTCGCCGGCGCTGGCTTCCCCGCCCGCCCCCGCCCCGGCCGGTCGTCCACCAACGGCGCCGCCCGATCCGCGAACCCCTGGTCCGTCAGCGCCTTCAGGAACAGCTTGATCGCCACCGCCAATCTCGACATGGAACCGCCATCCTCTCGTGTCGCCGCCGCGCGCGCCCCCCGCATCATGACCGCGGCGAAGACCGCGAATCTTACGACCCGCCCCCCGCCCCGCAAGCCGCCGACATCCCGCGTCACTGCCGTGCCCGAGCGTCCGCATACGCATGAACGACCGGCCTCCCCGACACGACGGGAAGCGCAACCACGAAGTCCAACCCGATGAACCGGCACCCCGGTAACCCCTCCGCACCCGAACGCGGCCGATGCTTCACGCTCCCACCCCGCGCACCGACCTCCGGGCCCGTGTCGGCCGACCCGAGACGCGGATTCCCCCGCGCCGCGCGAGCCTCGCCCGCGGGCAAAAACCCAAGAACCGTTGTCCGCACGTCGGTCTGCCTGCCCTCCTCGGGCGCCGCTTCACGTCTTCATCGCGCCCGCCCCTCGCCCAGCAACGATTCCGCCTCGCGCAGCAGGACCTGGCCGCGGGCGAAGCTCGCCACCGCCCGCTCCCACTCCTGCCGCCGCACGTGCTCTCGGCCCGCGTCCATCAGCGTGAACACGTCCCCGTGGGTGATCGCGGCCAGCGCGCGGTCACGCACCGCCGCCAGCCGGGGGTCGTCCGCCGGAGGGGCGCCCGTCACCCGCGTGGTCGCCTCCCGGTAAAGGAGCAGGAAGTCGACCCACTCCGGCCACTCGAGCGGCATCGTCCCCACCAGGCCGTCGCGCATGACGGCCGTCCACTGATCCTTCGCCTTGCCGGCGGTCGCCAGGGCGTCGTTCGCGTCGGACGTCCGGCCCTGTTCGTGGAGCGCGATCGCCAGGAGCGCATAGTTCACGCGGTGCGCGCCCGCGGGCGAGCCGGCCCCCAGGGCGATCGCCTCGCGGCACCGGGCCTCGGCCCGCGCGGCGTCGCCGGCCCGCAGGTGCGCCCGCGCGGCGAGCGCCACGTGCCACGGGGCGCTCGCGCCGGCCGCCAGTGCCTCGGCACGTTGCACGAGGTCCCCCGGGTCGCCGACCGGCTCCGGCGTCAGCAGGCAGGAACGGATCACGCAGTAGCGGCTGCGGGCGTCGGCCGACGCCCGGTGTCGCCGCAGCATCTCCTCGCACGCGCGGCGGTAGCCGTCCCGGTCGCCGCCATGCGCCTTCAGCAGCAGGTGGTGGAACCACGTCTCGGCGTTGCCGCTCCGCGCCAGCTGGAACCGCCGGTCGTAATCGGCCGAGGCCTCCCGCCACAGGCCCAGGTGCGTGTAGAGCGTCCCCCGATAGATGTACGGCGTGTTCAGCCCCGGCTCGACCTGCGTCGCCCGCGTGAAGTGGTCGTGCGCGGCGTGCCAGTTGCTCCGCGTGTAGTACTCGATGCCGTCGCTCGTGAGCTGCGTGGCCAGCCCGAGGCGCTGGGCGGCCTGCTCGACCCGCCGCTTGGCCGACTCCGCCTCCCGGCGGGCGGCGCGTTCGCCGTCCAGCGCGCGCTGCGCCGCCACGTGCGCGCCCGTCGCGCGGATCGCCAGCACCGTGCTGATCGCCGCGGCGAGCAGGAGCACACCGGCGAACGACGCCGCGGTCCAGAGCAGCGCGCGGTGCTTGCGCGCCAGTTTTCGGACGCGGTAGAGCGGCGACGGCGGACACGCCTCGACCGGCTCGTCGCGCAGGTACCGCTGGACGTCGCGGGCCACGCCGTTGACGGTCTCGTACCGCCGCGCGCGGTCCTTCTCCAGGCACTTCATCACGATCCAGTCCAGATCCCCGCGGAGCAGCCTCGGCAGGCTCGCCGGCTCCAGGCCGCGCTGGGCGGCGATCACCGGCAGCTTCTCCGTCGTGCTCAGCCGCGTGCTCGGCCTGGGCGGCTCCTCCTCCCGGACGACCCGCAGCATCTCCAGCAGCGCGCCCCGCTCGAACCGGGTGCGGTCCAGCGGCGTGCTCCCGGTCAGCAGCTCGTAGAGGAGCACCCCCAGCGCGTACACGTCGCTCCGCGTGTCGACGTCGAGCTGGTTCAGCTCCGCCTGCTCCGGCGACATGTACTCCGGCGTGCCGACGACCGCGCCGAAGCCGGTGAACAGCGTCCGCTCGGTCAGCCGCCCCCCGACCGCCTTGGCCACGCCGAAGTCGATCACCTTGGGCACCGGCCTGCCGTCGTAAAGCGCGATCAGCACGTTGCTCGGCTTGAGGTCGCGGTGGATCACCCCCTTCGTGTGCGCGTGCTGCACGGCCGAGCAGACCTGTGCGAACAGGGCCAGCCGCTCCGTCGGCGTCAGCCGCCGCTCGTCGCAGTAGCGGGTGATCGAAACGCCCTTGACCAACTCCATGACGAAGTACGGTCGGCCCGACTCCGTCGCGCCGGCGTCGAGCACCCGGGCGATGTTCGGGTGGTCCATCATCGCCAGCGCCTGCCGCTCGGCCTCGAACCGGGCGACGACCTGGCGCGTGTCCATCCCGGCCTTCACGACCTTCAGCGCGACGTGCCGCCGCACCGGCCGCTGCTGCTCGGCCAGGAACACCACGCCCATCCCGCCCTCGCCGATCTGCTCCAGTAGCTTGTACGGGCCGATCATGCTCCCCGGCCCCTCGTGCACGGGGGCCGCCGCCGCCGCCGGCCCGGCCCCGAGGTCGAGCGTCACGACCGGACCGTCCAGGAACGAGCCGGCGGCGCGGTACGCCTCCAGCAGGTCGTCGACCTCCCGCCGCAGCGCGGCGTCGCCGTCACAGGCCCGGGCGAGGTACGCCTGGCACTCTTCGGCCGACCCGATCTCGACCGCCCGGTCGAACACCGATCGGGCGGATGGCGCGGCGGGCGCGGGTGCTGGCGCGGCATTTCGTTCCCTGGCTCGGGACCTCTCGGGGTGAACCGGGGCTCGTGGGACAGTGCGACGCCAGCCGCGGGAGGGGCCAAACTTTCCCCGGCGGTGGGTCAGCGGTCGCGATCGTCGCGCCGCGCTTCGAGGCGGCGGTAGAGCCAGGCCTTGGCGTAGGCGAAGTGTCGCTTGGCGGTGCGCGCGGAGACCCCGATCGCCGCCGCCGCGTCCTCGACGGTCAGGCCCGTGAAGCAGCGGAGCTTGACCACCGCAGCCGCCTCCGGCTCCTCCGCTTCCAACGCGGTCAGGGCCTCATCGAGCGCCAGCAGGTCCTCGTGGCGTCCCGCGTCCGCGTCGTCGGGCGGTCCCGCGAGGTCGACGTCGTCGAGGTCGACCCGCCGCCGCCCACCCCCGTGGCGGACGCGCCCGACGCGGCGGGCCCGCTCGACCAGGATGCGGCGCATCGCCTCGGCCGCGGCGGCGAAGAAGTGCCCCCGCCCGTTCCACCCGGCGTCTGCCGCGCCGCCGACCAGCCGAAGGTAGGCCTCGTGGACCAGCGCCGTCGCTTGCAACGTCTGCCCGGGCCGCTCCGACGACATCCGCTGCGCCGCCAGCTTCCGCAGTTCGTCATAAACGAGGGGAAGCAGTTGAGCCGCGGCCCGCGGGTCGCCGCGATCAAGAGCCGAGAGGATGTGGGTGACGTCGTTACTCATCCCAACGGGGATACGCCCGGCGATCCCGGCGCATCGCGTGGTTCGGGGGTGCTGGTATACCCGGTCTGTGGAGCGGATCGCAACGACAATGCGTGGCAGATAACGTTCGGTTTGATGCAGAGCAGGGCGAGAGGGATGCCCCGTCGCGGCGCGCGCCGTGTCACGTAACTGGCGTGTCCGGGCGTCCGTATACGCATGAACGGTTGCCCGCCCGACACGACGTGGCGCGTGAAACGGATCTCACCATGAACCGACACCCCGACCTACCCTCCGCACCCGAACGCGGCCGCTTCACCGTGACCATGGGGGTGCTCGTCCTCGCCGCCGCCCTGGGTTACTCGGTCGGCCTCCAGCAACGGATCGGCCCGCCCGGGATCCACCTCCCCGCGCCGCACGAAGACGAATACCCGCCCGCGTCCCAGGTCCCCGCCGCCCGCGTTGCGTTCGTTCCCGCCGCCGATACAACTGGCGCGCGATGAGTCCGGTCTACCGCGTCGGCCGCTGGGTCGGCAGATTCGCCTACTTCGTCGCGCTCCGCCCGACGGTGCTGAACCCCGCCGCCCTGTCGCGCGCCGGCGGGTTCGTGCTGGCGGTCACGCACATGAGCCACCTAGAGCCCGCGCTGGCCAGCGTCCAGTGCCGCCGCGCGATCCACTGGGTCGCCCGGAAGGAGTTCTACCGGTTCCGGCCGTTCGGCTGGTTCCTCCGCGCCGTCCGCTGCGTGTACGTCAACCGGCAGGGCGTGCCGGTCTCCACGATCCGCGCCGGCGTGCGCCTCGCGAAGGACGGGCAGATCGTCGGCATCTTCCCCGAGGGCGGCGTGATGCGCGGCAACGACTGCGTGATCCGCGGCGCCCCCATGAAGCGCGGCTGCTGCTCGATCGCGATCCGCGCCGGCGTGCCGGTCGTCGCCTGCGTGATGCTCGGAACGGAAAAACTAAACGCGGCCATCCCGTGGCTGCCGCTCAAGCGGACCCGCGTCTACATCGCCTACGGCGAGCCGATCGCCCTGCCGCCCGGCACGCCGTCGACCCGTGCGACCCGCGCCGCGATGGCCGAGCGCGTGCAGGCCTCCTTCGTCCAACTCTACGCCGACCTCCGCGAACAGTGCGGCATCCCCGACGCCGCCGTGCCCTGACCCTCCCGATGGGTGACACCTATTACAAGATCGTCCGCGCGCTCGGCCGCCCCGCCTTCTGGGCGTCGTCGCGCCCGACCGTCCTCCACGCCGACCGGATCGACCGCCCCGGCCCGATGTTGATCGCCCCCAATCACCTCAGCCCCTACGACGTCGCCGTCCTGATCGCCGCCACCCCGCAACTGCTCGACTTCGTCTCGATCGTCGAGGTCTTCCGCAACCCCCTGTCCGCCTGGTTCCTGGGCAACATGAACGCGTTCCCGCTCGACCGCGGCCGCGTCGACCCCGCGACCACCCGCAAGATCGTCGACCGCCTCGAGCGGGGCCGCAAAGTGGTGATGTTCCCCGAAGGACAGATCCGCCGCCCCGACCAATCCCTCCTGAACGGCGGCACCTTCAAGCCCTCCGTCGCCCGCCTCGCCCAGATCGCCCAAGCCCCCATCATCCCCACCGTCGTCCTAGCCACCGGCGCCTTCGCCCGACACACCGCTTGGCTCCCGCTCCGCCGCACCAAATACGCCGTCGCCTTCGGCGAGCCCATCCAAATCCCGTCGGGCGGCCACGAGCAGCAGGCGTCCGCCACAGCCTTGGACGAGATGAAGCGAGCCTACCACGCCCTCTACAGCGAGCTCAGCAAAGCATCCGGCCTCACCGTGTTCGACTCGCCTTGGCGGTGATTAGGGAAATCACCAGAACACATCACCATCGATAAACGTTTCGTGTTTATCGTTATACTAGTATGAACCCGGCAGGCCGTGTCCCCGTCCGTTAAGAACGTGGAGGGTTTGAGTGCCGTTCGTTTTACGGCACCTCGGTTTCCGGGCGTTTCACCAAGATCTCACATCTTTCGGAGGTTAAATGGGAACTCGTATTGCATTCCGGCGGTCGGTGTCGCGAACGCGGAGCGTGCTGCGGAGGGCGATCGAGTCCTTGGAAGAGCGGCGGATGCTGTCGTCGTACTTCGTGAACATGACGAACGCCGGCGGGGAGGCGGTCGAGGGGTACATGGCGGACGTGGGGGCGGCGTACGGCGACCGGGCGGATCGGGGGAACGCGGGGGTCGAGTACGGGTGGGTCAACTCCGCGGGCGGTGCCCCGGTCGACAACACAACCTTCTCGCGCGACCGGGACAGTGCCAACGCGCCCGCAACCCCCGGCACGCCGATTAACGAGTTGTACGACTCGTTCAACCACATGCAGCGGGGGGCCGCGCCGTACAGTTGGGAGATTGCGGTTCCCAACGGGCTCTACCGTGTGCACACCGCGTCGGGCGACCCGACGGCGGTTGACTCTCGGTATCAGTTGCGGGTCGAGGGGGTGCAGATTTACGACGTGACGCCGGTCGCGCCCAACTACTGGGGCGAGGGGACCGTGGAAGTCACGGTGACCGACGGCAGGCTGACCGTCAGCACCGGCCCGAGCGCGACGAACGCGAAGCTGAACTTCGTCGAGGTCACCTCGATCGACACGCCGCCGGCGGAGGCGCCGGTCCTCCAGGCGCTGCCGGCGACGGGCCGGGTCACGCTGAGCTGGAACCGGATTCCCGGCGCGCAGACCTACAACCTGTACCGGGGCACGGCGCCGGGGAACGCGACGCTGTACCAGACCGGGCTTACCGGCACGACGTACAACGACACCGCCGTCACCGTCGCCAACACGTACTACTACTATCTCGTCCCGGCCAACGCGCACGGCGTGGGCCCGCAGTCGAACGAGGTCAATTACCAGGTCTCGGCGACGTACGCGCACATCAACTTCCAGCCGGGGACGACCGCCAACCCGACGCCGGCCGGCTACCTGAAGGACTCGGGCGGCGCGTTCGGCGACCGCGGGAACGGGTTCACGTACGGGTGGTGGAACGCGGCGGACGGGGTCACGGCGTCGCCGACGGCGAACGGGTCGACCCGCGAGCGGGTCAACGCGGCGTCGCCCGACCAGCGGTACGACACGCTGGTGCAGTTCCACCAAGGCGGCTCCCCGCCGACCGGCCCGGTCTGGTGGGAGGCGAGCGTGCCGAACGGCACGTACCTGGTCCGCGTGGTCGCGGGCGACCCGTCGAACTCCGACTCGTTCTACAGCTTCCTCGCCGAGGCGGACAAGGTCGGGGGCGTGCCGCAGGTGAACGGTAGCGGCGTCTCGATGATCCACTACAACGCGAACGGGACGACCGGCCTGGCGCGGTTCGCGGACAGCGGCTTTATGCAGGTCACCGTCACCGACGGCAATCTGACGATCTCCGAGGGCCCGGACGCGGCGAACAACAAGATCGCGTTCATCGACATCGACACGCTGACCGTCGCGGCCCCGCCGGCCAACCCGACCGGGCTGACGGTCACGAACGTCCGGGCCAGCCAGCTGACGCTGAACTGGACCGACGCGGCGGCGAACGAGACGGGCTTCAGGATCGAGCAATCGACCGACGGCGGCGCGACGTTCACGCCGGTCGCGACGGCGCCTAGCCGGGCGGGGACCGGGACGGTGTCGTACGTCGTCGCGGGGCTGAACCCGACGACGCAGTACCAGTACCGCGTGTACGCGCTGAACCTGCAGGGGGACAGCACGAGCCCGACCAACACCGCGAGCGCGACGACCGCCGCAGTCACCGGCGGGATCTCGGGATACGTCGCACCGACCACGGGCGAGATCAACCTGAGCGGCGAGGGGACGGTCGACTGGGCGCACTGGGGGTCGGTGGACGCGAACACGTTCGAGCACAAGGCGGGCGTGCCGTCGGCGATCTCGAACGTGACGCCGGTCGGGTCGAGCCCGAAGGTGCTCCTGACCAACAGCCCGACGACGTTCTCGTGGACCGACGGGACGGTCACCGGCACGACGACCGCGACCCCGAACACGCTCGGGACGCAGTCGTGGGGCCACGGGTTCACGTTCACCGTGCCGGCCGACACGACGCAGCGGACGCTGCGGGTGTACGTCGGGGTGAACAACCTCCGCGGGCAGATCCTGGCCCGGCTGAGCGACGGCAGCGCGCCGGACTACGTGGACTCGTCGATCACGAGCGCCGCGCTGGCGGACGGCGTGTACACGCTGACGTACTCGGCCGCGTCGGCCGGACAGACGCTGTCGGTCACGTGGATCGAATTGCCGAACAACGGCGACCAGATCAACGGCCGGCTCAGCCTGAAGGCGGCGACGCTGCAGGTGCCGCAGACGACGACCGGGACGGCGGGCTCGGTCGTGGCGACGCCGCTGAACAGCGGACGGGTGCAACTGACGTGGGCCGACGGCGCGACGAACGAGATCGGCTACTTCGTGGAGCGCGCGCCCGACGCCGGCGGCGCGCCCGGGACGTTCGCGCGGGTCGGGCAGGTCGAGGGCGGCGCGACGCGCTTCCTGGACAACGGCACGCTCGGCGTCGCCGGGACGAAGTTCCACTACCGCCTGGTGCCGTACAACATCGCGCAGACCGGCGGTACGGCGTCGGCGGCGGTGTCGGTGACGACGGCGACCGGGCTGGGGACCGGCGCGCGGGCGACGTACTTCGACGCGCCGACGATCGCCGACGGGGACAACAACCCGACGTTCGGCGACGCGTGGGCGACGACGAGCATCGACCCGACGATCGACTTCAACTACGGCACCGCGGCCCCGGCCGGGGCGGGCGCCGGGTTCGGGGCCGACACGTTCGGCGTGCGGTGGTCGGCGCAGGTCAAGCCGGAGTTCACGGGCGAGTACGTGTTCACCGCCGCGGCCGACGACGGGTACCGGTTGTGGGTCAACGGGGTCAAGGTGCTTGACGGCCTGGGCCGCCGGGGCGGGCTGGGGACGTTCTTCGACGGCACCCCGGTCACGCTGATCGCCGGGAAGATGTACGACATCGTGTACGAGGTGGTCGAGAACGGCGGCGACGCGGGCGGGCGGCTGTACTGGTCGGCGGCCGGGCTGCCGCGGGAGATCGTCCCGCAGGCGGCGCTGTACCCGGGGGTCGCGGACGGGGAGGTCGTGCCGAAGGTGTCGGCGGTTGTTCCGGACGGGTTGCTGCCGGTGACGGCGGTGTACGACACGCACCAGCAGCTCTCGCTGCGGTTCAGCGAGAACGTGGGCGACAGCCTGGACGCGTACGACGTGACGATCCAGAGCCTGGCGCCGGGCGGGCCGACGTACGACGGCAGCAGCTTCCGCCTGGTCTGGGACGCGCCGTCGAACAGCGCGCTGATCTACTTCGACAACCTGCCGAACCAGAAGCTGCCGGACGGGCACTACCGGGTGACCGTGAGCGGCGCGGGCGGGGTGACCGACGGGTTCGGCAACACGCTGGACGGCGACGGCGACGGCGCCGCGGGCGGCGACTACGTGGTCGACGTGACGGTGTTCGCGGGCGACGCGACGAACGACGGGAAGGTCGACTTCAACGACCTGGTCGTGCTGGCGCAGAACTACGACACGACCGGGAAGACGTACGCGCAAGGCGATTTCAACTACGACGGGGCGGTGGACTTCAACGACCTGGTGATCCTGGCGCAGCGGTACGAGACGGCGATCCCCGCGCCGGCGGCCCCGGTGGCGGCGTCGCCCGCGCCGGCGGCGGGGTCGACGGTCACCGCCCAGTCACTGGCAAAGGCGATGGGCCTGTCGATCCCGGCGACGTCGGTCGTCGCCACGCCCGTGGCCAAGCCGGCACCGGCGCCGGTCGCCAGGCCCACGCCCAAGCCGGTGGTCAAGAAGTCGGCGGCGCCGGCACCGGCGCCGCGCGTGGCCTCGGCCCCGGTCAAGCAGGCGTCCAAGCCGGTCGCCGTTACGGCCGCACCGTCGCGGTTGTTTGCGACGAAGAAGATCGCCGGCGCGAAGGACCTCCTGGCATAACCGGCACGGCCCGACGACCGGAGCTCAAACGCAACACGCCCGCACCCTTCACCGGGTGCGGGCGTGGTCGTTTTCGGTCGGGGCAGGGGCGGCCCGCGTCGGCGGCAAACGCGGCCCGCGACTACTGCGCCCCGGCGCGCCGCAGCGCCTCGACCGCCATCGTCTTGCCGGCCTTCTGGGCGACGGCGAGCGGGGTCAGACCCTTGTTCTCGCGGACGTTCAGCTCCGCCCCCTTCGAGATCAGCGCGTCGATCACGTCCGGCGAGGCGTACTTGGCGGCGTAGTGCAGCGGGGTCCAGCCGTCGTCGTCCTTCGCGCGGACGTCGGCGTTGGCGGCGATCAGCGTCTGCACGATCGGCAGCGTGCCGTTCTTCGCGGCGTGGTGCAGCGGGGTCTCGAGGTCCTCGTTCTTCGCGTTCGCGTCGGCCCCGCCGCGGATCAGGATCTGGGCGACGTCGGCCTGCCCGCGGGCGGCGGCGAAGTGGAGGGGCGTGTCGAGGTCCTCGTCGCGGGAGTTCACGTTCGCGCCCTTGGCGAGCAGCCACTCGACGCCGGCCTTGTTGCCGTTCTTGACCGCCTCGTGGAGCGGGGTGTTGTAGTCCTTGTTCTGCTGGTTGACGTTCGTGCCGGGGGCGAACGCGCGGTCGAGGTCGGCCGCCGTGCCGGTCGCGGCGGCGACGTGGAGCGGGGTGTCGAGCCGCTTGGCGCCCGGGGTGTCGCTCTTGTCCTTGTCGTTGCACGCGCCGACCGCGAACAGGGCCGCCGCCGCCGAGACCGCCGCCAACCGTAAGACCGCTTTCATGAACCTGCTCCTTCCGGGAGTTGCTTGGGGATCCGCGGGCCTCCGCGCCCGCGCGAACGGCCGGCGAGTATACCGGCCGGGCATTACGGGCGCAACGGAACCCCGCCCGCCCGACGGAGAGTTGGTCGGCGATCCGGCTCGCGGGACACCGGCCCCGCCCGCCGGGCGCGAATTGATTCCATTCGCGGCAACTGCTAACTTTTCGAGCACCCCCGGGTCGATTCTGAGTAGGTTCGAGAGCGCCCGCCTTGGTCGGGCGAAACGTGGCATGGGTGATCCTGCGTTCAAACCGGTCGTGGTCGCGCCGACGTTCAACAACGCCGGCACGCTCGGCGACGTCGTCGCGCGCGTCGTCCGCCTGGGGCTGCGCGTGGTCGTCGTCAACGACGGCTCGACGGACGGGTCGGCCGACGTGCTCGCGAGGTTCTCGCCCGAACACGTGACGGTGGTCGCGCACGCGGCGAACCGCGGGAAGGCGGCGGCGCTCCGCACCGGGTTCGCCGCCGCCGCCGCCGCCGGGTTCACGCACGCGGTGACGATCGACACGGACGGGCAGCTCGATCCGGAGGAGATCCCGGCGCTGCTCGACGCCGCCCGCGCCGCGCCGACCGCCTTGGTGCTCGGCCGCCGCGACGACTCGGCCGCCGGTTACCCTGGGCGCAGCCGCGTCGGCCGGCGGATCTCAAATCTGGGCGTGCGGCTCGAGTGCGGGCTGCGGGTGGACGACAGCCAGTGCGGGTTCCGCGTTTACCCGCTCGGCCTGATGGGCGCGATCACCTGCCGCGCGGGGCACTACGGGTTCGAGACCGAGGTCATCACCCGCGCGGCGTGGGCCGGCTGCGCGGTGGTGCAGGTGCCGGTTCACTGCCGCTACCTGCCGGCCGAGCGGCGCGTCAGCCACTTCCGGCCGTGGGCGGACTCGCTCCGCGGCGTGGCGATGCACTTCTTTCTGATCGGGCGGGCGCTGCTCCCGTGGCCGCCGCACCCGCGGTGGCCCGACGCGCGGCCGGCGCGGCCGCGCGAGCCGCTGCACCGCCGGTTCTGGAACTGGATTAACCCCGCGACCGCGTGGCGGCAACTGAAGGAGCACCAGGTCGGGCGGCACCAGACGGCGGCGGGGCTGGCGTTCGGCGTGTTCATCGCGAATCTCCCCGCCTACGGGTTCCAGTCGCTGCTCAGCCTGTACACGGCGAAACGGCTGCACATGCACCCGCTGCCGGTGCTGATCGGGTCGCACGCGTCGACGCCGCCGGTCGGGCCGATGCTGATCGCCGCGGCGGTCGGCCTCGGGCACCTGATCCTGCACGGCTCGCTGCCGGCGATGGCCGACTACGACCCGCGGCACCTGACGCTCGCGCAAGTGCTGGGAATCCTGCACGAGTGGCTGATCGGCGGCGTGCTGATCGGCCTGGCGACGGGGTCGGCAACGTTCCTGCTGGCGAACATGTTCCTGCGGCGGATGCTCGAGGGCGACGGCGCCGGCGATTCCGCGGACGACCCCCCTGCCGCGCCTCATCCCGCCGCCGCCGCAGCCGCCGGCGAGTAGGGCCGCACCCCCGTCAACTCGTCTAGCCGCGCCGGCTCGAGCCCGCGCTGCCGCAGCCGCTCGACCAAGGGGCGTACGGCGGCCACCGTCCCGGCCGGGTCGCGGCGCTGGTTCGGCTCGACGCCGTCGTGCAGGACGACGATGTCGCCGGCGGCCGTGGCCCCACCGAGGCGGTTCACGATGCGCTCCGCCGTGGTCGTCACGCCGTCGAGCCCGCGCCGCGTCCACGTGATCACCGCGTGCCCGTGCCGCCGGGCGGCGGACATGATGTGGAAGTGCTTCGCGCCCATCGGCGGGCGGAACGTCGCCGGCTTCACGCCGAGGATGTCGGCCAGCAGCGCGTCGGTCCGGCGCACCTGGCGATCCCAGTACCAGCCGGCGCGCATCACGCCGAAATGCGAGTGGTCGAAGCTGTGGTTGCCGACGAGGTGGCCCTCGTCGTACATCCGGCGGACGAGGTCGGGCTCGCGCCGGGCGTTGACGCCGATCACGAAAAAGGCGGCCTTGGCGCCCAGATCGCCGAGCGTGTCGAGGACGCGATCGGTCGAGCCGCGGGTGGGTCCGTCGTCGAACGTGAGCGCGTACCGGCCGGCGGAGGCGTCGCCGCGCGAGACGACGGGGCCCCAGAACGTGGAGGTGGGCGCGACGACGGTGTACGCGACGGCGGCGGACGCGGCCGCCAGGGAGCCGATCGCCGCGAGAGGCAGGATCATCGAAGTCTTCCTCTGTAAGGTGTGCGTCGGCACACCGGTAACCTCGCGAGCGCGAACCGGTTCGACCCGCCGGCGCAACGGGTGTGCGGACGCACACCCTACCGCTTCACGTCGAACTTGTACTCCGGCTCCACCGTCCGCATCACGTCCCGTGTCCGCACCGGGGTCGTCCCGGGGGCGGTCATCGTCATCACGAACGCCGCGCTGTTCGCCTGGTTCAGGCCGCCGTGGGAAGACGCCATCCGCACCATCCGCGCGAACTTGGCGAGGCCGGCACAGTAGCCGTCGCGGAGGCTGAGCATGACGGTGGGCGTCGTGGCGGCCGTGCCGTGGAACGCGTCCCAGAGGCGGCGCGGGGCGTCGGGCCACGCGTGGTCGTGCGTGAACTCCAGCCACGCGGCGTCGTCGGCGAAGCCGGCGGCCGACATCCGGCCGGCGGCCTTCATCCGCGCGATCACGTCGCCGTACCCGAGCACGTCGGCTGGGTCGGGCCGGTAGCGTACGCGGCCGGCGGCGCACTCGAGCACGGCTCGTCCCGCCGCGCTGCGCACGACGACCGCCTCGCCCTCGACGTACGTCGCCAGCTCGACTTCCTTGCGCGCCAGGCACGCGTCCGCGACGGCCGACGGCTTGCGCGTGTGGACGCCGGCGTAAGTCACCAGGCCGTTGATCTCGACCGCGACGTCCCGGTCGCCCCGGACGCGCCCGCCGACGTTGAAGCCTGCCGCCGCCAGCACCTCGTCGAGCCGGACGTTCTCCGACGGCGCGAAGTTGTGCCCGTGGTCGGCGACCAGCGTGATCTTCACCGCCCCCTGCCGCTCGTAAAGCACCTGGAGGCAGAGCTGTCGCGCGGCGTCGAGCACGTCGCGGCAGCCGTCGGCGCCGTACTTGCACAGCATGCCCGACGCGCTGGTGACGTACGCCAGGGTCACCCGCCCCGGGTTCGCGTCCAGCGCTCGCCGCACCCGCTCCATCTCCGCCGCCAGCCACGGCCGCGGGTTCAGGTAGACGAGCCCCTGCTCGGCGAACCCGCTGTGGTAGTGCAGCCGCCGCTCCCACGGCTGCCGGTATCCGGTTGCGCGGCGCCAGAGGCCGTTCCGCCGGCCGGCGGTCGGGTGGACGTACTGGTCGATCATGCCCGGCAGCGGCGGCGCGTGCAGGAGCGCCGTGAAGCAGACCTCGGTGAGAGACGGGAACGGCGCGATCACCTTGCGCGGCGGCTCGAACCAGCGGAAGTCGCCCGCCTGGTACCGCGCGTCGACCGCGGCGTAGGGCACGGAGTCGAGCAGCACGATCAGGTGCGGCACGCGGCCGCCCGCGTAATCGGCCAGCTTGTAGGCCCGGTCGACGAGGCCGTCCTCGTCGTCGTCGTAGCAGACGGCGTCGATCCGCGCGGTGGCGGCGTCGCGCCGCAGTGCGAAGTCACCCCGCCCGTCGCGCGACACGTCGTACCAGACGTGGTCACCCGCATCGTTCAGCGGCTGGCGCGGGAACGTCAGCACCGCCGACGGTGCGCAGCCGCCCGCGAAGGAAACGAGGAGCAGGATCAACCAGCGGTCACGCATGGGGGCCCACCGCCGCTTCGACCTCGACGGCCGGGTCGACCGCCGCCGCGCTCGTCGGGACGATCAGCGGCAGCAGGCCGAGGAACGTGCCGGCCAGGCACGCGAGGACGCCCACGCCGACGGCCACCCCCAGCGACTGCACGGCCGGGACGCTGGTGAACGCCAGCGAGCCGAAGCCGAGCAGCGTCGTCAGGGCGCACATGCAGATCGCGTAGCAGCTCGCGGCCAATCGGGCCTCGAACGCGGCCGGAGACTCGGTCCGCCGCAGCCGGACGACGCTGACGACGAACACGCCGTAGTCGGTCGTGATGCCGATCAGCAGCGGCACGGTGACGAGGTTGATCATGTTCAGCCGCAGGCCGGCTAGGTGCATCGTCGCGAGCGTGACCGTCAGGCTGAAGACCGCGGGCACCAGCGCGAGCAGCGGCTCGCGCAGCGTGCGAAGCTGTGCGAACAGGTAGGCGAGCACGATGCCGACGGCGAGCAACGTCAGCCGCGGCAGCTCGGCGTCGATCCGCCGTTGGGTGTCGAAGCTGACGACGCTCAGGCCGGTCAGCGTGGCGCCGGGCAGGTCGTTCAGGGCGTCGCGGATGCCGTTGACCGCCGCGGCGCGGACGGCGGCGTCGTCGAGGGGCCGGTCGAGGAAGGCGAGCGTGATCGCCTCCGTCCCCGGCCGGGCCCGGGTCACCGCGTCGCGGGGCAGCACGTTCTTCGCCAGCTCCGGCCGCGCGAGCAGGTCCTCGATGGTCGGCGGCCTCGAGCCGGTGAACACGTGCCGCAGGAAGCCGGCGTAGGGCTCGAGCTTTTCCGGGGCGAACGGGCTTTCCGCCACTACCGCGCGGAAGTCGGCCACGACGCGATCGGCGTCGTCCGGCCGCATCGCCGCCCGCCGCTCTGCGACGACCGCCGGGTCGGGCAAGAGGGTTGCTAAGCCGAACGTGCCGACCACGCCCGCCCGCCGCGCCGCCTCGTGACCCAGGCGCTCGCGGACCCGGTGGGACAGCGACACCAGTTCGTCCGGCGACGCCGCCTTCAAGTGGACGAACAGCGACCCGGCCGACCCGCCCATCCGCTTCGCGATCTTCTCCTGCGCCTCCAGCGGCGGGTTGGGTCGGGGGTGCATGACGGCCAGGTTCGACTCCGGAGGCAGGAACCCGCCCTTCGCGACGACCACGCCCGCCGCCGCCACAAGCACGACCCCGCACGCCCCTACGCATCCGTTACGGTTTCGGCGGACCGAGTCGATCAGCGGCCCCACGTCCAGCCGCGGCGACGGCACCAGCTTGGGGTCGTCCGCCGACCCCCGATCCCGCAGCGTCAGCATCGCCGGCAGCACGAACACGCTCGCGACGAACGCCCCGGTCAGCCCGAGCGCCCCGAGCACCGCGAAGTCGCGCAGCGCCTGCACCTGCGACGTCCCGATCGCGACGAACCCGACGACCGACGTCGCCCACGCCGCCACCAGCGCGCCGCCGATCGCCGAGACCGCGTGCTCGGCCGCCGCCGTCGCCCGCATGCCGAGCGACCGGTTCGTCTGGTACTGCGCGAGGAAGTGGATCGAGTAGTCGATCCCCATCCCGGCGAGGATCCCGCCGATCACCGCCGTCAGCGGCGTGATCACGCTGCTGGTGACGCCGTACACGCCGAACCCGTAGAGGATGCCGACCAGCGCGGGAACGAACCGGATCGCCAGCAGCCGCAACGGCCGCCGGTAGGCGCCGAGGAACAGCACCCCGAGGAATACGAACGACATGACGACGCTAACGGTCATGTCGTGGCGGATCGCCCGCTCGCTGGCCGCCGCGATCGCGTACGACCCGGACACGTCCACCTCGAGCCCCTCCCGGTTCACCTGCCGCGCGAGGTCGCCGACGGCCGTGCTGATCGCCTTGGAGAACTCCAGATCGCTCGGCGGCCGCACGCCGGCGATGCGGATCAGGATACTCCGCCCGTCGGCCGAGACGAACGCCTCCTCGTTCTGGTAGGTCGCAAACGGCCGCCCGCCGAACAGCCGGTCCTTCACGAACTCGTGCAGGCGGAGGGGGTCCTTCGCGAATACCTTCGCCATCGCCGCCGCCGCCGGGCCGGGCGTAGACATCATCGCCTCGTCGCGCCGGAACTGCTCGGCCATCCCCTCGCGCGTCAGCCGCCGCCGCGCCGCCTCGAACGCCTCGCGGTCGAGGTAGTACAGCCCGTTCGGCACGAGCACCTTCTCGAAGTACTCGCGCATCTGCGCGTCGAGCCGGTACTGCACGGTGCCGCACAGCTTCGACGCCTCGGGCGACTGCCGGATCGCCGCCTCCAGCCGTTTCGCGAACTCGATCAGCTCCCCTGCCCGCGGCGGCCCGCCCGCCGGCGCGCTCGCCAGCACCAGCAGGTCCTCCGCCGCCGGGAAGTTGTTCAGGACGCGCACCGCCGCGACCGCGGCCGGGTCGTCCTTCGACATCATGCTCTCGAGCGACGCGTCCGGCCGGATCCGCATCACCGCCAGCACCGAAAGCGCGGCAAGCACCCCCGCCACGCACAGCGCCGCTATCGGATTCCGCGCGGGCCAGCCCGCCCAGTGCCTCACGGCAGTTTCTCCGCGCGCCGCGGCGGCGTGAACGCGGCGTCGCCCAACTCCGGGTTGATCTCGACGTCGCTCAGCTCCACGACGACCGTCCCCGCCTCGCTCTCGGCGCGAAGCCGCGTCGGCCAGACCGTCTCGCCGAACGGACGATACCGGTCGAGCGTCAGCGCAAACCGCGTCTGTCCCGCTTCATCCAGCATCGCGTACCGCCGCGGCGTCCGCGTCGCGCGATCGACCTCGCACACGACCCGCGGCTCACCCGGCGCGGTTCGCGTGACCGTCAGCGTCCCGCCTCGCTCCTCCGTCCGCAGCTCCGCGCCTTCGAAGAACCCGCCGGACAGCACCGACCACGTCCGCGCCAGCTTCGCCGCGCTCACCCCCGCCGACCGGATCTCCTCCCGCCGACCCGAATCCTCCGGCGTCACCGCCCACACGCCCTCGGGCAGGATCGTCAGGTCCAGCACCGCCCGGTTGAACTTCGACGCCCGCACCCGCGCCCGCTCCGGCGGCGCCATCACCAGCACCGCGTCCAGCCGCACGCTCTGCCCGTCGGGCCGCGCCAGCGTGATTAGCCCCTCCCCCGACACCGTCTTCACCCGCCGCGCCCGCTCCGCCGCCGCGCGGATCGTCTCGTCCGGCCCGGCCAGGGGGTATCGCGGGATCGGCTCGGGAACCTCCGCCTGCCGGCACCCCGCCGTCAGCATGATCGCAATCACTAACATCGCATGGCAGCGCATCACCCCTCCTCCAGCGCCCGCCGCAGCACCTTTCCCGCCGGCGACCGCGGCAGGTCCGCCCGCACCTCGATCACGCGGGGCACCTTGTACGGCGTCAGCCGCTCGCGCAGGTACCGCCGCACCTCCTCCGGCGCCGGCGGCCGCCCCCCGTCCCGCGGCGTCACCACGGCCTTCAACCGCGACACCGTCTCCGTCACCCGCACCGGCACCACCACCGCCTCCCCCACCGCCGGGTGCCCCCGCAACAACTCCTCCACCTCCAGCACGTTCACCTTCAGCCCGCCCACCTCGATCAGCAGCTTCAGCCGCCCGGTGATCGTCAGGTTCCCGTGCGCATCCACGCGCCCCAGATCGCCGGTCGGAAAGAAGCCGTCGCTCCCCCCTGCCGCCGGTTCGCCCAGATAGCCGCGGAACATCGACCGCGCCGATACCAGCACCTCCCCCTCCGTCCCCGCCGGCACGTCCGCCCGCGTCCCCGGCTTGACGATCCGCACGCGCACGCCGTCGTACGGTACACCCACGCTCCGCGGGTCAAACGTCGGCGAGTGCGGGTCGGAGAACGTTACCGACCCGATCTCCGTGGCCCCGTACAACTGCCCGATCCGCACCCCGTACTTCCGCTCAAACGCCTCGTACACGCCCGCCGGGAGCGGCGCGCCAGCCGCGTACGCCCGCCGCAGCGTCGGCAGCACCCGTGCGTCCCCGGCCTGGCACATCATGTCGTAAACCGACGGCACGCTCGGCAGCACCGTGACGCCGCCCTCCGCGAGCTGCGGCATCACCACCGCCAGATCCAACCCCGCGCACAGGTGCACCGTCGACCCGGCCCACACCGGCGCCAGCAGCCCGTGCTCCAACCCGTACGAGTGGCACAGCGGCACGACCGCCAGCACGCGATCCTCCGGGCCGATCCCGACCGCCTTCACCATGTTCGCCGACACCGCGTCCACCGACGCGGCCGTTCGCACCACGATCTTCGGCAGGCTCGTCGTCCCCGAACTGCACAGCAGCAAATCCCCACCACGCACAGGCAATGGTTCCCCCGCCCCCTCCCCCGAGACCGCAACGTCCGCCACATCGACCGCGAACCCTACCCCCCCCCGCAGTGCCCGGCACACACGGTCCGTCCCCACCACGCCCGCCGCCCGCGCCTCACGCGCCAGCTTGACCAGCTCCGCCTCCGTCGCCTCCGCGGACACCGGGAAGACGCTACACCCAGCGGCTGAGATTCCCAGGAACGCCACCGGATACTCCACCCGGTTCGGCGCGACGAGCATCACCACCGCTCCGGCACCCGCCGACTCGCGTACCCGATTAGCAAACGCCCCCGCCGCCGCCCGCAACGCGGCGTACGTCACCGCCCGCCCGCCGGTGCCCGTGCCGACCTCCCGATACGCCACCCGCCCCGGCGCAACCTCCGCGTGATGACTGAGTCGCTCGAGCAGCCTCACGCCGCCACCTCAGCCGCCTCGGCCCCCGCCCGGGCCCTCTCCACCACCGGCTCGCTCGCCAGCAGCGAGAACCGCCGCCGCCGCGGCACCAGCGCCATCCACTTGTTCCACCCCACGAACACCTCGAACAGCCACAGCCGCCACCGCAAGCTCCACCGCGGCCGCGGAAACACCTGCCCCGCCAGCACCGAGATCACCGCCCGGTGCACCTTCAGCGGCCCCTTCCCGTTCAGGAACAGCTCCCGGAACGAGTGCTCATAAAACCGCCGGATCAACCGCCACAACGGCCGCGACCCGCCGTCGATGTACTTGACGTAGCTCGCCCGCGCCGCCGCCGGCGTCGTCCGCCCGGCGATCAGGTCCTGCACCCGCCGCGCCGCCTCGACGCCCGACATCATCGCCAGCGTCACGCCGGTCGAGAAGATCGGATCGAGAAACGCCGCCGCGTCGCCCACCAGGAAGTACCCGTCCCCCGCGAAAGGCCGGCACGTGTAACTGAAGTCCGCGAGCACCTGGTTCGTCGCCGTGTCGCCGGTCGCCCCCGCCATCCGCTCGCGCACCACCGGGCACCGCGCCACCGCCCACGCCAGCATCCGGTTCGCCGGCACGCCGACGCGCTTCGCCAGATCCGGTCGCGCGACGAACCCCACGCTCGTCCGCCGATCGTCGAGGGCGATCAGCCAGAACCACCCCTCGTCGGCCATGATGATCCCCGGGTGCCCCGTCTCCCGCCCCGGCAGCCGCCGCACGCCCTCGAAGTGCCCGAAGTACGCCACCTTCTGCAGGTTCGGATCGTCGACCGCCCGCCGGATCCCCAGGTGCCGCCCGACCACCGTCCCCTGCCCGCTCGCGTCGAGCAGGTACCTCCCGCGCACGACCTCGCCCCCGGCCGACACCGCCACCGCCCCGTCCCGCAGCTCCAGCACCCGCTCGACGGTCACCCCTTCCAGCACCTCGGCCCCCGCCGCCCGCGCCTCGCGCAGCAGCAGGTCGTCAAACTCCGCGCGAGACAAATTCACCGTCGGGAACCCGGGCAGTAGCCCCTGGTCGAAGGTGAACCGCGACGTCTCAGCGTCGTCCCCCATGCCGAACTCGGCCCCGTACTTCGGCACGTGCGGCAGCGCCCGCACCTTCTCCGCCAGCCCCAGTTCCTCGATCAACGGGAACGCCCGCGGCAGCAGCGACTCGCCAATGTGGAACCGCGGGAACCGCCCCTTCTCGAGCACGACCGCCCGCAGCCCCGCCCGCGCCAGCACGAGCGCCGCCGTCGCCCCGCCCGGCCCCCCGCCGATGATCATTACGTCGTATGCCGGCTTCAAGTCCGTCACGTCAGGCGTCCCTCAACCCCTCAAACCTCGAGCCGCGCGACGCCCTCGATCTCCACGACCAACTCCGCCCGGCACAGCTCCGCCCGCCGCATCTCCACCCTACACGACGGCGCGAACGCCCCGCGCACCATCGCCGCCAGCGGTCCGGCGTCCGCGGCTCGCGGGTAGTACACCCGCAGTTCCTGATACGTCTGCAGCCACCCCGCCTCACCGCGCCGCGTCTCGTCCCCCGCCCTCACGTGCGCCGACTCGACGACCGCCGCCAGGTTCGTCAGCGTCTCCCTCATCTGCATCGCGAGGCTGCCGAGATGCAGCGACTCCTCGCCACGGATGCTCGCCGTCCCGCCCACGAGGATCAGCCCGCGCGCCGGCAGCAGCGTCCCCCGCGCGAAGCACGGCGGCAGCGGCCCGAACCGCTTGGAATACTTATGCGGCAACACCTGCCGCGGGTTGTCCACCGCCACGCCCCCGCGCCGCGCCGCCAGGCAGTGTACGACCAGGTCGGCCCCGTCGTGCCCGACCCCGGACGCCGTCGCCACCTCGCGCTCGAACGCCTGCGGCCCGCCGTACCACCCCTCGAACGCGTGGTATCGCCCGGCATTGAACACCATGTACCGGTCCCGCCCCGCGTCCATCCGCGCGTGAATGCCAGGGATGTGATTCCACAGCCGGACCGGGTGCCGCGCGTCCAGCCCGCGGATCCGTGCCGCCACCGCGTCGTACAATTTCGTTACGCGCCGCTCCAGCGTCGCCGCGTCCATCGCCGCCGCCCCACCCAGCCGCGCGCTCGCCAGCGCGAACTCCCCGCCGTCGATGACGTCCACCACGTCCCCGCCCCCGCGCAATGAGATCGCCTCGCCGCCGACCAGCTCCACCGCCCACGCCGGCGCAGCCAACTCGTCGCGCGCCGCCGTTGCCGACCGCGCAACGCTCACCGACCGAGGATTCTCTTGAGTCTTCGCAGGCATCCCAAACTCTTGCGGATCGCGGTCCCCCAGTGGCCCGTCCGAAGTCTATAGCCGCGCCCGAATGCTCACAAGTTAGCCCCCACCCAAGCCCATGCGCACGCCGCTGACCGACCCGTCACAGTAGTCCGTGCACAGCGCGACCACGCCCTCCGGCGTCTCCGCGCCGGTGGCCGCCACCACGTCGCCGCCGTCACCCGGGCCCCCGCCCACCAGCTTCGGCATCCGACCCGCCAACGCCGCGCCTGCGAGCCCCACCAGCGGCCCCGCGCTGAACGCCTCGGGCGCATGTCCGTAGACCGATCCCACCACCGCCCCCCCAGCGCCGCACCGCCGCACCGCCGCCAGCTCCGCCCGGTCCACCCACGTCCCGTTCGCCGACGTCAGCACGTGCCGCGCGGCTCCCAGCCGCTCGAGCACCCGTCGGTACGCCCCCGTCGGATCGTCCGCCGCAACCCGCCGCGCCCCCGCCCCGGCCAGAACGCGCCCGCGCGCCGTCCCGCCCCGCGCTCGCAGCGCGTCCCCGCCCTCCAGGATCAGCGCGACCGCCGCGCTCCCGGCGACGAACCCGCCCGTCCCGCCGAACGCCGCCGACGGCCCGCCCGTCGCGCACAACCCGCAGTGCCGGTACGCCTCCTCGATCAGCGGCGCGTGCTCCTCCGCGGCCCCGACGATCGCCCGCTCCCACTCGCCCCCCGCGATCCGCGCCGCCGCCAGCCGCAGCGCGTCGAGGCCGGCCGTCCGCGTCCCGATGATCGTCTGGCACGCCCCTTTCACCCCGAGCATCAGGCTCAGGTGCGCGCTGCTCGCGTTCGGCACGCCCTCTGCGAACAGCATCGGGTTCGCCCCGACCACCCCTTGCCGCACGATCTCGCCGTAGTACGTCACGCTGTACTGCGTCGACCCGTGCGTGCTCCCCAGGACCGCGCCGCACTGCGCCGCGAACGCCGGCACGTCCGCGATCCCGGCGTCCGCGCAAGCGACCGCCGTCGCGGCCAGTTGCAGCTTGACCTGCTCGCTCATCCGCCGCACCCGCCGCGCGTTCAGCAGGTGGATGTATTGCTCCTCCGGGATCGCCCCGCCCAACTGATCCCACGCCGGCGCGCCCGCCGCCGCCAGTCGCGCCAGGAACGCCTCGTTCCCCACCGCGCCGGGCACGACCACGCCGACGCCGGTAATGAACACGTCGCGCCCGCGCTCCCGCGCGGCCTCGCCCCCTACCTTTCCCCGGCCGTGCACCGCCGGCGCTTCGACCTTCGGCGCGGGCCCGAGCACCACGCACGTGTTCGCCCCGCCGAACCCCAGCGACGTGCTCAGGGTCGCCCCGATCTTCGCCGGCGTCGCCGGACCGACGCTCAGCCGCAGGTCGGCGAACTCCGCGTCGTCCGCCGTCACGCTCGCGCACGGCGGCACGGTCTGCTCGCGCATCGCCTCCATCGCCAGCACCATCTCGACCGCGCCCGCCCCGCCCAGCGTGTGCCCGAGGTGGCTCTTGAACCCGACCACCGGCACGCGGGGCAACTCGTCGCCGAACACCCGCGCCAGCGCCTTGTACTCCGCCGCGTCGTTGTCCGGCGTCCCCGTCGCGTGCGCCGCGATCAGCCCGATCTCCGCCGGCCCCACCCGCGCCGCCGCCAGCGCCGCCGCCATCGCCCGCGCCGCCCCGTCCCCGTCCGGGTGCGGCTGCGTCAAATGGTGCGCGTCCGCCGACTCCCCGTACCCCAGCACCTCCGCCAGGACCGTCGCCCCGCGCCGCCGCGCGCCCTCCAGCCTTTCGAGGATGACGATCCCGTACCCCTCCCCCAGTTTCATCCCCTGCCGGTCTTTCCCGAACGGCCGCAGCGGCCCCTCGGCCACCAACCGCAAGCTGTTGAACCCCCCGTACGCGTACTCGCTGATCGTGTCGTACCCGCCGCACACGACCAGGTCGAACTCCCGATTCTTCAGGAGCGTCACCCCGAGCGCCACACTCCCCAAACTCGACGAACAGGCCGAGCACGTCGTCGCCGCCAGACCGCTGATGCCGAGCTTCCCCGCCGCCTGCGCCAGCGTGTGCCCCGCGAGGAACTTCCCGAGCGGAGCGTGGTCGCCCGAGCGCAAGAACTCCCCGCCCGCGCGCATCCCGTGCAGCGTCGTCCCCAGCATGAACCCGCACCGCCCCCCGTCGTACGGCAGCGCCTCGAGCGCCCCCGCCTCCGCCAGCGCCCGCTCGATCGTCCACTTCAGGTACCGCACCTCGCGCGGCGACCCCGGCTCGTAGTCCCCCGGCAGGTCCACCGCCTGCCCGCCCAGCTTGTCCGGCGGCAACGGCGACTCCATCGCCGTCAGCGTCCGCATCCCGCACCGCCCCGCGACGACGCCGCGCCACGTCTCCGCGCGCGACGCGCCCAGGCACGTCACGACCTCCGCCCCCGTGATCACGACCCGGCCGCCGTCCGATGCCATGCTACGCCAACTCCTCACCCGCCCCGACCAACGCCCCCACCCCCCGTTGCGACGGAGACTCCGCCGACGGCGACGCCTCGACAACCGCCGCCTTCGCCACCACCGCCGCCGGTTCGAACCCCACCGCGTCCTCGTCGAACGCCTTGTGCAGCACCAGCCACTGCTCCGGGTACCGCGCCACGTACTTCGCGATCACCGCCGCCACCCGCGCCAGCGCCGCGTCCGCGTCCGCCCCCACCTCGATCGCCTCCTCGATGAACAGTTCGATCCCGCCCCGCGGCGTCCGCACGCTGAACACCGGAATGATCGGCGCCCCGCTCGCCATCGCCAGCTTCACCGGTCCCGTGGGCAGCGACACGTGCCCCCCCAAGAACGCCATCCGCCGCCCCTTCTGCCCGGGCATCACCCGATCCCCTTGGATCGCCACCACCTCGTTGGCCCGCAGCGCGTCCCGCAATTTGACCCAAACGCCCCACCCCTCGTCCACCGGCTGTTCGATAACGCCCAAGCGTCCCCGCAGGGTCCGCCGGATCTCCTCGAACCGCCCGGTGTCGCGCTTGAACACGACGTGAAGCTTCGGCTCGACCTCCAGCAGCGCCGCCGCCCCGACCTCGAACGACCCCATGTGCGCCGTCAGCACGATCGCGCCCCGCCCTGCCGCCCGCGTCGCCAAATACCGCTCGTGCCCCTCGACCCGCTCGATCCGCGCGGCGAGCTCTTCGCGCGACATCCGCACGCTCCGCCCCACGTCGAGCACGAAGTCGAAAAAGCTCCCCACCACGTCGCGTCCAAACCCCCCGAGCCGCCCCTCGTCCGCGCGCCGCCCAAAGATCCGCCGCCCGTTCGCCCGCGTCGACTCCCGGATCACCCGCGAGCACGACGCCGCGAACCACACGAACACTGGCCGCCCCGCCCGCGCGAACCACGGCGCCCGCTGCGCACAGAAGAACAACACCCGCAACCAGAACCCCGCCGCCCCCGCCCGCACCCGCGCACCCCATCCCCCGCCGCCAGCAGCAGCCAACCCCACCCCCCTGATTTCCCTCACGTCCGAGTGCTTCACTGCGCCTTCATCGGTCCGAAACAACGTCATACCCCCACGATTGGTCGCCAACCCGCCCCAGAGGACGCGGCCACCAGTCTTAATTCGCGTGCGTCCGCCTTCATGCGTGGATCATTTCTCCAGCGGCCGCGTCACCGTCACGCCCGCCGGCACCGTCATCTTCAGGTCCGCGTCCGTCAGCCCCGTGTCCGTTCGCACGTTCGCGAACGTCAGCACGATCCGGTCGCCGTCCGCGTCCACCGTCTGCGCCCGCACGACCAGCCCGGTCGCCACCTCCAGCACCACGGTCACCTCGTCCAAGTGCTTCTTCAGCGCCGCCTCGACCGGCCTCATCCGCACCGCCAGGTGCTTCCCCTCCTCTGCCTTCTCGTACAGCTGCTTCGCGTCCGCCCGCTCGAACGTAAAATGCTTCGTCAGCACCGCAAGCCGCGGGAACGGCGACGCCGCCAGCGACCCCATCTTCTCGTCCGCCGCGAACACCTCGAGCACCTTCTGCTTCGGGTAGAGCAGCCTCAGCTCCTTCTCGTCGATCCGCATCACCGTCGGCTCGGGCGCCTTCGTCTCCCACAGCGCCGCCGACCCCTTGATCCGGATCGTCCCGCTCGACACCAGCGGCCGCTTCAGCAACGGCGTGTGCTTCTCCTGCGTGAAGTCCGCGGATAGATCCGCGACCTTCGCGCCCCGCGCGTCGACCTCGACCATCTGTTTCCAAAGCGCCTCGTCCACCCCCGCCGGGCGCTCCGCAGCCAGCGCCGCCGACGCCGCGCACATCAACACCAGCAAGCGGAAGACGACGCTCACGACGCCCCCTTCGCCGTCCGGTGCAGCGTCAGACTGCCGCGCGCAACAACCTTCCCGTTCGCCGTCGCCTCGACGTTGAACTGCTGCAACGCCCCGACCGCGCGGAACAGCTTCGTCTTCAGCACGATCTCCGCCGGAGGCGCGACCGCCTCCTCAAACCGCACGTCCACGTGGGCCAGTTTCCCCTCTTCCGCCCCCCCGCCGGTGGCCACGCTCGGCCCGGCAATCCCCGACAACTGCGCCAGCGCCTCCGCGATCAGCACCCCCGGCACCAGCGGCCGACCGGGAAAGTGCCCCGCGAAGAACGACTCCTGCCCCGTCAGCGCCCAGACCCCCTCCGCCGAGTCCCCCGGCCGGACGTCCGTCAGCCTGCTCACGAAGCGGAACGGTGCCTGGTGTGGCAACCGAGCGAGGTAATCCACCGGCGGCGCCGCTGAAACCACCCCAGCCGCCCCACCCCTTGTTCCCGCCGCCTTCTGCGTTTGTACGAACCGCGCGAGCGTCCCAACGTTTTCGAACACCTCGCGCCCTACGGCCGCGTTCGGCACCTTGATGCCAAACTCCTTCTCCAAGCTCGTCACGAGCAGCAAGATGTCGAGCGAGTCCATGTCGACGTCGCCGCCGAAGAACGGCATGTCGTCCGCGATCGCCGCCGTCGGCCCCAACTTCAGATCCCGTCGGAGGATAGCCTTCACGTGCTCGACGATCTCCGGACTGACGACTTCCGCTGACATCGCGCTCCCGTACCTGATTCGCCCGAGAACAGACCCCGAATCCCCCAAGGGGATTGTGGCCACTTCATAAAGTGATGCAAGACCGCCCCGCTGGTCTCGCGCCAAGGAGCTTCCGTCATTCCCCCCGCATCCCGATCGCGCTCGCCGTCGCGTGCGTCTCGATGTGGCTGATGCTGACGTGCCACCGCGAGATCCCCAGCGCCCCCGCGATCCGTGCGCACTCCCCGGTCAGCAGGATCTTCGGCTGCCCGGACGGGTCTTTCGTGATCTCGATGTCCGTCCACGCGATCCCCCCGCGCCACCCCGTCCCCAGCACCTTCAGCACCGCCTCCTTCGCCGCGAACCGGCCCGCGTAATGCTCCAGCGTCCGCTTCTTGCTGGCCCTGCAATATTCCTGCTCGGAGGAGGTAAAGACCCGATCGAGGAAGTGCTGCCCGTGGTCCTCGATCAGCTTCCGGATCCGGTGCGTCTCGACGATGTCGATGCCGTGGCCCAGGATAGGCATGGGCGTGATCGTACGCGTCAGGCCGGCTGTCGTCGAACCGGCCCCGACGTCAGTCCGGGATCTCCGACACGGTCGCCGTCGGACCGTTGACCTTCAACCCGCCCACCTTCTGCACGTAAGCGTGCTTACCGACCCACGAGCTGCCGATCGGCTCGTCGACCTGCAGGAGGCGGGGCGGACGCCGGCGGGGGAGCGGCCGCCGACCTTCTCGAATTCGATGATCGAGCCCGATCGGCGGCCCGGCCGACCGCCGCCGCCGCCGCCGCTACCGGTCGTTGCGCCGGAAGTACACGGTCCGCGCCCCGCCGATCACCCGGTAGTGCGCCTCGAGGTCGGGCAGCCGCATCAGTTGCCACGGCGCCGTCAGGTTCGCGCCGTTCTTCGTGAAGCAGACGTCGCCGGCGACGTACGCCGCCGAATGGATCCCCTGCCCGGCCGCGTTCAGCACGAAGATCACGTCGCCGAGTTGCGACGGGCGGTCGATCGGCCGGTACTCCCCCTGGATCTTGCGGGCGACGGCCGCCGGGTCGGTCAGGGAGTCGTCCAGCGACGCATTGAAGAAACTCAGGCTCGTCCAGTGGCAGTCGTACCGCCCGTTGGCCGACGCGTCGACCGGCTCGGGGTACGTGTGCAGTCGCGACCGCGCGAACGGCGGCAGCAGCCGCGCGACGTCCACCGCGCGCCCGCCCGGCAGCTTCGCGACCGACTCCAGCAGCGGCGCGACCTCCCGCTCCCGCCCGCCCGCGCCCCAGTACGCGACCAAAGCGCCGAGGTCGGCGCCCGGCGCGACCCGCAGCGTCACCAGCAGCGCCGACTGCCGGGAGAGCACGCGGAACAGCCTCGTCCGCTCGTCGGTCGACGGCACAAACGCCGCCAGCGCGCCGACGTCCGCGAAGCACTCGGCGTCGCCACGCCGGTAGACGAGTTGCCGCGCGACTCGCACGGTCTCCTCGGCCAACCCGTCGGCGGCGGAGAACCACTGGCCCGACCCGACCGGCCGGCGGAACGGGTCCGCTTGAGCGTTCCGCTTGTCCGCAGCGAGGGAGCGGTAGAGCGCGTCCCGCGCCGCCGGCGCCAGCGAAAGGATCACCGACGGCTCCGGCCGCGCCACGAACCCGCTGACCCGCGGCTCGGCCCGACCCGCCCGGATCACCGCGTCGCGCTGAGCGGCGGTCAGCCCGGCGTCGCTCAAAACCTGCCCGACCCGCAGCGCGTCGGAGTCGGCGAAATGCCAGGCCCCCGTGTCCGCCCCCACGAACCGCGCCGCGTACTCCGCCGGCGGCTCCAGCAGGATCGGCGTCGACGACAGCTCGCCCCACTGCGCGGCCGGCGCACCCGGCGTGATCGGAGAGGTCGGAGGCCGCAACTCCGGAATCGCCACGGGCGCATCGGCGCGGTGCGGGGCTGCGTCCGTCCCGACCGCGCGCCCGATCAGTACCGCCCACGGCGCGGCAAACAGTCCGACGATCATCAGCACGCGCGCCCGCGACAGCCGGAAGTGGAACTCCCGGCCCGGGCGGCGGCGCGGCAAACGCCCGGCGGCGTCCGCGGTGGACATAACGACTCCAGGTGTCGATCCAAGGTGCGCGGCCGGTGGCGGATCCCTGCACACTCAAGGGCACCGCCGCCGACGTCCCCAATACGCACCCGATCCCGGAATGTTTCCCCGCGCGCCGCACCCTTCGCGCGATCTTCACCCGACCGCGCTGCCGCGACGAATCGACATGAATCAATCCCCCCCCGATCTGATCGCCGCCGGCTACGGCAACTCCTTGACCCGCAGGTTGCGGAACTCAACCTGCGCCCCGTGCCCGAGGAAACCGATGTGCCCCTTCGGGTTCTTGATCCCGGGGTGCTTCTTGAGCACCGCCGGGTCGGTGACGTCCGCGAGGTCGGCGTCCAGGATCACGGTGCCGTTGAGCGTGACGGTGATCTTCGTCCCGTCCGCCCGGATCTCCTGGCTGTTCCACTCGCCGACCGGCTTCTGGGAGCCCGGCTTGGCCGCGAAGACGTTGTAAACCGACCCGTGGTACTGCCACGGCTGGAGGGTCGTCTTGCCGTCCTTGTCCTTGTACTTTTGGCCGTCGTTGTCGAGAACCTGGATCTCCATCCCGTTGTACGCGTTGTCGCCGTGCATCGGCGCGCGGATGCCGATCCCGTTGTTCGCGCTCTCGGTCAGCTTGAAGTCGAAGCGGAGGACGAAGTTCGCGTACTCCTTCTCGGTGTACAGATTCCCGCCGTCGGTCTTCGTACAGAAGATCGCCCCGTCCTTGACCTGATACCCCTGGCCAGCCTTGGTCTCGACCTCCTTGCCGTCCTTGGCCTTGGACTTCCCGTACACCCAGCCGGTCAGGTCTTTGCCGTTGAAGAGCGCCGTGAAGCCCTCCTCCACCGCCGGCTTGGGGTCGTCGGCGGCGAACGCGAGGGAGGCGGCGAGGACGGTGACGAACGCGAAGGGGAGGCGAAGGTGGTTCATGTTGACATTCCTACAAGCAAGGGGACAGGGCGTTACGAGCCGACGCGGTCAGGCGAGTTCCCACCCCTCGCGGTACTCCCGGCGGAGGTACTTGTCGGCTTCGGGGGCGTTGCTGGCGACGAGCTTCGCCGCGTCCCACTCCAGCTTCTTGCCGGTGCGGTAGGCGACGTTGCCGAGCAGGGCGCACTCGGTCAGCGCGCCGCCGTAGTCGAAGTTGCAGCTCGGCTGCGTGCCGTCCTTGCAAGCCTTGATCCACTCCTCGTGGTGGCCGATCGACTTCGGGATGCTCGGGGCGGGGCGCCGGTAACCTTCAAAGGCGACCTCGGGGAAAAGCACGTGCTTGGCGTAGTCGGCGATCAACATCCCCTTGTCGCCGACGAAGAGCGTGCCGTTCCCCCACTTGGGCGCCCCCAGCTCGGTGAAGACGTTCGGGCGCTTCGGGCCGTGGTGCCAGGTCAGGTGGACGGGCGGCTGCCGACCGCGGGCGGGGAAGTGGTAGTCGACGGTCAGCTCGTCCGGCGCCTGCTCCGGGTCGGCGGGTTTGGGGGCCGAGGCTTCGACGGTCTTCGGGTGGCGCAGGCCCAGGGCCCAGAAGGAGAGGTCGAGGTGGTGACAGGCCATGTCGGCGAGCGGGCCGCCGCCGAAGTCCCAGTACTTGCGCCAGCGCATCGGGTGGTAGAGCGGCTCGTACTTTCGCTCGGGGGCGGGGCCGAGCCACAGGTCCCACTTGAACGCGGGGTGGACGTCCGGGCCCCCGTCGATGACCGGCAGCAGGCCGTAGTCGCTGCGGACGAAGACGTGCACCCGGCGGACCGTTCCGATCGCGCCGGCCTGCACGAGCTCGACGACCCGGCGGTAGTTCTCCGTCGCGTGGATCTGCGTGCCGAGCTGCGTGATCCGCTTCGCCTTCGCGGCCTCCGTAGCGACCAGCCGCGCCTCGGCGACCGAGTGCGTCAGCGGCTTCTCGCAGTAAACGTGCTTGCCCAGCCGCAGCGCGCGGACCGTGGCGTGCGCGTGCGTGTGGTCGGCCGTGCTGACGACGACGGCGTCGATCTCCTTGCCGACGTCGTCGAACATCCGGCGGAAATCGTTGAAGCGCCGGGCGACCGGGAAGTCCTTCTTGATCGCGGCGTCGAGGTAGCGGTCGTCAACGTCGCAGCAGGCGACGACGTTCTGCGACGCGACGCCGGACAAGTTCGCGAGCCCGCGGTTGCCGACGCCGATCGCGGCGACGTTCAGCTTCTCGGCGGGAGAGTCGGCGGCGCGGGTCGGGCGCGGGTTGACAAAGTACGAGAGGCCAAGGGCCGCGGAAGCGCGGACGAACCGGCGTCGCGAGGGGCGCGGGGAGGGACGGTGGGACATGGTCGGTCGGAGTATAAAGCCCGCCGCTCCGCCCGGGCAAACAAAAGCCGCCGGTCGCGATACCAATGGGGGAACGGAGCCCCTTCATGCCCCTTCTCGCGCGGCTGTGCTTGATCGCGTCCCTGTCATTCGCGTGCGTGCCGGCCCGCGCCTCCGTCGGCGACCCGCAGGTGAAGACGGATCACCCGTGGTACCCGGGGGAGCTGTCCTGCTCGACGTTCGAACGCCTCTTCGCCACGCAGGCGGCGCTGTACGAGCGCGCCACCGGGCGGAAGGTCACGACCGACGAGGACAGGGCCCTCGCCTCCTGGTACTGGCGCAACCTCAACTACTGGCACGGCGAAGAGGGCAAGTGCGACCTCTTCGGCCAGGGGTTCCAGAAGACCGACTGGAACCGCGAGTACTGGGGCGGCCTGTTCGCGTACGGGTTCTCGCTCTGCGGCACCACCCACGCGCAGTGGAACGCCGAGATGAACGCGCTGCTCGGGCACTGCCGCAGCCGCAGCGTCGGCGTCGTCGGGCACAACTCGTTCGAGGTCTACCTGACCGGCGGGGCGTACGGGGCCGGACGCTGGGCCCTGCTGGATCACGACATCTCGACCGTGATGTTCGCGCCCGACGGCGGGCGACTGCTGTCGATCCCCGAGGTGCAGGCGCAGATCAAGACGCTGGCGAACCCCCGGTTCAAGCCCGAGCGGCAACGCGGGTGGCGCGTCGCCGGGCTGCACGACGACGACGCGGCCGGCGTCTACACGCAGTACAACGTCGCCGAGTACCTCGCCGGGTACGCCGGCCCGCCCCCGGTCGTGCAGTTGCGCCCGGGCGAGTCGGTGCGTCGGTACGTGCGGCCCGGACTCGACGACGGCAAATCCTTCGTCTTCTGGGGCATGAACTACAAGACCGCCGGGGTGCCGGGACCGGAGCGCAGCCGGACGTGGGTCAACCAGCCAGAGAAGATGCACGGCGCGACGAAGGGAACGGGGCATAAGGACGGCCAGGCACGCTTCGCCAATGCCGTCTACACGTACCGCCCCAACTTCGCCGACGGCGGATACAGGGCCGGCGCGGTTGCGGAAGACGACCAGCAGGTGACGCTCGAGTTCCGCACGCCGTACGTGATCGCGGCGACGCCCGCGAACGACGCGAAATGGGGGATCTACGAGAAGGGCGCACGGAACGGACTGGTGGTGTCGGTCGCAAAGGGAGCGGTCGCGGTGCGCGTCTCCATCGACGGCGGGCGGACGTGGAGCGACGAAGCCACGGCATCGACCGATCAACCGGCGGACTTGACCGACGTGGTGAAGGGACACAACCAGTACCTGCTCAAGCTGCCGGCCGCGGCGACGCTAAAAGACGCGGGCCTGGCGGTCCGCACCGTCTGCCAGACGAACGTCGCGACGATCCCGCACCTGCACGACGGCACGAACAAAGTGACGTTCGAATCGTCCGGCCTCGGCCTGATCTCCGCCGGCCCGACCCAGCCACAGGCCGAGGCGAAGGTGGTCGAGGGGAAGATCGGCTCGCCCGCCGTCACGCTGGAACTCGCGCCGCCGCGGGGCGAGCAGGCGGTGAAGGTTTACGCCGCCAGTTGGCAGTCGTCGGGCGCGCCGCCGACGCCGGTGAAGTACCAGATCGAGTATTCGCTCGACCGCGGGCAGACGTGGCAGCCGGTCGTGAAGGACTGGCAAATCACGCGACGCCAACCCGAGCCCCCCGACTTCTGGAGCCAGTCGTTCGCGTGGGGCGAAATCGCGCTGCCGGAGACGGCCGGGCCCGTCCGCGTCCGCTTCCGCAACGACGGCCGCAAGCCGTACCGCAAGGTGGAGGCCCACCTCGCCTATCGCGTCCCAAATCCCAGCCCGACGCATGTGACGTTCGGCTGGACGGACGTGAGCGGCCAACGCCGCACCGCGTCGCACACCTACGCCGCCACACCCGGCAAACCGGACGCCAGTTGGTCGTTCGACGCCGGCGCGAAGGTCGAGACGCAGTGGGTCGAGTATTCGGTTAAGTAGAGGTACCATCCCGCCATGAACCACCGCACGATCCTACCGGTCGTCCTCATGAGTCTACTGCTCTCAAGCGGCTCGGCGTGGGCCGCGGGCGTCGTCAAGCTGACGCAGGGCGAGAACGCCGTGAAGGTCGAGATCGACGGCAGGGAGTTCACGACCTACCGCTTCCAGGCGACCGCCGACGACAAGGCCTTCCACCGCCCGTACGCCTACCCCGTCTACGCCTCCGACGGCCAGGCGATCACCAGCGACCAGATCGTGACCAACGCCAAGGAGCACCCGCACCACCGCTCGGTCTGGGTCGCGCACGGCAACGTCAACGGCGTCGACCACTGGGCCCACAAGGGGGCCAAGCAACGGCACGTCAAGTTCGACAAGATCGAGGGGGACACCCTCGTGCAGCAACTGGAGTGGGAGGGGAAAACGCCGGACGCCCCGCCGCTGCTGAAGGAGACGCGCACGCTCCGCTTCTTCGCCGACGCCGACGGCACGCGCGGGATCGACCTGACCGTCGCGCTCACGCCGGCCGGCGCGGAAGCCGTCACGTTCGCCGACACCAAGGAGGCCGGCATCGCCGCCGTCCGCGTCCACCCGGAGATCGGAAACGGCGAGAAGGGGGACAAGCGGCGGCAGGGCAAGCTGACCCTCTCGACCGGCGCGACCGGCGAGAAAGCGGTCTGGGGCAAGCCCGCGGCCTGGTGCGACGAGTCGGGCACGATCAACGGCAAGCCGTACGGCGTCGCGATCCTCGACCACCCCGAGAACCTCCGCCACCCGACCCCGTGGCACACCCGCGAGTACGGCCTGCACGCCGCCAACCCGTTCGGCCTCCACGACTACGACCCGAAGAACACCCCCAAAGGCGCCGGCGATTACAAGCTCGAGCCCGGCAAGACGCTCACGTTCAAGTACCGCATCCTCTTTCACACCGGCGACGCCGCCAAGCTGGACGAGCGGTACAAGGCCTGGGCCGGGAAGTAGGGGTACGCGACGCGAAGAGTGCGCACTTCCCCACTACCTCCGTTCCTGTCCCCCTTCGCGCCTCCAGAAGCTCACGCCCGCAGGTTCGGCCACGTCACGTCTTAATGACGGACTGCACCGCGGCGCGGAGGCCGTGTCGAAAGTCGGAGCCGCGTCCTCCTCGGGCGCACCTTTTTGGGGCCGATGAACCGCGCCCGGTCAGGCCGACGACGTCGTGTGATCGCCGACGAGGACGAACTCGTCGCCCGAAAAGAAGAACCCGCAGCGCAGCCCGTACCGCGACTCGAACTCGTACGCGTCAGTCTACCCCGACCGTGGCCAGACCCGCGTCCCTGCTCCTATTCCCCAAATCCCAATCACCAGTTTCCGGTTCCCTCCCCGGCCGAAATTTGCCCCCCGCCCCCTCCCCCCCGTACCATTCCCGCCCCCATGCCCGCGGCCGCCGTCACTTACGAATTGCTCCGCGCCGACACCGCCACCCGCGCACGCCTCGGCCGCGTCCACACCCCGCACGGCGCGTTCGACACGCCGGCGTTCATGCCCGTCGGCACCCAGGGCACCATCAAGGGTGTCCTCCCGGACCACGTCGCCGCCACCGGCAGCCAGTGCATCCTCGCCAACACCTACCACCTGATGCTCCGCCCCGGGGAAAAGGTCGTCGCCGACCTCGGTGACCTCCACCGCTTCATGGCTTGGCCCGGCCCGATCCTGACCGACTCCGGCGGGTTCCAAGTCTTCTCCCTCGGGCACATGAACAAGATCGACGACGACGGCGTCCACTTCCGCAGTCACGTCGACGGCCGCGTGGTCCACCTCACGCCCGCCCGCTCCATGCAGGTGCAAAACGACCTCGGCGCCGACGTCATCATGGCGTTCGACGAGTGCCCCCCCGCCGACTCCCCTCTCGATTACCACCTGACCGCCGTCAACCGCACGATCGCCTGGGCACGCCTCTGCCTGGACGCCCACGCCCGCCCCGACCGCCAAGCCCTCTTCGGCATCGTCCAGGGGGGCACCGACAAGCTCCTCCGCGAGCGCTGCGCCGCCGCCCTGATCGAGCTCGACTTCCCGGGCTACGCGATCGGCGGCCTCGCGGTCGGCGAGGGGTTCGAGGCGATGCGGGACGTGCTCTCCTTCGTCACCCCCCTGCTCCCGGCCGGCAAGCCGCGCTACCTGATGGGCGTCGGCTACCCGCGCGACATCGCCGCCGCCGTCGCCGCCGGGGTCGACATGTTCGACTGCGTCCTCCCGACCCGAAACGGCCGCAACGCCTACGCGTTCACCGCCACCGGCCCGATCCGCCTCCGCAACGCGAAGTTCGCCCGCGACACCGGCCCGATCGAGCCCGGCTGCGACTGCTACGCCTGCACGAACTTCACCCGCGGCGCGATCCGCCACTACTTTTTTGCGTCCGAGATGCTTGGCCCGGTTCTCGTTTCCGTGCATAATATTCGGTTCTACCAACGGTTCATGGCCGACCTCCGGGGCGCCATCGCCGCCGGGAAGTTCGAAGACTTCCGCCGCGACGACCCCCGGTGTTCGCTCGGACCGACGGGGAACGAGGGTTCGGCCAAGGGTTCAGAGGTCAGGGTTCAGGGTTCAGCAGAAGACGCGGACTTTGGCCTTGCCCCACCTGAACCCTGAACCCCGAACTCTGGACCCTCTCCTCTGCCGTCTCGAAAGGACATCGCCTTGAACTTCGCCTCGACGTTCACGCTCGCCCAGGGCACCCCCGCCACCAGCCCCGCCACGACCGCCCCGAACCAGCCGCCGGGCATCCTTCAGGGGCCGATGATCCCGCTGCTGCTCGGCGTCGCCGTCCTCTACTTCTTCGTCTTCCGGGCCAAGCGCAACCAGGACCGCCAGCGGGCCCAGGTGCTCGAGAAACTCCGCCCCGGGCAGCGCGTACAGACGATCGGCGGGATCCTCGGCACGATCGTCCAGGTCAATGACAAGCAGGAAGTGACCGTCAAGGTCGACGAGACCAACAACGTCAAGATCAAGTTCACCCGCAACGCGATCCACCGCGTGCTCGACGAGGACGCGAAAACCGACGCGAAGTAACGCCGTACCAAATTAGTCCCGAGTGCCGAGTCCTGGTGAAGACACTCAGGACTCGGAACCCGTTCCTCACCCGGCACTCAGGACTCAGCACTCAGGACTGTTCTCTATGTCTCAGAACTACGCCGGCCGCGTGACGCTGATCATCGTCGTGCTGCTGCTCGGTCTCTTCGGAATCCCCGGCCTGCAGGACGGGATCTTCTCGCTCCAGAAGGTCTTCGACCCGAGCGTCCCCTGGGCCCAGAAGCACAACCTCAAGCCGGGCATCGACATCGCCGGCGGCACCAGCCTGCTGTACGAGATCAAGCAGCCCGCCGACGGCCCGCGCCCCGAGGGCGACGGCACGCTCGCCGAGACCGTCGCCACCCTCCTGAAGAAGCGCGTCGACCCCAACGGCACCCGCAACCTGATCTGGCGGCCGCAGGGCGACACCCGCCTCGAGATCCAGCTCCCGCGCACGTACGCCAACAAGGAGGGGACCGGCCAGGTCCGCCAGGACTACGCCGCGGCCAAGGAGCAGCTCGAGAAGACCAACGTCTCCACCGCCCAGGTGCTCGCCGCCGTCGAACAGATGAGCGGCGACGCCCGCAAGGCCCAGCTCAACAGGCTCGCCGCCGGGAACGCCCAGCGGGACGCGCTGTACGCCCAGCTCGCGTCGCTGTACGACCAGATCAAGGACCTCGACGCCAAGCTCGCCGCCGCCAAGGCCGCCAAGCAGAACACCGACGACCTCGCCGTCCAGCGGGCCACGGTCCGCGCCGACTACGACGCCGCCAAGGGCCGGACCGACCAGACGAACGTCTCGACCACCGAGCTGGAGGCGATCCTCGACTCCGCCGCCGCCGACAAGGCCAAGCAGCTCGACGACTTCAAGGCCCGGTTCCCGGACCGCAAGGCCCTGATCGACAAGTACGCCGACCTCTACCCCCGCTTCGTCGCGGCCCGCGGCGACATCAGCGGCGCCGCCGAGCTCAAGCGGCTGCTCCGCGGGTCGGGCGTGCTCGAGTTCCGCATCCTCGTGCAGGACCCGCAGTCCGAGCAGCCGGACATGATCAAGCGGCTCGAGCCCGGTGGCGACGGCCCGGCGCCCCAGGCCGGCGACCGGTCGCGGTGGTACGTCGTCGACCGCCCGGCCGAGCTCGGCCGCCCGACGTTCACCTGGCGCGACAAGCAGTACGCGCTCGCGTGGACGACCCCCGAGAAGTCCATGGTCCACGCCGAGGGGGGCGGGGACTGGGGCCTCCAGGAGGCCGCCGTCGAGCGCGACCAGAACGCCCAGTTCCGCGTCCGGTTCTCGTTCGACGCCCCCGGCGGCGCGCTGTTCAGCCGCCTGACCGGGAACAACATCGGCAGCCCGCTCGCGACGATCCTCGACGCCCGGATCATCACCGCCCCCAACATCCGCAGCCAGATCGGGGACACCGGGGTGATCGAGATGGGGTCGAACAGCGCCCGCACCGAGGCCGAGGCCCGCTACGTCGCCAACACGCTCAGCGCCGGCTCCCTCCCCGCCCAGCTCGCCGACGAGCCCATCAGCGAGCGCGAGGTCGGCCCCCAGCTCGGCGAGTCCAACCTCCGCGCCGGCCTGTTCTCGTGCGTCGCCGGCCTGGTCATCGTCGCGATCTTCATGTCCGTCTACTACCACCTGGCCGGCGTCGTCGCGATGATCGGCCTGGTCATCAACCTCGTGATCATCATCGGCGTCCTCGCGATGATGGGCGCGACGTTCACGCTCCCCGGCATCGCCGGCCTCGTGCTGACGATCGGCGTGTCCGTCGACGCCAACGTCCTGATCTTCGAGCGCCTCCGCGAGGAGCAGATGCGCGGCCTGTCCCTCAAGCTCGCGCTCCGCAACGCCTACGACCGCGCGTTCACCGCCATCCTCGACTCCAACGTGACCACCGCGATCACGTCCGTCTGCCTGATCTACTTCGGCAGCGAGGAGGTCCGCGGGTTCGGCCTGACCCTGCTGATCGGCATCCTGACCTCGCTGTTCACCGCCCTGTTCGTCACCCGCACCGTGTTCGGGATCATGGTCGACAAGTACGACCTCCGCCACCTCGGCAGCCTCCCGCTGTCGTACCCGCGGTGGAACGAGCTGATGCACCCGAAGATCGACTGGATGGGGAAGGTCAAGTACTTCCTCGCCGTCTCGACGTTCTTCGTGATCCTCGGCCTGGTCGCGCTGGTCCAGAAGCACCGCCAGGGGCAGGTGTTCGACGTCGAGTTCGCCGCCGGCACCGAGGTCGTCTTCGAGACCAAGGAGCCGATGGCCGACAACGAGGTCCGCGAGCTCGTCTCCAAGCGGCCCGCCGACCTGCCCGCGCCGCAGGTCGTCGCCGTCGGCGAGGAGGTCGGCAAGGACCGCTACAAGACGTTCTCGATCGTCACCCCCAACGCCGACCGCAAGCAGGTCAACGACGCCGTGTTCGCCGTCATGGGCCCGTACCTGAACGCGACCGTCCCGTCGAAGTTCGACCGCAGCGCGTCCTCGTTCGAGGACGCCGCCCAGGCCGGCCTGGTCGTCCCGGTCGACGTGAAGAACAACCGGTTCGTCGTCGGCGGCCGCGACATCGGCGAGGCCGCCGCCCCCTTCCAGGGCGGGCAGGCGATCGTCCTGAACAACATCGACCCGCCGCTCCGCCCCGGCCAGATCGCCGACCGGATGGCGGCCGCCGTCCTCGGCACCCCCGACGCCGACGCGTTCACGCGCACCACGGTCGTCCCGCTCGAGGGGCGCGTCGAGGACACCCAGACCCCGGTCAAGTCCGCCGCCGTCCTCGTCCTCAACCCGAAGTTCGACTTCGCCAGGAACCCCGCCGACGCCCGCGAGAAGCTCGCCGCCCCGGCGTGGCGCGCGGTCACGACCGGCCTGCTCGGCCAGGACGCCAAGCTCCAGAAGGTCAGCAACTTCGACCCGCAGGTCGCCGGCGACACCCAGCGCGACGCGATCTACGCCACCCTCTGGTCGATGGTCGGCATCATGGTCTGGATCTGGCTCCGGTTCGGCGACGTCAAGTACGGCACCGCGACCGTGATGGCCATGCTCCACGACACGATCCTGGTGATCGGCGCGATCGGCCTGTCCCACTGGCTCGCCGGCACCGCCGTCGGGTCGCTGCTCGGCGTCGAGGCGTTCCGCGTCAACATGACGATCGTCGCCGCCGTCCTCACCGTCATGGGCTACTCGATGGTCGACACGATCGTCGTGTTCGACCGGATCCGCGAAAACCGCGGCAAGTACGGCACGCTCAGCCGCCAGCTGATCAACGACTCGATCAGCCAGACGCTCTCCCGCACCCTGCTGACCGCCGGCACCACCCTGGTCACCCTGCTGGTCATGTACATCTGGGGCGGGCCGGCGATCCACGGCTTTACTTTCATTCTTTTCATTGGCATCATCATCGGCACGTATTCGTCGATCGCGGTCGCGGCGCCGCTCCTGCTCATCGGGGTCAAGCCGCCGGCGGCCGGGCAGAAACTGCCGCCCGCGAAGACGAGCGCCGGGGCGGTCACGTCGCCCGGAGCTGTTGCGAAAGAGAAAGTTGGAGCTTAAGCGGGAGTCGGGTAGAACCCGTTGCTCTCGTACCGCGCGCGTCGCGCCGGTGGCGGATCGGCCCATGGTGGCCGCGGCCCCCGGCGCGACGGGCGTTTGACAATCCGGCGGCTTGAGCGATTCGAGCCTTTGGGAAGGAGTCCCGATCTATGCGCAAGGAAGTGAAGCTCGGCATGACTTTGGGCGGCGGCGTCGTCGCGGCCCTGGTCGGATACCTGCTCGTCGCCCCCCCCGCCAACAAGCCCGGCACCACGCTCGCCGGCGCCGGCGACGCCGCGGCGGGCGCGAACGGCAGCATCATCGAACCCCAGCAGCCGGGCGAGCTTCAAGCCGGGAACACCGACCGCGTGCCGGCCAACGCCGCCCAGCCGAACGCGGCCGGACAGGACGCCGCCGGTCAGCACGAGCAACAGCCCAAGGCGCCAGCCGACGCCCAGCCCAAGGGCGACGAGAAGCCCGGCGCCGGCCTCGACCAGTGGAACGTCCTGAAGAACGGCAAGCCGGTCAAGCCGGCCGGCCCGAGCCTCGCCCAGGGCAGCGGCTCGGCCGCCGCGACCAGGGAGCAGGCGGTTGCGGCCAAGCCGCAGCAGCCGAAGTCGTCCCCCTCCGGTGACGCCACCGTCATCGCCAACGCGTCCCCCAGCCGCGGTCGCGAGACGACCAACCTTTACTACAACCCCGACGAAGCGTACGGCGGCGGGGTCAGCAACGGCCCGCTCTTCGGCGGCGACGCCGTCCCCACCGGCCGCACCGCCAAGAGCGCCACCTCCGACAAGCCGGCGCCCGCGGCCGGCCCGGTCGCGCAGCCGAAGGCCGGCAGCACCCACGTCGTCCAGTCCGGTGAGACCTTCTCCTCCATCGCCCAGGCCGCCTACGGCAGCGCCTCTTACTTCCCCCACCTGATCCGCGCCAACCCGGCCGCCAACCCGAACAACCTCAAGCTCGGCACCACGATCACGATCCCCCCGCTCGACCAAGTCAAGGCGACCGCGGGCGCGGCGGCTACCGCGACCGGCAACGCGGCCGTCACCGAAGAGGTCAAGCTCGACCCGACCCGACAGTACCGTGTAGCTTCGGGTGACAGTCTCTACAAAATCTCGCTGAAGGTGTACGGCAAGAGCACCTACGTCGAGAAGCTCTACGACGCCAACAAAACCGCCATCGGCCCCAACCCGACCAAGCTCAAGCTCGGGATGATCCTCGACCTGCCCGAGAAGGCGTCCGCCGCCCCGGTCGACCCGACCGTGGCCGGGGGCCCGGTCAGCGACGGCGAGAACCGGTAATCGGACGGTGATCTGGTATCAAGCTGGCGGGCGACCCTTTCGAGGGTCGCCCGCTTTCTTTTGGGAAGAGTGAGTCCGGCCGGCGGGGTGTGGGTGGTGAGGATTGGAGTAGCAGGATTGGGAGGGCGGCGGGGCTGGGGTGGGTGGAAAAAGGAGGCCCCGTCGCGAGACACGCGATGGTAGCCGGTCCTACGAGAAGGTCCCCAGCCGTTGCAATTTCGGTTGCAAAAGAGCAAGGCGAATTAGTTGTGGGCGAGGGCGGTGGGGCGGAGGCGGCAGCGGAGGCTGGCGCGGTGCCAGAGGCGGCGGGTGTCGTCGTCGAGGTCGGGCTGGTGGCGGTCGAACCAGGCGACGGCGTCGTCGAGGCGGACGGCGGCGCGGAAGGCGGGGAGGTCGGCAAGGTGGAACAGGATGAACGCGGACGTGAACGCGTCCTCGGTGGCGCGGCGGATCGGGACGTTCGGCCAGACCCCCTGCTCCTTCTGGAGGTCGGCGAGGTAGGCGATCGCACGGTCGAGGCAGACGCCTTGGCCGCGGGCGCACGCGAGGGCGCGGAGGCAGAGGGCGGAGACGAGCGGGTCGCCCCAGCCGCCGTCCCCCTCTTGGGCGGCGATGATGTGGCGGATCATCGTACCGTTGAGCGGGTGGGCACCCTGATTCAACTCGTCGAGGCGAATGACGACGAGGGCGGCGGCGGCGACGGAATTGGACAGTTCGACGACGAGCCGCGGCGAGTACTCGCCACGCGGGCCGAGGATGTCGCGCACAAGACGGTCGTACTGCCGTGCGAGCCAAGTTCGTTCGATTTGCCGCGTCGTCTGCATCGTTAGGCTCCTTCCCAACTGATCGGATTACGTTAGGGGGAATTATGCCCTAACACATCGGCCGGGGTCAAGGACAATGTTCGGTTTTTCTTCGGGCGACCGTGGAGGAGAAAAGAGCGGCGCTGCGGGCGCCGCTGCTGGTCGCGCGAGGGGGATCTACGGCAAGTCGTTTGGGTGTGATTACTTGCGGCCTTGGCGGAGACGATCTTCCTGTTGCTGGCGATCCTGGAGGGTTTTGGCGGCCTGGGCGCGAAGGGGGAGGAGGCGGCGGAGTTCGGCCTCGGCGGCCTTCAGGCGGAGGTCAGCGTCACGGAGGTCGGCGAGCGCCTGCTCGTGCTCGCGGTTGAGGGTCGCGAGTTGGCGGGAAAGGGAGTCAATCGCCTTGCGGGCGGCGGCGTCTTCGGTGGTGACCTCCTTCAGCGCGGCGTCGGCCTTGGCCTGGGCGGCGCGGGCGGTCTTGAGGGCGGCGGTGGCGGCGGTCAGGGCGGCTTGGTCGTCGGCCGCGGCCTTGAGGATCGGGCCGGCCGTCGGGTGGGTGGCGGCGTCCTGGTCGAACTGCTTGCGCAGGGCGGCGAGGTCGGCGCCGACGGCTTGGTGGGCCTTGCGTGCCTCGACGACGGCGGGGTCCGCGGCGCAGGCGGACAGCTTGAGGTTCTCGAGGATCGACCGGGCCTGCATCGCCTGCGTGGCGGCGTCGGCCAGTTTCGCGGCGTCGGACGGGGCGGCGGCGCGGTGGGCGGCCAACCGGGCTTCCTTCGCCTCGACAGCGGCACGGGCGGCCCGGTAGTCGGCGGTCAGCCCGAGCTGGGCGACGCGGGCGTCGGTAGCGGCGTCGAGCTTGGCCTTGGCGTCGGCCTGACGGGCGAGGAGGGATTGGACGTCGGGGCGGGCGTCGAACTCCTTTTGCAGCGCGACCTTCGCCTTCGTGGCGGCGGCCTGCGAGAGCTCGGCGCGCTTCTGGGCGAGAGTCAGGGCGGCCTGGCGGGCGCCGGCGTCGTTGCGGGACTGGTCGGCCTGCTGGCGGAGCGCGGGGAGGAGCTTTGCCGCGGCGTCGATCTGCTCCTGCTGCGTGGAGATGTTGCGCTGGGTGGCGTGGATCCTAGGCGGCAGCGCGGCCCGCTGGCCGGCGGCGGTGGCGACGTCGCGCGTCGCGTGCTGGTGGGCGAGTTGGGCGGCGGCGAGGGCGGTGTCGATGGCCTGAAGGGCGCGGCGGGCCTCCTCGGTCAGGCGGCGGGCGTCGTCGATCGGTGCGGCGAGGGCGAGCGCGGGGATCAGCGCGAGGGCGACGAGTGCGGAACGCATGACCGCCTCCTATTGGGGTATCGCCTTGGACACCGGCCGGGGCGGTTGGTTAGCGGCGGGGGGGAAGTGAGAATGGAGACTAGAGGATGGAGGATGGAGAGGGATCACGGCGGATCGTCACTTCCGGTGATCTTCCTCCATCCTCTATCTTCCATCCTCCATCCTCGTTTCCGCCTTACTCGTCGGTCGGGGCGGTGGTGGGGAAGGCGGTCTCGTACCGCTTTTTCAGCTCCGCGCTCGCGTCCTTGGCGGTGGCGTACTGGCCTTGGTGGATCTTGTCGGCGACGGCGTTGATGCCGTCGGCGAGGCGGGCCAGGGACTTGCGGAGGTCGCGCGGCTTGGTCGAGCGGAAGTTGTTCAGCATGTGGCGGACGGACAGCTTCCACTCGCCGTTGACGCGGACCATGGTGGCGGGAGTCTTGGCCTGGGGGAAGAGGACGGAGGCCGTATCGCCGGCGACCTCGATCTTCGCGCGGTTGATGTCGTCGGCGGTCGTGCCGTCGACGGAGCGGACCATCGCGTCGGCGGTCTCGGCGCCGAACTTCGCGGCGGCGCGCTGGCGCAGGTGGGCGAGGGCACCGTCGCACTTCGCGAGGACCTCGGCCAGCGCCCGGTCACGCGTGGCCGGGGCGTGGTAGAGGCCGATCGCCTTGTCGGCGTCGTTGGGGCCGACGAGCTTGTCGTACATTAGGAGGGCGGCGCGGGGGCCGGACGGATCGCCGGCGGGGGCGGTGGCGGGGGTCGGCTTGGTGGCGGCCGAGCTGGCGGCGGCGAGGAGAAGGGTCGTGGCGACGAGGAGGAGGGTGCGCATGGTGTGGGGTAGGATAGCAGAAACGGTGGGAGAGGGGTCGTGGGAGATGGCGATGGGACCGCAGATGATCTGCCTTCAGAGCCTCATGCCGGGAGCGCGCCAGTTTCCCAAAGTGGGATTCATTCCACCGCCTTGCACCATCGAGGAGGGTGGGATTCATCCCACCCTGCGAACTAGGCGGAGGGGTGGCGCAGGGCGTCGAGGCGGCGCATGATCTGGACCGCCGGGCCGTCGGGGTGGGTGATGCCGCGGTACAGCGCGTAGACCTCGTCGTAGGCGCGGGCGGCTTCCGCGCGGGGGTGGTAGGTCACGTCGGCCGCGGTGCGGGCGCAGTGGTGGACGACGTCGCGAACGCGGCCGGGGGAGGGGTTGGGTTCGGCGGCGAGGGCGCCGAGGATCGCCGCCCCCAGCGCGACGCTTTGGGGGCTGGCGGCGAGGCGGATCGGGTGGTCGAGGACGTCGGCGCAGACCTGCATCAGGAGCGGGGACTTGACGGGGAGGCCGCCGCTGGCGACGAACTGGCGGACGGGGAGGTCGGCGGCGCGGAGGGTTTCGACGATCGCGCGGACGCCGAACGCGGTGGACTCGATGAGGGCGCGGTAGAGCTGGGCGGGGGTCGTGTCGAGGCGGACGCCGACGAACGCGCCGGACAGGCGGTTGTCCATCAGCGGGGTTCGGCAGCCGCCGAGCCAGTCCACCGCGAGCACGCCGCCGCTGCCGGGCGGGACGGCGGCGGCCCGGGCGGCGAGCGTGTCGTGCGAAAGGTCGAGCGTGCGCGCGAGCCAGGCGAAGGCGTCGCCGACGCTGGCCTGGCCGGTCTCGTAGCCGAAGTAGCCGGGGAGGATGCCGTCGCGGACGACGCCCGCGACGCCGGGAACCAGGCGCTCGTCGTCGGCCATCAGCATGTGGCAGGCGCTGGTGCCGAGGACGAGGACCAGCGTGCCCGGCTCGGCGACGCCCGCCCCGGGGACGCCGGCGTGGGCGTCGATGATCGCGGCGGAGACGGGCGTGCCGGCGCGCAGGCCGAGCAGCGCGGCCGCGGCGGAGGAGAGGGCGCCAGCCGCGCGACCGGGCGGGAGGAGGCGGCCGGGCATCTTGTAGGTGACGGCGTCGGCGAGACCGGGGTGGCAGTCGCGGAGGAAGTCGGCGGAGGGGAAGCCGGTGTCGGGGGACCAGAGGCCCTTGTAGCCGGCCTGGCAGGTGGAGCGGACGAGGTCGGCGGCGTCGCAGCGGGGGTGGGGGCCGGCGGTCAGTTGCCAGACGAGCCAGTCGCCCGCCTCGAGCCAGACGTCGGCGGCGGCGTAGACGTCCGGGGCCTGGGCGAGGGTTTCGAGGAGCTTGGGGAAGAACCACTCGAGGCCGACGGCGCCGCCGTAGCGGTCGAGCCACGGCTCGCGGCGGTCGCGCGCAACTTGGTTGATACGGTCGGCGGCGGCGGTGGCGGCGTGGTGCTTCCAGAGCTTGGGCCAGGCGAGCGGGGTCGAGGCGAAGCGGTCGAGCAGGCAGAGCGGCGTGCCGTCGGCGCGGCACGGGAGCATCGTGCAGCTCGTGAAGGCGACGCCGACGCCGGTCACGTCGTCGGCGGAGGCGCCGGCGGCGGCGAGGGCTTCCCGCGTGGCCGCGGTGGCGCAGTCGAGCCAGTCCTGGGGGTGCTGGAGGGCGTAGTCGCGCGGGAGCGGGGAGTCGTGGTTGGGGAGGTGGGAGGTGAGGACGCCGTGGGGGTAGGGGCGGACGGCGGTGGCGGCGGTTTGGCCGGTGCCGAGATCGACGAGGAGGGCGCGGGCGCACTCGGTGCCGAAGTCGAGGCCGAGGGCCAGGCGGCGCGGCGGGGGCGGCGTCATCGTCGGTAACCTCCAGCGGCGATGTTAACCGGCGGGGGCGCGATCGGCGCGGCGGGCCCTCAGGTCGAGGTGGACCGAGAGGGCGGCGTAGAGGGCGGGATAGATCAGGGAGACGACCATCAGCCACGTGGCGACGCGGGGGTAGGTGACGACCATCGCCGCGAGCAGGATCGTCCAGAGGAGCGCGCCGATCAGGACGGGCCACTTCCACGGCCGCGGTGCGAGGTTCGGGTAGACGAACCGGACGGGCAGGACGGTCAGGATCGCCAGCCCGACGATCACGAGGCCGCTGACCCACGGGTGCCACAGGCCGGCGTAGAGGGCGACGATGTTCCAGTACGACGGGAAGCCGAGGAAGAAGCCGCGCTGCTCGTCCTTGGCGCCGGTGTTGGCGAAGCCGAACAGGCTGGCGACCATGGCCGGTGCGACCCAGGCGGCGGCGGGCTGCGGCACCCACCCCATCCGCCAGACGAGCAGCAGCGGGACGAACGTGTAAGTGAGGTAGTCGACGAGGTCGTCGATGGTTCGGCCGTCGACCTCGGGCACCACCCGCTTGACCTGGAACCGGCGGGCGAGCGGGCCGTCGGCGGCGTCGATCAGCACCTGGATGGCGAGCCAGAGGAAGACGCGGCGGGGGTCGGGGGAGGGGGAGCAGACCTCGGCGGTCGCGAGGAACGCCATGACGACGCCGGACGCGGTGAACAGATGGACGGCGTAGGCGGCGGCGCGGCTGGCGGGCGGCGTGGGGTCGGCGGCTGCGAGAGCGGGCGCGGCGGCGTCCGCGGACGTCGCGCGGTCGGTCGGTTCAAGCACGGGCGCCTCCGCCGTTGCCGGTGTTGCCGCCGCCGCCGCCGCCGCGGCGGCTGATCTCGGCGGTGTCGCCGCCGGCGTCGCCTTCCTGTTCGCGCTCGGCCTGGGTTTCCAGGATCTCGGCGGCGTCCTCGTGGTCCGACGCGGTCGGCGTCGACTCCGGCTGCGCCTGGCGGCCGGCCTCTGGCTGGCAGCTCAGCGCGATGAAGACGGGGAAGTGGTCGGAGCCGACGTACGGGAGGACGCGCAGCTCGACCAGCTTGAACTCGTCGGAGTGGAACACGTGGTCGAGCGGGAACCGGAAGATCCGGCTTTGCGCGTTGAAGCTGTTGAAGGGCCCGCGGCCGCGGCGCGGGTCGAGCAGGCGGCTGAGGCGGAGGAACAGCTGCGTGGTGAACGACCAGGCGACGTCGTTCAGGTCGCCGCAGACGACGGTGGGGAAATCGCGCTGGTGCTCGCCGATCTCGCGGCCGACCATGACCAGCTCGGCGTCGCGCGGGGCGGAGTCCTGGTCGCGCAGCGGCTCGGGCGGGCGCGGGTGGAGCGCGTGCAGGCGGACGCGCTGGCCGTCGCGGAGCTTGAAGACGACGTGGGCGGACGGGACGTCGTCCTGCACGACGAAGCGGACGTCGGGCGGGGCCTCGAACGCCAGCCGCGAGTAGATCGCCATGCCGTAGTAGTTGTCCTGCGGCCGGCGGAGGTGGTGCGGGTAGTCGGCGGCGAGGAACTTGGCGAGCGCAGCGTCCCACGCGGCGTCCACCTCGACGGCGACCACCACGTCCGGGTCGGCCTCCCGCACGACGCGGTTCCACAGCTCGTGCTCGCGGTTCTCCATCAGCACGTTCGAGATCAGCAGGCGGAACGTCTCGGGGCCGGGCGGGGTCGACGACAGCTTGACGGCCTTGCGCGCGAGCGGCGTGTACGGGTAGATCAGCCACGCCTGCCGCGCGATCACGAACGCCAGGCCGGCGAGGAGAAGCCAGTCCCACCACCGCTCGTGGAAGAGCGCGCCGTAGGCGACGGCCACGACCGCCGCGAGGGCGGCGACGAACGTCCGCGGAAAGTCCCAGCCGCGGACGTACCAGTGCGGGTGCTTGCTGAAGTTCAGCAGCGTGCCGCTGACCAGCCAGAACGCGACGAGCGCGAGCAGAATGTGCAGGATCGTCCAGAGCATGTCGTGGGGCGGTGGCCGCGGGGCGCGCGCCCATTCGACGCGCACGCCTCGCCGCTCCGCCGGGCACGAGGGTAGCAGCGCGCGGGCCGGTGAGGGAGGTCCGAAACGGCGGTGACCGTCCGCTCCGCCGGTTTTTCGTCGGGAACGGGAGGCGGAACACGTGACGGCGCGATTGTTGCAAGTGAACGACGACAGAGGATCGGGCGTTCGTCGTGCCAGCGTCGGCTACCAAGGCGCCGGCTGCGCTGGACATACGATTCCATTCACTTTCGTTCCGCCGGAGGAATCGGCGTCTCTCCGAGCAGTGCCAACACCGGCGCGGGCACCCGTTCGATCAAACGCCCGGCCTGGTAACGGCCGAACTCCTGACGGCCGATGCTCCCGCCGCGTATGCTGATGAAGCAGACCCCTTCCCACGGTTTGCCGTCGCGAAACACGCCGCTCCCCAGGAGCTTCCCGTGCGGGTCCCAGTACGCCCAGTCCGAGCGGCGGTACCGGCCGTCGGCGCCCGGGTCAGACCGGATGCAGCGGGCGACGTTAACCCCGCGCGACCGGGTGACGACGCCGACCAGCCCGCCGCGCGCGTCGTAGTGCTGCTCGTAATCGACCGTCCCCCCGCCCCACCCGCGAAACCGTGAATGAACCGCGGGTTGCTCGACGACAAAAACCTTCGCGGCCGCGCCGTCGGCGCCCGCCATCTCGCCGTCGACGAACCGCTCGTCCCGGACGACGGCGCCGTCGCGTGACCATTCGACGGTCCGCCCGTGGCGAACCCCGTGGGCGAACTCGGTCACCCGGTGCCGCTCCCCGTTCGGGAACCAGTCGATCTGCGGGCCGTGGAGCACGCTCTCCAATTCCCCCCGATCTTTGACCAGGTAGTACGATTGGGTGTGCAACAGGACGCCGCGATCGTCTCGCTCCTCCCGTGTTCGCACGGCCGGTCCGGCGGCCGCGCAACCCGACAAGAGACCGGAGAACATGATCAGTATACTCAACGCGCGCCAAAGGCTGGGACGACTCGGATTCAAGGCCTGACTCCGTTTTCTTGCATCGCCTAGCGTGCGCCCAATAAACGCGCACGGCCCGTTCTTCCGCCGGGCACTAGCGTAGCAGCGCGCCGGCCGGGGAGGGAGAGTTCGATGGGCCGCGGGCGATCAGCCCCGCCGGGTTTTTTGGGGGAACGGGAGGCGGAACACCCGGCGGCCGAAACACGGCAGCCGGAGGGCCACCGCGACGTGGCTCGACTCACGAAACCGCGCGAGGCGGACGGGCCAGCCGCGGGCGGCGCGGTGGAGCGCCAGTTCGACGCGGGCGGCGTCGGTCAGCAGGCCGAGGGTGCCGGCGTGGCGGGCGAAGGCGGCGCCGTCGGCGGCAGGGTCGGGGTCGGCGAGCGGGTGGGCGTCGGCGTAGGCGCGGAAGTGCTCGTTGAAGGACCGCCCGAGGGCGGCTGCGAGCGCGGGCCAGGTCTTGGCGACGGCCCGGGCGCGCTTGCGATGCAGCGTCCGCGCGGCGAGGCGGACGCGCGGCTCGTCGAAGTCCGCGGGCGGCGCGGCGCCCGTGGTCAGGGCGGCGACGAGCGCGGCTTGCTGGCGGGCGAGTTGGGCGCGGTCGGCGTCAGGCATGGGCGCTCGCGGTGCGCCGCCGGTTGCCGCCGGCGAGGGCGGCGCGGATGCGGGCGAGCTCCGCGGCGACGCCGGCGGCGTCCGGGAAGTCGTCGTCGCGCTCGAGCATCACGCCCGGCGGCTCGGCGATCGACGCCAGGTGCGCGAGCAGGTCCAGCGCGCCGTCGGGGACGGGGTGCGAGTGGGTGTCGTGGTAGACGCCGTCGGTCTCGCTCTCGTAGCCGCCGCCCATGTGGACGTAGGCGACGCGGTCGAGCGGGAGGCGGCCGAGGAACGTCGTCGGGTCGGCGCCGAGGTTGCGGTGGTTGGCGTACACGTTGGCGACGTCGAGCAGCAGGAGGCAGCCGGTGCGGTCGACGACGGCGGCGAGAAATTCGGCCTCGTCGTAGTCGCGATCCGGCCAGTCGAACAGCGCGGAGATGTTTTCCAGCGCCAGCGGCACGGGGAGCAGGTCCTGGGCGGCGCGGACGTTGTCGACCAACGCGTCGAGCGCGGCGCGGGTGCGCGGGATCGGGAGCAGGTGGCCGGCCTCGCGGCCGCCGGCGCGGACGAACGCGATGTGCTCGCTCACCAGCGGCGACTCCACCTCCGCCGCCAGCGCGGCCAGGTGGCGGACGCGGGCGGGGTCGACCGGCTCCGCGCCGCCGAGCGACAGGCCGATGCCGTGCGGGATCACGCTCAAACCGCGGGCGCGGAGCTGGTGCAGGGGTTCGGGAAGTCGGTGCGGGTCGGGAAAGTTCTCGGCGGTGATCTCGACGAAGGAGAGGTCGCGGTCGCGTTCGATCGCCAGCGCGATCTGCGGCCGCCAGCCGATGCCGACGCCGAGCGGGATCCGTGGGGAGCTCAATCGCCACCCCCGCCGCCGCAGCCCCCGCACCCGCCCCCTCCACCGCCGCCGTCCCCACCCCCACCGCTGCTGCACCCGGAGCCGCAACTGCCGCCGCCGGACGACCCGGGCGGCTGGATCGCCTGCCGCAGATCCCCCAGCGACCCGGCGGCCAGCACGGCCGGGCCGAACAGGCCCACCGCCAGCGCGAACTCGGCGACCGGCAGCGAGTTCGGCTGGCTGACCGCCGTGCTGCGCAACGCCGCGTTCATCGACTTCATCCCCCGGAGCGCCGCCTCCCCCGCCTGGGTGCGCCGCGGCGTGGTCGCGAGCACGATCACGGTCGCGACCAGCGTCGCGAACAGGAAGAACCCGAGGAACACGACCGGCCGGTCGCGCGTCACGCCGACCGCGAACTTCGCCACGCCCAGCGAGAACAGCCCGATCAGCGGCAGCGCGGAGATCAGCCCGACCTGCACCCGCTCGCCGCCGGTCAGCGTCAGGCCCATCGCCTGCGGGCGGCGGGCGGCGAACTCCGCGGCGCACGACTGGTGCACCTCGCGCACGCTCCGCGACGACGCGGCCGAGACGAACCGGTGGACGTCGCGCTCGAGCGGGTGGGCCGGCTCCGCCGGCTTGCCGACCGCCTCCAGCGCCCGCGACGAATCGGTCAGCCGCAGCGCGTTCGACCGGTAGAGCGCGGCGATCACCGTGTTGATCACCAGCCGCGGGCCGCCCGACAGGTAGGCGATCTCGTACGGGTCGAGCTTGGTCACGTCGTGGCCGTTGAACTCCGACCCGCCGCGGCCGCGCGCGACGTGCCGCAGGAACAGGCCGCCGACGACCGCGGCGACGAACAGGATCGCGTACACCCCCAGGAACGACGGGCCGCTCAGCTCAAGAAGATCCATGTGGCCTCCTCGTACGACAACCCTACCATCTCCCGCGCCCGCGGCCAGTAGAGGGCGGCGCCAAGTTTATAGGCCGCGCGCGCGCGGCGGCGCACCCGCGGGTCCGCGCGTCCTTTCGTCGGAACGCCGCACCCGCGCCCCGTCCCCGTGACCGCGCGAGCTCAACCGCACCGCGCCCGCGCGCGGGGCGAAAGTTTTCGTTGACTCGTGTCCTGTCACGGCCCCACAATGCGCCGCATGAAGCAGCGCTACCACACGATCATCAAGCCCGACGTCAACGGAAGCTTCGTGGGGTGGGTCGAGGAGATCCCGGGCGCGCTGACGCACGGCCGCTCGCTCACCGAGTGCCGCGAGCGGCTCCGCGCCGCGCTCCAACTGATGCTCGAAACGCACCGCGACGAGGCCCGCCAGGGCCTGGACGACTCCTGCATCCAGGAGGCGATCGAGGTCGACGTGCCGGACCTGCGGTTGATCTCCCCGGCCCCCGTGGCCTGACCGACCCCGCCGCCCGCCCGCCACGCCACGCCTTTGATCAATACGCCTTTGATCAACCCGGCCAGACCCGAGAGACCCATCCGGCGCCCGACCCCACCCGCCGCGGGAACGCGCGGCCCTGAGGCCGGAACGCGGATCAATACTTCAGAGGCCGTTCGCCCGCCGGCGCCTTCGGCGTCTCCACGGGATTCTGCGCCTCGACGGCGGCCGGCGCCTCGACCGGCTTGGGCGCCGCGTCCGGCCTCGGCGTTTCCGGCGATCCCCCGGGCACCACCGCCGCGTCGCCGCCGCCGCCCGCGACTTCGCCCTGCAAGTTCGCCGGGCCGCCGGCAGGCCGGCCGGCCGGCGCGACCGCCGGCGTCCCCTCGACGCCGATCGCCAACTGCACCCCGCTGAACTTCGCCTGCGGCAACTGCTGCCGCACGACCTGCGCCTTGGCCCGCAGCGCGTCGAGCAGCGCCACCTGCTCCTGCCGCTGCACGTCCAGCCGGCGGTTCGCCCGGTCGTAGTCCCAGTACTGCGGCGGCAGCGGGAAGCTGACCAGCCTCCCGCTGGCGTCGTACTGGAACCGCGACTGCTCCATCGCCCGCATCGCATCGCGGTTCTGCTTCACCTGCGCGTCGATCGTGTCCACCTTCGCCTGCGCGTCGGCGAAGTCCTGTTCCATCTTGGCGATCTTGTCCTTGACCTCCTTCTCGGCCGCCTGCAGCTTCTCGTACTGCGCCTTGTCCACCCACCCCGACCCCCACCGGTACCACCCGAGCGGCATCATCTGCTGCTGGAGCTGCGTGTCCTGCTCCGCCCACAGGCGGTAGACCTTCTGCGCGGCCTGCGAGTTCCGCTGCGACTCCGGCAGCGCGTTGAGCGCCTCGGCGACGTTGTTCAGCAGCTCCTTGTTCATCGGCATCGCCTGCATCGCCAGCAGGTACGTGTTCAGCGCCGCGACCTGCTGGTTCTGCCGCCACTGGATCACGGCCAGGTTGTTCAGCGCCGGTCCGTGGTCCGGCATCGCCTCCCGCACCTGCTCGAACGCCTTCCGCGCCGCCGGGATCTGGTCCTGGCGGAACAGGATCAGCCCCTTGAGGTAGAGGGCCGACGGGTTGTTCGGGTCCGCCTGCAGCGCCTTGGTCACCGTCGCGTCCGCGTCGCGCAGGCGGTTCTGCTTCAGCAAGTCGCGCGCGGCGTCGGCGACCGCCAGCGCCTTCTCCTGCATCCCCGCCCGCTCCTCGGCCGTCACCCACTGCCCGCCCACCCGCACCAGCCCGCGCGCCTGCCGGTCGCGCCACTCGGCGAGGTCCTTCCGCGCGTCGGCGACGGCCGGCGCGTCCTTGTTCTGCTCGACGAACCGCTCGTACCGGGCGATGATCACGTTGAGGTCCGACAGCGCGCCGACCGACCGCCGCAGCGACGCCAGCCCAGCCGACGCCGCCTCCCGCGGGTCGCCGCGCGGCGACAACTCGATCGACCGCACCGACCCCGCCGGCACGTGCCGCGTCTTGCCGTTCGGCTCGGTCACGTACCACCCGTCGGCCGCCTTCTTGATCTCCCCGGTGACCGTCGTGCCGTCGTTCAAATGCACGACCTCGGCGAGCGCCGCGGGCGCCGCCACACCGATCGTTGTGATTGAAGTGAACAGAATCGACGCCGCCAATCGGTTCGGTCTTCGCATGGCAGTACGCCCTTCGTCCGTGTGCTCCCCCGGTCGTTAGACAAGCTTAGCCGCTCCAAGTTTGCCGTTCTACAGGAGAACGCGTAAACGGGCCGCCGGATTCCGCATTGCCGGAAACGTCCAACCCCTGCATAATCAAGGTCATGCAATCGGAAGCGTCCGATCGCCACGTCGGAGGGGTCGACGTTTCTTCCTCGCGCCTGCTCCTCTGCGACGACTCCCCCACCGAGCGCACCAGCCTCGCCCTGCTCCTCCGCCGCCAGGGGTACGACGTCGACGAGGCCGCCGACGGCAGCGCGGCGATCCTGATGATCAAGAGCCGCCCCTACGACCTGCTCCTGCTCGACCTGCAGATGCCGAACGTCGACGGGTTCGGCGTGCTCGCTTACGTCCAGCGACACGGGATCGACCTGCCGGTCGTGGTCCTCTCCGGATTGCCCCCCGACCAGATCGGTAACGGGATCGAGCGCCTTCCCAATCACGAACTGCCCCCCCTGCTCCTCAAGCCGATCGACGTCCAGCAACTGTTCCAGGTGATCGAGCTCAAACTCGCCGGCGAACTGCCATGAACAACAGGCCCGGCGAGAGAAATTCGCTTGGAATCCACCGAAACCTAATCTCCTCTTAAAGCTGGAGTTGCGGATGGGCGGCCCGCGTGCATCGTGAGAGCCTGACGAAATTTCGCTTGACGATTCGCGAACGGCCGTTATTATTTCAACATCCAACGCACGAGGGCTGTGCGTCGGAAATCAAATTAGCCGATGAGGGCTCAGCAATCTAACGGTTGCTGAGCTTTTTTTGTCGGGGGTACTCCCCGAAGAAGGTTCCCCCCCTTCCTTCTTCAATCCCCGACATTTAATCCTACAGTCCGGAACCCGCTCCGGACACCCTCCCCTCGCGGGAGGACCTGCCGCGGTTCCCCCCCGACCGCGGCTTTTTTATGCGCGTTCAGGCTCAAGCAAGTATTTAATTGATCCCCGAATGAAGATCGCCCGCAGCAGAGTTGCTGCGGGCGATCTGATTGGAAACCACGGCGGGTAAGCCGCAGGTTCAGTTACTTATTCAACTCCGGCTTGCGCAGCTCGGTGCCGGGGGCAGGAGTGGCGCCCACGTCGCCGGTCCCTTGGGGCTTGGCGGCGTCTTCGTCCGGGACGGCCCAGTGCTCCTTCAGGGTGTTGTAGAACGCAGCCTGTTGCGGGGTCGCGGCGCGCTTCTCGGCCAGATCGAGGTAGCCGAACGCCTGCCGCTCGTGCGCGGTGTTGTAGGCGACGTAGGCGAGCAGGAAGACGGGGGTCGGGTTCTTCTCGTCCTTGCTGGCCATGTCCTTCAGCTCGGCGACGACCTTGGTCAACCGCTCGTCGCCGATCATGTTCGCGAGGTCGAACTGCGCCATCAGCAGCGCCTTGTCCGACGTGAACGCCTGTTGCAGGTGGGTGTCGGCCCGCCCGTAGAACCCGGCCCCGAGCTCGGCGTTGGCCCGCCCCAGCCAGATCATCGGGTCGCGCGGCGCGACGGCCTCGGCGGCGTCGTACTGGTCGAGCGCCGAGGCGTACTTCCCCTGCTTCATCAGGCCCTCGGCCTGCTTCATCAGGTTGCCCAGCCCCTCGGCCCGCACGCCGGTCGACAGCGCGGTGATCTTCACCGGCTGCGGCTTCTTGACCTTGGGCTTGTCCGGGGCGGCGGGCTCCTTGCCGGGCGCGGTCGGCTTGGTCGGGTCGGTGCCCCCGGCGAGGTCGGGGCGCTTGCCCTTGTTGGCGGCCGCGTCGGCCTCGTTGCGCGCCCGGAGCTCGTCGTTGAACTTGCGGACCTCCGCCTCGGCGGTCCGCCGCTCGCCGTAGTACTGTTCGAGCCGCTTGTTCAGCTCGGCGTACTGCGTGCTGCTCCGGCGGGCGCCGCCGAGCACGTTGAACCGCATGCCCTGGTCGGTGCCGACACCGGTGCCGCCGACCGTGCGGCTCTGGAGCTGGTCACCGATCGGCCGGTTCGTCACCTGCGCGCTGGCGGGGGAGTCGAAGGTCTGGCCGAGCGGGTTGATGTTCAGCGCGTCAACCGGCCGCGGCTGCTGCTGCGCGTCGGCACCGAGCGGTTGCTGCTGCTGCTGAATGTCGAGCGACTTCTCAAGCTCGTCCCGCATGCGCTGGACCTCCCGCGGGTCGGACTGGAGGCGGTTCAGGCCGTTCTGGCGGGCCACCAGGTTCTCGAGGAACGCGCGGTCGGCCGGGTCCTGCGGGTTCCACTCGCGAACGCCGTACAGCGTCGAGCCGGTCAGGACGCCGAACTGCTGGGCGGCCTGCTGTGGGTTGAGCGACCCGCGCATCATCATGTCACCCGGGGCCGGGGTGTTGAGCATCGGGGAGTCGACGTTGAGGACGCCCAGCCGCTGGTCCTGGATCGAGCGCCGCCCGGCGGCGGGCGGCGGCGGCACGAACCCGGTGCGGCTGGCGTTGAGCTGGAACCCCGGTGGCGGGGCGACGGTCTGCGCTGCGCCGTAGAACGGCACCGACGAGTTCGGCACCGGCTCGGGCGCGTTGCCGCGCGGCACGCCGGCCGAATTGCGGGCGAAGTTGTCGCTGACGATCCCCGCCGTCCGCCCGCGGAACGCGGTCGGGTCGGTGTAGCCGACGTTGCCGCGGAACTCCCGGCCCATGCTGACGTTGCCGGTGACGATCCGGTTGCCGTTGTTGATGATGTAGTTCTGCTGGCCGTAATTACTGCCGAACCCGGCCTGGTTCCGCCCGCCGCTGCCGACGCGGTTGCTGGCGTCGTTGGAGCGGCCCGCGTCGATCTGCCCTTGGGCCAAGGCGACCGACGGGACGGCCAAAGCGATCGCGGCGGCGAGGACGTGGGCGAGGTTCTTCTTACGATCGGTCGTCATGGTGAGAATCTCCGGGAAGGACGGCTAAGCCTTCGGCTATCTCGGCTTATCGGCTCGGGCCACGATTATACACGGGCGGGGCGAGGAAGATGATCAAATTCGCGCCGTATCGGACGTACCCCGCCGACAGTTTGGACGCGAGACCCACCGCGCAAGTTCCGCCGGATCCCCGGCGCGTTCGAATCGGGTCACCGGGGTGCGGGACGGGTGGCGGGTGTCGGGGCGGTGGTGGCGGGGCCAGCGGTGGTCGCCAGCGCGTTGCGGAGGGCGGGCGAAAGGTCGCCTAACTTGATGGCCGGCTTCGCTTTATACGGGTTGTACAGGGGGTCGCCGACGATGGCGATGCGCCAACTGGCGGTGGGGGCGGTCTTCCAGTAGACCTCGGCTAGGGTGAGCTGGCCGGTGAAGAGGAGGGGGAAGAACTCGTCGGGCGGGGGGAACGCGCTCAGGAAGGGTTCATTGACGGCGCCGAGGGTGGCGGCGACGCCGTCGCTGAGAAGGCCGCGGCCCCACTGGCGGTTGGCGTCGCCCCCGCCGCGGAGGGTGGTCAGGTCGTAGCTGGCGACGTGGTAGCCGACCGCGCCGGGGGCGAACGTGCAGGCGGGGGTGTAGTTCTGAAGGGCGTACCACCCGCAGTAGATCGCGGCGGGCTCCTGCACCGACCGGGCGGGGAGCACCTCGCGCTGCGTGTCGAGGACGAGGGGGATCTGCGTCTTGGTGCGGATCGTCTCGGCGACGTTGCGGAGGTTCTGGTCGAACGCGCTGTAGCCGGCGTTCTTCGGGTCGATCGCGAGGTGGCCGCCGGCGTCGATCACCGCCTTGCCGGCCAGCCCTTCGGCCTCCGCCTTGAGGGAGGCGGCGACGATCTGGACGACGGTTCCCGCCTGCGGGCCGTCGAGCCGGACGGTCATGTAGGCGGGCGGGCCGGCGGCGCGGGCGGCGCCGCCGCGGAAGTGCAGCGGGTTGCCGACCCACCGGGTGCGGGCGGGGAAGTTCCAGTCGACTAGGGCCAGCTCGGAGTCGAACGCGGCGTCGGTCGCGTCGGTCGCGAAGTAGTCCGCCATCCCCTGCAGGAGCTGCGCGTGGTCCGACACCCCGAGTTCGGCCTTGACCAGCGCCCGGAGCTGCTCCCGGGCGGCGGGGTCGGCGCGGCGGGCCTGAAGGTCGTCGAACTTCGCCCGCATCGCCAGCAGCCCGGCCTTGATCTTCGTCGCCTCCTGGAACTGCGTGGGGGTCATGCGGTCGCCGGCGGCGGCGATCGCGTGCATCCGCCGCTGCGCGCGGTGGGCCGGGCCCTCGAGCGGCGCGACGGCCTGCTCGCTGCGGGACATCAGCGCTTCGAACCGCTTGGGGTCGTCGATCAGGTTGGCGTTCCGGGCGACCACGTCGCGGGCCCGGCGGTCGCGGACGACCAGGACGTTCACCGCGCGGTCCGGGATCGCCGGCAGCGCGGGCTCGAGCTCGCGCGCGACCGCCTCCAGTTGCTCCACGGCCGCCGCGAACTGGTCGACGGCGGCGGCAAGGTCCCGCTGGACGGCGGCGAGCTCGGCGGTGTCGGCGGGGGTGTTGACCCGGGCGGCGATCTTCAACGGCACGCCGTAGAACGGCACGAGGCACGTCACGCGGCCGCGCAGGTCGTGCTTGGCCAGGAACGCCCGGACCACCGGGACGACCTTGGTCTCGTAGTCGGCGAACGAGACGTCGTCGCCGGCCGGCAGGTCGAGCTCGAGGATCCGCCCGGGCGGGAGCTGGCGTTTGGTCGCGTAATAGTCGGCGAGCTTGCGGCCGTCGGGGACGTTGCGGTTGGTCAGGAGCAGGAGGTTGTCCGGGCCGAGCGCCGCCGGGGCCCGCGCGGGCAGCAAGGCGGGCGCGACCAACGCGAGCAGGACTAGGATGAGCGGGCGGCGTGTCATCAGTCGAACCTCACTGCGGTCGAACCCCGTCGCGCACGGGCCGCGGCGCGATCACGTGCCCTCGGGCGGTTTCACGCCCGCGATCTTCGGGGCGGGGGTCGCGCCTTGGATGCGCGGGGCGGCGGTCGCCCGCTGCCCGGTCGCGCCGCCCGACTGCGGGGCCCGCTGCGCGCCCGCCATCTGGTCGGCCGGGAGCTGCTGCTGCTGGGCCTGCTCGATCATGTTGACCAGCGCCTTGATCTCCCGCAGCGACTCGGGGCTGCCCCACATCAACACCCAGTCCACGTGCCAGTTGCACCGCTCGAACGTGCACCCCTCGAGATGGTAGACGGTCTCGCGGAGCACCAGCGTGCAGGCGACGAAGTTGCAGCGGATGAAGGCTTGGCCGCTGATGTAGACGGTCTGGTTGAGGAACGTTTCGCCTTCGTGCTTGGTCAGCAGCATGTTACGGGGTCTCCGGGCATTTGGACGGGGACGTCGGACGATCGAGTGGGGCAGATGGTAACGGGCGACCCGCCGCCTGTCGAACGAAGGGAGCACCGCCGGGACCTCGGCGCGGGCCTGCAAACCGCCAGCCCCGCGAGCACGATTCGGACATCCGCCGGACAAGGGTTTCCCGACCCGGCCCGGTGGCGGCTGCAACTCTCCTCCGCCCGCGTAGAATACCGCTCGATGAACCGCGTGCCCGTCATCCTCCACCACGGCCTCTTCGGCTACGACGCCGTCCAGGTCGGCCGCTTCCGCTGGGCCTACTTCCAGGGGATCGACCGCGCCCTCCGCAAGGCCGGGCACCCGCTCGTCGTCACCCGCGTCCACCCCTGCGGCGGCATCGCCCGCCGCGCCCAGGAGCTGAAGAACGCGATCGAGGCCGGCCTCGCCCAGCTCAACGGCGACGGCCGCGGCAAGGTCATCATCCTCGGCCACTCCATGGGCGGGCTCGACGCCCGCTACCTGATCACCAAGCTCGGCATGGCCGACCGCGTCGCCGCCCTCCTCACCGTCACCACCCCCCACCGCGGCAGCCCCTACGCCGACTGGTGCGTCCGCCACCTCGGCAAACGCCTCGGCGGGTTCGAGCTGATGGACCTGCTCGGCCTCGACGTCGCCGGCGTCCGCGATTTGACCACCGACGCCTGCGCGAAGTTCAACGAGACCGTCCCCGACGCCCCCGGCGTCGCCTACTTCTCCGTCTCCGCCGCCCGCGAGTGGCCGCGCGTCGCCCCCTTCATCCTCCACTCCCACCGCGTCATCTCCGACCTCGAAGGCGAGAACGACGGCCTGGTCAGCGTGAAGTCCGCCGTCTGGGGCCAGCACCTCTGCACCTGGCGCGCCGACCACTTCCACACGATCAACAAGCGCTACGCCATCGAACTCCGCAACCGCACCGGCAACATCGCGCCGTACTACGTGAAGGCCGTCAACGACGTGATCGGCGCGATCCAGTCCACCCCCGCCCCGACCACCACCGCCTGACAACGTTTAGCCGGCCCGCTTGCGGGCCGCGTTCATCTTGCCCATGGCACTGCACTCCCTGGCACCCTCGCGCGACACCCTCCACGGCCACTGGTCCCGCGACCTCCCCCCCGCGCTCACCATCGACCCCGGCGACACCGTCCGCTTCACCACGCTGGAGGCCGGCTGGTGCGCCAAGCCCCGCCCGAAAAAATGGCCCTGGAAGCGCATGGAGTCCCGCCACCCCGAGCTCGACCTCGGCCACGCCCTGACCGGCCCCGTTTACGTCCGCAGCGCCCGCCCCGGCATGACGCTCGCCGTCGAGATCGGCCCGATCGTCCCCGCCGACTGGGCCTGGACCTTCTCCGGCCCCCGGTGCGACCGCGCCGCCGCGCTCGGCGTCGCCCACCGCCCCCCCTACGCCCAATTGTGGGACATCGACCCCGCCACCCTGCTCGCCACCGACCGCGCCGGCCGCCGCGTCCGCCTCGCGCCCTTCATGGGCGTGATGGGCGTCGCCCCGCCCGAGCCCGGCGTCCACGACACCACCCCGCCCCGCGTCTGGGGCGGCAACATCGACTGCAAGCTCCTGACCCCCGGCGCGACGCTGTACCTCCCCGTCGGCGTCGACGGTGCCCTCTTCTCCTGCGGCGACGGCCACGGCGCGCAAGGCGACGGCGAGGTCTGCGGCAACGCGATCGAGTGCCCGATGGACCGCGTCGACCTGACCTTCCGCCTGCTCGACGCGCCGCTCAAGGCCCCCCGGGCGCGCACGGCGGACGCGTGGGTCACGTTCGGCTTCGCCCCGACGCTCGACGCCGCCACCACCATGGCCCTGAGCAACCTGCTCGACCTGATCCAGGAGCAGCACGCCATCGACCGCCAGGAGGCGCTCGCCCTCGCCTCGGTCGCCGCCGACCTGCGGATCACGCAGATCGTCAACCAGTCGCAGGGCGTCCACGCCGTCCTCCCCGACGACGCGCTCGCGTCCCGCTGATCACTTCGCCGGCCCGCCCTCCTGCACCGCCACCCACGTCTCGCGCTTCTGCCGCCCGGCGGTGAACGTCAGCCCCGTCTGCTTCGCGACGTTCGCCAGCAGCTTCTGCCGGAACTCTCCCGCGACGCCGGACTGGACCTCGCTCGTCCAGTAGACCGACTTCGGCTTGGGCCCGTCCGTCTCGTCGACGACCTCCGTGTCCATCGTCTCCCCCAACTCGTCCAGAAACGCCTTGAACTCGCCGATGCTGCGGTTGTTGACCGCCTTGCGCGGCGGGTCGAGGTGCACGCGGATCAGCGGCGGCTGGCCCGGCTCTGACGGCGGCACCGCCGGCTCGTACGTCCCCCGCACAACGAACACCTCGCGCTCCACCGTCCGCTTCTCGAACGCGATCGGCCACTGCATCCCCTGCCGGACCTGCGCGGCGACCCCGGCGACCTGCTGCTCCTCGGTCGACTTCGGCGCGACCACCCAGTCGCCGTCGAGCGTCCGCATCCGGTCGAACTCGTCCATCTGCAGCTTGTACGACGGCACGCCGGCGACGCGCCGCAGCAGGTTCCCGATCGTCGCCGCGCTGCGCGTCGAGCGGTTCCATTCGACCTTCCCGTCCTCGTCATGAAACACGAAGACGCCGTCGAGAATGCCGTACATGCGGAAGAAGTCGATGTCGTCGAAGTATCGCTTCCGCTCGGGGATGTACGGCGGCGCGACCCGCTTGACCACCTGCCCCCGCTCCAACCGGTACGCCGCCTCGAATCGTGCCCGCCAGTCCGCCGCCGCCGCCGGCGCGGGGGCGGACGCCACCGGCACCACCGGCGCCGTCGCCGGCCGCGCGACGACCTTCGGCGGATCGGCCGCGAGTCCCCGCGACACCACCGCCGCCGCCGGCACCCCCGCCAGCATCGCCACCGCCACGACCGCCGCCGCTTTGACCTTGCTCATCGCCATGGCCCAGACCGCTCCTTTCGCCAGAGACGCGACCGCCACCGCCGGGGCCGCCGCGGACACCGCCGCCGCCGCCGCCTGCGCCAGCCCCACCGCGCCGGCCCGACCGCGTGCGCCGCGATCGCCGCGCCGATCGCCGGGGCCGACAACCCCTTCAAGCCGACGGCCTTCCGCAGCTTCTCGACCGCCCGGAACACCCGCTGCTTCGCCGCCGCCTCCGTCACGCCCAGTCCGGCCGCCACCTCCCCGAGCGACTTGTCCTCGAAGTACCGCAGCACGACCGCCGTCCTGTCCCGCTCCCCGAGCCGCGCCAACGCCGCGTCCAGGTGCGGCGCGAGCCCGCCCCATACGTCGTCCGAAGCCGGCCGCGACGGCTGCATCTCTGAAGTCATCTCGGCCGCCTTTCGCTCGTGCCTCCGCCGCCGCGCCAGCTTCCGCAGGGCGTCAAGCGCCACCCACCGCGTCGTCGTCAACAGCCACCCCGCCAGCGGCGTCCGCGCCTCGACCAGCGCCCGCGCCTTCCGCGCCAACACGACGAACACCGCCTGCGTGACGTCCTCCGCCAAATGCGCATCCCGCACCTGCCGAAAGGCCGCCGAAAAAACCAGGTCCACCCGCCGCTCCACCAGCCGCGCGAACGCCGCCTGCGACCCGCCCGCGGCGTACTCGCGCAACAACTCGATATCCGGGTCGGCCGAATGCATCATCGTGCTCGCGCCATGCTCAAGTGCTCCATCGTGGCATGGGCATCCTGCCCATGAACGGGTGCGTGCGGCCGGCAACCGACGTCCGCCCGCCAGCTCCGCTCAACCAACACGGGCAGGATGCCCGTGCCACAGCGCAGGCCTTTCGCAGAGCGTCCTGCCCGCAGATCAAGTTGCCGGTCACGGCCGGAACGTAACACCGCCACCCGCCGATTATGTCCGCCCGCCTCCCGCCGCCTACCATTTTGAGTAAGGTGTCCGCCATGCTCACGAGTCCGAAGATTGCCGTCGTCTCCACCGCCTTCTCCACCGACGTCCGCGACGCCGCCGCCCGCGCCCGCCGCCTCGGCTTCCACGGCCTCCAGGTCGACGCCTACGCCCCCAGCCTCGCCCTGCCCGACCTCTCCGCCTCCGGCCGCCGCGAGTTCCGCCACATGATCTCGTCACAGGACCAGGACCTGGCCTCCCTCCGCGTCGACCTTGGCACGAAAGGCCTCGGCCCCGGCGCCGACGTCGACCGCATGCTCGCCCGCCTCGACAAGGCTATGGACGCCGCCGTCGCGCTCGGCGCGTCCGCCGTCTGCGTCGACCTCGGCCCCCTGCCCGAACCCGCCCGCGCCGCCGCCGCCAAGCCCAAAGTCGACCCGAGCCAGGCCGGCATCATCATCATCCCGACCGCCGCCGAGCTGGCCAACGTCGCCCCGCCCGAGCCCGAGGTGAAGGGCGACCCCGCGCTCGAGTCCGCCGTCGACGCCGCCCTCGCCGAGCTCGGCCGCCGCGCCGACCGCTACAGCGCGGTCCTCGCGTTCCGCTCCGACCTCGCGTCGTACGCCGCCCTCGACCGCGCGCTCCGCGCCGCCGCCTGCCCGTGGTTCGGTGTAGACCTCGACCCCGTCGCCATCCTCCGCGACCGCTGGGACGTCGACGAAGTCTTCAGCCGCGTCGGCCCGCTCGTCCGCCACGTCCGCGCCCGCGACGCCGTCGTCGGCCACGACAAGCGCACCAAGCCCGCCCCGCTCGGCCGCGGCAGCACCACGTGGGGCCAGCTCCTCGCCCTCCTCGACGAAGCCGGCTTCCACGGCTGGCTGACGGTCGACCCCCTCGAACTCCCCGACCGCCCCGCCGCCGCCGCCCAAGCCCTGGCCCACTTGCAATCCCTCCGCTAGCCCGCTCGGGTCGCGCAATAGCGCGTCCGCTCTCATCGGGTGGGGCAGACATTCTTGTCTGCCGTGGTCGCACCGTCCGAGCAACAACCCGCCTACCGCCCCTGGTGGGGCGGACATTCTTGTCTGCCCTGGTCTTCTGTCTTTCGTCTCCTGATCCGCCCCGACCAGTGCAGACTCGCTACACCCCCCGAAACCCCACCTCCGCCGACGGAAACCGATCCGGAAACGCCGGACACCGCAACCGCCTCCCCAACACCCCCGCCAGGAACGAGGACACCGTCTCCGGATACCGGTACACCCCCGCCGTCCGCGTCGGCGCAACGACCAGGTCCGTCACCGCCCCCGCGCGCACCAGGTAGAACAACTCGTCCCGCCGCCGCGTCCACCCCACCGGGATCAGCCGCAGCGGCTCCGGCGCCGCCATCAGATCCGCATACTCTGTGACCAGCGCCTCGAGCACCGCCGCGTCCTCCGTCCGATACTCCGCGATCCCCTGCACCGGCCCCACCGCCCGCGGCGACAGCAGCGAAATGAACCGATCGAACCACCCCGCCCCGTACGCCGCGTTAACCTGCTTCAGATCCTCCGGCAACTCCACCCCCAGCGCCCCCTCCGCCGCCGCCCACTCCGCCGCCGTCGCCACCCCCACCGGCCCCTCCGGCGGCGGCACGACCGCCATCAACTCACCGATCATCGACGCCATGCCGCCAAAACATACCACGCCCCCCGCGATCCGGCCCCCTCTCCCAGCCGCGCCAGCCGACCCTCATCCGCCGCGCCGCCCGACGGCGGCAGGGAGAGGGCGGGGGTGAGGGGTCTTCGCGATCGACGTGTCGCCCCCCGGCGCGCGAAGAGGCCCCTCACCCCGCCGTCCTCCGCGCTCTCTGCGTCTCCGCGGTGAACCCTTCTTGCCGGCGTCCTCAGGCCGCGTGCCCCGACCCCAGCGCCTTGCACACCTGCACCGTCGCCTTCGACCGGTTCAGCGTGTAGAAGTGGATCCCCTCGCACCCGTTCGCCAGCAGGTCCTTCGACTGCTCCGTCGCGTACGCCACCCCCGCGTCGTGCACCGCCTCCGGGTTGCTCTCCAGCCCCTCGAGCTTCACCAGCAGCGGCTGCGGGATCTTCGACCCGCACATCGACACGAACCGCTTGATCTGCCCGACGTTCAAAATCGGCATCAGCCCCGCGACGATCGGCACCTTGATCCCCGCCGACCGCGCCTGGTCCCGGAACCGGTAGAAGTCCGCGTTGTCGAAGAACAACTGGGTGACGACGAAGCTCGCCCCGTTGTCCACCTTCCGCTTCAGGAACTCCATGTCCCGCGTCAGGTTCAGGCACTGCGGGTGCCCCTCCGGGTACCCCGCGACGCCCACGCAGAAGTCCTGCCCGGTGCGCCCGCGCATGTACTTCACCAGCGAGTCCGCGTTCGCGAACCCGCCCTCGGTCGCGACGAAGTTCGTCTGCCCGGCCGGCGGGTCCCCGCGCAGCGCCAGCACGTTCCGGATCCCGCCGTTCCACAGATCGTCCAGGATGCCGCCGAGCTCCTCGGCCGTGTGCCCCACGCACGTCAAATGCGCCATCGACCGGATCTTCAGCTCGTTCTGGATCCGGCACGTCAGGTCCAGCGTCTTCCCGCGCGTGGAACCGCCCGCCCCGTACGTGACGCTGACGTAGCTCGGCTTGAGCGAGTGCAGCTCCCCGATCGCCTGGTAAAGCTGCGCCCACCCCCCCTCGTTCTTGGGCGGGAAGAACTCGAACGAAATCGTGGGCAACCCCAGGCCGAACAAACGGTCGATACGCATGCGTCAAATCCTCAAGTCGAGTCGCGCGGCGGGAACCCACCGCTCACCCCAATTATCGGCCGACCAAAGCCAAGTGCAAAGCAACAGTCGTGAAAAAGTGGCGACAACCCGACGCCCCCACCCCACGGCAACACCAGCTGTGTAACCCACCGAACTATCGGACGCCGCGCCCCCCCGCCCTGTTGCGCGCCAGAGACGCGCCCCGCGCAACAGCCGCCGCGACAAAATCCGAAACTCCACCCGCAGAAAACCCAGCAAATCCCCGCCCCGAACCCCACGCGCCGCACGTGAAGCACCTCCCGCGCGCAACACCCCTCCATTAGGTGGAGGCCCACAATGCGCGCAACCAGCACTCTCCCTCTCCCAAGGCCGCCAGCAACCGCCCCCTCGCCAACCCGCCCACCGGCCGTGGGAGAGGGCAGGGGTGAGGGGCCCTTCCCCCCCGCCCAACCGCGCTCACCCGCCACCCGGCGAAACTGCGAAACGAACCCACGTGCCACCCTGTCCCACTTCCCCCTTAACCCACTGCGCAAGCCGAACCCACCGCGCCACACCGCGCCGCACGGCGCAACATCCAACTGCAAAAACTGCGAAACGAACCCACCGCCCTCCCCCTCGGTGCCCTCCGCGCCTCCGTGGCGGAAGCCGCCGCCGACACTGCGAAACGAACCCACTTGCCAAAATGGCAGTCCAACCGCGCGCCACAAAGCGCCACACCGCGCCACACGGCGCAACAACCGCACACCCGAAACAGCGAAACGAACCCACCGCCGCCCCCCCACAACAAACAACCCGGGCGCCGCGGCGGAAACCCGCCTGGCGCCCGGGTCTGCATTCAGAGCGAAACCTTGACCGACCTAGAACCCAAAGATCGCGTCGACGCCGAACGTCAACTGGCTGTCCTCGTTCCCGCCGTCGAAGATGCTGTCGTCCGAGAAGTCCCACCGGACCTCGGGGCGGATCCGCAGCGTCGAGAAGTTCCGGTCGCTCGACAACGGCTTGATGTCCAGGCCGAGCGTCACCTCGTACACGCTCGTCCCCAGCCCCCGGGCGCCGTCGTCGTCGTTGAAGTACTCGGCCCGGGCGTTGACCGCGAACATGTCGCTGACCTTGTACGTCGCGTAGACCGCCGCCCCGTACCACGACGCGTCGTCGCCGTCCGCGCCGGCGTTCTCCTCCCACCCGTAGTCCGCGTTGACCGCGAGCTGGAGCTGGTCCGACACCTGGACGCTGAAGATCGCGTCGATCAGGTACCGGTAGTCGTCGTTCGAGTCCCCGCGCTGCGGCCCGACCGACGCGTTGACGAGCAGCGCCGTCTTGTCGTTGATCTTCCACGTCAGGCCCGCGAGGCCGTCGATCGCGTCGTTGTTGTCCTCCAGCGACTGCTCCCACCCGCGGGTGACGCCGCCGTAGATCTGGAAGTTCGGGTTGACGTCGTAGAACGCGAGCACGCCGGTGTGCGTGAACGGGATCGCGAACCCGAACAGGAAGCTGCGGCTGTACAGCGCGTTCTGGTTCGGGTTGATGTACTCGTACCCGATCGTCGTCACGAACTTACCGGCCCGAACCTTCAGCCCGTTGCCCAGCGAGACGTCGACGTACGCCTGGGTCAGGTCGAACTGGTTCTCCGGCCCGTCCCCGAGCCCGTAGTGGTCGAACAGGCCGTTGGAGTGGATCAGCCGCGCGTCCGCGCCCCACATCATCTCGACGTGGAACCCGATGTCGAACTTGCTCGTGTCCACCGCCCGGTCGACGAACAGGACGAGCTGGTGCAGCGTCGGGTCCTGGTTCTCGAAGTCGAACACCCGGCCGTTGTTCGTGTCGCCCGCCGGGTCCTCGAAGTTGTACGTCCACCCGCCCTCGACGTACCCGCCCAGCGTGATCCCGCCGGTGTCGATCCCGACCCGGTCCGCCAGCCCCATCAGGCTGGTGTCCGCCGGCTTCTGCTGCGTCTGCTGCAAGTAGAGCGGCTTGTCCAGCGACAGGCCCGCCCCCCCTGCCGCCGCCGCCCGCGGCTCGGCCGCCCGCACGATTCCCGCGCACGCCAGCAGCGCGCTCGCCGCCAGCAGTGCGGCACCTTTACGTTGAGTCATTGCGAATCTCCTTCCGAGAGAGTGTGGTTGGCGAGTGTTCCGGCAGCCGCGATCGTCCCCGCCGCTCCCCAAAGGGAACCACGGCGCCGACGACCGCCCGAGGCCGCTTCCGACCGCCGACATGTCGGCGGCGACCGGCAGGTCGAGCGACCTCCGAGGCGGCGCTGGTGGAAGCCCGCGCCGCCAACTGACGGGAGTCCATCGACCGTTAACGTCGGATTTGTTTAAATTCGCCCGCAGTTTCCGCCGACGCAGCGCAATTCATGCACGCATTACCAGACGAGGATTCGAGTCGTCTGGCTAACATCAATGCGGGCCGGCGCTTAGAACCCGATTCGACTCCCGACGTAGATAGTGTTAGAGTTACACCATCCCCGGGAGCAGGTTTGCTCGGCGGGGACACTACCGGAACCAGGCATGATCCGGCTAAAACGGGAAGAGTTATGAACAAGGTCTGGCAACAACCCCTCCCCGCCATCTACCGCGAGCTGTCCGAGGCGGAGCTCCGCCTCCGCATCGAGTCCGCCCGCGAGCACTTGGGCAGCCGCCTGGCGATCCTCGGCCACCACTACCAGCAGGACGCCGTGATCGACTTCGCCGACTTCACCGGCGACAGCTTCGAGCTCTCCCGCAAGGCCGCCGACCAGAAGGGCGTCGAGTACGTCGTCTTCTGCGGCGTCCACTTCATGGCCGAGAGCGCCGACATCCTCACCGACGAGCGCGTCCGCGTGATCCTCCCCGACCTCGGCGCCGGCTGCTCGATGGCCGACATGGCCAACCTCGACCAGACGATCGAAGCCTGGCAGCAGCTCGAGGAGACCTGCCCCGACCAACTGATCGTCCCGATCACGTACATGAACAGCTCCGCCGCGATCAAGGCCTTCGTCGGCGAGCACAACGGCGCCGTCTGCACCAGCTCCAACTGCCGCAACGTCCTCGAGTGGGCGCTCAAGGGAGGCGCGACCGGCAACCCGGAGGGGAAGAAGGTCAAGATCCTCTTCTTCCCCGACCAGCACCTCGGCCGCAACACCGCCCACGCCATGGGCTACCCGCTCGACAAGATGGTCGTCTGGGACCCGCGCCAGGACCTGGGCGGCAACGACCCCAAGCGGTTGGAAGACGCCGACTTCGTCCTCTGGAAGGGCCACTGCTCCGTCCACGCCCTCTTCCGCCCCGAGCACGTCGACGAGGTGCGCGCAAAGTACCCGGACATGAAGGTGATGGTCCACCCCGAGTGCAAGTTCGAGGTCGTTCAGAAGGCCGACATGGCCGGCAGCACCGCCTACATCGTCAAGCAGGTCGAAGCCGCCCCGCCCGGCACGCAGTGGGCGATCGGCACCGAAGTCCACCTGATCAACCGCCTGGCCAAACAGCACCCCGAGCAGAAGATCGTCGTCCTCAGCGAGTGCCAGTGCCTCTGCACCACGATGTTCCGCATCGACCTCCCCCACCTCTGCTGGGTGCTGGAAAACCTAGTCGACGGCAAGGTGGTCAACGAGATCAAGGTCGACGCGCACACCCGCAAGTGGGCCACGGTCGCGCTGGAGCGCATGCTGGCGATCAAGGGGACGGGGAACCCGATCGGCAAACAACAACCGGCCGGGACGACGGTGGATTGAGCAGCCAAGTTTGCCCCCGAGCCGGCCGCTAACTCTTCGCAGCCCGGGGTTCAGCGCCGGCGAGGAGGTAGTGCCGGACTTCGCGCAAAACCTCCTCCAGCGAATCGAACGTGTAAGCCGACGACCACCGATTGCGATCCCTGAAGGTCGGGTGCTTCTCGACGAGCCAGCAGGTCGCTTCCTCCTTCATCGGCTTGGGGATCGTGCAGATCGTGATCCCGTGCTCGCAGCAGGTACGCCAGAAGTTGAGTTCGTCCATCGACATCCTTACCGAGGTCGTCTCGCTTCAATTGGCAACGCCGGACGCCATCGCGATACACTCCCACGATGCGGATCGCCACCGTTCGCTTCTACTCCTATCCCCTGCTCCGCACCGTCGACCTGAACTACCTTCTCGAACTGCTGGCGTCCGACGTCCCCGACGTGGGACGGGTCGTGTCCGAGCCGATGGCCGAGGGCGAGCGGGAGGCCGCGGCGGATCGCGACCTGCATGGCATCGTCATGGTTCGGGAACGGATTCACCTCTACGTGAGCGGGGAGGCCGGCGACGAACGAAGGCGGGACCTGGAGGCGGACGTCGAACGCCATTCCCCGTAGCCGGGGCGGGCTTCTCACTCCCCGGCCGGACGGTTGACGACAGAGGACGCTAACCCTTTCCGCCCGCCGGAATCGTTCCCGGTTCGGAGCACGTGCCCGCACTCGAAGCACTTGTACGCGACGGGCGTCCGCAGGACCGTTTCGCAGCGGGGGCAGGGCGGGCCGTACAGGTCGATCCGGTGGTGAAGCACGGCGTAGAGGTCCGTCTCCCGGAACCCGGTCATCCGCTCGTACTCGTCCAACAGTCCCCGCGGCCCGCCCGACCCGTACGCCGCCCACACGCGCGACCACTCGGCGTCGTCCACCATCGGGACGTCCACCCTGCACCGCCAACACCGCTGCACCCTCATGACGCGATTCTCCCTCCGCGGCCGCTCAGACGGCAAACCCCGCCCACCGCCAGCCGGCCAGGTTTATACACGGGCGGCACGTACGATTCTGCTCCACGACGATTTGCCGTCAGCCGTCCTCTAAGGGATCAACGGCGCGCCCCGGGGCCGTTCGCCCGATCGAGGCGAGGCCCGGCGTCAGTAGGCGCCACCCGTCACACTCTCTGCCATGAGCTGGCAATGCCCGCCTCCGGGAATTGTTCCCGAATCCCCGACCGAAGTCACCGACGCCTACGCGTCCACCGAAACGGCTCCGGGTAGGAGTCCAACCCGTTCACGAATTGGGCGCCGAACAGACGGTAAACCGAGTGGATCCGCTTGCCGAGGAAGAGCAGCATCTGGTTCGGAAACGTCCGCGTCATTTCGTAGGTCGCCGCGAACTGTTCGTACCGCGGACTGGAGACCTCGGGGTAGATGAAGAACTCGGGCTCGAGCGGGTGCTCGAGGCCGGCGTCGAGCATCCGGTCGTATGTCTGCTCGCACTCCGTCAAGATCGCCTCGCCCGCGGGCCCGCGCTGGGCGTCCCGGTCGAGCCGCCAGTACGCCGGAACCAGGTCCTTCAGCCGTCCCTTCTCCACGTCGAACATCGAGGCCCATGCTACCGCACAAACCCCGACGAGCCCATTCCACTCAGTCCGCGAACCGCCAGCCCGCCAGGTCCATGCAGGCGCGGAACATCCGCTTCTGCTCCACCACCCGGAACGACTCCTCGCGCGTCCCGTGTTCGGACCACCACCAGGAATCGTTCACCGCCCGCAACTCGGCCGGCACGATTCGCGACAGCAGGCAGCCGCAGTCGCGGACGCCCGCGTCCGGGTCGAAGCGGGGGGCGAAGTTCAGCCACAGCACGTCGTCCCGGTCGTCAACGTGAAAGCACTCATACCCGACGGCCAGCGTTCCGAGATCGGGCAGCGGCGTCCGGGCGAACGCTTTGAACGCCTCCGAGGCCCGCCGCGGGTCGGGCTCGTCGAACGAGAACCCGCCGCACCGCAGGAGGTCGCGCATCACCCGTTCCGGTTCTGACATCGGCCGTCCTCTCCCTCAGCCCGGCCCGCCCGCGTCCCGCAGGCAGAGCGGGCACACCGGGCACCAGCCCCACTCGAACATCCGATCCAGCCCGGCCTCGCCCGTCAGCAGCAGCCCCTCGAGCGGGATCCCGTAGCGGCCCGCACAGGCCGGGCAGTAGAAGATCCCGCCGAGTGAGTGGCCCTCGTATTCCACGCGAAGCTCCGCCACCGGTGCCAACCGACCGCCCCCGAGGACGGCGTCGAGGAGGTGCCGGCACACGGCCGCCGCCCCCTGACCACCGTGCCGGGGACACACCACGTAAGCCATGATCGTCGCCCCTCAGTCCGCCGGCGTCCGGAACGCACCGGACGACCCGGCCGAGTTCAAGATAGCATCGGGCCGCGCCGACGGCGACCTCGCAGAACGTCGCCGCGGCCATCCGTGAGGGTGCTCGTCTCTTCCGTCGCCGTTCGGCTTCCCCCCTTCTCTGTGTCCTCCGGGATTCCGTGGTGGATCCCGCACCGCGCGCCGGCCGGTTGACGGCGGGCGTCGCGACTGATCCGATTGCGGAATGATCAGACGGCTCGAAGCGCGTGCGTCAAAAACTTTGGTGGTGCTCTGGATCTTCGGAGCGGTCACCCCCCTGCTCGCTGCTGACGCCGTCGCGCCGGCGGCGGTTGTAGACGCGACGACGCTGCGCGGCAAGGTGATGACGGGGTACCAGGGGTGGTTCCGTTCCGCAGGGGACGAGGCGAACGAGGGGTGGCGGCACTGGTCGCGGGATTCGAAGCGGGTGACGGCGGAGTCGCTGACGGTGGAGATGTGGCCGGACATGGCCGAGTACGGGGCGGACGAGAGGTACGCCGTGCCGGGGTTCACGCACCCGGACGGGTCGCCGGCCGCGCTGTTCAGCTCCGTGCACCCGAAGACGGTCGAGCGGCACTTCCGGTGGATGCGCGACTACGGGATCGACGGGGCGTTCGTGCAGCGGTTCCTGGTGGACGTCGGGCGGCCGTCGGCGGGGCGCGCGCTCGCCAACGCCCGCGCGGCGGCGGCGGCGACCGGGCGGGCGTACGCGATCTGCTACGATTTGACGGGGACGCCGAAGGACAAGGTGTACGACCGGCTCATGGGGGACTGGAAGCGGCTGGTGGACGAGCAGAAGGTGACGGCCGACGAGCGGTACCTGCGGCACGACGGCAAGCCGGTGCTGTTCGTGTGGGGGTTCTACAGCGACCGGTTCGACGCGGCGCTGGCGCACCGGCTCATCGACTTCTTCAAGGGCGATCCGAAGTACGCGGTCACGCTGGTCGGCGGGTGCCAGTGGTACTGGCGGACGGAGAAGGACCCGGAGTGGGCGCGGGCGTTCCGGCGGTTCGACGTGATCAGCCCGTGGAACGTGGGGAACGTGTCGAAGGTCGACGGCCGGAAGCACGCGGCGACGGGGTACTGGAAGGACGACCTGGCCGAGGCGAAGCGGGCGGGGGTGGCGTACCTGCCGGTGATCTACCCCGGGTTCGGGTGGACGAACTTGAAGGGGCGGGGCGCGGCGGCCGCGACGATCCCGCGGCTCGGGGGGGAGTTTTACTGGCGGCAGTTCGCGCGGGCGGGGGAGCTCGGGATCGACATGGCGTACGTCGCGATGTTCGACGAGGTGGACGAGGCGACGGCGATCTTCAAGGTCAGCAACGCGCCGCCGGTGCAGGCGAGGTTCGAGACGTACGAGGGGCTGCCGTCGGACTGGTACCTGCGGCTGACCGGCGAGGGCGCGCGGGTGATCCGGGGGGAGCGACGCGGCGAGCTGGCGCTGCCGATCAGGCCGTGATCGGCTGATCGCCGCGCCCGCGCGCGCGCGCAGACGGAGGAGGGGGCGGAGCGGGCGTCAGAACGGCAGCGGCTTGCCGAGCAGGTGGTAGCGGAGCATCGTCAGCGCGGTCTTTGCGCTGCGGTCGCGGACCATCTCGCGGTCGCCGGGGAGCAGGATCGTCCGCGCCGTCACGCCGGCGGCGTCGGCGAGGGCGAAGCAGACGGTGCCGACGGGCTTGGCGGGCGTGCCGCCGTCCGGGCCGGCGACGCCGGAGACCGCCAGGGCGTAGTCGGCGCCGGCCCGTTCGCGGGCCGCCGTGGCCATGGCTGCCACGACCGGCTCGCTGACCGCCCCGTGCCGGGCGAGCAGGTCTGGGGCGACGCCGAGCTGCGCGTGCTTCGCGTCGTTCGAGTACGTCACCCACCCCTGCTCGAACGCGGCGCTGCTGCCGGGCACGTCGGTCAGGTACTTCGCGACCAGTCCGCCGGTGCACGACTCGGCCGTCGCCACCGTCTGCGCCCGCCCCTTCAGCAAACCGACGACCGCCTCCGGCAGCGTCTGCCCGTCCTGTCCCCAGATTAGGTCGCCCAGCGCCGCGCGACACTGTTGCTCGGTGCCCGCGAGCTGCTGCGCCGCCTGGGCGCGGTTGGGGAAGTACGCGTTGAGCCGCAGGGAGACGTACCCGTTCGACACGGTGGTCCCGACGCTCGGGTTGCGGGTGCGGTCCATCAGCGGGCCGAGGAGCTCGGCGATGGCCGACTCGCCGAGCCCGAAGGTGTGCAGCGTCTTCGACAGGATCACCCCGCCCGACCCCGCCCCCCCTGCTTCTCCGGCGCCCGCCAACCGCGGGCGGATCGACCGTTCGAACATGATCTTCATTTCCTTCGGCACGCCCGGCGTGACGAAGATCTGGCAGAGCGTCTTCTGGTCGCCGGACTGGTAGTCGCAGGCGATCCCGGGGGCGGTGCCGGCGGTGTTCTCGATCGGCTCGCAGGTGCGCGGGATCATCGCCTGCACCTTGTTGCGGTCAGGCATGTCGCGCTTGATCTGCTTGAAGAACCGCTCGACGTTCTCCAGCGCGTCCGCCCGCAGTTCGAGCGGCTCTTTCAGGAAGGCGGCGAGCGCCTGGCGGGTCAGGTCGTCGTCGGTGGGCCCGAGCCCGCCGGAGACGACCAGCACGTCGCACCGCCCGACCGACTCCTCGAACGCCTGGCGGATCGCGGCCGCGTCGTCCGGCACGGTCAGGTGCGCCAGCGGCCGGCACCCGACCGCGGCGAGCTGCTGGGCGAGCCAGGCGGAGTTCGTGTCGACCGTCTGGCCCAGGGTGAGCTCGTCGCCGATGGAGAGGATGATCGCGGTCATGCCGGCATTGTAGCGCGGCCGACGGTGCGGGCGAAACCGCCCCCGTTCGCCCGACCACCGCCCGCGCGCCGCGGCTCAGCGCATCGGGACGGCGTGGTCGAGGATCGGCTCGAGCGTGTCGACGGTCGACTCGAGGTCCCGCTGCTCGTCTTGGTCGAGCTGTCGCCGGCCGAACCGGATCGCGTAGAACACCTGCGTCAGCCGGCGGATCGTGTCGAACGCGTGGTTCGGCAGGAACGACAGCGAGTCGCTGAACTCGGCCGGCGTCTGGTGCCGCGGGCGGACGATCCGCCGCCGCTCGAGCAGCGTGGTCAGGTGCTCGTAGAACCCGAGCTGGCGGGCGAGGCGGATCTGCTCGGCGGTCGGCAGGTTGTCCAGCCCGATCCGCGCCGCCCGCTTGCGCATCCGCCGCCGCTGCGCCACGAACTTCAGCACGACCACGCAGCACGCGCCGGCCAGGAGCACGATCAGCCCGAGGATCACCTTCGCCCCGACCAGCCACCCGCCGGCGTTCAGCCAGTCGTCGAACCGCCCCATGAACCCCTGCCACGCGGCCCGCAGCCGGCCGGGCATCTTGTTCGGGTTGACGCGCGAGCTCAGGATCGTGTTGACCATCGCCCGGTCGACGTTCGAGATCAGGTTCTCGCGGCGGTCGGCGTCGTAGGCGACGACCTTCTCGGCCCACTTGAAGTCCAGCCAGTCGAAGAAGTGCTTGACCGCCTGCAGCGCCGTCCGCCCGCGGCCGCCGCCGGCGTCGTTCCCGCTGGTCGGGTCGAACGTCTGCCACCCGGCCGCGGTCCGCACCTCGACCCACGCGTGCGCGTGCGACTGGCGGACGACGTAGTACTGCCCGGGGTTCGGGTCGTACTCGTCGCACTTGAACCCGGTCACCAGCCGGGCCTGCATCCCGAGGCTCTGGCACATCAGCACCATCGAGCTGGCGAAGTACTCGCAGTGCCCCTTCTTCCAGTCGACCAGGAACTGCTCGTTCGGGTCGCGGGCCTCGTCGCGCTGCTGGTCGGTCAGGTCGAGCGTGTACCCGAACGTCGTCCGCAGGTGCCGCTCGATGTTCGCGGCGATCTGCTGGTCGAGGTCGGACACCGGCAGCTCGCGCGGCCGCAGCCCGGCGAGCGACCGCCCCTGCGCGTCGGTCCCGGTCACCTCCGGCCGCCGCGCGTACTCCGCGACCTGGGGCGGGATCCGGTCGGCCGGCGTCATCGCGGCGCCGGGGCCGCCCCCGCGGGCGGTCCGCGTGATGCTCCCGATCACCCGCTCGATCGGGCTGGGCTCGATGAACGCGTTGCGGCTCTCGACCTCGTAGTCGAACCGCGCCCGCACCTGCTCGCGCGACGCGGCCGCCAGCGTGTCGTCGTCCGCCGAGTACCGCACCCGCCCCCACGACCGGGGCGGGGTGAACCGGATCACGCCGGGCAGCGCGAACAGCATCCGCGTGTTCGTCGGCCGCAGCGACACCTTTTGCAGGTAGACGTCGCCGCCCGCGCGGAGCTCGTCGTACGCGTTGCGGTGCGGGTCGAAGTACGGGTCGGTCGGCTGGTCGGCGCCGGGGTCGCCGGGTCCGGGGTGCCCGCGGGTCCACTTCGGGCGGTTGTAGACGCTCAGCGCCTGCCCGCGGAGCAGCAGCGGCTGCGTCCCCTGGACGAGCTGGCCGTTCTTGTAGAGCTGCACGTGGGCGACGATCTCGTTGTTCTGCGCGATGTTCGTCACGTTCGTGAACGTGATCTCGTTCGAGATCCCCGTCAGCGCCGCCGGCTGGAGCTGGAGCTGTCCGAACATGTTGGCCCCCGCCCCGCGCGGGAAGAACAGGAACACGAGGACCGCCATCGCGACGGCGGTGACCGACACCAGCGCCGCCAGCCGCCGCATCGATCGCGGCAGGTACCGCTGATCCTGCCGCACGGTCGGCTCGTTCAGCCGCCCGCCGGGGAGCGTCTGCGCGGTCACCGCCCCCTCGTTCTCGATCTTCAGGTGGAACAGCAGGCAGACGTACAGCGAGCAGAAGAAGTAGACCGCGAACATCACCGCGAACAGCAGGCTCGGCGTGCTGATCGCGCCGGCGACCATCAGCAGCAGCGACAGCACCAGCAGCTGCGCGTAGTCCCGGTTCGCCCGCAGCTCGAACAGCTTGACCAGCTGCAGGAACACCAGGAACTGCCCGATGATCACGATCGGCGTGCCGGTCTCGTGCGTCCGCAGCACCGCGAACGTCACCAGCAGCGCGATCAGCGTCACCGCGTTGGCCAGCATCCGCGGCAGCGGCCGGAACCGGTCCGTCCGCACCAGCCAGATGTGCAGCACGACGATCCCGACCGACAGGATCCAGAGCGCCGCCGACTCGACGGCGAACCCGAACGCGGTCATCCCGAGGATCAGCACGAAATACAGGGCGGGCCGGAACTGCTTGATGTCGTACATGGGGTCGGTCGCTAAGGTTGCGGAACTGTTCTAGTTGTTCGCTGGCTGCGCCGGCGGGTTCGCCGCCGCCGCCGCCGCCGGCTGTTGGTCGACGGGCATCGAGCGCGAAAAGTCGATCTGGGGGTCGAACACGAACCATTTCCTCGAGGACTGCGACCCGGCCGACAGCACCAGCAGGCTCGACCGGGCTTGATCCGTCAGGCCGACCTGGATGTCGCGCGGTGTGACCAGCACCGGCGTCGCGCCCGACTGGAAGAACTCGCGGCTCGCGTCGAGCAGCGACTGCGTGTCGCGCACGGTGTTCAGCGGCAGTTGGGCGATCTGGGCGAGCACGTCGACCCGGTGGCGCTTGCCGCGGTTCGGCTGGATGCCCAGCCAGGCACCTGGCGCGGTCGCGGTCGCGGCCGGATCGCCGTGCGCGCCGTTCCCACCGGGCGACGGGATCCGGATCGCCGTCCCCGCGGTCGGCGTCGGGTCCTCCGCCCCGCCGAACAGGCGCTTCATCAGTGACGGCGGCGGCGCGGCCGGGTCCGCCCCGCCCCACGCGTACAGCCCGACCATCAGTCCCGCGCCCAGCGCGTGCGACGCCAGGCTCGTCGCCATCGCGATCGCCCGCTCGACCGCCGCGTGCTCCTCCGGCGTCCGGTCCTTCACGAACGTGTCGACCAGGATCAGCAGTTTCGGCGGGCTGACCTGCGTCATCTCCTTCGACACCAGCACGCCGGTGCGGGCCGAGCGCCGCCAGTAGATGTTCCTGGGATTCTCCCCCTGCCGGAACTCCTTGACGCCGTAGAACTCGTCGTCCCCGCCGCGGCGCGGCCGCATCGTCGCGCCGGAGCGGTCGGCCGACTGGCACATCTGCAGCAGTTTCGGGTCGACCTGCCCGATCGCCGGGAACACCAGCATCGTCTCCCGCTCGCGCCGGTCGACCGCCCGCTTGATGAACCCGAACGGGAAGCTGGTCGCGAGCTGGAACCGGTCGAACGCGTGCAGCCCGCGCCGCTTCGGCACGACCTCGGTCGGCACGGTCGCGGTCGTCCGCGGGGCGGCGTGCAGCATGTACGCGCACGGCTGCTTCACGAACGCCTCCGCCGCGTCCAGCTCGCTCAGGGTGATCGAAAGGCTCGGCCAGAACCGCTTGGTGTTCGTGAACTCGTACATCAGCGTGACCGGCTTGCCGACCACCGCGTGCTCGGGGAGCGTCCGCTTGACCGTCAGCCGGCGGAGCACCGCCCGGGAGATCACGCCCGCGACCAGCAGCACGCCGACCATCAGCCCGAACACGCCGAACAGCAGGTTCGCCTGCGTGTTGACCGCCGCCAGGCCCATGAACAGCATCATTCCGGAGTAGACGAGGCCGGTCATCGAGAAGTCGAGGTTGTTGCGCCGGCGGACGGGTGTGAACGGGGTATCGGCGGCGGCGGGCGCGGGTCGGCGGGGCATCGGCCTGAGTTTAGCATGATCCGGGACCCTCCGCCCGCGCAACCTTTTCGGGGTACCAGCGTGCTTGTTCGTCGCGCCGGTCGGGATTCACCTGATCGTAGTTGGCGTACCGATACAGAGGGGTCTTGGCGCACACTCGAGGAGGTCGGATGGTCAGTAGACGGTTCCTGGCGTGGGTCGGCGTGGGGTTGCTCGGCGTCGTGACGATCCCCGCGCTGGCGGCGCCGCACTTGGCGCGGCTCGTCGCGCGGAAGCCGGCGGTGGCGAAGGTGAAGGAGCCGAAGGCGAAGCGGGCGGTGGTCAAGGCGGCGCCGGCGACGAAGCCGGCGACCCGGCCGGTCGAGGCGGCCGTGGCGGGGAAGGGGCCGGAGGGGAAGGGACGGCGGGTGGCGAAGGTGGTCGCGGTCGAGGCGAAGGTCAGGCGGCGGGCGCCGAAGCCGGTCGTGGCGGCGGTGGCGAAGCCGGTGGCGTCAGCCCCTTCGGTGACGGCGACGGCTCGCAAGCTGTTGCACTGACATGGTGGGACAGGGGTGGGCGGGGTGCGTCAGTGAGGCACGCCACGGACGGCGGTGGCACCCTAGGCAGGCCAATCTTTCACAGTTCTATACGGTTTGAAGTGGCACACGCGTTGGTTTGGGCCCCTGGGGGCGGCGCAGACCGAAGGGCCCGCGATCGGGGGGATCGCGGGCCTTTTCTTGTTCTAGGCCTGTGGCGGGGGTAGTTCGGCGATGAAGCCGGCCAACTGGGTGGCGCTGGGGCTCTCGGCGTTGCGGACGTAGTAGCCGCTGGTGGCGACGCCGGTGCAGAGCGATTCCGGGAGGCTGAAGCCGAGGACGCGGCCGAGGCAGAAGCCGGCGTTGAAGTGGTCGCCGGCGCCGGTGCTGATCTTGGGCTCCTTGACGAACGGGCCTTCGAACTTCGCGCTGGCGGTCGCGGTGGCGGCGGCGGCGCCGCGGCGGGGGTGGATCACGACGCACTCGAGGTGGAGCTTCTCGCGGATCGCGCGGGCGTTGTCCTCGATCGCGGCCTCGGCGTCCTTCGCGCCGGGCAGGCCGAGGACGTCGGCGACCTCGAGCGACTCCTTCAGGTTCAGGCCGAGGATCACGTCGACCTGGTCCTGGAAGCGGGTAAGCATCTTCAGCGCGTCCATGATGTCGGCGTGGGTGCGCTTCTCGGGGTCGGCGAGGTCGATGAACAGCTTGCGGTCGTGGCGCTCGATGTCGGGGATGACCTCGTCGAGCAGCTTGGCCCAGATGCGGGTCATGTGCGGGAGCATCGTCCAGTTGACCATGCCGATCAGCCGGGCGGGCTGGAGGTAGGTCTTGAGCTTGTCCTTGCCGACGCGGCCGAGCAGGTTGTCCCAGTTGACGTCCTTGAGGGACTCGTGCTTGCCGAACATGACCTTGCCGTCCTCGAACTCGAGGGCGTCGGTGTAGCCGGGCTCGGCGATCGAGATGACGCGGGCGCGCTTGGCGAAGTCGGCGAACACGGGGTGGACGGCGGGGTAGCCGAGGTTGCCGACGTAGGTGACGTCCATGCCGATGGACGCGAGGGCGTTGGCCATGATCGGGCCGTTGCCGCCGAGCTTCTGCTGGGTGACGACCAGTTCGTAATTCGAGGACTGGCCGGCGGCGTTGGAGATCTTCTGGCCGAGGTGGCCGATCGTCTTCACGCGGTCGAACGTGTGGAGGTCCTGGCGCTTGTCGACGACGGAGATGATGTTGTCGACGAAGCCGTCGAGGCCGACCAGGGTCTTGATCTGGGGGACCGAGGGGGCGGCGGCGGCGAGCTTTCGGCTGGTGAGCTCGGCGATCTGTTGGCGGGTGGGGGTCATGGGAGTTGCTGGTTGCTGGTTACTGCTTGGGTTTGCGGGTGAGTTCGAGGACGCCGGGGACTTTTTCGTTCTGGTAGTAGGGGTAGGGGTCGTCGACGGTGTAGGACGGGGGGTAGACTTCGCCGTGGTACTCGACGGGGGTGTTCGGGGGGGTGATGAACATCCAGAACGGGGTGGCGAGGGACTGGGGGACGACCATGAAGGTCTGGGCGAGGTCCATCAGGTAGATGTCGGACGCGCGGTTGGTGCGGGGTGGCGGGACCTCGATGCGGTAGGTGGGGCCGGCGATGACGTTGCCGGTGGGGTAGTAGTTGGTGACGGGCCTCCAGTTGCGGATGCGGGTGGCCTCGTCGGCGTCGGCGGCGACGTAGAGGCGGGGGCCGCGCTCGGCGGGGGAGGAGCGGGCGGCGGGGGTGGTGGACGGGGTGGAGGCAATCGTGCTGGGGGGCGGGTTGACGCGGGCGTTTACGGCGTCGGCCGGGGGGACGGCGAGGCCGGCGGGGGCGGTGGCGGGGTTGGTGGCGGCGAGGCTGGCGGTGGTGGGGTTGCCGGGCTGGGCGGGGGTCGGGGGAGGGGTGGTCGGCTGGGACGGTTGGGCCTCGGCGGGTTGCGCGGTGGTGGGTTGGGCGGGGCCGCCGGTGGTGCTCGGGACGGTGATGCCGGACGGCGCGTCGTTCTGGGCGACGACGACGGGGGCGGGGGCGTTGGGGGCCACGGAGTCGGCGTTGGGGCGGGTGGCGTCGAGCATTTGCTCGCCGGCGGTGGGTTGGCGGCCGAAGTTGCAGCCGGTGGCCAAGGCGCTGGTGGCGGCGAGGGCGGCGAGGAGGAGGGTGTTCTTGGTCATGAGAGTCCTGATGATCGGCGGTTTAGGGCTTACTTGAGGAGGAAGCTGTCCATGTCCTTTTTGAGCGCGTCGCGGTTCAGGTTGGAGACGCCGCCCCCGGTGATGTCGGTGTCGACGTTGCTCCACTTGCCGTAGGGGTCTTTGAGTGCGGCGTCGCTGGTGCGGGTGGTGGGGCGGGTCTTGGCGGTGTCGGTTTCGTAGGTGCAGCCGGCGGCGGCGAGGATGGCGAGCAGGGTCGCGGCGGCGGTTGCGAGGAGGGGACTTCGCATGGTTCGCGGATGGTACACGATTGGGGCGGGCGAGGGTACTCGTGCGGAGAGGGGACGACAGGGGATGGGGGTGGCGTGGGAAAAAGTGGTGCGGCGCGGGTGGCGTCCTGGTGGAGGTGGTGGTGGCGGCGGGGGTTATGGCGGGCGGGGTGTGTGGCGGGGGTGGAAAAAGGGGGTCCTTTCCGGGTCCCGAGGGGGTCCGGAAGAGGTCCAGAGGGGGTCCCAAAGAGGTCCCAAGGAGGTCCCGAAGGGGTCCCGGGGAGGTCCCGTTGGGTCCCGGGCGGGGTGATCCGCGAAACCGCAAGCAACGCCGTGCGGTGCGGCGAGGAGGGCGGTGGGAAAAGCGGGCCGCAGAGGAACGGAGGAGCAGAGAAACAAAGGAAGGCGGAGGTCCGTATGAGCGCGCGCATCTACCTGAGGGGGCGGTGTTGCGCGCCGGGGACGCGGCGGGTGCGGCGCGCGGGGGAGAAGGGGTGGGTTTGTTGGTTTTTCTGAGGGTGGGGCCGAGGATTTTTCGTAAGTGGGTGTTGCGCGGCGAGCGCGTCGGGCGCGCAACGGGATGGGAGGCTACGGCACGTGTGTGAGCTTGTCGGGGTTGGCGACGACGTAGATGTTGGCGAGGGCGCCGTCGCGGACGTCGAAGGCGATGACGTCGCGGCGGCCGGTGGGGGATCGGGCGATCAGGCCGGGGAGGCCGTTGACCCGGGCGGGGCTGAGTTGGAGGTGGGACAGTGCCGAGGCTTGGGCGATCAGGAAGCGGATGATCTTTTCGCGGCCGGTGATGGGGTTGAGGGCGGCCTGAACCTTGCCGCCGCCGTCGGTGTGGAGGGTGGCGTCTTCGCGGAGGAGCCGGGTGAGGGCGGCGGCGTCGCTGGAGGCGACGGCGTCGGTGAATGCGGCAATCAGGCGGGCGTGGTCGGCGGGGGCGGGCTTGAAACGGGGGCGGGCGGCGCGGACGTGGTCGCGGGCGCGGGAGGCGAGTTGGCGGCAGGCGGGTTCGGAGCGGTCGAGCGCCTCCGCGATCGCGGCGAAGTCGAGCGCGAAGACGTCGTGGAGCAGGAAGGCGGCGCGCTCGAGCGGGGAGAGGCGCTCGAGCGCGACCATCAGGGCCATCGAGACGTCGGCGGCGAGGTCCTCGGCGGTTGGGGGCGGGGCGGTGTCGGGCTCGACGAGCGGTTCGGGGAGCCAGGGGCCGATGTAGCGTTCGCGCTGCGAACGGGCGCTTTTTAGGTGGTCGAGGCAGAGGCGGGTGACGGTGCGGTTGAGGAAGGCGCGGGGGTTGTGCACCTTGATCCTGTCGGCGGCGTGCCAGCGTAAGTAGGCGTCCTGCACGACGTCCTCGGCGGCGGCGACGGAGCCGAGCATTCGGTAGGCGAGGCCCGTCAGGGGCGCGCGGTGGGGCTCGAAGGTGCTGGCGGGGTCGGTCGCGGCAGATGATGCGTCATGGGGGGTCATGCGGCTTCCTGGGGCATGGGTCGGTGGACGGGGATCGTCTGGTCACCGACGCGGACCGTGGCGCACGTCTGGCCGTGGCCGAGGGCGTACTTGATGGTTGGGAAGAGTCCGGAGACGGTGACGGCGTAAGCCATGCGGGCGAGGGCGCGGGGGCCCCAGCGCCCCAAGATTTGGGCGCGGCAGTCGTCGGCGTCAAGGTCGTGGCGGAGGGCGGCGCGGGCGTAGCGGACGGCGAGGCGGACGTCGGGGGTCATGGCGGCTTCGTCGCCGGCGAGGACGGCGCGGAGGACGGGGTCGGGGACGCCGGCCCGCTGGGCGAATCGGACGCCGAGCTGGGTGCAGGGGCCGCAGTCGGCCTCGATGACGCCGGTGAGGCCGGCGGCGAACCAGGCGGCGAGCGGGATTTCCTGGGGGCGTCGGACGATGCGGGGCGCGAGGAAGAGCCAGACCATGGCCCAGGGGGCGTGGGTGATCAGGCTTGTTGAGTAGCTGGCGTCGTAGTCGAAGTCGCGCTGGAACTTGCGGATCGAGCGCCTGAGGAGCCAACGAAGCATGTGGGTCACTCCTTCGCCGTGCACTTGGCGGCGTTGCAAGGAGGACGAGGGAGTTGGGGGCGTGTGACATCGTTAAGGAGGGTGTGGGCGGATGGTGAGCGTGCGGATTTTGAGTGTGCGTGATGACGGGGCGTTGCACGGGCCGGATGCCCGTGATACGGGTGGAACAGGGGAACGCGGCCTGATCGGTGGAGGTCATTGTGGCGACGATCACCTCGGTGGCGGAGTTGGAAGGGGTGTATGGGGTGGCGGGGGAGACGTCGACGGTGAAGGTGACGTCGTGGGTGACGCCGCAGTATCGGAGGTTAGTCGAAGCGTCGCCGTTCGCGGCGCTGGCGACGGTGGGGCCGGAGGGGGTGGATTGCTCGCCGCGGGGGGATCGGGCGGGGTTCGTGCGGGTGTCGGGGGATGGGCGGACGGTGGTGATGCCGGATCGGCGGGGGAACAACCGGGTGGATTCGCTGCGGAACATCGTGCGGGATCCGCGGGTGGGGTTGTTGTTCTTGATCCCGGGGGTGGGGCACACGCTGCGGGTAAACGGGCGGGGGCGGCTGGAGACGGGGGAGGAGTGGGTGGCGGCGTTCGAGGTGGAGGGGAAGCGGCCGCGGTGCGCGATCGTGATCGAGGTGGAGGCGGTCTATTTCCAGTGCGCGCGGGCGGTGGTGCGGGCGGGGTTGTGGGATGCGGCGTCGCACGTGGATCCGAAGGCGGTGCCGTCGCCGGGGGAGATCCTGTCGGAGATGAGCCAGGGGCGGGTGGGGGGAGAGCCGTATGATCGGGAGTGGCCCGAGAGGGCTCGGCAGACGATGTGGTGACGGGTGGTGGTGCGAGACCGCAAGCGCGGAGGGGCCACCCGTGTTGATGCGGGTGACGGCGTCCCGCGTCCCGCGTCCCGCGCGTGCTCGAGTCCGCTAAGGGGCAGGCGACCGCGGGTTGGGTGGGGCGTGTGTGGGGAGCCTCGGCGTCAGCGCGAGGCGCTACGCGGCGGCGCTTCGGCGCGCGACTTCGTTGCCGGCGAACTCGCAGCCGACGGTGTAGCCTTCGCCGTCCTCGGATCGGCAGGTGACGACCTTGACCCGGCCGAACCACTTGACCGGTCCGATCTCCATGCGCACCTGCGCCCGCTCGCCGACCTTCATGGGTCGGGTGGAGAAGAGGCGGCACCCGGTCAACGAGACGTTGACGAGCTGCACGGGCCCGGCGGCGGCGGGGTTCATGTCGGCGCGGTAGATCGCCTTGGCCCGCAGCGCCTGGCGGGGCGAGCGGCGGCGTTCGGGGCCGTTGTAGCCGGCCCGGGCGTCGTCGACGGCGGCGGCGGCGCGCTGCGGCAGGTTCGGGACCGAGGCGGCCGGCATCACCGTCGCGCGGCTGGTGGCGGCGCGGTTCGCCTGCGACGTGGTCACGGGCGCGGCGGGCGGCTTGGACGCCGGCGGGCGGACGGTTACGCGCGGGGCGGGCTTGGCCGGTGCGGCGAGGGTCGCTTGAGGCGTTGCGGCGGGCGGGACGATCGTCTGCCAGGGCGTCGCCGGCTCGGGCGCTGGCGCGGCCGCGGTTGGCGCGGGCGTCGCGGGAACGACCGGGGCCGCGGCGGCGACCGGCGCCTCCGCCGTGACCGGCGCGACCGCCGCCGCGGGCGGGATCGGCGTCTCAACAACGGGTGCGACCGCATCCGCGGGCGACGAGGGCGCCTCGACGACCGGCGCGCTGGCGGGCCCGACGCTCTCCGCGACCGGGGGTACCGGCGCGACGGCGGGCGACGCCGCTTCCGTTCGTCGCGCGGCCGCCTCGCCGCGGGGGACCGCGACGCGTCGGCGGGTGAACGGGAACTCGTCGGGCAGGAGGGGGCCTTCCATATCCGGCCTATCGGAATCCTCCGGCGTTTAGTTTAGACTTTGCCGCCTTTACCGCATGGAACACCTGGAAGGCCGACAATCCGTACTCGCCGCGCTCCGCGCGCGGCAGCGCAAGTTCCAGGTGATCCTGGTCAGTCACGGGGCTCACCTGGAGAAGTTTCAGGACGTGCTGGACCTGGCGAAGGAGCTGGGGGTCCCGGTGAAGTCGGTCGACCGCCGCGAGCTCGACGCGATGGCGCACGGGCAGACGCACGGGGGGATGGTCGCCCTTGCGGGGGCGAAGCCGCGAATGAACGGCGAGCAGATGCTCGAGTTCGTCGAGCAGATGAAGGCGCCGCCGCTGCTGTTGCTGCTCGAGGGGGTGGAGGACGCGCGGAACCTGGGGTTCACGCTCCGGACGGCGGAGGCGCTGGGGGCGCACGCGGTGCTGATCAAGAAGCACTTGTGGGACTTCGACCCGGTGGAGGTGGCGCGGCCGGCGTCGGGGGCGTACGAGCGGATGCCGCTGGTGCAGATCGACACGACCGAGCCGCTGGTGCGGCTGCAGCGCAAGGGGATGAAGCTGTACGGGTGCATCGCCGGGGCGAAGCGGCGGATCTACGACGTGGACATGACCGGGGGGACGATCCTGGCGATCGGGGGGGAGAAGCGCGGGTTGTCGGGGGCGGTGCGGTCGCTGTGCGACCGGTTCGTGACGATCCCGACGGCGGGGGAGGCGACGAGCATGTCGCTGTCGCACGCGTCGGCGATCATCTGCGCGGAGGCGATGCGGCAGCGGCTGTTCGGTCGGGAGGCGCAGGCGGCGGCGGCGGCGGCGGCGGCGCCGGTGGACGGGGAGGCCGAGGTCAGCCGAACAGCTTCCCCTGACCCGCAGCATCTTCCAGAGGGTCTTGAACTTCCAGACCCATCCGACGCATGAACCGCCGGCAGGTCGCGATCGAGTAGCCGGAGTAGTCGTTGTTGAAGAAGCCGAAGACGTCCTTCAGCTGCGGGCGGACCCGGTCGATCTCGGCCTGCCACCATTCGAGGTTGGCGGAGACGTCGAGTTGCTCGCGGTTCAGTTCTGCGAAGCGTTCGTGCTGGCCGATCCAGCGGACGTAGGTGAAGTCGGCGGTCAGGTGGAGGCGGCGCGGGCGGGAGAGGTACTCGGCGACGACCAAGGCGGTTCCGTGCTGCCGCAGCAGGTCGAGCGTCCGCTGCTCGCCCCAGGTGCCGTTGCGGAACTCGACGGCGAAGCGGACGTCCGTCGGCAGGGCCGAGAGTAACGTGTCGAGGTCGTCGAACTGGTCGATCCCGCAGCTCGGCGGCAACTGGATCAGGACGGCGGAGAGCTTTGGGCCGAAGGCGCGCATCACGTCGATGAACTGGAGCATGGGGCCGACCCGGCGGGCGACGCTGCCCTCGTGGGTGACGTCTCTCGGCGTCTTCACGCAGAATCGGAACGAGGGTGGCGTGACGTCGACCCAGCGGCGGACGCGGTCGACGGGCGGGGTGGCGTGGAAGGTGGTATCGAGCTCGACCGTGTCGAAATGGCGAGCGTAATAGGACAAGTAGTCGCCGGGCTTGGTGCCGGGCGGGTAGAAGACGCCGGCCCAGTCGCTGTAACTGAATCCCATCGTGCCGAACCAGAGGCGGGCGGAAGCGGCGGCGGTCATCGCGGGTGATTGTTCCATGAAGCGCCGCTCGGGTAAACGGCGGGTGGGACGGGCGGGGGCGGCCGCTCGCTCAAGGCGCCTCGTCGCGGGCGGCGTCGTCGGGGTCGGTCTTGCCGGTGGACAGGTCGTTCAGGCGCTCGGCCTCGGACTCGTCAACGGCTTGGGCGAGCTTTTGCAGATCGCTGTCCTCCTGCGGGCCGACTTCGCCGTCGATGACGTCGGGCGGCATGTGGGAGTTGTTGTCCGCCCGGGGCGGGGTGAACGTCGAGCCGCTGTGCTCCGTCTGGTTGCCGCGCGGGTCGAAGATGCTTTCACGGCTCATCGGGTACCTCCGCTTGTATCGTATCCCGCCCCTTCGCGGCGGGTTCAGCACATCTGATGCCATCGCTAGATTTCGCACCTCCCCGATGAGCTTGGGCGGCGTTTAAAATCCGGCGATTATGCCGGCCCGTAAACGCAGCAAGTCGTCGTCGCCCGCCGCCTCGTTGGCCGATTACCGGGCCAAGCGGAACTTCAAGACCTCCCCGGAGCCGGGGCCGCGCGTGAAGCGCGTCAAGAAGAAGGGGCTGACCTTCTGCGTGCAGAAGCACCTCGCGTCGCATTTGCACTACGACTTCCGCCTGGAGCACAACGGCGTGCTGCTGTCGTGGGCGGTGCCGAAGGGGCCGTCACTGAACCCGAAGGAGCGGCGGCTGGCGATGCGGGTGGAGGACCACCCGTTCGACTACGCGGACTTCGAGGGGGTGATCCCCGAAGGGTACGGGGCCGGGATCGTGATGGTCTGGGACCGGGGGACGTGGGCGCCCGAGCCGGGGTTCGAGGACGTGGAGTCGGCGCTGGTGAACGGCGAGATCAAGTTCCGGCTGGAGGGCGTGAAGTTGAAGGGGTCGTGGGTGCTGGTGCGGACGCACTCGGACGGCTACCCCGAGGGGCGGACGTGGCTGCTGATCAAGCACCGGGACGAGTGGGCGGGGGACGTGGACGTGACGACGGCGGCGCCGGACAGCGTGAAGAGTTTCGGGGACTTCGCGGACATTTTGTCGAAGGACAAGCCGGACGTGTGGGAGTCGCACCGGCCGGCCCGGGGCGGGGCGGCGGGGTTGATGTTGGCGGAGATCGTCGAGCAGGCGGCGCGGATGAAGATCGCGGGGCGGAAGCCGGCCCGCCGGAAGGGGGCGACGGTGACGAAGAACGGGGGCAAGGCGCGGCCGGCGGCCGGGTCGTCGCGCCCGCGACGGGCGCGGAGCAAGAGCGAGTAGCGGCCCAGCTCTAAGCTGCGGGCCTTACGCCTGTCGCCGGTCGACCCGGCTGAGCGCCTTGGTCGGGGACTGTTCTTTTCCCTTGGTGGCGGGGGACGGCACCGGGGCCGGGATCGTGCGCTCGATGTAGGTGACGGGGTAGGTGACGGGCTGCGCCGACTGGGCGGCGGCCGCCCGTTTCGCGCGGGCCTTGCGGGCGGGGGCGGTGGGGTCGTTCGGTCGCAGGTCCTGCTTCGCCGCGGCCCGCGCGGCGTGCGTGGCCGCGGCGGTCGTCCCCACTCCCATTGCCGTGATCGTGGCGAACACCCACAGTGCGTTTCTCACCCGTTCCTCCGCTGGTCTGCGCTGGCCTACCGTCTGGTCGAACCCGGGTGGGATATCGAATTCGGACGGGGGCGCGTCAAACGGGCGGGGGCGCCGCAGATTATCGGACATGCGGTGGGGGATTACGGCGGGCCGGGCACGGTGGTTTACGAGACCGCGAGCGACTCGCGTGGTGGGTCGCGCTGAGCTGCCGTCACCGGGCTTTGCGGCAACTGCCCTTGGCACCGGGACGCTTGCCGGGGGTGGGCTCGTAGCCGGTCCAGCAGCGGGACTTCGAGCTGCGTTTTTTGTTTCCGGAGGTCGAACGTTTGGACGAATGTGCACCTTTGGTCGGCATAACTTGGTCCTTTCGTTGGCGGGTGGTGGTGCAAACCGGTGGCCATACGAGGCCGGCGCCCTAAACAGCCGGCGGATTTGAAAGTAGGATGGGTGGCCGTCAGGGCCAGGCCGTCGGCGGGGTAGACCCTCCGTCCGACGGGCTCATCCACCCCTATTGAGGAGATCCGAGATGCTCAAGTCGCTCGCCGTCGCCGCCGTCGCCGTTTCGCTCGTGTCGATGATCCACGCGGCCGAGCCGCAGAAGGGCGCGGCCGACAGCCCGCTCAAGTACACGGTCAAGGACATCGACGGGAAGGACGTGGATCTCGGCCAGTACAAGGGCAAGGTCGTGATGATCCTGAACGTCGCGAGCAAGTGCGGGAACACCAAGCAGTACGCCCAGCTCGAGGCGCTGAACAAGAAGTACGCCGACAAGGGGCTGGTCATCCTCGGGTTCCCGGCGAACGAGTTCGGCAAGCAGGAGCCGGGCACCGAGGCGCAGATCAAGGAGTTCTGCACGAGCAAGTACGGCGTCACGTTCCCGATGATGTCGAAGATCGTCGTGAAGGGGGACGGCCAGCACGAGTTGTACAAGCACCTGACCAGCAAGGAGACGAACCCGAAGTACGCCGGCGACATCTCCTGGAACTTCGAGAAGTTCCTGATCGGCAAGGACGGGCAGGTCGTGAACCGGTTCAAGCCCAAGACGGTGCCGGACGCGCCGGAAGTGGTCAACGCGATCGAGGCCGAGCTCGCCAAGTAAGCTCGCGGGAGGACGCGCTCGCCGCGCCCCCGACGTTGACATAGACTCATCGCGACACGGGCGCCCCTCGCGCCCGTGTCGCTTCGCTTTCTTCGCACGCCCGCACCGGAGGCGCCGATGTCCACCGCCGCGACGGTCCGCACGCTCGTCACGCTCGCGCTGCTCCTGACGCTCGCCGGCGGCGCGGCGGCCCAACAACAGGGCGGCCGCGCGGCGGCGGAAGGGCACCTGGTCGAGTGGGAAGGGTGGTCGTTCCGGTGGCGGGTTCTGCCGCGCCAGGGCGTCGCCCTGACGAACGTGTCGTTCGGCGGCCGGACGGTCCTGAAGTATGCCGGGGTCGCGGAAGTCTTCGTCCCGTACGACAGCGGCAGCCCGCGGCCGGAGGACCAGCGGCACCACCCGTTCGGCGAGAACCTGATCCCGCTCGAGCCGGGGGTGGACTGTCTGCCGGGCGGGCAGTGCCGGGCGTTCGGCGCGGACGGCCGCCTCTCGGGCAAGCGCGCGGTCGTGATGATCCACGAGGAGGCGCCGACCGCGGTGTACCTGGGGGGCGAGGGCCGCGCCCGCGCGAAGACGCTCGTCCTCTGGAGCGCGTACGCGCTGGGCGACTACACGTACGTCGTCCGCTGGCGGTTCGGGCAGGACGGGGCGATCTGTCCGGAGGTCGGCCTGACCGGGCGGCTGTCGCACTTCGGCGGGGACGCGACGAACGGCGCGGAGGTGGGCGCGCCCAAGCGGGCGCTCGGCCACGTGCACAACCTGATCTACTGTTTGGACTTCGACGTGGACGGCACGCGGAACACGGTCGAGGAGTTCGACTACGCCCCCGCGGGCGCGAACCGGGAGCGGGCGGTGACGAAGTGGACGCCGATCAAGCGCGAGGCCGGTCGCGAACTTAGCCCGAAGAACTTCCGGAGCTGGCGCGTGGTCAACCGCGGGTCGCTGAACAAAATTGGCCAGCCGCGGTCGTACCAAATCGTGCCGGGCGGCACCGGCATCTACCGCGGGGCGACGCGCGAGCGGTTCGCCCACGCGGACCTGTGGGTGACCCGGTATAGGCCGGACGAGGTCCCGGGCACGCGGCTGGTCGCGGACGCGCTCGCGTCCCACGCGAACGACGAGGACGTGGAGAACCAGGACGTGGTCACCTGGTACATGCTCAGCGTGCACCACCAGCCGCGCTCGGAAGACTGGTCGGCGATGCCGATCGACTGGGTCAGTTTCAAGATCCTCCCCCGCGACTTCCTCGACGGCAGCCCCGTCAAGCCGCGGTGAGAAAGCGGCCACAGATTGCACGGATGCCCACAGATGAAGAGGAACGATCCGTGTTCATCTGTGTCATCTGTGGCTGTATTGCATTTAGGGTAGGTGCCAACAAGGACGGTGAGTCATGACGCGCGTGTTGGGGATCGTTGTCGTGCTCGTGTTCGCCCTGCCCGCGGCGGCCGAACCGTCGCTGACTCGCCAGGAGGCCGACGCCGCCCGCGCACGCCTTTGGGCGCAACACGCCGAGCGCGTCCGCGCCGAGCGGGCCCACGAGATGAAGGCGCGCAAGCTGACCGACGGCAAGCTCGAGATGCCGTTCGCCTACCAAGTGTTCGGCGACAAGCCCAGGGCCGGCCGCAGTTTGTTGATCTCGATGCACGGCGGTGGCGGCACGCCCAAGCGCGTCAACGACCAGCAGTGGGAGAACCAGAAGCGGCTGTACACGCCGGCTGAGGGCGTCTACCTCGCCCCGCGCGCCCCGACCGACAACTGGAACCTCTGGCACGAGCCGCACGTCGACCGCCTGTTCGCCCGCCTGATCGAGAACCTGATCGTGCTCGAAGACGTCGACCCGAACCGCGTCTACCTGATGGGCTACTCCGCCGGCGGCGACGGCGTCTACCAGCTCGCCCCGCGCATGGCCGACCGGTTCGCCGCCGCGTCGATGATGGCCGGGCACCCGAACGACGCCTCGCCGCTCGGCCTGCGGAACCTGCCGTTCGCGATCCACGTCGGCGAGCGCGACGGCGGCTACAAGCGGAACCAGGTGGCCGCCGAGTGGGGCCGCAAGCTCGACGACCTGCGCAAGGCCGACCCGGACGGGTACGTCCACGTGACGAAGATCCACGCCGGCAAAGGCCACTGGATGGACCGCCAGGACGCCGAGGCCGTCCCGTGGATGGCCGGCTTCACGCGCAACCCGATGCCGAAGAAGGTCGTCTGGCGGCAGGCGGCGACGACCCACGACCGCTTCTATTGGCTGGCCGTGCCGAAGGGGGAGGCGAAGGGCGGCGCGGAGGTCGTGGCGTCGTACGACGGCCAGACGGTCACGATCGAGTCGGCGAAGGACGTCGCCCGCCTGCTGATCCGCCTGTCCGACGCGATGGTCGACCTCGACAAGCCGGTGACGGTGGTGTGGGGGACGGAGCGGGTGTTCGAAGGCCGAGTCCCGCGCACGCTTGCGGCGCTGACGAAGACGTTGGCGGAGCGCGGCGACCCGGCCGCGACGTTCCCCGCCGAGGTCGAGGTGCGCGCCCGGTAGCGGCGGACGCTCGGTAGAGCGCGACTGCTACCCGGGGCCGTCCGCCCCCGCCCCCCCTGCCCCGGGTTGCTCGGCCCGGTGCCGCTCCGCGGCGATGGAGACGGTCTGCACGTGCAGGCGCGTCGTGCCGCCGTCGGCGCGGTTGTACCCGCCGCCGTACGTGACGACGACCGGCACGCCCCACCGGCGGCACAGGTCGATCGTCCAGCGGTCGCGCCGGGCCATCTCGGCCGTGGTCAGCTTCATCTGGCCGAAACGGTCGTCCTCGTGGACGTCGACGCCGGCGATGTAGAAGATCAGGTCCGGCTCGAATTGCTAGACCGCCGCCGGCAGCGTCGCCTCGAGGCGCTCGAGGTACTCCGGCCCCTCGACCCACCGCGGCAGCTCGACGTCCAGCGAACCGGGCACCTTCCGCGACGGGTAGTTCCGCCCGACGTGAACCGAGTACGTGAACACGCGGTCGTCCCCGGCGAAGATCGCGTGGGTGCCGTTCCCCTGGTGCGCGTCGAGGTCGACGACCATCAGGTGGTAGTAGGCGTCGTCGGCCTGGAGCGCGCGGGTCGTCACGGCGATGTCGTTGAAGACGCAGAACCCCTCCCCGCGGTCGGGGAACGCGTGGTGCGTGCCGCCGGCGAGGTTGCACGCGAGGCCGTCGCCGCCCAGCGCCCGCCGCGCGGCCGCCAGCGTCCCCGCCGTCGCCGCCCGGCTCCGCCACGCCAGCCGCTCCGACCACGGCAGCCCCAGCCGGAGCGCGGTCAGCTCGTTGTAGTTCCCGGTCATGATCGACTCGACGTACGCCGGCGTGTGCACGCGGAGCAGGTCGCGCTCGTCGATTACGCCCGGGTCGATCACCTCCACCCGGGGGTCGGCCGCGAGGATCGCGGCGGAGTCGGGGAACTTCTGCATCGGGAAGACGTGCCCGGTCGGGAGGGGCGCGAAGTAACGCTCGCTCGAGAAACAGGCCAGCCGCCGGGAACCCATTACGCCGATAGTAGTCCAACCCCCCGTCGGCCGGCCGGGCGATGGACGGGAAACCCTTTCAATCTTGCCTCCCCCCCGCGACCGACTTACCATGACCTCTACCGAGCAACCTTTGGCGAGGAGACACCATATGACTCGACGACTCTGGTGGACCGCCGCGGCGGCGTGCATTTGCCTTTCGACCTCCGTGCTGTTCGCGCGCCAGGGCGTGGTGAAGACCCGCGACGGCAAGACGATCGAGGGGGATATCGAGGAGCGCCCCGACCAGGTCGTCGTGACGATCCGCGGGATCAAGACCGCGGTGAACCGCGACAACATCGAGGGGCAGGTCGAGTACTTCGACAACGTCCAGGCGCGGTACCAGGACAAGGTCTCCAAGCTCCCCGCCAAGCCGACCGCCGAGGACCACCTCGCGCTCGCCCGCTGGTGCTTCGAAACCCGCCAGTACGACCTCGCCCTCCAGGAGATCGAGAAGGCCCGCCGGATCGAGCCGAACAGCGCCGACGCCGCCACGCTGGAGCAGACGGTCAGCGCCCAGCGCCGCCTCGACAAGACGCGTGCGGCGGGCAACAACCCGGGCACCGGCGCGACGACGACGACCCCGCCGCGCCCCCCGGCCGGCGGCGGCAACACCGGCGGGGCGCCCGCGGCCGCGCCCGGGGGGCAGGAGAAGGCCACGTACCTGACGGCGGACGACATCAACGTCATCCGCCAGTCGGAATGGCGCGAGAACGACACCGTCGTCCCCCGCGCGGTCGTCCCGGCCAAGGTGCGCAAGGACTTCCTGACCGCCAACGCGCTCGACCCGGCCGATTTCGCCAGCCGCACGCCGCCCCAGCAGGCGTTCATCGTGCTCCGCGACGGCACGCCGGAGATGCGCAAGGAGGTTCGCCTGACGACGGACCCGCAGTCCCTCGCGGAGTTCCGCCGCAGCGTCCAGCCGCTGGTCCTGAACAACTGCGCGACGGCCGGCTGCCACGGCGGCCACAGCGCCGGCCGGTTCTTCCTGTACGCGAACAACCCGGAGCGCGAGGACGTGGCGTACACGAACTTCTACATCCTCCAGCACTACCGCCAGTCGCTGCCGGGGCACGAGGGGGAGTACGCGATGATCGACCGCACGTACCCGGACCGCTCGCTCCTCGCGCAGTTCGCACTGGCCCCCGACGCCGCGGAGCTCAAGCACCCGCCGGTTAAGGGGCAGACGTACCGCGGGGTCGCCGCGAACAAGTCCGCCCCGGGATACAAGACGATCGTCGGCTGGATGAAGGACCTGCAGGCCGGCGAGCCCAACTACGGCATCACGTACAAGCTGCCGACCAGCAGCAAGACCGCCACGCCCGTGACCCCCAAGCCCGCCGATCCGAAGGCCGCGCCGGCCCCGCCCGCTAAGGGCGCTCCGGCCGCAGGGACGGGCGCCGGCGGCACCCCCGCCGCCGCCCCGCCGGCCAAGTCCCCGCCGGCCACCGTCAACCCGACGCCGGCGCCGCCGAAGTCCGGCCCCGGGAGCACCGGGAACAAGTAGTGCTTCCCAGAGCACAGGCGGGTAGCTTGTGCTACGCGGAGGTGGCTTGCGCCGCAGGGTTCTTCACGGGCGGGACGCCCGTGCCACCTCGAAGACAGAGGCTGGTAGTTCACCGCGCAAGCGGATCTTCGATCATCCTCCGATGCACCGGCCCCTGGTCGCTCAGATGACGTGATTTCTCCCCTCCTCTTCCTCGCCCTCCTCCTCGTCGTCACGGCCGCCGCGGCGACGACCGCCGCCGTCTCTCGCCGCGCCCGGTCCGCCCGATTCGCCCGCCTCGCAGCCGAATGGCAGATGCGGTTCACCGCCGACGACCGCTTCCAATTGACCCCCCGGGTCGCCGCCCTCCTCCCCGCCCCTGGCGCGGCTGACGTCCTGGTCAGGGACCTCGTCTACGGGCAGGAGGTCGGCGGCCACCTCCGCTACTTCTTCACCGTCGAGTACACGCTGGGCGTCCTGCGTACCAAGCGGCGGCGGGTTTCTGTCGGCACCCTGAGCGAGACCGTTCCCGACCACAAGACCGACCCGGCCGGCGTCACCCTCGCCCCCCCCGACCTCCCGCTCCAAGCCCAGTACGAGTGGCTCCGCACCCATCAGCAGCCGCCGGAAGCGGCCGTCAGATGAGCCACCCGCCGGCGTCCCGTTGGGGATTCCGGTTTTTGGTTTCGGGCTTCCCGATGTCCCTCCCTCTCCCCCCCATCCTCCCGGCCGGCACGAAGGTCGTCGTCCGCACCGATGTCCGCGGCGCGCACGGGCGGCTTGAGCACGCGGCCGGCGCGGTCGCCGTGATCGCGACGGCCCCGGTCGACGCCGACCGCGCCTACCGCGTCCGGTTCATGGACAACACCGAGGCGTCGCTGAAGCGGGACGACCTGGTCGTCCTGAAACACCTCCAGCGCGAGTCCGCCGAGGGCGCCCCGCCCGCCAGAGCCGCCGAGTACGACTACGCGCAGCACGTGATCTACCGGTGCGTCGTCGGGTCGCGCGCGTACGGCCTCGACCACGACGCGTCCGACACCGACCGCCGCGGGATTTACCTGCCGCCGGCCGACCTCCACTGGTCGCTGTACGGCGTCCCCGAGCAGCTCGAGGACGACGCGACCCAGGAGGCGTACTGGGAGCTCCAGAAGTTCCTGGTGCTGGCGCTCAAGGCCAACCCGAACGTGCTGGAGTGCCTCTACACCCCGCTGGTGGAGCACGCGACGCCGCTGGCGCGCGAGCTAATCGAGATGCGCGGGGCGTTCCTGTCGAAGCTGGTCTACGCCACGTACAACGGGTACGTGATCAGCCAATTTAAGAAGCTGTCGGCGGACCTCCGCAACCGCGGCGGCGTCAAGTGGAAGCACGTGATGCACCTGACCCGGCTGCTGCTGGCCGGCATCACCACGTTGCGCGACGGCGTGGTCCCGGTTCGCGTGGCCGACGCGCACCGGGACCGTTTGCTGGCGATCCGCAACGGGGAGCTCCCGTGGGACGAGGTGGACGGGTGGCGCGTCCGCCTGCACGACGAGTTCGATGCCGCGTTCGCGCGTACCCCCCTGCCCGACCGGCCGGATTATGCGTGGGCGAACGCGTTCCTCGTCCGGGCCCGGCGGGCGATGACCTGACGCCCGGCCCCCGCCCGCGTGCGAGAGCCCCTGGGGTTGTGCGAGGGTCGTTACGCCCGGCGGCCGCGGGCCCGGGCGGGTCAGTTTCGCGCGGTTGCGGATGAGACGTGGTCGATTAATCTTCAACTCATGGCAGGGATGAACACGGGTGAGGGCGAGGGTGACGCCACGGGCGGAGGCGCGGGCGGGGCGGTGGGCACGGCGGCGGCGCGGCTGCTGGTGGTCAATGCGGACGACCTGGGGCTGAGCGCGGGGGTCAACCGGGGGATCTTCGAGGCGCACGAGCGCGGGATCGTGACCAGCGCGAGCTTGATGGTGCGATGGGCGGGCGTGCGGGAGGCGGCGGCGTACGCGAAGGCGCACCCGCGGCTGGGCGTCGGGCTGCACTTGGACTTCGCGGAGTGGGCGATCCGGGACGACCAGTGGGTGCGGTTGTACGAGGTCGTGAACTTGGACGACGCGCGGGCGGTGCGGCGGGAGGTGGATCGGCAGGTCGAGCTGTTCGAGCACGTGATGGACCGGCCGCCGACGCATTTGGACTCGCACCAGCACGTGCACCAGGACGTGCGGGTGCGCGCGATCGTCGAGGAGGCGGCGGGGCGGCTGGGCGTGCCGCTGCGGCACGACGGGCGGACGTTCTACTGCGGGGACTTCTACGGGCAGGACGAGCACGGCGTGTCGTTCCCGGACGGGATCTGCGTCGAGGCGCTGGAGCGGATCGTGCGCGGGCTCGCGCCGGGCGTGACGGAGGTGGCGTGCCACCCGGGGTACGACGACGGGCTGGACACGATGTACCGGGACGAGCGGGCGCGCGAGGTGGCGGCGCTGTGCGATCCGCGGGTGCGGCGGGCGGTGGACGAGGCGGGGGTGCGGCTGGTGCACTTCGGGGAAATCGGGCGGGAGACGTGACGGTGCGTGCGGCGGCGGCGGTGACCGGCTGTCGTTCCGAGCGCGGTGACGGCTCTGGGTGCGGGCGACGGGGCGTCGCCACCCGCGGCCGGATCCCTCGGTCGCCAGGGCTCCCCCAGGATGACGTGGTCGGGTTCGACGTACGGGGCGGGGGGTGGGGCTGACTCGGTGGGCAAGTACGGGCGCATCATCCGGTACGCGCTGCGGCAGTGGCGGGGGTTGCTGCTGATCGGGTTCTTGTCGTGCGCGGCGGCGGGCGTGGCGGCGGTGGCGCCGTGGCCGATGAAGCTGCTGGTGGACGGGGCGCTGGGGAAGGACGGGGCGCCTGCGGTCGCGCGGGCGGTGCTGGGGGCGGTGGGGGTGCAGCCGACGCCGGGGGTGCTGGTGGTCTTCGCTGCGGCTGCCAGTCTGCTGGTGTACCTGCTGTCGAGCGCGGTGGAGGCGGGGCTGGCGCTGGCGTGGACGGGGGCGGGGCAGCGGATGGTGCACGACCTGGCGGGCGATTTGTTCGCGCGGCTGCAGCGGTTGTCGCTGCTGTTCCACGGGCGGACGCCGGTCGGGGACTCGCTCGGCCGGATCTCGGGGGACGCGTGGTGCGTGTACACGGTGAGCGAGGGGGTGCTGGTCGCGCCGGTGCAGCACGTGCTGACACTGGCGCTGGTCGGGGCGGTCGCGTGGCAGTTGGACGCGCAGCTGTCGATGCTGGCGCTGGCGGTGGCCCCCCTGCTGGGGGTCTCGGCGTGGGCGTTCGGGCGGCGGCTGCGGCGCCAGGCGAAGGCGAACCGGGAGGCGCAGTCGCGTCTGGCGAGCTTCGTGCAGACGACGCTGGGTGCGATCCCGCTGGTTCAGGCGTTCGGGGCGGGGGGGCGGAACGTCGAGACGTTTCGCGAATTGGCCGGCGCCGCCAACGACGAGACCCGGCGGCAACTGGTGCTCAAGCAGGTGTACTCGGTGGTGAACGGCGCGGCAGCGACGCTGGGGACGGCGGTCGTGCTGTACTTTGGTGGGCGGCGCGTTCTCGACGGGGCGATGACGCTGGGGAGCTTGCTGGTGTTCCTGGCGTACCTGCGGACGATGCAGGCGGCGTCGCAGGGGCTGCTGGGCGTGTACGGGAACATGAAGAGCGTCGAGGCGAGCGTCGACCGGGTGGCGGAGGTGTTGGACGTGGAGGTGGGGGTGCGGGAGTCGGCGGATGCGAAGGCGCTCGTGCCGCCGCGCGGCGCGGGGTCGACCGTGGCGTGGGAGGGGGTGACGTTCGGGTATCGGGATGGGGTGGAGGTGTTGCGGGACGTCACGCTGGAGGTCGAGGCGGGCAAGACGCTGGCGGTGGTCGGGCCGACGGGGGCGGGGAAGAGCACGCTGGCGTCGCTGGTGCCGCGGTTCTTCGACCCGTGGCGGGGGCGGGTGCTCGTCGGCGGGGAGGACGTGAGGACGTTGCGGCTGGCGGACGTGCGGGCGCGGGTGGGAATGGTGTTGCAGGAGCCGTTCCTGCTGCCGCTGAGCGTGGCGGAGAACATCAGTTACGGGCGGCCCGGGGCGGCCCGGGACGAGATCGAGCGGGCGGCCGTCGCGGCGAACGCGGACGCGTTCATCCGCGCGCTGCCGCGGGGGTACGACACGGTGGTCGGCGAGCGCGGGGCGACGCTGAGCGGCGGCGAGCGGCAGCGGCTGGCGATCGCCCGCGCGATCCTGAAGGACGCGCCGATTCTCATTCTCGACGAGCCGACGGCGAGCCTGGACGCGGCGACCGAGGCGGCGGTCATGGGGGCGCTGGCGCGGCTGGCGGCGGGGCGGACGGTGATCGTGATCGCGCACCGGCTGGCGACCGTGCGGCGGGCGGACCGGGTGGCGGTGCTGGACGGGGGGCGGGTGGTGGAGACTGGGAGCCATGAGGAGTTGATGGCGCGCGCGGGGTTGTATCGGAGGCTCAACGACTTGCAGTTCGGGCCGCGGAGGGGCGAGGGGGTGCTGGTATGAAATCGTGGTGGGTGCGGTTGCTGGCGTACGCGCCGCGGCACGCGCGGGGGTTGTCGATCGTCATTACGCTTTTGTTGGTGGGGGTGGGGATGGAGGTGTTGCGGCCATGGCCTTTAAAGGTGATCGTGGATCACGTGCTGAAGGGGCGGGCGCTGCCGGAGGGGTGGGAGTGGTTGGCGGGGTTGCCGGGGGCGGGATCGGCCGAGGGACTGCTGGCGTGGCTGGCGGGGGGGACGGTGGTGCTGTTCGTCGGGGCGCAGGTCGTGGCGGTCGTCGTGCTGCATCTGCGGAGCGGGGTGGGGGGGCGGATGGCGAACGATTTGGGGGCGGACGTGCTGGATCGGGTGCAGCGGATCCCGCCCGGCGCGGCGCGGGGGGCGTCGGGGGACCTGGTCAAGCGGGTGACGGCGGACACGCTGTGCGTGAAGGAGCTGGTGATGTCGGTCGTGCTGCCGCTGGGCACGTCGCTGGTCACGCTGGGGGTCATGCTCGTCGTGATGTGGCGGCTGGACCGGGGGCTGGCGCTGCTCGCGCTGGGGGCGGCCGGGCCGATGGGGCTCTTGATGTGGTGGTTCAGCAAGCCGATGGCGGAGCGGACGTACGAGCAGGAGGAACGTGAGGGGGAGATGCTGGCGCTGGCGGAGCAGACGCTGACGGCGATCCCGGTCGTGCAGGCGTTCGCGCGGGAGGCGTACGAGGAGCGGCGGTTCCGGGCGCTGTCGGCGCGGACGGTGGCGGCGTACCTGCGGGCGGTCGCGTCTCAGTTGCAGTTCAAGATCGGGGTGGGTGTCGTGCTCGCGCTGGGCACGGCGGCGGTGATGTGGATCGGCGGAATGCGGGTGCTGGAGGGTCCGGATCTGACCGTCGGCGGGCTGCTCGTGTTGTTGTCGTACTTGGCGTCGTTGTATGCGCCGCTGGAGACGTTGGCGTACTTGTCGACGAGTTACGCGACCGCGTCGGCGGGCGCCCGGCGGGTGCTGGGGGTGCTGGACGGGTCGACGTCGATCGAGGAGATGGCGGACGCGCGTCCCGCCGGGTCGCGGCTACACTCGGTCAGGTGGGAGGGGGTGACGTTCGGGTATCGGGATGGGGTGGAGGTGTTGCGGGACGTCACGCTGGAGGTCGAGGCGGGCAAGACGCTGGCGGTGGTCGGGCCGACGGGGGCGGGGAAGAGCACGCTGGCGTCGCTGGTGCCGCGGTTCTTCGACCCGTGGCGGGGGCGGGTGCTCGTCGGCGGGGAGGACGTGAGGACGTTGCGGCTGGCGGACGTGCGGGCGCGGGTGGGAATGGTGTTGCAGGAGCCGTTCCTGCTGCCGCTGAGCGTGGCGGAGAACATCAGTTACGGGCGGCCCGGGGCGGCCCGGGACGAGATCGAGCGGGCGGCCGTCGCGGCGAACGCGGACGCGTTCATCCGCGCGCTGCCGCGGGGGTACGACACGGTGGTCGGCGAGCGCGGGGCGACGCTGAGCGGCGGCGAGCGGCAGCGGCTGGCGATCGCCCGCGCGATCCTGAAGGACGCGCCGATTCTCATTCTCGACGAGCCGACGGCGAGCCTGGACGCGGCGACCGAGGCGGCGGTCATGGGGGCGCTGGCGCGGCTGGCGGCGGGGCGGACGGTGATCGTGATCGCGCACCGGCTGGCGACCGTGCGGCGGGCGGACCGGGTGGCGGTGCTGGACGGGGGGCGGGTGGTGCAGGCGGGGACGCACGACGAGTTGGTTGGTCAGGAAGGGCTCTACCAAATGCTCACACGACTACAGGGGTTGCAATGAATGACGGACGGCTGGCGATCCTTGCGTATCACAAGGTGGGGGAGGATCCGCGCGGGGGGCCGCCGGGGTTCATGTACGTGCCGGGGGAGGTCTTTGAGGCGCAGTTGCGGTGGTTCGGGGAGCGGAGGTGGGGGTTCGTGTCGCTGGACGAGGTGCTAAAGGGTCGGCTCGCGGGGGATTGCGTGCTGGTGACGTTCGACGACGGGTATCGGCGCACGCTGACCGAGGCGCTACCGGTGATGCGGCGGGTGGGGGCGCCGGGGGTGGTGTTCGTGCCGACGGGGTTTGTGGGGGGCGTGAACGGGTTCGACGAGGGGGTGGAGCCGGTGGAGGAGGTCTGTTCGTGGGACGAACTGGCGGAGCTGGAAGCGGCGGGGGTGAGCGTCGAGTCGCACGGGGTGGGGCACCGGTGGATGTCCGGGCTGGACGGGGCGGCGCGGATCGGAGAAGTTGTTTCGTCCAAGCGGGTGATTGAGGGGCGGCTGGGGAAAACCGTGCGGGCGTTCTCGTACCCGTACGGGGACGATGGGAGCGGTGATGGGGGTGGGGATGCGGGGGCGGCGGAGCGGGTGCTGCGGGATGCGGGGTACGAGGCCGGGTGTTTGTACGGCGGCGGGCCGATGAAGCTGCCGGTGGCGGATCGGTTCCGGTTAGAGCGGGTTGCGATGGGGCCGGACACGGATCTGGCGAGAGAGGTCGGTGAGCGGTGAGCGGCGGCGGCGGCGGCGGCGCGTGGGACGTGATCCGGTCGGCGCTGGCGGAGGCGGGCGGGGTGGACCTGTCGTGGATCTCGCCGACGCCGACGGCGGACGGGTGGACGCTGGCGCCGGACGCGTTGCGGCTCGTGACGAAGCTCGTGGAGCGGCTGCGGCCGGCGCACGTGCTGGAGTTGGGGTCGGGGTTGTCGACGCGGGTGCTGTCGCGGGCGGTCGGCGTGTTGGGCGGCGGGGGCGTGGTGTCGTCGGTGGATCATGATCCGCAGTACAACTGGGAGACGGACGGGGCGCGGATCGAGCCGGGCGGGGCGCGGGTGGCGTTTCAGTTGGCGCCGCTGGTCGTGCGGGAGTTCGGGGGGAAGCTCGTGGGGGCGTATCTGATCCGGAGGGAGAAGCTGGCGGCGGAGCGGCCGGTGGATTTGGTGGTGATCGACGGGCCGCCGGTGAACTTGGGCGGGCGCGAGGGGACGCTGTACCAGGTGATGGATTACGCGCGGGCGGGGACGGTCGTGTTGCTGGATGATTCGAAGCGGCCGGAGGAGAAGGCGGCGATCCGGGCGTGGCAGGAGAATTTGGGCGACGCGATCTCAGTCGAGCAGTTGCCGGGGTTTGCGAAGGGGATGGCGGCGGTGGTGATCCGTCGGCCGGTGTCGACGGCAGAGTTGTGGCGGCGGCGGTTCGAGCTGACGCGGGCGGAGTTGGAGGGGGCGGTGCCGGCGGGGGAGGCGGTGTTCGTGGCGGGGGATCCGTGGTGGGCGGACGAGGTGGGGCTGGATCGCGCGGTGCGGCCGCTGATGGAGAAGGACGGGCAGTACTGGGGCGAGCCGGCGGACGACGCGGAGGCGATCGCGGCGGTGGAGCGGACCGGGGCGCGGTTCGTGGCGTTCGGGTGGCCGGTGTTCTGGTGGTTGGGGTACTACCGGGAGTTTGTCGCGAGGCTGGGGCGGCGGGTGGTGGAGAACGACCGGGTGGTGGTGTTCGATCGGCGGAGCGCGTGATGGCGGCGCGTCCGATGACGATCTGCCTGGTGTCGCAGGAGTACCCGCCGGAGACGGGCGGGGGAGGGATCGGCACGCAGACGTTCGTGCGGGCGCGGGGGCTGGCGGCGCGAGGGCACGCCGTGCATGTCGTGGCGATGTCGTGGGATAAGGAGGATCGGTCGTACGACGACGGGGGGGCGATGATCCACCGGATCGGCGAGATCGATCTGAAGGTGCCGGGGTACGAGCAGTCGACGTACTGGCTGGCGTACAGCCACGCGGTGGCGGCGCGGGTGTGCGAGATTGAGCGGTCGGTGGCGTTCGACGTGATCCAGTTCGCGGAGTACGGAGGGGAGGGGTTCGTTTACCAGACGGACACGTTCGCGTACCGGCGGGCGAAGTTCGTGGTGCAGATGCACGGGCCGCTAGCGATGTTCGCGGAGCACTGGGGGTGGCCGGAGGTCGGGGGCGTGATGCACCGGGTCGGGTGCTTCATGGAGCAGACGTCGCTGCGGTACGCCGACAAGTTGCTGGCGTCGAGCCGGCACACGGCGGCGTACTGCCAGCGGGCGTACGGGGTGGACACGTCGGGGGCGGGCGTGGTGTACAGCGGGATCGACGTGAACGCGTTCGCGCCGCGCGAGTTCGGCGGGGACGACCGCTCGCCGCGGATCTTGTTCGTCGGGGGGTTGACGGGCGGGAAGGGGTTCACGGATCTGCTCCGCGTCGTCGGGCGGTTGAAGGGGCGGTTCCCGCGGATCGTGCTGCGGGCGGTCGGCCGGCCGGACGCGGAGCGGCGGGCGGTGACGGAGAAGCTGGTGGCCGAGTGCGGGATCGCGGCGCACTTCGAGCTGGCGGGGTACCTGCCGTACGAGCGGTTGCCGGAGCAGTACGCGTGGTGCGACTTTTTCGCGGCACCCAGCGTGTACGAGGGGGGGCCGGGAAACGTGTACCTGGAGGCGATGGCGTGCGGGAAGCCGGTGATCGCGTGCGACACCGGCGGGGTGCCGGAGGTCGCGCCGCACGGGGAGACGGCGCTGCTGGTGCGGCCTCACGATCTGGACGGGATCGAGGGGGCGGTCGTCGCGCTGGCGGAGGACGCCGGGCTGCGACGGCGGCTAGGCGCGGCGGCGCGGGAGCGGGTGGTGGCGAACTACTCGGTGGAGAAGTACCTGGACAAGTGCGAGGGGCATTACCGGGAGCTGCTGTCGTGACGGACAAGGAATTCGCGGACCGCAAGGCGCGGTCGTTCTTCGACGAATTGTGGGGGCGGGGGGACTTCTGGGCGATCGAGAGCAGCCCGTACGAGGCCGGGCGGCTTGGGGCGTTGTTCGACACGGTGTCGGACCGGCGGTACGGGCGTGCGCTGGAGATCGGGTGCGGGGCGGGGGCGTTCACGCGGCGGCTGGCGGGTGTGGCGGAACGGGTGCTGGGGCTGGACGTGTCGGAGGCGGCGATCGCGCGGGCGCGGGAGGCGCAGTTGCCGGCGAACGTGGACGTCGAGGTGGCGAACGTGATGGGGTACGACTTCCGGGAGGCGCCGGGTTGGGACATGGTGGTGATGGCGGAGACGGTGTACTACCTCGGGTGGCTTTACCCGTTCTTCGACGTGGCGTGGCTGGCGTCGGAATTGTTTCTGGCGACGGCGCCGGGCGGGCGGCTGGTGCTGTCGAACACCGAGGGGGAGTGCGACGACCGGCTGATCCTGCCGTGGCTGATCCGGTCGTACCACGACTTGTTCCGCAACGTGGGGTTCGCGGTGGAGCGGGAGGCGGTCTGGACGGGGGTGAAGGACGGGATCGAGATGGGCGTGCGGAACACGGTGTTTGTTAAACGGGACGTGCCCCGCTGAAGTGGGCATGCCGCGGGAGGCGCGCGGTGGCGAAGTTGCGACTAATCGTGCTGGGGATGATGGGGCGGTGCCCGTTCGGGGGGCAGACGTGGCTGTATTTGAACTGGCTGCGGGGGTTGGCGGCGAACGGGCACGAGGTGTGGTACGTGGAGGACGACACGGTCTGGCCGTACGACCCGGAGCGGAACGCGGTCACGGACGACAGCCGGTACGCGGTGCGGCACGTCGGGTCGTGCATGGAGCGGATCGGGCTGGGGGGGATGTGGGCGTACCGGCTGGCGGATCGGGCGGGGGCTTGCTGGGGGATGGCGTCTGCGGAGCTGGACGAGCTGTACCGGTCGTGCGACGCGCTGCTGAACGTCGTAGGGGCGACTGAGCTGCGCGAGGCGCACCGGGCGGCGCGGTACCGGGTGTACGTCGAGACCGACCCGGTGACGGCGGAACTGCGGCTGGACGGGGGCGACTCGCAGACGGCGGCGGCGTACGCGGACCACCACGCGGTGGTCACGTACGGCGAGAACTACGGGGCGGCGGACTGCGGCGTGCCGCTGTGCGGGATCGACTTCAGGAAGACGCGGCAGCCGATCGACCTGGAGCTGTGGCCGATGGCGTTCGACCCGGCGGCCCGGAACTTCACGACGATCGGGAATTACCGGCAGGAGGGGAGCGACGTCGCGTGGCGCGGGGAGACGTACCGCTGGAGCAAGCACCACGAGTGGGAGCGATTGATGGACCTGCCGTCGCGGACTCGGCAGCCGTTCGAGCTGGCGATGCAGTGCACGGCGGACGACCGGCGGCGGCTGGGGGCGGCGGGGTGGCGCGTGGTGCCGCCGCTAAAGATGTCGCTGGACGTGTTCGGGCGGTACCCGGAGTACTTCCGCCGGTCGCGGGCGGAGCTGACGGTGGCGAAGGACCAGAACGTGCGACTGCGGAGCGGGTGGTTCAGCGAGCGGGACGCGTGCTACCTGGCAACGGGGAAGCCGGTGGTGTCGCAGGACACGGGGTTCTCGAACGTGCTGCCGACGGGGGCGGGGCTGTTCGCTTTTAAGACGGCGGACGAGGCGCTGGCGGCGGTGGACGCGATCAACTCGGACTACCGGCGGCACTGCGAGGCGGCGCGGGGGCTGGCGGAGGAGTATTTTGACGCGAGGAAGGTGGCGGGGCGGATGTTGGCGGATCTGGGGCTGGGGTGAGGGGGCGTCTTGTGTCCGCGCTAAGCCATTCGCCGGCCGAGTAGACCCCTCACCCCAGCCCTCTCCCACGGGCGTTTCACATCCGGGCGAATATCATCTACTGACGCCCTTGGGAGAGGGAGTCGCAGTTCGCGCGCGGGTGATCAGGCGTTGACGGTGACGCCCTTCCCGCTATTGGCGTCGCGGTAGGTCAGGGTCTTGGGGAACTGCTGCATGCCGCTGCCTTGGGCGACGATGACGGCATCGTAGCCTTGGGTCATCGCGTTCTGCGCGAACGGACGGGCGCGGCCGGAGGTCAGGTTCTTCAGGGAGAAGAGCGGGCTGACGCGGTCGGGCTTGCGGGCGTTGTTGCGCTCGACCGTGCCGGCGAAGAACTCGCGGACGTTGGCGTGGGCGGCGAAGGTGCTGCTGCGGCCGACGTCTAGGAGGACGGTCTGGTCGGCGGTTTTCGCGGCGGCGGGGGTGGAGTAGATCGAGCCGATGAACGCGACGCTGTAGCGGGAGTGGGCGGCGTAGTTCGTGTCGGACAGGTCGACGCCGGCGACGTTGACGGTCGCGGGGTCGAGCGCGACGATGCGGTCGACGCCGCCGGGGACGCGGCGGGCGATCTCGTCGGTCATGTAGCCGCCGAGGCTGTGGCCGGTCAGGTTGAGGCTGGTGTTCGGGATGCCCCAGGAGCGGAGCTTGGCCGCGGCCCAGGCGGCGACCTCGTCGACGCGCAGCGCGACCGCAGCGATGTTGGCGTCGGCGGCGACGGGCGACCAGTCGAGCTCGAGCACCTGGTTGCGCGAGGAGCTGGCGTCGATTCCGACGGCGACGCGGTGGGTGGCGTCGGGCTTGCTCTGCCAGCCGTGGATCACGACCCAGGTCTCGCGGGACGCGGAGATGGCGGCGGCGGAGCCGTCGGCGTGGGCGAGGCCGAGCGTGTAGGTGCGGCCGTCGATTCGGACAGACTCGTAGTTCAAATCGGCCTGGAGCGACAGCGAGTAGGCGGTGTCGGCGGCGCGCCGGCCGCGGTCGACGGCGATCGTGTAGGTACCGCGGTCGAGCTTGGCTGAGATCGAGTCGCTGCGCGCGCGCGTGCGGGCCGCGGACGCGACGAGGTCACCGTCGGCGGTCAGCAGGCGGAGGTTGGCGTTGGCGGAGAGGCCGGCGAGCGTCAGGTTGACGTTGCCGAGCGAGCGGACGGTGAAGCGGAGGTGGTCGGTGGACTCGCCGGCGGACAGTTCGTTGTTCACAATCAGGGTGCCGCCGAGTTTGCCGAGGGAGCCGGCGCGGCGGAAGACTTCGCTGCCGTCCATCGAGACGATCGGCGCGGACAAGACGAGGCGGTTTTCCAAGGATTCGAAGTACATGCGTGGCGCGAGTCTATGGACGACTCCGTCGGGCGGACAACCCCGGAAAGTGCGGATGAGGCTGCTTGGGCGCGGCAAACGCATCTGGGTTGTCGCTGACGCGACCCAGACTGGTGTGGGGAACGCAATAGGGGACGATCGTGGACTACACGTGCGCCCGCACCGCCTCCACGAGGCGCTGGGGCAGTCGCGCTCGCTCGACGAACTCCTCCCCCTGCTCGGAGATCAGGTAGGCGCCCGCGCGCACGCCGTCGACCATGTCGAGCGTATTGGCGACGAGGTAATCGGCGCCGCTGGCGTTGCGGCTGCCGCGGCCGATGCGGATCAGTTCGTCGGCGCCGATGCCGACCTCGAGCTTGAACTTGAACAGCAGCCCGGTGTGTCGCCACTCGGTGCGGAACAGGTCGACGAGCTTCTCGGTGCGGCGGCCGGCGACGGCGATCTCGCGGAAGCTCGACTTGACCTTGCCGGCTTGGACGTCGCGCACGATCCACGTTTCGGTGCCGTCGGCGGAGGGGCGTCGGTCGAGCAGTTCGAACGTGCCGCAGGGTTGGTAGTCGGCGACGGCCGCGGTCATGAAGACGGCGTCGTACGGCTGTCGGGCCAACAGGGCAGCGAGCGCCCCCTTCAGTTCGGCGTGGGACGTGAACGTGGACGCGCGGACGCCGCCGCCGGGGATGGACGCGGCGTCTGCGGCGTGGGCGCGGTTGCTGGTGAGCAGGTCGACCTCGCCGAGTTCGGCCAGTGCGCGGGCGATCGCGTAGCCGGTGTTGCCGGTGAAGATGTTGCCCCAGTCGCGGACGCGGTCGATGCGCTCGCGGGTGTTGCCGGCGGTGACGAGGAACCTGCGTGGGGTCATGCGGGTGGGTCCGATGCCGCCGGCGCGGCCGGCGTGACGGGGCGGATTGTAACGCGGATCGCGGCCGGCGGGTGGGGTCCCGGCGCGCGGGGGCGGCGGCGTCGGAGGCCGCCTTCCGCCCGCGCCGTCGTTCCCGTATGGTGCGGGGCATGGCATGGGTTTACCTGATGATCGCCGCCGCGTGCGAGATGTGCTGGCCGCTGGGGTTCAAGTTTTCCGACGGGTTTCGCAACTGGGGCAAGAATTGGCCGGTGATCGGCGGAACGTTCGCAGTGATGCTGGCGAGCTTCGGGTTCATGTCGCTGGCGTCTCGGACGCTGCCGGTGGGCACGGTCTACGCGGTCTGGACGGGCTTGGGTACGACCGGGATCGTGCTGATCGGGATGTTCCTGCTGGACGAGCCGCGCGATCTGAAGCGGCTGGTGTGCCTGGGGCTGATCATCGTCGGCGTGGTGGGGTTGAAGGCGCTGGACCCGGGGGAGAAGCCGACCGCGGTTCCGGTAGACCCGCCGCCACAACAGGCGGCGAATCGCATCTGAATGGTGGGAATGGGACAGCCGCCTGTCGGAATCGAACCGACAACCTACGCTTTACAAAAGCGTTGCTCTGCCAATTGAGCTAAGGCGGCGCATCGGCAAATCTTCCCGCATCGCTGCGGAGAGTCAAGGCAAGCCCTCGGGCGCGTGTGGAGACGTCAGTCCGGGCCCGGAACTGACGCCCTTTGCGTTTTCAGGCATGCACGTCCGGCCGGTAACTCCCCAGCCTGCGGATACCGAAAACAAGCCGTCAGGTGGTCGTTCACCATCCCGACGGCTTGCATCATCGCGTAGCAGATCGTCGAGCCGACGAAGTTGAAGCCGCGGCGCTTCAGGTCTTTGCTGAGCGCGTCGGACTGGGCGGTCCGGGCGGGGACGTCGGCCATACTCTCGAAGCGGTTCACGATCGGCCGCCCGCCGACGAACGACCACAGGTACCTATCGAACGATCCGTGCTCCTTCTGCACGATCAGGAACGCCTTCGCGTTGGCGACGGCCGATGCGACTTTCAGCCGGTTCCGCACGATGCCGTCGTTCGCGAGGAGCCGCGCGATTCTGGCGTCGGTGTAGCGGGCGACCTTTGCGGGGTCGAAGTCGTCGAAGGCCTGTCGATACGCGTCCCGCTTGCGGAGAATCGTCTCCCACGACAGGCCGGCCTGTGCGCCTTCGAGGATGAGGAACTCGAAGAGCGTACGGTCGTCGTGAACGGGGCGGCCCCACTCTTCGTCGTGGTACGCGATCGAGAGGTCCGACTTGGCCCACGGGCACCGAACAGGCTCAGCCATAGGTCGGATCGTAGCTCGATATGAGGTCGCGGTCACTTCCCGACGAACAGCCCGATCCACGCTTCGACCGTCGCGTCGGTGAACATGAAGACCAGCCACGTCGGGAAAACGCCCAGCAACACGGCCGCAACTGCGAGCGGCCAGAGCACGGCCTGCTCCCGCGGGTCCGCGTCCTTGAACCCCTTGTGCTCCGGTCGCTCGGGGCCGAAGTAGACGCGCTGGATCGCGCGGAGCATCGCGGCCGCCGCCAGCACCATCCCGAGGCAGGCGACGGTCGCGATGGCGTAGAGGTGTAGGGGCGTCGCCCCGGCCCGCGTCAGCACCGAGTCCGCCCGAGCCGCATCGAAGGTGCCGAGCAGCGTCATCAGCACCCCGACGAACGCGCACAGGCCGGGCAGTCCCAGGCCGGCGAAAATCGCGACGCTCGACAGGCCGGTGTACAGCGGCATCGTCGTCGCAAAGCCGCCGAGTCGGGCCATCTCCCGGTGCCGCGCGCGGTCGTGGGCGACGCCGACGGCGAAGACGGTCATCGCCCCGACCACGCCGTGGGCGACGATCATGAACAGGGCGCCGCTCGCCGCCGTCCGGGTCAGCACCGCCGCGCCGAGGAGGATGAAGCCCGTCTGGGTGACCGAGCCGTACGCCGCGAGGCGTTTGAAGTCGGACTGGGCGATCGCGCCGAGCGCGGCGTAGGTGATCGAGCCGGCGCCGAGCGCGGCGGCCGGGAACCACAGCTCGCGGGCCGCGTCCGGGAACAGCGGGTACGCGACGCGGAAGATGCCGTACCCGCCCATCGCCGGCAGCAGGGCCGAGAGCAGCATGCCGACCGGCGTCGGCGCGTCGGCGTGCGCGTCTGGCAGCCACGTGTGGAACGGCGCCGACGGCACCCTTATCAGGAACGCGGCCACCGCCAGCGCGAACAGCCATCGCCCGACGTGCGCCGGCATCGCTCCGCTCGCCAGCGCCCCCTTTACCTTTCCCGGCAACCCGATCAGGTCGAAGCCGCCCCTCGCGTACTGGTGCGTGCCGATCAGCACGATCAGCAGCGCGACTGACCCGACCAACGTGTGCAGCAAGAGCTTGTTGGCCGCGAGCCCGTTCCGCGACCCGCCCCAGGCCCGGATCAGGAGGTAGATCGGGACGAGCGACAACTCGAAGAACGCGTAGAACAGGACGAAGTCGAGTGAGAGGAGCGTGCCGAGGACGCCGGCTTCGAAGAACAGGAGCAGGGCCAGGAAGCGCTGGGTCATCCGCGTCACGCCCCACGACGCGACGATCGACAGCACGGAGATGAACGTCGCCAGCAGGACGAGCGGGAGCGACAGCCCGTCGACGCCGACCCGGTAGCGGACGTTCAACTGCGGGACGAGCGGCGCCTCTCGGACGAGTTGCACGACGCCGAACGGGGCCTGCCCGTGGCACGCGTAGCTCGGCGCCGCCCCGGCGGGAGGCCGCCACTGGAACGGCACGAGGATCAGCAGCGCCAGCGCGAGCGTTGCGACTGAGGTCCCGAGCGCCACCCACCGCGCCTGCCGGCCCGTCTGGGCCGCGAGGGTCAGCAGCGCCCCCGCCGCGGGGAGGAACACGATCCAGGTCAGAAGGTTGTTCTGCAGAGAGGGCATCGCGGTCGTCGTGGGTAGCCAAGTAGTGGTTCGACGCGTGGCCGTCAATAGCCGCGCGCGGCGCCGCCGCCGACCTTAGCGGCCCGCCCTCCGCACGCGAACCAGCCGCGCCGCCTTTCGCGCGGGCCAGGTCGCGGCGTCGATGGCGACGGCGATCAAGCCGTCCGCCCACGCCACCACCGTCGCCAGCGCGAGCGTCAGCACGACGACGACCCCGGTGTACAACTCGTCGAGGTACATCGCACGGTACAGCCAGACGTGTGCCCATCGCAGCGGCGGGAACCGCAGCAGCGCCCGCGGCACGGCCAGCCCGCGCCAGTAGACCGCGACCCCCAGCACCATCCCGACGACGACCGTCAGCGGCACGTACCGCACCAGCCGTTCCCCCTCCTCGTACGCCTGCGCGACCGCCGCCTCGCGGCCGGCCGGCGGCGGTCCGCCCTCGGGCGGCGCGTAGGCGTTGCGCCCCTGCCACGCGGTCGAGAAGCCGGCGAACCTGCCGTCGGCGGCCGCCGGCGTCCCGGCCGGCAGCAGGCGCGGGTCGAAGGCGTTGCCGGTCTCCCTGACCGCGCTCTCGAGCATCGTCCGCACGCCCATCAGCGAGGTGCCGCCGATCATGCTGAGCACGCCCAGGACGATTAGCGGGATGTACATGACCGGGAGTTCGCGGGCCCGCCGGTAGATCCCCGGGTTCCGGGGCCCGCCGGCGAACGTCATCATCCAGCACCGCGTCATCGCGAACGCGGTCAGCCCTGCGACGGCGGTCGGGATCCAGAAGAACAGCGCGTACGCCCACCCGCGCCCGCCGCGCTCGGCGAGTGCGGCGAACGCCCCGGCGTTCTGCAGGATCACGTCTTTACTGAACGACCCGGCGAACCCGACGTGGTACCCGAGCAGCGTGAAGCCGACCCCCGCGAGCGCGACCACGCCGACCGCGAACGTGATCGCCGTGTACGGGATCCGCCGCCAGAGCCCGCCGAACTCGGTCATCTCCTGCTCGTGGTGCGCCGCCCGGATCACCGCGCCCGCCCCGAGGAACAGCAGCGTCATGAAGAACCCGTGCGTCACGACATGGAACAGCGCCCCGACCCAAGACCCCACGCCCAGCGCCAGCATCATGTACCCGAGCTGCGACAGCGTCGCGTACGCCAGCACCCGCTTGATGTCGGTCTGCGCCAGCGCGACGAGCGCCCCGAACGTCAGCGTCACCAGCCCGGTCAGCGCGACGTACAGCTTCGCGTCCGGCGTCAGGATCGGGAACGTCCGCGCGACGAGGTATACGCCCGCCGCGGCCATTGTCGCCGCGTGCACCAGCGCGTTGGCCGGCGTCGGCCCCTCCATCGCGTCCGGCAGCCACGTGTGCAGCGGGAACTGCGCCGACCTGGCCGCGGCCCCGAAAAACAGTGCGACGCCGATCAGTGTCAGCGTGCCGGCTGGCACGTGACTCAGCCGCGCCGCCTCCGCGGTGCTCACCACCGTCCCAGCAGGCGGCGCGCCCGCCGTCGGCAGCACGATCGCCTGCCCGGCCTGCAACTGCCCCGCGCCCCCCAGCGCGCCCCACACGTCCGGCAGCGACACGTTCCCCAGCGTGAGGAAGAGCAGCCCGAGCCCGACTAGGAACCCCGCGTCGCCCACGCGGTGGACGACGAACGCCTTCGTCGCGGCGTTGGTCGCCGTCCGCTTCTCGTACCAGAACCCGATCAGCAGGTACGAGCAGACGCCGGCCAGTTCCCAGAAGACCAGCACCTGCAGCAGCGTCCCGCCGAGCACCAGGGCGAGCATCGAAAAGCAGGACAGCGACAGGTACGTGTAGAACCGCGCGAACCGCCGGTCGTCCGCCATGTACCCCATCGAGAAGACGTGCGCGAGCGCGGCGACGATCGTGACCATCGAGAACATCACGATCGTCAGGCTGTCCACGTACAGGCCGAGCTGGAGCCACCGGCCGCCGCCGGCCGGCAGCCAGTTCCAGTCCAGCCGGATCGGCTGCCCGCCGAAGCCGGCCGCCCGCCCGCCCGCGACGTCGAGCGACAGCCAGACGATCATCGCCGCCAGCGAGCAGACGAACGACCCGGCAACGAACAGCGTGCCGACGATCCCCGCGATCGGGCTCCCCATGCGCCGCCCCACGCCGGCGAGCACGCCGAACGAGGCCAGGGGGAGCAGGGTCGCGATCGTGAGCAGGAGGGGGACGGTCATCGTTCGTCAGAGTCGAAAGTGAAGAGCTGTAAGTGGAACGTCGGAGCCCGGGACCGGCAGTTCCGGCACTTTCGACTTTCAACTCTGAACTTTCAACTCCTCCCCTGTCGCCAGCGGTTTCGTCCATTCCGACTTTCGCCCCGACACGCTATTGATAGCCGCAGCCATGCAACGACCGGCGATCGCGCTATTCGTCCTGCTCCTCGCCACCGCCGGCGGCGGGTGCGCGACGATCCGCGTGACCGACCCGTACCGCACCGCGACGGAGCAGTTCCTGATGTCGCAGGCGGTCTCCCGCGCCCTCTCCCAGCTTAACGTGGACGCGCTGCGCGACCGCAAGGTGTGGATCGAGACCGGCTACTTCACCGGCGCGGAGAAGGTCAACGTCAACGGCGAGGAGCGGCAGCGGCTCTTCACCTCCCCGGAGCAGGCGTTCGCGACGGGGGAGTTGCGCGAGCGCCTCCTGCTGGCCGGGGCGCGCGTCGTCGAGGTGCGCAAGGACGCGGACGTGGTGCTGGAGATCCGCAGCGGCGGGATCGGCATCGACCGCCTGGAGAACCTGATCGGCGTGCCCGCCTCCACGCTCGGCGCCGTGGCCGGCTCGTCAACGGGTGCCGGCAACATCCCGATCGCGACGCCCGAGATTGCCCTCTACAAGAACACCCGCCAGCGCGGCTTTGCCTCGATCTCGTTCGTCGCCTATCGCGCCGACACCGGCGAGTATCTGACCTCATCCGGCCCTTACATCGGTCGCACCATCCGCGACGACTTCTGGCTGTTCGGCGCGGGCCCACGGACGGTCGGCAACGTCCCGACGACGGAAAACCCGCGGTAGCGGGCGCGGTTCACAAAGGATGGCGTATGGGTCAGTGGCGACCGGGGGCCGCGACCTTTCTCCATCCTCCCCTCTTCCCACTGGCACGCATTTCGCAGAGACTCATCCATGGTGAAGAAGTGGTCGCTGCGCATCCTCCTCGGGGTCGTCGCCCTCGTTGTGCTGCTGCTCGTGGCGATCCAGGTGGTCCTGTGGTCGCCGTTGCCGCGGCAGTGGGTCGTGTCAGCGATCCAACAGAAGCTGCAACTTCGAGTCTCAGCGGACGCGTTCTCCACCGGCTGGGGCGGACGCACCTCGCTCTCCGGCGTTACGTTGGGGCTGCCGCTCGCGGACGAGGCCTTTCTCCAGACGCCCAAGCTCTCGGTCGAACACACCAGCCTGTTCGCGCTGCTGATCGGCCGGCCCACCGTCGTCAAAAGCATCGAGATTCAGCGCCCGAACCTGCTCGTGCGGCAGATGGCCGACGGCCGCTGGAACCTACAGGAAGTCGCCGAGCTGGTCGGTCGCGCCGGCGGCGGCAAGACTGCCGAGGGCCAGCCTCCCGCCACCAAGCAGGGCGCGCCGCCCCAACTCCCGCGCGTGACCGTCACCGACGGTACGATCCGCATCGTCGATCTGAAGGGCAAGCAGGCGACCCTCGCTCCGCTGACGGTCAGGGGCGCGCCCGACGGCCCGCTCGTCTGGAACCTCGACGTGACCGAGGCCGATCGGTTGAAGATCTCTGCCGTGGTCGCGCCTGGCAGTGACTGGTCGCACCAGGCGAAGGTCGAGGTCCGCAACCTCGGGCCGCTGGTCAAGCCGCTGCTCGACAACCCGTCCCCGTCGACCGTGCAGACGCTCGAGCAGTTCAAGCTTACCGGGCGGTGGAGCGGCCGGGCCGGCGAGGCGGTCAGCGGCCGCCTCGACCTCGCCGAACTCACCACGGGCGGCGCGACGCTGACCGGCCCGGTCGGCCTGTCGTTCGCCGACGGCGTTACGACGATCTCCCCGGAGGGGCTGGTCGTCACCCCGCCGAAACAGGACGGGGTGGCCTCCGTCCCGCCCGCCCGCGCCGGCAGCGGCGCGATCGTGGTCGACGGCCGCACGGTCAACATCAAGGACCTTGCCCTCGGCTTCGCCGGCGGCGAGGTGCGGATCGGCGGCAGCTACGCCCTGTCGGGCGGACAGGGGAAGGTCGAGGCGTGGTGGAACCGCCTGTCGTTCCCCGAAGGCACGTCGCACGGCGGCACGCTGGTGGCCTCGCTGAGTCAGCCGTGGCCGAACCAGCCGGTGATCAGCGTCAACCTCACCTCGCGCGGGCGCGTCGTCGAAGAGGGGGTGTCATACGCCGACTCCGACCGCTGGGAGTCGCAGATCGAGGTCAACGGCCGCGGGTGGGCGTGGGACCAGATCAACTGGCGGATGGCCGCGCCGAAGCTGACCTACCGCCGGGACAAGCAGGAGTACAACCTCGACGGCGTCAACGCCCAACTCGCGCAGCGCGGGCAGGTCGTCACGATGGAGAACCTCGCGGTCCCGCCGGGCAACCTGTACGGCCCGTGGAAGCGCGGCACGCTCGCCGGCCTCGGGCAGTACGACTTGTCCACCGGGTCGTGGTACGGCTACGTCGCGGGCGCGAACTGGCCGATCTCGCCCGACGCGAAGACGCCGGCGGACTTCCACGTCAACGCGTACGGCGACCGGCAGTGGGCGCACCTGCAGGAGCTCTACCTGACCGCCGGCGGGTTGCAGGTGAACGCCGCGGGGAGCGCGTCGTACGGCGCGAGGCGGATCCCGGTCGACCTCCACGTGTTCACGACGTCCCCGCCGATCGACTACACGTACCGCGAGCAGGGCGCCCCCGAGACCGAGGCGCTACGGGTCTCCGGGCGGCTGTACTCGGAGCTGCACGTGACCGGGCCGGCGACCGGGCCGATGAACCTCGACGTGAGCAGCAAGCTGTTCGCGCGCGACTTCAAAGCCAAGGGGCGCGCGGTCGGCGACGTCGTCCTCCGGCTGACCGGCCGCGCGACCGACGACGCGCTGACGCTCGACACCGACCGCCTGAAGCTGTTCAGCGGCGAGTGGGACATCGCCGCCCGCTACCAGTGGCGCGACCGGCTGACGAAGGTGACCGTCTCGCTCGCCGAGATCTCGCTCGCGCAGCTCGACAACTTCGTCGCGTCCCCCCCGAACCTGCGCGGCACGTTCCAGGGGCGGTGGCGCGTGAACCTGCCCGAGTTCGACCTCCAGCGGATGACGGTCGAGGGCGAGTACCAGGCGAGGAACCTGGGCGTCTTCAAGCCGCCGCCCCCGACGACGTCGCCGGCCGTCGCCGCGTCGATCGACAAGGGGCCCGCCGCGCTCGCCAACCTCAACGCGCCGGCCGCCCCCAACGACGGTTCGGCGCGACCGGCGTCGTCCGTCCAGGGCCCCGCGCCGCGCAGCATCCCGGGCCCGCGGCCCGACGCCCGCACGTCCCAGCAGCGCGCCGCCGCGACGGCAACGGCCGCGACCACCGTGGCCGCCGAGGTTGCGGCGACGCAGCGCGCGTCGATCCTCCCGATCGCCGACCGCCTCGACGGCAAGGTCAGCGCCGGCAACGGCGTCGTCACGTTCGACCCGATCAAGCTCCGCCGCCGCGACGGCGAGGCCGACCTCAAGGTTTCGTTTCCGGTGAACGCCCCCCGGCAGGTGCGCCTCGAGATGAACACCGCAGCCTGGCCCGTCGACTTCACCGACGGACAAGACCGCCCGAGCAACCTGCTCGTCTGGCTGCAGACGAAGCTCGACGTCGACCTGAAGGAGGCGGGCGCACGGGGCCCGCTGACGCTCCGGACCGTCGTGTCGGCCCAGGACCGCACGCTCGCGACGGTGACCGCCGAGGCCGTGATCGACCGCCGCCGCCTCGACCTGACCTCGATCACCGGCCAGGGCCTCGGCGGCAACATCTCCGGGGAGGGGTATCTCTACCTCGACCAGCCGTTCCAGAGCGCGGGCCGCGTCCACTGGCAGGACATCGACGCCGCCGCCGTCACCGAGCTGCTTCCGGCCGCGAAGGGCCTCGCGGGACGCTACTCGGGTGAGATCCGCTTCGCGCCGACCAACCGGCAGGACGACCCCGACGCCACCGGCCCGTTCAAGGTCAGCGGCGCGCTGGGCAGCGCCGACGGCACGTGGAACGGCATGCAGCTCGGCAACGCGTCGTTCCTCGTCTACGGCGACCAGAACCGCGCGGTCCTCAACCGCCTGAACTGGAACGTCGCCGGCGGCGAGATCAACGGGTGGGGCCGCTTCACCCAGCGGGACGACGGCGAGAAGTTCGCGCACCTGAATTTCGATTTCGGCAACCTCGACCTCGACCAGCTCACCCGCGCGGGCCGCCCGGCCGGACAGGAGCACAAGCCGACGCCCGGCCGGATCGCCGGCCGGGTGATCGCCGCCGGCAACCCCTTCACCGACGAGGGCCGCAAGTCCGCGTCCGGCGAGGCCAACGTCCGCCTGACCGACTCCGACCTGATCAACATCGACGCCGTCAACCTGCTCTACACCGTGCTGTCGGTGAAGTACGGCCAGACCCAGCCGACCGGCCGCGGCTGGGCTACCGCCCGGCTGGAAGGCGAGCGGCTCGAGATCCCGACCGTCCGATACATGAACCGCGGCGTCGACGTCTGGGCCAACGCCGCCGTCGTCAACCTGTTCCAGGGCGCGAAGAGCCCGATCGAGGGCACCGCCGCCGGCTCGGCGCGGCCGCTAAAGGACCTCAAGCTCCCGTTCATGGCCGACGTCGACGCCGTCTTCAAAGCCCTCCAGGGCGGCCTCGCCACCGTCAGCCTCGAAGGCACGGTCGGCGAGCCCACCCCCCGCGTGATCCCGTTCGCCGCGGCCAGCGGCGCCTTCCGGCGGTTCATGCTGGGCGAGGTGAAAAACGAAGTCCGCGGCACGGCCGGGCGATGATCGTTCAATGGCCCCCGGATGTACGTCCGGAGCTTGGGTTCCCAGCTCGGGGCACGCGTGCATCACAATCAGAAAAACCCGCTGCTATACTCCTCGCCGTCATGCCGTCCGCCGCCACAGCCCCTTCCTCCGCCGCCCCCGCGCGTCCGACGCCCGCCGACCGGACGATGTACACCCTGCGTGCCCTCGGCCGGGCCGACCTCCCGGCGCAGTTCGCGCTCGACGGCGTCACCTACCGCCACGAGCGCACGATCAAGCACGACTTCTTCGCCGCCACCGGCTTCTACCTATCGCCGACGAACGAGCGGGTCGTCCTGAAAGTCGGGCGCACCCAGGAGTACGCCGGCCTCCCCCTCCAGTGGCTGGGCAAGTGGCTGTGCGACCGGGAAACCCGTTTCTATCGGGCCTGCGCCGACCTGCCGAACGTCCCGAAGCTGCTCGGCCGCGTCGGGACGACCGGGTTCGTCCACGCGTACGTCGAGGGCCGCCCGCTCTCGAAGCACCACCCGATCCCCGACGACTTCTTCGACCAGCTCTTCGCGCTGCTCCGCGAGGTCCACCGCCGCGACGTCGCCTACGTCGACACGAACAAGCCGCAGAACATCCTCCAGGGCGACGACGGCCGGCCCCATTTGATCGACTTCCAGATCAGCTTCGGCCTCCGCGACTTCGGCGACAACGTCGTCACCCGCGCGATCCTCCGCCGGCTCCAGAAGGAAGACGTCTACCACGTCCTCAAGCACAAGCGCAAGCTCCGCCCCGACCTGATGACCGACGACGAGCGGGCCGCCGCGGGCCGCGTGAGCTGGTTCATCCGCGCGCACCGCACGATCACCAAACCGTACTTCCTGATCCGCCGGCGGACGTTCAAGCGCCTCCGCGACACTGGCCAACTCGCCCCCGAAGGGTCCAAATAGGCAAACCCCCGGTCGTGATCCGGCCCCCTCTCCCGGCCGCGACGGTTGACGATCGCTCGCCGCGCCGCCCCAAACGCGGCAGGGAGAGGGTTGGGGTGAGGGGTCTTCCCGAACGGCAGGCGGCGCGCACGACGAGCCCCTCGCCCTCGCCCTCGCCCTCGCCCACGGCCGGTGCGTTGCGCGGCGACGGGGCGCGGTCGGCGGCCTTGGGAGAGGGAGGGCAGACCTGCGCGGCACGCGTGCGCGCCATTTTGTCGGGTGTATGTGGGGACGGTGGTGTATGTTCCCGGAGGGGGGTGGGGGTCGGGCTCACGCGGCACCGATGACCCCTCTCTCCTTCTCTTACTTAATATAAGGTCGGGAAGAGAAAGAAAAGGGGTGGACGCCGTCGCGGCGTCCGCACCGGCGTGACCCACGCCCCTCCCAGGACATACACCACCGTCCCCACATACACCCGACAGGAGGTTGCGCCCGCGCGCCTCCGTCATCCGGCGCCTCGCCCAAGCGCGACGGCCAGTCCGGAAGACCCCTCACACCCCCGCCCTTTCCCGCGGGGCGTCGTGGGCGGCCTCGGGAGAGGGAGGGTGTGCCCCCGTCGCGGTCACGCCACGCCCGACCGCGCCCGTTCCACCTGCGCCTGCCCCCGCGCCTCCGCCACGCGCCCCTCGATCCGGCGCTTCTTCCAACTGACCCACACCCGCCCCGCCGCCCACGCCGCCACCAGCCCGACCAGAACCGCCCCCGCCATGCCGACCGGCTTCCGCACCACCCCCACCGTGTCCTGCCACACGCGCTGCACCAGGCCCGGCGGCTTCCCGCCCGGCCCGCCGCCCGGGCCGAGGATCTCGTCCTTCGCGCCTAACAGCACCGCGACCCCGCCGGCTGTCAGCAGCGTCTTCGGGTGCCGCTCGAGGAACGTCACAACGCCCCCGGCGTTCTCCCTCAGCTTCGCCATCACCCCCGCCCGCTGGGCGGGCGGCAGCTTGGCGATCTCGTCCGCGTGCCGGGCGACGACGATCGCCTGGTCCGTCGTCAGCGTCCGCGCCGCGCCCAGACCCTCCGCGCCGAGCTTCTCGCCGATCACCGTGCCGACGCCCGGGTGCTTCGTCGCCGTCTCCAGCGCCTCGGCCCCGTAGCGGTTGACCAGGCCGGTCAGCACCTGCGGCTCGCGCTCGACGGCGCGCAGCGCCGCCGGCCGCAGCCCGGGCGCGAGGTCGTCGAGCGCCTGCACCATCTTCGCCGGCGACCGGCCGATCGCCCGCATCGCGACCGGCCCGTGGGCGACGCCGTACTGCGCGGCCTTCCGCACCAGCCCCTCGCCACCCTCGGCCGCGGCCTTCTCCAGCACCTCGCGGACGCCGGCCTTGCCGCCGACCTCCGCCAGTTCCCTGGCCGCGGTCGAGCCGGCGCGCCGGGCCACCTGTTCGGCCGCCTCCTCGACGACCTCCCGCGCCACCCCCGCGAGTTGCGCGTGCGCGACCGCCGGCGCCACCAGCCCGAGCGCAACGGCCACGACCATCAATCTTCGTACAGCCTTCATCGCACCGACTCCTTGATCGCGGCCTCCAGCGCCGCCCGCTGCGCGGCCCCGCCCATCCGCACCGCCTCGTCCAACGCCTTCTGCAACCCCGGCGCCTGCTCGGTCCCCGTGACCAGTTGCCCCTCGACCGAGTCGAAGAACGCGTTGAGCTGCGCCGTCATCCGCGCCTCGAACCGCTCGCTCATCCACCAGTCGATCGCCGCCCCGACCGCGACGCCGACGCCCAGCCCGATCACCGTCCCCGCCGGCCCCGCGAACGACCCACCGCCCCCGCCGGTCGCCGCGCCGGCCGCGGTCGCGCCGCCGGCGGCCAGCGTCTGCGTCGCCATCTGCGTGCCGACCCGCGCCAGCACCGCCGCGACGGTTCGCGTCCCGACCGCCTGGGCGACGTCCGCCGCCACCCAGCCGCCGACGAACGACCCCAGCCCGGTCACGACCGAGTCGGTCGCCCACGCCTGCCCCATCGCCGCCGACCGTCGCGCCACGTCCGCCCGCAGCGCCTCGAACCCGTCGTCCGGGGTCACGCCCGGCACGCGGATCTTCGCCAGCGGCAGCCGCAGGTCCGCGTACAGCCGGTTGCGGCTGGCGTCGACGTCCTCGTGGAACTGCTTCAGCGACGCGCCGACGTCGTGGCTCAGCGCCTGCTCCGACAGCACGTGGTGGCGGAACTTCGCCTGCACGTACTCGCGCACCTTCTCGCGGTCCGCCGCCGGTCGCCGCCGCACCTTCGCCCACGCGTCCTTCGTCGTCCGCCCGATTACCCCGAAGCGCGTCCGCCAACTTCCCACGTCCTTCACGAACGGCTTAATCCCCCACCGCCGCCCGCCGAGCCGCTCCCTGGCGTCCGCCACCGCCCGCGCCGCCGCCTCGTGGTTCCGCTGGTCGTACGCGTCGAGCAGCGGCACGACCTCCTCCGCGTAGACCTTCGCCGTTAGTTGCCGCCGCGCGATCGCCTCGGCCTCCCGCGCCGCGACCGCCGCCCGCTCCGCCTCCGCCCGCGCCTCGGCCTCCACGGCCTCCCGCTGCCGAACGTCGAACACGGGCCCCGCCCCCCCCTGCCCCCCCATCTGCTGCTGCGCGCCCGGCATCGCCCGGTGGTCCGCCGACCGCCACGCCCCGTACCCGACCGCCCCCGCCGCGCACGCCGCCAGCACCGCCCACCGGGCCCTGCGGCCGCCGCCGCCGCGGGGCTTCACCGCCGAAGCGTATTCCACCCGGGAACCCGCAGACTCCGATTTCGCTCGCTGCTCCGGCAACCGCGCACTCCTTCACCCCCCAGGCAGAAGTGTAACGTACGCCGCCGTCCGATGTTCGCGGTTACAAACTCCCCGGGATTTCCCACCCGCCCGCCCTTTGCCCCCTTCCGCCCCCGCGATCCCGATGTCGACAGCCGAGCCCGGCCGGCGCGGCCCGCGCCAGGTCCCGCGGCGTGCCGGCCCGACCCGACCTTACCCCAACCCGGGCCACGCATTACCGCCGTGATCCGGCCCCCCCTCCCGGCCGCGCCGGTTGACGCCCTTCTCCGGCCGTCGAACACGCGGCGGGGAGAGGGTTGGGGTGAGGGGGCATTCCGCGCGCGAGGTTGCGCCGCGTGCCGGCCGGGAAGACCCTCACCCCCGCCCTCTCCTGCGGCCGAGGCGCCGGGCGGCGAAAGGGCGTGGGTCGGCGGCCTTGGGGGAGGGAGGGCGCGAGTCGGCGCGGCGGGGCATGTTGGCGAGGACAGGCTTTGAAGGCGGTGTGCTGAAGCACGCCTACCAAAAACGACGAAACGGTCAGCGTGCCGCCCCCTCCTTCAGCATCTCCGGCCCGCCTGCGCCGCCGCGCTTCGCCGGCATCGGCCGTACCGAGACCTCCCCCAGCTTCGACAACTGCGCCCGGGCCGCCTCCGCCTGCTGGCTCCCCCCCGCCGGGGCGACGACGACGATCTGCATCACGCCCGGGTCGACGTACTTGGTCATGGCCGACCGGATCTGCTCGGCCGTCACCTCGGACACGCGCTGGGCGTACTTATCGAAGTAGTCGGCCGGGTAGCCGTTCAGGATGCCCTCGAGCCGGCGCTCGGCCTGCTGCTCGATCGTCTGCATCTGCATGACCATCCGCCCCGCGACGCGCAGCTTGCTCTCGGCGAGTTCGGCGTCGGTCACGTTCTCGCGGCGGACGTCCTCGAACACCTTGAACATCGCCTCGATCGCCGCCGCGCTGTTCTCAACCGCCGTGTCGGTGCTGCCGACGAACGCGCCGGCGAGCCGCGCCGGTTGGAACACGCCGTGCGCGTGGTAGGCGAGGCCCTTTTGGGCCCGGACGTACGCCATCACCCGCGACTCGATCCCGCCGGAGAGGATCTGGTTCGCCAGCGCCCCGGCGTACTTCTCGTCGCTCGCGACCGTATAGGCCGGAACGCCCATGCGGATCGCCGCCTGCCGGCCCTCGGGGTTGTCCACGAGGACGATGGTGCGCTTCGGGGGCCGGCCGGGCAGCTCGATCTTGGCGGCCGGCGTCGCGCCCGCCTCCCACCCGTCGGTCAGCTTCTGCGCGACCTGCTTCCCGCGCTCGGCCGTCACGTCGCCGGCGACGATCAGCACGGCGTCGTCCGGCCGGTAGGCGGTGGAGTAGAACGCCTTGACGTCTTCGAGCGAAATTGACCGCAGCGTCTCCGGGGTCGCGCTCCGGCCGATCGGCGTGTTCCCGTAGAGCAGCGCGTCGAGCTCGCGGCCGGCGACGGTGGTCGGGCTGGCCAGGGCCCTCATCAAGCCGCTCATCGCCTGCGCCCGGAGGTTCTCGAACTGGTCCTGCGGGAAGTCAGGCTTGCGCAACACGAGGGTCGCGAGCCGCACGGCCTCGTCGAGTTGCTCCCTCGGGCAGGACACGACCATGCGTGTGTGATCCCCGCCGTCGCTCACGCCGATCGAGATCCCCTTCGAATCCAGCAGCCGGTTCAGCTCGTCGTACCCGATCCCGCCGGCCCCGCGGCGCAGCATCTCCGACGTGATCCCGGCCAGCCCGACCTTCTCCGCCGGCTCGGCGTACGACCCGCGCCGCATCGCCAGCGTGAAGCTCGCCAGCGGCAGGCGGTTGTCGGTGACCGTCACGACCTTCACCCCGTTGACCGCCGCTTCTTCGCCCTTGTTGAACTTCGCGGCGCTGGTCGCCTTGCTCATCGGCGGCTGCTTCGGGAAGTCGGCCGGGTACTCGACGACCCGCGCCTGCACGGGCGCGTTCGGCGGCGTGACCGGCGCCTTCGCCGCGTCCTGCGCCGCCGCCACCTTCTTCGCCGCCTGCCCGGTCGGGTCGGGGACCATCTGGAGCACGGTCAGCCGCTCCGGGGCCAGGTACTTCTTCGCGACCGCCTGCACGTCCGCCGGCGTCAGTCGCTCTATCTTCGCCAGCTCGCCGTTCGCGCGGTTCGGGTCGCCGGCGAACAGCCACTCCTCTCCCACCTGCGTGGCGATGTCCTCGGCGGTCTTTCGCGCCCGGATCACGTTGAGGCGCGCCTCGGTCTTGGCCTTGGCGAGCTCCTCGTCGGTCACGCCGCTCTCGACGACTTTCGCGACCTCTTCGCGCAGGACCTTCTCGACGTCGTCGGCGCTCTTGCCGGCGAGCAGCATCGCCATCACGCCGAACAGGCCGCCGTCCTCGAGCGGCATGTGCATGGCCGACGCGTTGGTCGCCATCGGGTTCTCGCCGCTCACCAGCCGCCGGTTCAGCCGGCTCGACCGCCCGCCGCCGAGGATCTCGTCGAGCACGAGCAGCGCGTACTGCTCGTCGGACTTGTACGGCGGCGCCTTCGCCCCGACCACGACCGCCGGCAGCGGCACGTTCGCAGGCACGACCTCCCGCCGCTCCGCCGACTGCTCCGGCTCGCTCGCCGTCAGCCGCGCCGGCTGCGGCCCCTTCGGGATCCAGCCGTAGTACCGCTTGACCCACTCGCGCGTCTTGGCGACGTCGATGTCGCCGGCGACGACGAGGATCGCGTTGTTCGGCAGGTAGTACGTGTTGAAGAACGCCTGGAGCTCGTCGACGGCGGCCGCCTTCAGGTGCTCCATGTTGCCGATCGGCGTCCAGCGGTAGTGGTGCTTCGCGTAGAGGTTCCGCAGGAACTCCTCGTACAGGTTCCCGTACGGCTGGTTCATCCGCATTGCCCACTCCTGGGCGACGACGTTCCGCTCGATCTTGTAGATCTCCTCGGTGACCTTAAACGACGCCATGCGGTCGGCCTCGAGCCAGAGCGCCATCTCGGTGTGCTCGGCCGGCACCGTGTTGATGTACGTCGTCTGGTCGAACGACGTGAACGCGTTGGAGATCCCGCCGACCGAGTTGATCAGCCGCATGTGCTCCTCCGGCTTCACGTGCGCCGACCCGCGGAACATCATGTGCTCGAACATGTGCGCGAACCCCTGGCGGTCCGGCCGCTCGTCCTTCGACCCGACGTGGTACAGCACCCGCACGTGCACGACGGGCGCCTGCCGCAGCGGCGCGTAAACCACCCGCAGCCCGTTCGCCAGCGTCTCGGTCTCGAACATGATCGGCGCCACCTCCCCCGCCTTCCCCCCCTGGCCCGCCGCCGCCGCCGGCCTCGCCTCCTGCGCCACCCCCGGCGACGCCGCCCACCCCAGCCACAGACCAAGGCCGGACAACACCGACAAGACCATGATGCACCGGCGGCGACCATTCGATTGCATAAGCGCTCCTCTTCAGTCCACGCGACAGCAGAACCTTAGCCCCCCGCCGCCCCCCATGCCCACCCGCGAAACCGGAAATTCCGTCGCCCACGCCACGTCCCCGGCTGCCGACGTACCCTCGACGCGGCTGCCGGCCGATCGCAACCGATACGTCCAGGAACTCGAAGCACACGCGACGCCCGCCCCACCATCCGCTACGATACCCGATGATGCACAACGCAACCGTCGACCCTGACGCCACCCGAACGACCCCGAACCCAAGTCCCCGCCTCGCCCCCACCCTCCTTTGCATTCTCGCCCCTCTCCTCCTCGCCGCCGCCCCCACCCTGCGCACGGCCGCCCCGCCCACTCTCACCGTCGGCGTCGCCGTTAACTTCGCCGACCTCAAGCCCGGCCCCGTCGCCGACCTCGTCGCCGCCCACTTCACCAGCCTCACCGCCACCAACGACTTCAAGCCCGACCGCCTCCAGCCCAGGCCCGGCCAGTTCACGTTCGCCGCCGCCGACCGCATCGCCGACGCCGCCCGCGACCGCAACCTCCAGCTCGTCGGCCACACCCTCCTCTGGCACGAGCAGGCCCCGCGCTGGATGTTCCAAAACGCCGACGGGAAGCCCCTCCCGCGCGAGCAGGCCCTGGCCAACCTCCGCGCCCACGTCGTCGCCGTCGCCACCCACTTCCGCGGCCGCGTCCGCGGGTGGGACGTCGTCAACGAAGCCCTCGCCGAGACCGACGGCGGCGGTGACTTCCGCGACACCCCCGCCCGCCGCGCGATCGGCGACGACTACGTCGAGCACGCTTTCCGTTTCGCCCGCGAGGCCGACCCGGACGCCGAGCTGTACTACAACGACTTCAACATCGAGCTCCCGAAGAAGCGCGACCGCGCCCTCCGCCTGATCCGCCGACTCAAGGCCGCCGGCCTCCGCATCGACGCGGTCGGCATCCAGGGCCACTGGGGCCTGACTCACCCGCCCGTCGCCGTGATCGACGACGCGATCCGCGCGTTCCACGCCGAGGGCGTCAAGGTGATGATCACGGAGCTCGACGTCGACGTCCTCCCCCGCCGGAGGCAGGGCGCCGACCTCCAGGCCACCGAGGCTTCCGGCGCCGACCCCTACCGCGACGGCTGCCCGCCCGAGGTCCTCGCCGCCCAAGCCCGCCGCTACGGCGATCTGTTCCGCGTGTTCGTCAAGCACCGCGACGCCGTCACCCGCGTCACCTTCTGGGGCACGCATGACGGCACGTCCTGGCTGAACAACTTCCCCGTCCGCGGCCGCACCAACCACCCCCTCCTTTGGGATCGCCAACTCCGCCCCAAACCCGCCTTCGACGCCGTGATCGAAGCGCTGCGCACCGCAAAATAGCCGCGGTTCGCCCGCCGCAGGCAATGTAGGGCTCGCTTCAGCGAGCGGAATCTTGGCCCCGCCCGCCCGACCGCCGCGCGTGGTACGACCTCCCGGAACTCCGCGACCTCCCCGAGGGGCAGGCCCGTGCCGTCCAAAGACGCGCGTTCAAGGCCGTCTGGCGACACGCATCAACCTGGGGGACCGCCGTCGCATGTACCGCGCAAAACTGCAGACCACCCTTGACCGCGCGGAACACCCCCCGCACGAAAGGCGACGGCGGCGACCCCTCAAGGAGATCGCCGCCGTCCCATCTTCTCTACTGACAACGGACCACGGACAGCTGACCAAGGACTACTCCGCCGAAGTCCCCACCTCCGCCGGCGTCGCCACGTCCGTGGTCGTTGTCGTCGTCGTCGTCGTGACCGCCGGGGCTGCCGCCGGCTTGTACGCGTTCACGCGCCCGACCAGCGTCCGCACCGCCTCCACCACCTGCGCCCGCGCCCGCTCCCAACGGAACACGCGCGCCACGCCGGTCGGCTCGCCCGCCGTGCTGGTCCGCAGCGTCTTCCCGCCGCGCGGGACGAAGTCCGCCAGGTTCAGCGCGGCCCCGTACGCCGTCGCGTCCTCCGGCCGCACGCCCGCCTTCGTGACCGTGGCCAGCGTCGCCGATACCCGCTTCTCCCCGCCCCACTTCGCCCCGTTGTTGCTCGGGAAGAACGCCAGCAGCGCCGCCGGCGCCTTCAGCGACTCGTGCTGCAGCTTCAGCGACGCCCCCTTCGGGTCTTCAAACGCGATCCGCAACCGCAGCGGCAACTCGCCCAGCGGCTTACCCAACCCCCCAGCCTCTGCCGGCTCCGCATCCCCCAACTCGACCGCCAGCTCCCCCAGCTCCGCGAACAGCTTTTCGTAAGCCTCGCGATCTTCCGCGTCACAATCGTTTAAAAAATCCTCTTTCGTGCGTGCCATCTGATCTCCGACGGTTAAATGTTCTTGTTACCGCTGTATTGTATCCGAACTCCGTCCGAATAGCGGTCCACCGGCAAAATAGTCCGATTCGTCCCCCTTATGAACCCCCCAGCACCTCACACAGTCACGCGGTTTAACGAAGCCCGTGAGAAGCGCACTGGCGCGAACCGGTGGGTACGGAAGTCGTGAAGAAGCGCGTCGCGCACGAAGGGCGGACCGCGGAACAGTAGAATTCCGCGCGTGGAGACCCCGGGCAACAAAGCGCTCAGCGAAATGCCCTAGAGGCGGGCGAGGAGTGGCACGTCGTCCGTAGGTGACCGAGATGCCGCCGACCGAAGCGACCCCGTCGCGCCGGCGATGCTAACTCGGGATCGGAGCACCGCGACACCCCCGCCGCCGTACGACACCGGCGGCGACTCAGCGGTGGGGCGCTGCAATGCTCACGCGCGGGTCGCGGACGTTGTTGAGCGGCCGCACTCGGGGCATGTCGACAGCCGCGGGCCGGCGGGGTCGGCGGTCGCGCGGAGGTCATAGCCGCACCCGGGGCACGTGTGCGGCGGGCGGCGGCGGGACCTGCGCCACGTCCACACGGCGCGGGCGGGGGTGAGGGCGAAGAGCAGCGTCAGGAACCACCAAGGGACGATCACCCAGGCGGACCGCGTGTCGGCGAGGCCGGCGTGCGTGCCGTCGCTCAGCAGGAAGCGGTTGTCGGGCGGGACGAGCGACCGCTCGAGCCGGCCGCATGCGAACCCGCCGAACCACCACCCGTCCGTGATCGGTTCCAGCGACGCCGGGACGGCGGTCTGCCGTCGCGCGTGCGCGTCGGGCAGCGGCGGGATCACCGCGTTGACGTGGGCGGGCGGCAGGTCGGTGCGCAGCCCCTGGGACGCCCACGCCACCGCCAGCACGTTTCGGAACGCGCACGCCTCGACTTGCCGCACCGTCCCCTGCCCCCCCTGCCGCTCGACCCACACCCGCCGGGCCACGTCCTGCACCCGCTGCGCCCGGGCCCACAGCGCGGCCGTGACGGCCATCAGCACCACCGAGAATGTCACGCAGATCCGCCAGGCCCACTCGCGCACGCCGGGAACTTTACCGGGCGCGCCGCGGGCGGGCGAGCGGGGGCGGCCTCGTCCGGCCTATTCCTTCCAGACTTCCACTTCCGTCACGCCGCTCCGCGCGTTCCCCGCGTGGGTGAAGGTGATGCGCACCTTGCGGGTCGTTACCGGCGTGAAGGTGATTTCATTCGCGCGGCCGCCGGTCGGCCTCTTCGGGTCGCGCTGCTCAGCGGCGACCGCTTTGAACGCTGCACCATCCCAGGCCTCGACCGCGTAGGACGCCGGCGCCCGCACCCCGCCGCGGTCGTCGTAGAGGTGCAGCGTCAGCCGTCCGATCGTCCGCTCGGCGGCCAGGTCGATCTCCAGCCAGTCCGTCTTCTCCTTAGACTCGTAGCTCGTCCACCGGTTGCGCGGGTTGGCGGCGTACATCACCTTGCCGTCGACCGCCTCGGCCGCTTCGTCGAAGCGGGACGTGAACGACGCCGTCGCCGTCACGCCCGGCTCGAGCGCGAAGTTCCCCTTCGGCGGCGGGGCGGAAGGCACCGGCAGCGTCCCAGGGCCCCACGCCTCGAACTCCGACAGCCCAGTCTTCGCGCCGGTCACGTGCGTCAGCACCGCGCGGATCTTGCTCGTGCGGATCGCGGGGAACCCGATCGCGTTGGCGCGCCGGCCCCGCGGCGTCGAAGGCGATCGCCTCTGCCCGGGCACCTCGCGCCACGCGCCGCCGTCCCACGACTCGATCACGATCTTCGTCGGCGGCAAGACGGTCCTGCCGTCGTCCAGCGGGAAGACATTGACCAACGACACCGCCCGCTCGATGCCGAAGTCGACGCCGACCCAGTCCGCCTCGCTCGCCGACCCCTCCGCCGTCCACCGGTTCGGCGGGGCGACGTGGTACCAGTACTGGCCGTCGATCACCTTCGACAGATCGCTGACGTCGCTCGTGTGCGACGCGATCGGCCGGGGGAAGGAGGTGCCGTCGTTGTTGACCGCGTAGTTCAGGAGACGCGGGGCGCGGTCTTCCTTCCGCGCCTCGGGCGGCGGCATCTCGGCTGTCAGGCGCCCGAGGGTGGGGGACGACGCGAGCGCTTTACCGTCCACGATCACGCGCAGGCCCGCCCCCTTCCCGTAGCGCTCGCCGGTCTTGTCCCACACGATCGACACGCGCCGCCCGCGGTAGCCGACGTCGTCGAGGCAGAAGTACGCCCACGTCTCGGGGATCAGCGGGTTGATCTCGAGCACGTCGTCGGCCCGCGGCCGGAGCCCGCACAGGCCGGTGATGATCAGGTCGGTGTAGCCGGAGTGGAAGTAGTGCTCGCTGTGGTTGTACGAATCGTACCCCTCCCACGAGCCGGTGTCCGGGTTGGCCCCCTCGGCGATGTACGGCTTGCCGTTCTTCCGGTGCGTCATCGTGTAGACGCGGAGCAGCTTGGCGTAATCCTCCTTCGTCACGACGCTCTGCCTGTAGTTGTTCAGCAGGTTCGCCATCGCGACCAAGGTCTGCGTGGTCGCGTACGGCCAGGATTGACCGCTCCACCAGCAGCACCCCTTGGTGACGAGGAACATCGGGTCGTTCCGCTCGGCCGTGGTCGGGCCGAATGGGGCGAAGAAATACTGCGGGTCCATCAGGAACTTCCACGCCGCGTCGTACCCTTTACCTTCGTCGGGGAGGTTGAACTGCCACGGGACGTAGCCGATCTGCTCGCGCCCGTGCGGGCTGCCGGCGAACCTGCCGGTCTCGTGCACCTTGGTCAGGGCCTTGACGACGTTCCCCTCCTTGTCCCGCTCGTCCTGCTTGAAGACGTGGAAGAAGAACTCGCGTTTCGGGTCCCACGTCAGCTTCTGGAGACGCTCCTTGAGGCCGGCCGCCTTGGCCTCGTAGACGGCGGCGACCTCGGCCCGCCCGGCCTGCCGCGCGATCTTCGCGATCGCCAGCGCGTCGGCGTACATGTACGCGTTCATCGACGGCCGGTACCCGGGCGCGCCGCGCAGGATGTCTTGGGTCTGCCGGCTGGAGATGTTGTATTCCATCCCCTCGTCGTGCCCGTTCTGCCAGAACAGGCCGACCTCCTTCGAGAAGTGCGTCCTCTCCCACGCCTCGTAGTTCCGGATCAGGTCGTCGAGCAGATCCACGGCGAACCCCGCCACCCCGCCCGCCGTCTTCCCCTCAGTCCCTTCCCCCTGCACCATCCCCACCGCCCACACCGAGTCCGCCAGCCACGTGCTGTACCGGCGCGGCTGCGCCCCCTCGGTGCGGAACCAGTACCGCGCGTAGTCCTGCGCGTACTCCGGCTGCTTCAGCCACCTCACCTCGTACAACTGGTGCCCGGCCGGGCAAGAGATCGCGCCGTACCGCCCGCTCCAGAACGGCCGGTCGATGAACTCGGTGTAGGCGTACCCGGTTTCCGGCGACCCGTAGACGAGGTGCTTCGTGACCAGCTCCCACCGGTAGTAGTAGGTGGTGTCGATCTCCGGATCGGGCGACTCGAAGAACGGGATGTTCCGCTCGTACCAGTCCCAGTCGCGGTTGTCCCAGAACGTCTGCCGCTCGAGCAGCTTTCGCTTGTCGAGCAGTTCCCCCCGCGCCCCGACCGCCGCCGCCCCCATCAGGAAAAGCCCGACTACCGCCGCCCAGTGCGCCATGGGAACCTCCGGGAGAAGGGGAAAGTTATATCCGTTGGATCGCATCGGTGTACACCGGTCGGATCGAGCACGAAGGCACCGAGTGGTGGAGGAGGGAACAAGGCCCCCAGTGCGAACGCGGCCGATCCCCACCCGAGCCCTTCCACCCCGAACTCCACTTCGTGCCGTGGTGCCTTCTTCCACCCCCCTTAGTTCGACCCAAAGATTCCGATTGAACTCCGCCGGCCGTGCCGGAATAATGCCACCGGCCAACGCCCCGCACCCCGCAGGAAGTTTCGGCATGGCACGAGTCGTTCCCCCCGCCGCGGTCCTGTTCCTCCTCGCCCCCCTGCTGGCCGGCTCCCCCGGCTGCGCGACCTTTATCTCGAAGGAGATCGTCCGCGCCCCCAACGCCGGCAAGACCCTCGCGGACCTCGGCGAGGACGCCGACGACGACGCGCTCGACCAGCAGTACGTCGCCCGCCAGTTGCGCGTCGACGTCGGCCCGCCGAAGGCGTCGCTCGCCGCGTGGATCGTCGAGGCGTACAGCGTCGACGTCGACGCCCGCCTCCGCGTCGGCGACGCCGACGACCCGGAGTTCGCCGAGAACCTGCTGGCCGGCCTCGACCCCAGCGCCCGCGTCCTCCGCACCAGCACGCTCTCGTTCGGCGGCGGCGACCTCGAGTTCCTCGTCTACGGCAACGCCAGCGGCCGCTACCTCCAGCTCGGCATGGCCACCCGCGCGATCGCCCCGCCGCGCAAGCGATCCCGCTCCCGCGCCCCGCAGAAGCCGAAGGGCACCGTCCTCGTCCTGCACGGGATCGGCGACCGCAAGGAGAACATCCCCTACCGCCTGTGGGCCCGCGTGCTGGCTCAGGCCGGCTACCGCGCCGTGCTGGTCGACCTCCGCGGGCACGGCCGCTCGACCGGTGAGTTCCTCACCTACGGCGTGACCGAGGCGCGCGATTTAGCGCAGTTCCTCGACGCGCTCGAGGAGCAGAGCCTGGTCGTCGGCCCGGTCGGCGCGTGGGGCATCTCGTACGGGGGCGCCGTCGCACTCCAGTGGGCTGCCGCCGACCCGCGCGTGAAGGCCGTGGTCGCGTTCGAGCCGTTCTGCACGCTCCGCGACGCGGTGAAGGACTTCGCCCCACTGATCTTGGGCAACTGGCGGTTCCTCGCCGCGCCGGTCGTGCTCCGCGCCGTGACCGACGCCGCCGCCCGTCAGGCCCGCTTCGACCCCGACGACGCCAACCCGCTGACCGCCATCGCGCGCACGACGGCCCCCGTCCTCTTGGTTCACGGCAGCGACGACCGCCACCTCCCCCCGCGCCACAGCCGCCGACTCCACGCCGCCGCGCCGGACCGCACCACCCTCTGCTTGGTCGAAGGCGCCAACCACCTGACCCTCTGGATCCACGACCTCCCGAAGGTGCGCAAGGAAGTCACCGACTGGCTCGACGAGCATTTGGCCAAGCCCCCGGCCACGCTCCCCATCGCCTCCTCGGAAAGCCGAACACGCGGATGAGGCCGTGTACTCGTCGGCGTGCTTCAGCACACCGCGAACCGCTGGAGTCCGGACCGGTTTGATTCGCTGGAGCAACCGGTGTGCTGAAACACGCCCCGCTCGCGCGATCCTCCGGGTGCTCCGGGCCCCGCGTGTTTCACTCCTCTCGGATTGAAACCCGCCCCCCTTTCCCCATAATCGCCCCCGACAGCCACTGACTACTCGCTACTCACTACTTCCCGAGGACCCCGTCATGAAACAACCCCTCCGCGTCGCGGTGACCGGCGCCGCCGGCCAGATCGGTTACGCCCTGCTCTTCCGCATCGCGTCCGGCCAGATGTTCGGCCCCGACCAGCCCGTGATCCTCCAGATGATCGAGGTGCCGGTCGAGAAGGCCATGAACGCGCTCAAGGGCGTCGCGATGGAGCTCGACGACTGCGCCTTCCCCCTCCTCCACGACATGGTCCTGACCAGCGACCCGAACGAAGGGTTCAAGGACGCGAACTGGTCGCTCCTGGTCGGCGGCAAGCCGCGCGGCCCGGGCATGGAGCGCGCCGACCTGCTGAAGGACAACGGCAAGATCTTCGCCGAGCAGGGCCGCGCGATCGACCGCGTCGCCGCCCACGACGCCCGCGTCGCCGTCGTCGGCAACCCGGCCAACACCAATTGCATGATCGCCGCCGGCGTCGCCAAGCGCCTGCCCCCCGACCGCTTCACCGCCATGGTGCGGCTCGACCAGAACCGCGCCGCCACCCAGCTCGCCAAGAAGGCCGGCGTCCCGCTGACCGCCGTCAGCGACGTGTTCATCTTCGGCAACCACAGCCCGACGATGTTCAGCGCGTTCCACCTCGCGAAGATCAACGGCAAGCCGGTGACCGACAAGATCGGGCATGCCGAGTGGCTGCGCGGGGAGTTCCAGGAGACCGTCGGCAAGCGCGGCGGCGCGATCATCGCCGCCCGCGGCGCGAGCAGCGCCGCCAGCGCCGCCAACGCCCTGGTCGACCACGTCCGCGACCTCGTCACCCCCGGAAAGGTGCACAGCGTCGCCGTCAAGAGCAACGGCGAGTACGGCTTCGACCCCGAGGTCTGGGCCGGCATGCCCGTCCGCACCACGACCGCCGGCGGCTACGAGGTCATCAAGGGTCTCCCGCTCGACGAGTTCGCCAAGCAGAAGATCGCCGCAACGAACAAGGAGCTGGTCGAGGAGCGCGAGACGGTCAAGGACATGCTGAAGTAACGCCTGCGCGCCCCCGACCTCCGCCTACAACACCCGGAACCGCGGACACCCCCGTCCGCGGTTTCTGCGTTTCACCCGGTTCGCGTATTCCCCCATCGCGCCGCCGCAGCCGCGTCCTATGGCAGCTCCTTGATCCGCACGTTCCGGAAACGTTGCAGCCGGCCCCCTCCTTCGCGACGTCCCCGCTCTTGAACCGCCCCCAAATCCTGCCGTCCACATCTTTGCCGCTGAAGAGCGCCGCGAACCCGGGCTCGACGATCACCCACGCCGCCGCGTCCGCCGGCCCGCCAACTTCCCGCACCGCCCTGGCGCCGACGCGGGTCAGATGTATCTGTGACTTCGCCAGGTCCACCCGCACCACGAAGTTCCGCAGGAACCTCCCGCCGAGCAGCATCGGCGCGTTCTTCATCCCCTTGGGCATCACGACGCACTCGAGGTCCTGCGCGACGAACGCCCCGACCCGCATCGACTTCAGCGTCACCCGCCGCGCGTCGACAACGCTCCCGTCGGCGATCGTCGTCGTCGTCGCGACCGGGCCTTTCGGACCCGGTGTCGCCCCGACCTGCTGCGCGACCGCCCACGGCAGGGTGACCCACGTCGCCCCGGTGTCGACCAGCATCCGCTCGGTCAGCTTGCCGTTCAGGGTGACTGCCGCCGACGCCGTCGCCCCGCGCACCTCCAGCGGCACGGCCGTCGCCCCGACCGTCGCCCGCGAACCGCGGTGACGGCCCGAGCGCCTCGTACCGCTTCGCCGCCGCCTCGAACCAGTCGACGACCCTCACGACGCTCCCGGACGCGTGACCGACCGTTAGGTGCCTCGACCCCCGGGGACTGATAATGTCCTCGGCCCTTCAGTCGTCTTAACTTAAGCTCCTCATTTTGAGTCTGCGTCGGAGTCCGCCCATGCGCCGCCTCGCCCGCCACCTGTTCACGCTCTGCGCCGCCGCGTCGCTGCTGCTCTGCCTGTCCGTCTGCGCGCTCTGGGCTCGCAGCTACGGGATGACCGACCAAATCCTGTCGCGCCGCACCGACGGCGAACGATCCGTCCGCACCGCCCGAGGCCACGTCGTGACGGCCTTCTACCTCGGCGACCGGACGGGCCAACCGCCGGAGTGGTACGGGTTGAGGTACGCCGCTCGCAAGGCCACCCCGCCGACTGAGCGGCTGATCCGGCTCTTCCTGACCCCCGAGCGGGGCGACGTGAACACTCACTTCGAGCGGATGGGGTTCACCTACACCGACACCCGCAACGCCCGCCTCGGCCGGCGCAGGACCGTCGCCGCGGTTCCCTTCTGGGGTGTCGCGGCCGTCACCTCGCTCCTCCCGCTGGCGTGGGCGATGACCCGCTGGCACGACCACGTCCGCAGGCGCCGCCGGGTTCGCCGCGGCCTCTGCCCCGCCTGTGCCTACGACCTCCGCGCCACCCCCAGCGGCGACGTGCTCCTGCCCCGCTGCCCCGAGTGCGGCCTCGATGCGCCCGCCGCGCCCGCCGCACGCCCGCGCACGGGCCGCCGTCCCCTCACCGCCGCATTCGCCGCCGGCTTCGCCGCCGCGACGGCCGTCTGCCTCGCCGTCGTCGTCCCGGTGTCCAACCAGTCGGTGCGCGACCGGATCGAGACGGACGTGTACGATCCCGTCTCGAACGCCGCCTACTACGCCTCGCTATCCGCGGCCAACGGCGAGCCCAAGCGCGCGGCCGCCCAGCTCATCATGCTGATCGAACGCTGGAACGCGTACCGCGGCTTCCACGGCCCGGCTCCGATCCACTGGTGGAAAGAGGTCGTCGATTACCGCCCCGCGGCCCCGGCCACCAAGCCCGCTCACCACCGCGCCCCCGCAAACCAATAAGGGAGACTTGAGAATGACCCGACAGCTCTGGCCGATCGCAGCTTTGAGCCTCCTGCTCGCCGCCGCGTCCGCCCCCACCCGCGCCGCCAACGCCCAGCTCCCCTTCAACGGCGAATGGCGCACGTCCTTCGGCGTCGTCACGCTCAGGCAGACCGCCGACGCCGTCACCGGCACCTACGGCAACGCCAACCAGTTCACGCTCAAGGGCTCGGTCAGCGGCAACAAGCTCACGTTCGAGTACCACGAAGGCCCGACGCGCGGCGACGCCCACTGGACCCTCGACGACACCGGCCACGCCTTCCGTGGCCGCTACCAGCTCCCCGGCAACCGCGCCGGCCCCTGGGACGGCTGGCGCCCCGACCCGCAGGCCTTAACCGCCAAGCCCGCCAACCTCACCGGCCTCTGGCTGACCGACCTCGGCCTGGTGGAGCTCGAGCAGACCGGCGACAAGGTCAAAGGCCGCTACGCCCTCCGCGGCACCTCCGAGATCAAGGGCACCGTCACCGGCCGCCGGCTCGAATTCACCGTGGACTCCTTCCGCCCCGGCACCGGCTGGTTCGACGCCTCCGCCGACGCCGCCACCCTCGCCGGCGCCGCGACCACCACCGGCGCGCCCCACTGGTACGGTTGGCGCGGCCGACGCGCCCCCGAGTACGTCCGCCACGCGAAGCTCGTCCCCGGGAAGATCGTTGTCGGCTCGACCACCAACCTCCTGACCTACGCCGCCCGCGCCCCCGAAACTTTCAAGCCCGGCGACGGCAGGAAGTGGCCCGCGATCGTGATCCTCCACGGCTCGAACATGAACGCCAGAGCCTACGTCAGCACGATCGCCGCCGCGTGGCCCGACCTCGCCCGAGACTACCTGCTGATCGGCATCAACGGCGAACGCCCGTCCGACCTCGGCAGGCCGGGCGCGGACCCGACGTTCAACTACACCTACGTCAGCTACGTCGGACGGAGCACGTTCAAGGGCTTCCCCAGGACCGACCGCGAAAGCCCGGCCCTGGTCGCCGAGGGCCTCGACGACCTCCGCGCCGCCTACCCCGTCTCCCATTACTTCGTCGGCGGCCACTCCCAGGGCGGTTTCCTGACCTACAGCCTGCTCATGAACTTTCCCGAGAAGATCGCCGGCGCGTTCCCGATCTCCGCCGGCGTGATCTTCCAGGCCGAGCCCGCCGCCTACGCCGATCAACCGCTCCGCGCCGCCCAGCGCGCCGTCCCGCTCGCGATCGTCCACGGCAAGTCCGACGCCGTCGTCGGGTTCGACACCGGTGAGTACGCCGCCACGCTGTTCGGCGAAGCCAACTGGCCCGCGTTCCGCTTCTTCGCCGACGCCTCCCCCGCCGGCCACCGCTTCGGCCTGCTCCCGGTCAACCCGGCCGTCCGATGGCTTGAGGCCCACGCGTCCGACGACCCCGCCAAGCTCCTCGACTTCGCCGAACAGCGCCTCAATGCCAACGCCCACCGTGACGCCGTCGCCGCCCTGAACCGCGCCCGTGCCCTGAACCCAACCGACAAGGCCGCCGTCGCTCGCGTCGACCGCCTCGCCCGCGCCATCGACGCCAAGGCCGCCCCCGGCGCGAAGCAGTTCCTCCCGAAGATCCGCGCCAACACGTCCAACGACTGGATCGACGCCTTCCTCGCCTGGCGCGACGACTTCGAGTTCGCCCCCGCCGCCCGCGAAACGGTGGAAGCGTTCAACGCCCTCCGCGCGCAGCACGACGCCCCCGCCAAAGCCGCTTTCGCCGAGGCCCGCACCGCGTTCCAGCAGAACCGACCCGCCGACGGTTACGCGAAGTACCAGGAGATCGTCGACAAGCAATACGCCGCCCCGACCTACCGCACCGTCAAGCGCTGGCTCGCCGATCGCAAGTGAGGCATGATCCTTCCGCGCCGCCCATGCTCCGCCGCCTCGTCAACCTCGCCGCCGCCCTCTCCCTCATCCTGGCCGTCGCCACCCTCGCGCTCTGGTTGCGCAGCCAACTACGTGCGCGACCAGATCGTCTCCCGCCGCCCCGCCGGCGTCCGCTACTTCCAATCCGAGGAAGGCCGCGTCATCCTCGGCCTCGAGCGAGCCAACCACGCCGGCCACGCGCCCTCCTGGTACGGCCTGACCCACACCCGCGCCCCAGCCGCCTCCCCCGGCTCCTTCCACGCGATCGCCCTGATGTACACGCTCAGCGTCGGCCCGCGCGACACGTTCGTCGTCCGGGAACGCGGCGGCTTCGCTTGGAGCATCTGGCACCCGCCGGATAAGTCCGTCCTGATCGCCGCCGCCAGCGCCCCCCACTGGGCCGTCGCCACCGCCGCGTCGCTCCTGCCCCTCGCGTGGCTCGCCGTACGCCTCCGCGCCCGCCGCCACCGCCGACGACGCTCCCCCGGCCGCTGTCCCACCTGCGGCTACGACTGCCGCGCCACCCCGACCCGCTGCCCCGAATGCGGCACTGCCAGCAAGCCGGCGGAAGCGGCGCAGCCGGCCACGACGACGACGACGACCACGGCACCGCCCCCGCGATGAAACGCCTGCCCCTCCACCTTCTCACCCTCGCGTCGCTCCTGCTCTGCGCGCTGCTCGCCGTCCTCTGGATCCGCAGCGTCGCCGCCGACCCCGCCTGGCGCGGCACCCAAGTCCTCCAGATCTTCTACACCCGCGTCCCGCGGCCCGACCACACCTACGCCTACTACTTCCAGGCCGAGTCCTACTCCGGCACGGTCCGCGTTGAGTTCTACCGTTCGCACTTCGGCCCGGCCTACTTCGGCGCCCTGTCCGACCGGCACCTGGCGTACTTCCGATCCCAGTACCCACTCCGCTTCCGCGTGCAGCGCCTCGGGACGGACGAGATCGCCGAACGCAACGGCAGCCCCCCCGGCTTCCGCGCCCGCCGCTACGTCGACACCCGAACCCCCGGCCACCGCGGCGACCGTTGGGTCCTCGCCGTCCCCCACTGGGTCTACCTGATCCCGCTCGCGCTCCCCCCCGCCCTCCACTTGAACCGCCTGCGCAAGCGCCGCCGCCGGCGCTCGGTCGGTCTGTGCCCCGCCTGCGGCTACGACCTCCGCGCCACGCCCGACCGCTGTCCCGAGTGCGGTGCCATGCCCACCCGCTCTCAACCCACTCGGTAAGCAGCGGCCGACGGGAAGCGGCACTCCCCCGCCCCGAAGGCGCCGCCCAACAACAGCCCCCGGCGTAGGGCCCGGAACACCAACCCGCACAACCGAGAGCCCCCGAGGGGGATAGGGGCACGCGCCGCGTCGCGCTCTCCACCAGCGCGACCTCGGCGGCCGCGGCCCAGTGCAGCAGCGACGGATAATCCCCGACGGTCGATCACGCGCCCGCGAGCGCAGCCGCGTGCAACCTCCGCCGTTCGAAAACGGTGAACACCCAGTAGCCGACCATGACCCCGAGCGCGTTCAGGATCACGTCGTCCACGTCCACGACCCCCACGTGGAACACCCACTCCATCCCCTCCATGGCGACGCCGACCGCAACCCCGACGGCGAGCGACTTCCGCCAGGTCATCTTTCGGTAGACCAGGGGGACGAGAAACCCGACCGGCACGAACAACACCGTGTTCCCCGCCAGGTTCGCGACCGCCGCCGGCCACCGAGGTTCGCCGCGCAGCTGCGACAAGATAGTCTTAAGCGGCACGAAGTTGGCGCCCCACCGGATGATCACGGTGCGCGGCTGAGTCGTCGGAGGCCGCGCCTGTAGTTGTGGCCGAGCGGGCGGGGCGTTGTGTGACAAGCCCTTGAACACCACCACGTAAATCAACGCCGCGCCGTACGCGATGAGGGCCAATGCTGCGAAACGCTTTCGCATTCGGTGAGCCGTTGAGCGGCCGCAGCGGGGGACGAGCGACGCTTGGCCGCGTGCAAACTATACGACCGCCGCGGGCCGCTCCAGCGGCGGGTCATGCAGCCGGCGCATTCGCCGCTTTGACCGCCCGCCACGCGAACACGAGCGTGAGCGACCCAAACAGGAACAGCATGACGTACTGCGCCGATCTTGCGCCAGCGTTCACGTCCTCATCGTTGAAGACGACCGTCCCACGCGCTCTGGCATCAGCGGCCACATCTCTCGATGACAGGAGACCGCGAACCGGCACCGCCAATGTAAGGACGAGAAAAACGACCGCGAGTACGACGTTGATGGCTTGGGTGCGTTTCATAAGGGGCATCACGTGAGGTTGGACAAGACGGCCCTCTGTAGAACGCATGGGGGACGGACATTCTATGGCCAGGGCCGGCGACCAGCATTTAAATCACGGGGGCCGCGACGCCCGCCCGGTCCGCGGTAACGGCTGGTTATGCGTCGCCTCGCGCGAGTGGCTCCACCGGGAATCCGCGCGGCTCGGTGCGCGGACCCGAGAGCCGGTCGATCAAACGCGAGAGATAGTATAAACCTAATCCGAGGAAGCCGGTCACCATCACCGCCGCAGCGCCCGGGCCGTCGTCGGGTTCCTCCGCAGTCCACGCGCCAACCGCGAAGAATGCCGCGTACGCCAGCAGCAGTAGCGGACCGAGGTGGAAGCGTTTCTGGCGAGGCATAACGTACGAGCTATTTCGGGACAGCGCGATAGGTTATCTAGTGATGCACCGCGCCGTGACCGATCTCCCACCCGTCTTCGCGGCGGTCCTTGCGGGGGACGTGGACCGAGTTCGCCGGCTGCTCGACTCCCGAACCCTGCATCCCTTTGCGCCTGTTAACGACGACACCCACCGGCCCCCGGCCGCACCCGGCCGGAGGGTTCGCACTGTCCAATGCCCGTGACCCGCGCCGGCCGCGTCTCCGCGGTGAGCTCCTCCGCCCCCTTACCGCACGCTCACCAGCTCCTCCCCCAGCACCAGGTCCACCTCGTTCCCGAGCGCCAGCCACGCCGCCGCCTCGGGGTGCCGCTGGAGCAAGGTGAAGTACTCCTCGCTGCCGAACTTCACCTCGCGCCGCTTCCAGTCCGCCTTGCTCGCCGCCAGGCCGTCCGTCCACGTGTTGCCGTTCTGGTAGAACGCCCGCCCCTTCACCACCCGCGCCTGCTGCGCGTAGTTCGACGCCGGCGCCCGGTACCCCTCGGCCTGCGCCTGGCCCTGCTGCCCGACGCCCGCCCCCTCCCCGTCCTTCCCCGGCTGCCGCTTCGCGTCATACCGGAACGCCGCGTCCGACAGCGCGTCCACCTTCGACCCGCGGATCGCCAGGCTCCCATTCTGCGTCGGCGTCAGCGCCAACGACTCGCCCGGCCGCGACGCCGGCGCGCTCACCGCCCCGCCCGCTCCCGCCGCCGCCGCGTTCGGGTCCGCCGGCTGCCCTCCCGCGCCGCCGAGCACCCGGCCGCCGCCGGTCACGCCGAAGCTCCCCCCCTTGTCCAGCGCGAACTCCTGACCCGCCTGCCGCTCGTTCACGCTGTTCTTGAGCTGCCCCAGGTTCGTCGCGTTCGCGACCGCCATGTCCCCCGCCCGCAGCCGCACGTCGCGCGACTCGGCCACCGTCCCGTCGTAGACCGCCTTCGCCGCGCCCCGCGCCGCCACGTCCTGCTCCAGCTCCCGCATCGTCCGCGTCGCCACCGGCACCCCGCGCCGCGCCTCGTCCTCCAGGATCAGGTACGCCGTGTACGGCGTCACAATCCCGTGCGCCCGCGCCAGCCGCACCACCTCGTCCTTCAGCTCCGCCTTCTCCCCGTTCCGCCGGATCTCGTCGAGCAGGAACCCGACCCGCCGCGTCGCCCACAGCCGCGGGATGAACTCGTTCTTGGTGTCCGTGTCCGCGAAGTTCACGTCCTGCGCAAACTCCTTTTTCTCCCCGTTCACCGTCCCGCTCACCTTCACCGCCGCCGCCCCCTTCCCGCTGTACCGCCCGAACGCGACGATCATCTCCCCCTTGAACAGGTCCGGCATCGTCCCCGGGTACAACTCCGACGTCTTGACGTCGCCCCCCTCGAACGCGACCCGCACGTTCGACAGCACCGGGTCCTTGATCTTCGTGTAAAAGTTCGACAGCTTGACCTCGACGTCCTCCGTCGGGATCACGTACTGGCTGAACGCCTTCGTCGCGTCGCCCAGTCGGTCGAGCAAATGCGTGTTCAGGTCCGTCCCGATCCCGAACGAGAACACGCGCGTGTTCTCCGCGGCGTTCACCTTCAACACGTTCGCCAGGATCGCGTCCTCCTTCGTCTCCCCGATCGTCGGCTGCCCGTCGGTCAGGAAGATCACGACGAAAGGCCGCTTCTCCTTCTCCGCCCTCCCCTGCCCCAGCTTCAGCGCCTTCTGCAGCGCCTCGTCGATCGCCGTCCCCCCGATCGGCTTCAGCCCGTCCACGTACGCCTGCGCCTTCGCCACGTTCTCCTTGTTCGCCGGCTTGAGCCCCTCGAACAGGTAATCCGCCTCCGTGCTGAACCGCACCACGTCGAACCGGTCGGTCTCGTTCAGGTTCGCCAGGCAGAACGCTAGCGCCTTCTTCGCCTGCTCCATCTTCTTCCCGGCCATCGACCCCGACGTGTCCAGCACCAGGCAGATGTCCTTCGGCTGCGCCTTGACCTCCGTCACCTCCGTGCCTGGCGACGCCAGCAGCAGGAAGTACCCGTCGTCCGGCGCGTTCCGGTACGTCAGCAAATTGACCGCGACGTCCTTCTTCGCCTCGACCGAGTAGACCAGCTTGAAGTCCGTGTCCGGGCGGACGTTCTTATCCTCGAACCCCACCACCGCCTTCTTCCCCCCCTCCCGCTTCACCTCCACGCTGTGCGTCGGGCAGTACACGCTCTTCAACGCCTCGGCCGTCTCCAGGTTCACCTTCACCGCCACCGTCCGCAGCGGCCGCGCCGAGAACTTCTCCGTGTTCAGCGGGTACGTGTACTCGGTCAGCCCGGAGTCGGTCTTCAGCAACTGCGTGTACTTGATCTGCACCCGCTTCTTCCCGTTCGCCTCGATGGGGAAGATCCTGACCCGAAACGTGTCCCGCCCGATGTACTCCAGCAGCGCCGGGTCCTTGCTCCGCCGGACGATGTCCTCGTAGATCGACCGGGCCTTGTCCGCCGGCAGCAGCTCGGCCTCCTGCATCTTCCCGTTGATGTCCATCGAGAACTTATCGATGTGAGCCCCCGGCGGGAGCGGGAAGAGATACGTCCCCTCGAGCTGCTGGTGGTTCGGGTTGACGAACTCCTGGTCGACCGACGTGACCGCCACCTGATCCTTGATGTCGATCGTGACGTGGTGGAACGACACCTCAAGAGGCGCAAACGAGAAGTGCCCGCGCGGCACCGGCACCGGCGACGCCGGCGGATGAATCACGATGAACCCGTCCCCCCGCGCGCCGGTCCCGACCAACAGAAACGCCAGCACCGTCCAAAACTTAGCTCGCATAAATCGCCTCGCGCCGTTCGGCAATCACCGTCGAAGACCCACCCGTTAGACCCCTCGCCCGTGTCAAAGTTCCCACCCGGCGCACTCCCCATGCCCCGCCAACCGCCCAGCCCGCTAACCGAAGAGCCGTCGCACCCCGCGCGTCCATTTGTCGGCCGTCCGCGATCCCTTACCGGCCTCACGACTTATCAATCGACTTCAACCGTGATGGCACACTTGTTGCGATTTCCAGTCACGTCAGCCCAATTTCACCCAAAGCCCCCGAAGGAGGCCGAATCATGCAGATGGAAAACTTAGAAGACCTTTTCAAAGAGGATCTCAAAGATTTGTATCACGCGGAGAACCAGATCATTAAGGCGCTGCCGAAGATGATCAAGAGCGCGAGCCACGAGGAGTTGAAGACCGCGTTCCAGAACCACCTGGAAGAGACGAAGGTGCAAGTCGAGCGGCTCGAGCAGGTGATGGAGATCATGGGGATGCCCGCGAAGGGCAAGCCGTGCAAGGCGATGCAGGGGATCATCGAAGAAGGCAAAGAGGTGATGGAGGAGGACGCCGAGGACGACGTGATGGACGCGGCGCTCGTCGGCGCGGCGCAGAAGGTCGAGCACTACGAGATCGCGTCGTACGGGACGCTCTGTACGTACGCCGACCTGCTCGGGCTGAAGGACGCGAAGAAGTTGCTCGGGCAGAACTTGGAAGAAGAGAAGAAGACCGACCAGTTGCTGACCGACCTGGCCGAGGCGGTGATCAACCTGGAGGCGGCGGACACGGAACAGTAGTTAACGAGGTCGGAGTCGTACAGCCTCCTGTCAGGCGATCGGTCGGACGTGATCGGCCGGTCGCCTGACCGGGGGTGTTTGTCGCAGGGGGCGGGGACGGATGGGTCGGACAGGTCGGTTGTGGGTCGGCAGGTGTTTCGTTTGACGTCACGTCTCGTCGCGGTGGGGACAACCCTTCGTTAAACCTGAACAAGGCTCGCACGCCGTTTGCAGCCTCAGCCGTTTGGCGTACGGAGGCGGCCAGTCGCGACGAAACGGTATTTAATCCCCGTCTAAGTGCGAAATGGTGTCGTACTTGGGCCCAACCACGGAAAGGAACAGGCCAATGAACCCAGAGCAGAACACGAACACGCAGAGCAGCAGCGGCACGAGCCGCCGCGGATTCGCATCGATGGACAAGCAGAAGCAGCGCGAGATCGCGAGCAAGGGCGGGAAGGCCGCCCACGCGAAAGGGACGGCGCACGAGTTCACGCCCGAGGAGGCCCGCGAGGCGGGTCGCAAGGGCGGGATGGTCGTGAGCCAGAACCGCGAGCACATGGCGGCGATCGGCCGCGAGGGCGGGAAGAAGTAGCTTTCCCCCGCACTCCCGGCTTCCTCCGGTGGGGATCCGAAAAGAAGACGGCACCTCGGGCGACGTGTCCCTTTGATCACGTCGTCGCCCGGGGTGCCGTTCTCGTTTGGGGGGGGATGTAAGGACGGGGTCACTGAAGTGACCCTGCCGCGCGGGTGGTCAGGACATGATCGCGCGGTTGACGGTGCCGGCGACGTCGGTCAGGCGGAAGTCCCGGCCGGCGTAGCGGTAGGTCAGCTTTTCGTGGTCGAGGCCCATCAGCGCCAGGAGCGTGGCGTGGAGGTCGGTGGTGTGCATCCGGCCCTCGACGGCCTTCAGGCCGTACTCGTCGGTCGCGCCGTAGCTGAAGCCGGGTTTGACGCCGGCGCCGGCGAGCCACATCGGATACCCCGTGATGTTGTGGTCGCGGCCGTCGGCGCCCTGGGCGGTGGGGAGGCGACCGAACTCACTGCCGAAGAGGACCAAGGTTTCGTCGAGCAGGCCGCGCTGTTCGAGGTCGGCCAGGAGGGCGGCGGTCGGCTGGTCGGTCGCGAGGGAGTTTCGGATCAGCCCTTGGTGGAGGTTGTTGTGCTGGTCCCAACCGGGGTGGCAGATCTCGACGAAGCGGACGCCGGCCTCGGACAGGCGGCGGGCCATCAGGCACTGACGGGCGAAGCTGCCGGCCGGGCCGGGCTTTACGCCGTAGGCGTCGAGGACGTGCTGCGGCTCGCTGGCGATGTCGAGCAGTTCGGGAACCTTGCCCTGCATCTGGAAGGCGAGTTCGTACGACTGGATGATCCCGTCGAGCGCGTCGGGGGCTCCGGGCGACGACGCGAGGTCGCGGTTCATCGCCTGGACGAGGTCGATCTGCTTGCGCTGGAGCGCGGCGGCGGTGGCGGCCTTGAGGTTTGGGACGTAGCCGGTGTCGGCGATGCGGGTGCCCTGGAAGTGGGCAGGGAGGAACGCGCTGCCGTAATTGACCGCGCCGCCGAAGTTCGGCGGCGGGTTGATCGTGATGTAGCCGGGGAGGTCCTGGTTCTCGGTGCCCAGGCCATACGTCAGCCAGGCGCCCATCGACGGGCGGGTGAGGGAGGCGAGGGCGGCGCCGGTGTGGAGTTGGATGACGGCCTGGGGGTGGGCGGGCGTGTCGGTGTGGAGGCCGCGGAGGAAGCAGAACTTGTCGACGTGTTTTGCGGTGTGGGGGTAGAGCTCGGAGACGTAGGTGCCGGTCTGGCCGTGCTGTTGGAACTTGAACTTGGAGGCGGTGAGGGCGCCGCCGCCGGGACCGACCTTGCCGCCGTCCTTCTGGAGCTGGGGCTTGTACTCCCAGGTGTCCATCTGGGAGGTGGCGCCCTGCATGAAGAGGAAGATGATGCGTTTGGCCTTCGCGGGGAAGTGGGGGAGCTTGGGGGCGAGCGGGGAAGGCGAGGATGGATGACGGAGGATAGGGGATGGATTGGCGGCGGCGGATTGGGCGAGCAGGCCGGCGAGGGCGACGTAGCCGAAGCCGGTGCCGGCGGACTTGAGGGCCTGGCGGCGGGAGAGGGGGTGTTTGTTGAGCATTGTGTGTCCTGGAGAGGTTGCTGTTTCGGGTTGATCGCTTCGGCGTGGCATGGGCATCTTGCCCATGAACAGTGGACGAAGGAGGCGGGTGGCGTCCGTTCGCCGGCTCCGCGCCGCAGTCCCGGGCAGGATGCCCGTGCCACGTTCGGGTTACTTCAGGTAGCGGAACTCGGCGGAGCCGTAGAGGGCTTGGGCGAGGGCGGCCCAGGCGGCGGTCTTGGGGTTGTTGGCTTGGATGGTGACCTCCTTGACGGGTTCGTCGGGGGTGGGGACTTCGTCGGGGTCGATCGGGGGCGCGGGCTTCCTGGGTGCGCCGGTCGTGGCGCTGTCGGTGTCGGCGGGGGTGACCGCGGCTGCCACTTGTGCCGGGGCGGGGACGTGGGCGACGGTGTCGCGGGCGGCGGATTCGAAGTCGGACAGGAAGTCCTTCGCGCGGTCGATCTCCTGCGGCGTCGGAGAGCGGCCGAGGGTCAGGCGGTAGGCCAGGTCAAGGCGGGAGGTCTCGCCGAGGTCTTTGCGGGCGAGCACGCGTTCGGCCAGCGCGAGGGACTGCTTGCGGACGAACGGGTCGTTCAGCAGGTAGAGGGCCTGGGTGGCGACGGTGGTCGCGTCGCGGCTGCCGGTGACCATGCCCTGCTCGGCGAAGTCGAAGACTTCGAGCGACGTCGGCGTCAGGCCGCGGAGGAGCGGGAGGTAGACGCTGCGGTGCACGGCGTCCTGGGCGAACTCGGCGAAGCGGCGGGCCTCGGGGCCGTTGTTGCGGATCTCGCGGACCGGGAGCGCCTGGGCGACCGACGCCTCGGGGCGGTCGGGGGCGAGCGTGCCGCTGGCGGCGAGCGTGGCGTCACGGATCTCCTCGGCCGACAGGCGGCGTGGGGCGTGGCGCCAGACCAGGCGGTCTGCCGGGTCGACGGTCAGATTCGCGGGAGACGCCTCGGACGACAGGCGGTAGGCGCGGGTCAGGACCAGCGAGCGCACCAGGCGCTTGACCGACCAGCCGTCCTTCACGAAGCCGGCGGCGAGGTGGTCGAGCAGCTCGGGGTGACTCGGCACGTCGCCGGTGACGCCGAAGTTGTCGACGCTCGTAACGATCCCCTGCCCGAACAAGTGCTGCCAGGCGCGGTTGACGATCACGCGCGGGGTGAGCGGGTTGTTCGGGTGGGTCAGCCATTGGGCGAGCTCGAGGCGGCCGCTCTGCTTCTCATTGACCTTGGGCGCGCCCGGGACGTCGATGAGGGAGAGGAAGCCGCGGGGGACGACGGGGCCGAGTTGCTCGGCCTCGCCGCGGACGCGCAACTCGGTGTCGCCGACGGCTTTCGCGTCCCGCACGCCGAGCGCGACCGGCTGCCCGCTGGCGGCGGGGTCGGTCAGCGCCATCAGTTCGGTGCGGAGCTTTTCCATCCGCTGGCGGAACGCCCGCTGCTTCGGGAAGCCGTCGGGACCCTTGGCGAGGCCGGCGGGCGTGCCGCGGATCTTGTTGAACTCGGCGAGGGCGGCCTGGTGGTCGGCGCGGAGCTGCTCGATCTTCTTCGGGTCGGCGGCGGGCTTGTCGGCCGTCGCGCCGGCGGCGAGCGGGATCAGCATGGCGGTGTCGTAGTAGTCGAGGCCGCCGCCGCCCATCTTGTTGCGCACGCCCGCGCAGAGGTCGGTGCTGGTGAAGATGCCCGCGAGCGCGTAGTAGTCGGTGGCCGGCACCGGGTCGAACTTGTGGTCGTGGCAGCGGGCGCAGCTCGCGGTGACCCCGAGGACCGAGCGGGTGACGGTGTCGATCTGCTCGTCGACGTTGTCCATCGTGAAGCGGACCTTGAACCGCTGGTTGACGTCCTTCACGCCCAGCGCCAGGAAGCCGGTGGCGATCGTCTGGGCGTCCTTCTGCTCGGCGGAACCGGCGGGGAGGAGGTCGCCGGCGACCTGCTCGCGGACGAACTGGTCGAACGGCTTGTCGGCGTTGAACGCGCCGATCACGTAGTCGCGGTAGCGCCAGGCGTGCGGGTACGGGACGTTTCGGGACGAGCCGGTGGACTCGCCGAAGCGGGCGACGTCGAGCCAGTGCCCGCCCCAGCGCTCGCCGAACGCGGGGGAGGCGAGCAGGCGGTCGACGAGCTCGGCGTAAGCGTCGGGGGAGCGGTCGTTGACGAAGGCGTCGATGTCGCCGGGCGACGGTGGGAGTCCGGTCAGGTCGAAGGTGACGCGGCGGATCAGCGCGGTGCGGTCGGCGTCGCCGACCGGCGTGAGGTTCTTCTCTTCGAGCTTGGCGGCGACGAAGCGGTCGACGTCGGACCGCGGCCAGGCGGCGTTCTTCACCTGCGGCGGGGCGGTGACTTTGAGCGGCTGCCACGCCCAGTGCTGCTTCCGGAGGCGGTCGTACCGCTCGTTCGAGCCGGCGCCGGCGACGGGGTGATCGATCTTGGGCCAGACCGCGCCGTCCTCGACCCACTTGGTCAGGACGGCGACCTGCTCGGCCGAGAGTTGCTTCTTCGGCGGCATCAGCAGGTTGTCGTCGGTGTAGGCGACGGCGTTGATCAGGAGGCTTTTGGCGGGGTTGCCGGGGACGACGGCGGGACCGGAGCTACCGCCGGTGAGCAGGCCGCCGCGGTCGTCGACGCGGAGGCCGCCCTTGGCGTTGGTGTTGGCGGAGTGGCAGTTGTAGCAGTTGTCGACAAGGAGGGGGCGGACCTTCTTCTCGAAGAACTCGAGGGCGGCAGGGTCGGGGGCGGCGGCGGGCGAAGTGGCCGCCGTGAGGGCTAGGAGAACAAACACGCAGTGGCGGAGCTGGGGCATGAGACGTCCTTCCGTGACTGAGACGGCGGGACGTTATCCTGCGGCGGCGGCACGTTCCACGCATTTCCTATAGGAGTAAAGGGGAATTGGCGCTGTCGGGTCTAGTCAGCGCGGGAGGGCTGTGGACGGTGTGTGGACGCGGTTCAGGGAATTCGTCCGCCCCGTCCGATAAGAACGTTATGACGACCGATCAACTCCCCGTGGCTCCGATGCAGCTTGCGATTCCGTCCGGCGATGCGATTTTGACCGGGCCGGTGGCGCCGGCGCTGGTGATCTGCGACATCTGCCAGGCGAAGCAGGTGCCGCCGGCGGACGAGCACGCGCTCTGGCGCTGCAAGGACTGCGGGCAGCAGTACCGGGGCGGGGCGGGGGATCTGCTCCCGGCCATCCAGCTCGACGAGCGGCAGGTCGCGGCGCTGCGGAACCACCTCGGGCGGGACGCGTCGGGGCGGCGGACGATCCAGACGAACTGGTGGACCGAGAACGACCAGCCGACCGGCAAGGACTTCCTGACCTGGAACAAGGACATGCCGGCGCGGCTTCACATTCGGAAGATGATCCTCGAGTGGGCGGCGGCCGGGAAGGTGCGGTCGATCCTCGAGGTCGCGTTCGGCGGGCTGCACGAGTACCGGGCGCTGCGCGAGCCGCTGAAGCAGTTCGACGTGACGTACTCGGGCGTGGACTGGACGCCGCACTTCGTCGCGCACGCGCAGCGGGAGTTCCCGGAGAACCGGTGGACGCAGGGGGACGTGGTGCGCGGGCTGAACGTCGAGCAGGCGGACCTGGTCTACTCGCAGCACATGCTCGAGCACGTGCCGGCGCTCGAGCCGGCGTTCTCGAACATGCTGCGGTTGGCGAAGCGGATGCTCATCAACATCTTCTTCATTCCGCCGAAGAACTTCGACTGCTTCGAGGTGACGAACTGGAAGAAGTACCCGCTGTACCACAACACGTACAGCGTCGGGCACGTCGAGCACGTGTGTAAGGCGATGGGGTTCAAGCCGACGTGGGTGAACTTCGGGGAAGACGTGGTGCTGCTGGCGGAGCGGGCCTAGGTAGGCGGCGGGGACATCGAACGACCGCTGAACGCCCACGGTGCTCGCACCGTGGGTTTTTGGTATCCGGCGCGCGGCGCGTGACCGACACTTCCCCGCGCGCGGGTGCCGCGTTAGAGTGCCACTCCACTTTTTACGAAGGAGCTTTGCACATGCCTACTCGCAACGCGTCGGCGGTTTGGAACGGGGATCTGTTCAAGGGGGCGGGGAGCGTGAAGCTGGGGTCGGGGGCGTACGAGGGGCAGTACAACTTCTCGTCGCGGTTCGAGAGCGGGACGGGGACGAACCCCGAGGAATTGCTGGGGGCCAGCCACGCGGCGTGCTTCTCGATGGCGCTGTCGGCCGGGCTGGGCAAGTCGGGGTTCACGCCGACGCGGGTGTCGACGACGGCGAAGGTTACGGTGGACAAGGTCGGGGAGGGGTTCAAGATCACGAAGATCCAGCTCACGACCGAGGCGGTGGTGCCCGGGGTCGACGAGGCGAAGTTCCGGGAGATCGCGGAGGCCACGAAGACCGGGTGCCCGGTGTCGCAGGCGCTGTCGGCGGTACCGATGGAGCTGGACGCGAAGCTGGTGAAGTAGGGGCGGGGCGGGCGCGGGGCGCGGTTCGGGCGGGCCGCGCCCCGCGCTGTTTGGGCCGTGGTGTTTGGGCCGTGCTGCTCGGGCCGAGCGGCGGGGGGTGCCGGTACGCAGCGTGTCTGCGGGCACTCGCACTTGTCGTGCGCGGGCGTCCGCGGCGCGCGCTCACGCCGGGCTGAGTGGGGTCCGGCGCGGCCTCAGTTGTCGTCGCCCTCGTCGTCCATTTCCTCGTCGTCGGCGGCGGGCTTGGCCTGGCCGGGCTTGGGCGCGGTGGCGGGCTCGTCGTTATCGGCGGGGTCGTTGCCGGGGTCCTCGTCGCTGCCCTTGAGGTCGGGGTGGTTGGCGGCCTGCTTGTCGGTGAGCATGTCTACGAGCCAATACTTCTCGCCGCGGTCGCGGGGCGCCTGGACGCGGCCGAGCTGCTTGGCGAGGGCGTTCATCTGCTTGAAGACGCGGGCGCGGACGTCCTTTTTCGCGGCGTCGTCCGGGAACGGGGGGACGACGATCAGGCGGCGTGCGACCTCGTCCTTCTTGTTCGGGCTGCCGATCGGGTAGACGCGGACGTGGCCGGCCCCGTAGGCGTAGAAGTCGCGGATCAGTTGGACGGACTTGTCGCGGGTCTGGCCGGCGAGGCGGCGGTTGGGGTGTGCCTCGACCCACTCCTTGGCCTCGACGCCGCCGCGCTGGAGCATGCCGGTGGTCAGCTCGTCGGACTGCCGGGCGCGCATGGCGTCGAGGGACTCGTCCTCGTCGTCCTCGACGTGGCCGGCGATCGTGACGCGGGCGCCGCCGGGCGTGTAGTCGGAACCGGGCAGGTCGACGTTGAACCCGCGGAGGATGGCGAACAGGATGGCGTAGCCGAGCCAGGTGCGGACGACGAAGATGATCGACGAGCAGATCATCGTTTCGAAGAAGTCCATCTCGAGCAGCTTCATGAAGATCGCGACGGTGATCAGGTAGGAGACGAACCAGCCGACGTACCCGCCGATCGCGCCACTGCCGAGCAGCATCCCGAGCAGTTCGCCCACCGCGCCGGGGAGGATGGCGCAGGCGGCGAGCTTGGCGACGCCGGGGCCGATCGGGCCGAGGCCGAGTTCGAAGAGGCGGATCGTGAGGAGGATGCCGGGGATCGTCAGGACGGTGTTGATCAGGCTCATGACCAGGACGGCGGCGACCGCGCCGCCGGCCCCGACGCCGTGGTGGAACACCATGACGACCCAGGACAGGACGAGGCCGGCGACGATCAGGCCGGCGGGGACGTAGAGGTCTTTGACGGGGTGGAAGAAGACGTCCCTGCCGCGGGCGGCAGCGGTGGCGGTGGGGTCGCCGTGCCGGCGGGCGGCGAGCATCGCGTAGCCGCCGAGGCCGCCGCCGCCACTGCCCGCGGTGGCACCGGCCAGGGCGGGGGCGCCGACGCGTCCACCGCCGCCGCCGGCGGACGGCGCGACGGACTTGGTCTTGACCTTCTTACCGGTCTTGAGGTTGTGACCGCAGGAGACGCAGAGCACGGCGTCGGCCGCGACGCCGGCGCCGCAGGACGGGCAGGGCGTGGCGGCGCGCGCGAACGCCGGCGGGGTGACGGGCTCGACGGGCGTGCCCGCGCCCAGCGCGTAGAGGTCCTCGAACCCGGGCGGGACGTCCTCGACCGCGGTCGCGACCGCCGCGGCGGCGGCCGGGTCGGCCTTCGGGACGGACAGCGGTTGGCCGCACTTGCACTTGACGCGGCGGCCGGCGAGTTCCGGCTTCCACGAGTAGCTCTTGCCGCAGTCGTCGCACGAGAACTTGCCCACACCCGTCGTGGCCATTGTCGCACCCGCTTACGTGTAGATGTCTGTCGGCCGCCGCGCACCGTCGCGCGGGGGCGGCTCATTGACCGGCTGCGGGCCTCGCGCCGTGCCGGGGCGCGTGCGGCGCGCGTGTGGTCAGCTCCCGGCGAACTCGATCGAGAGGTACTTCTGCCCCATGTCGGTCTGCGAGGGGAGGTCGTCGGGCTCGATCGTTTTTCCCAGCGCCTCGTACCAGGCGAAAATCTTCTTCCGCGCGTCGGGTTCGGTGGGCAGGACCGCGAGGATGCCGCCGGCCTGCTCGCCCTTGCCCGACTCGCTGGGCGAGGTGTTGAAGACCTTGGCGCTGGTGACGCCGAACCCGTACAGGTCGGTCATCAGCTTGACGCTCTCGTCGCGGGTGCGGGCGTAGAAGTGGTTGTCAGGGGTGTTGATCCACTTCTTACCGATCTTCGTTAGCGGGTCGGCGTTCAGGCGTTCGTGCCGCTCCTGGATGGCCCAGTAGGGCGGCTTGCGCGGCTTGGTCGGCTGGGGGTTGGCGGTGGCGACGGCCTGGGCGAGCGAGCCATCTTTGATCGACTCGGTCAGCCCGCCGGCCTGCTCCATCGCGCTGAGGGCGGCGCCGAGCTCACCGGGGTTGGCGGCGTCGAGCTCGGCGGTCCGGCGGCGGTTCTCCATCGCCTTGGGGACGATCACGGCGACGATCACGCCGATGATCAGCACCAGCAGGCCGATGCTCGACAGCATGATCATCTTCTTCTTCTGCGGCGACATCGGCTCGTCGGTCGCGACCGCGCCGTACGAGCGGTACCCGGGCATGACTTCGGCGGCGGACCTGCCGGCGGCGCCGCCGCCGCCGCCGCCGTCCTTCTGGGTCTTCAGCTTTTTCCCGGTTTTCAGGTTTGTGCCGCAGCCGACGCAGATGACGGCGCCGGCGTCGATCGCGCGGCCGCAGGTCGGGCACTTCGCGGCGCCGCCCTTGGCGCGGGCGGGGGGCGCGGCGACCGCGGCGTGGGCGCCGTCGTCGTCGTGGCGACCGGAAGGAGCGCCGTCACCCAGGGCGGCGAAGTCGGCGAACCCGTCGGGCAGGTCGTCCGCCGCGGCCGCGGCGGGGTCTGTCGCGGGGACGCTCATCGCCTGCCCGCACTTGCACTTGACGCGGCGGCCGGCGAGTTCCGGCTTCCACGAGTAGCTCTTGCCGCACCCGTCACAGGAGAATTTTCCCGCTGCCATAGCGTGACCCTTCGCGGTCAGATGTCAGACTCACCCCGATGTGGGACAACCGATCGATTATCCCGGACCGGCCCGCGCGTCTCAATCCCTGGCGCGGGAAAAAGTGCGTCCGCGCCCGCTGGTACGGGCGCAAACGATTGTTGGGACGGGGGTTTGGGGTATCCGGGCGGACGCGATAATCGGCTTGGGAAGGACGCCCGTTATAACCGGATCGGGAGGCCGAGCAGCGACTGCGCAGGAACCGCGCCGCCCGCCCGTAGCTATCCGCAAGTGGACGGCCGGGCGCGTGCGGGCGAAGGAGTCCGTGGCCGCCGTCGATCTTGATGCCGAAGGAGTTCCGCCGTGACCCGTTTCCGACTCGTGACCGTGCTGGCGCTCGGCGCCGTTCTCGCCGTGACGATGACCGCCTGCCTCCCGGTGCCGCTGGGCGACCCGGCCGCGAGCCGGATCGATCCGGCGCTGGCGGGGTGGTGGCTGCACGAGGACGCGACGGTCAAGACCGTCGCGGTGATCTACCCGCACGACGAGCGGACGTACGTCGTCCACTCGGTCGGGTACGAGCAGAAGGACGGCGGCGTGTCCAGGAAGTCGCAGGCGCTGTGCAAGGCGTGGCTGACCGATGTGAAGGGGCGGTCGTTCCTGACGCTCGAGCCGCTGGCGCAGCGGCTGCCGGGCGAGACGGGCGGGAAGGTCTACCCGGTCTTCCGGCTGAGTCGCGACGGCGGCCCCGACGCGCTGGGCGCTCGGGGCGTGCGCGAGTCATTCCCCGCGCTGAAGGCCGCGAAGACGCCGGCGGACGTCGCGGCCGCGATCGCCCGGGACGTTGACCACGCCGACCTGTACGGCGAGGAGGCGCGCTTCCGCCGGCTCGACCCGGCGCGGGATGCGGAGACGATCGCGGCGCTCTCGAAGCTGTTCGAGTGACCGTGCGAAGGGGGCGAGCGGTCAGTTCAGGTCGCGGCCGTGCTCGTCGAAGCTGTCGGTGATGTCGCTCTTCAGGACGTCCCGGACGTCGCCCGGGTCGTCGTACTGCCAGACCTTGACGGTGGCGAAGGACGCGGTGGCGGTCTTCCAGGGCGCGGGGCCGGCCCAGTCCGGGAGCCAAACGCCGAGGTTGAGCTGGGCGGCCATGGCGGGGACGAAGCGGCGGTTTTCGGCGACCTTCCGGCCGTCGAGCCAGTGGGTGGCGACGTCGCCGGTGTAGACCGCGTACTCGTCTTTCGCGAGGCGCCTCAGCGGGTTGCCGAGGTACCGCTCGAACGGGACGGACTTGTCGGCGACCCAGTGGAGGCCGGCGTGCTCGCGCACCTGGGCGTCGGTGACGCCGCCCAGGGGTTCGAGCTTCGTGCGCCACTCGGTCGTCAGCGTGTGGTAGCGGCCGTCGACCATGGGGGCGACGTCGAACGTCCGGGGCTCGTGGCGGTTCTGGAGGAACGTGTTGTAAAGCGCCTTGTCGAAGTCGCCTGCCTTTCCGAACTCGGGGAAGTCGATCTCGGACCAGTACGCGTTCGCGCCGCGGTTGCCGGTTCGCATGAGCGGGTTGTAGAGCGGGGCGTCGGGCGTGAACTCGTCGCGGCGGCCGCGCGGGGCGGCGACCCAGCGGTAGGCGTAGGTCCAGACGGCCGGGATGCACCCCTTGGGCCGGCGGGGGTCGGCTGGGCCGCCGGCGTGGGGGGTGACGCTGCCGATCTTCATCACGATCTCGAAGCGTCCGGAGGCGAAGAACGGCTTGGTGACGATCACGCCGCCGACGCGCGGCTTTCGGCCCCCCTGCCCGGTCACCGGGCCGTCGTACTGGTCGCCGTGGGCGGTGCAGACGAGCACGTTACGCTCGACGCCTCCTACGACGTCCCTGTCGATCCGCACGTTCTCCGGGACGACGCCGTTGTTTCCCCCGTCCCACTTTTTCCGCAGGAGGTACCACTTGGCGGGGTCGATCTGGCCGGACGACCAGTCCTCCTCGAGCGCCAGCCGCGCGGTTTTTGGGAGCGGCGGGAGCGCGGCGCCGGCGTCGTCGAGTTTCGCCACGGCAGCGGCGGTGAGGGACGACGACGACGACGAGGCGAGGATCGTCAGCAGGAGGCATGCGTACTTCATCAAGTGCTCGGTGTACCTTGCCGGCCGCGTTGCGAACCGGTCTGACGCCGCAGGACGCGGCCCGCGAGCGGGTCGGTTAAACGGGTGCGTGGGGGGTGCCTAGTTCCCGCCACACGCCATCGGTGCCGAGGGCTTCGCAGGGGCGGTAGTTGGCCTTGTACTCCATGGCGCCGCAGCCGGTGATCCAGTAGCCGAGGTAGTAGTAGGGGATGCCCGCACGGCTGGCCCAGTCGAGCTCGTAGAGGGCGGAGAAGGTGCCGAGGGAGCGCTTGGACTCGTCGGGGTCGAAGTAGAAGTAGACGCTGCTCAGGGACTCGTCGCAGACGTCGCAGATGCCGACGCCGAGCAGGCGGCCGGCGGGGTCTCGGTAGGAGAATTCCAGCGTCTCGACGGGGGAGTCGTAGAGGAAGGACGTGAACTGGGACCAGTCGCGCGGCTCGTCAGCGCCGTGCCACTGCTGGCGGTAGCGCTCGTAGAGGTCGTGCTTTTCCGGGGTCGGCTCGGGGTCGGTGAGGGTGACGGTCAGGTCGGGGTTGCGCCGCCAGGTGCGGCGCTGGGACTTGTCGGGCTGGAAGGTGGCGACCGGGACGCGGAGCGGGACGCAGGCGCGGCAGTGGCCGCAGACGGGCTGGTAGACGACGCGGCCGCTGCGGCGGAAGCCGGCGTCCATGAAGCGGTGGTAGAGGGAGCCGGGCATGTCGCCAGCGAGGAAGGCGCGGGTGCGGGAGGGGCGGTCCGGGAAGTAGGAGCAGGGGTGGTCGGGGATGACGGCGAGGCGGACGGGGTGGGGCGGGGGGTGGGAGGGGAAGTGGCTGGAGGTTGCGTGCGGGGACTTGGGCACGGGGAGATTGTAGGGAAGAAGAGACTGAGGGACTAAGGGACGGAGGGACTAAGTGCCCGGAGGAAGTGCGGACTCGCCGGGCTCCTTTGTCCCCTTCCCGGTCGAATCCCTTGCCGCCGCCGCCGCCGCCGCCGCCCTCGCCCTCGCCCTCGCCCTCGCCCTCGCCCTCCTCGCCCTCGCCCTTGGGGATGGGTACGCCCATTCCGACGTGGCTGCCGTTGCCGAGCGGCGAGGATCGCGGCGGCCGCCGCGATCCTCTTCGTGTCCACTCCTTACGGACGACTCGCTGCTGTTCACGCCGCGGCGCGGGACTCGGCGGGGGTGATGCCGAGGCCGAGCTTATCGGTGCCGCGGATGACGACCAATGGGCAGGGGCTGCCGACCTTGTCTTCGGTGAGGAGGCGGTGGAGGTCGTCGATGCCGTGGATCGGTTGGCCGCAGAATTCGACGACGACGTCGCCGCTCCTGACGCCGGCGTTGGCGGCGGGACTGCTGGGCTCGACCTGGGTGGCCATGACGCCGGTCTCGGACTCGAGCTTGTGGAAGCGGACGATGCGGCGGTGGAGCGGGACGGTCTGGCCGCCGAGGCCGATGTAGGAGCGCTTGACGCGGCCGTCGCGGATCAGGCGGCTGGCGACGAACTTGGCGGTGTTGGACGGGATGGCGAAGCAGATGCCCTGGGCCATCGGGATGATGGCGGTGTTGACGCCGACGACCTCGCCGCGGGCGGTGACGAGGGGGCCGCCGGAGTTGCCGGGGTTGAGGGCGGCGTCGGTCTGGATGACGTTGTCGATCAGGCGGCCGGTGGTGGAGCGGAAGGAGCGGGCGAGGCTGCTGACGACGCCGGCCGTGACGGTGGCGGCGAACCCGAGCGGGTTGCCGACGGCGATCACGAGTTGGCCGACCTTGAGGTCGGTGGAGTCGCCGAGGCGGGCCCACGCGAGGTCGGGCGCGTCGATGCGGACGACGGCGAGGTCGGTCTCGGGGTCGTCGCCGACGAGGCGCGCCGGGACCTTGCGGCCGTCGGCGAGGTGGGCGTCGATGGAGGCCGCGCCGTGGACGACGTGGCTGTTGGTGAGGACGAAGCCGTCGGGGGTGAAGATGAACCCCGAGCCGCTGCCGCCACCGCCGCCGGGCCGGCGGCTGCCGGGCTGCGCGGGGACGCCGCGGACCTCGATGTTGACGACGGCGGGGCCGATCTCATCGACCGCGCTGACGACGGCGCGGGAGTAGGCGTCGAGGATCTCCTCGTCGGCCGGGGCTTCACGTCGGGGGTTCAGGGTGGCGCTGCTCATGGGCCAATGATAGGGGCCCTCAGACGGATTGTCTTGCCGAGGGCTAGGTAGCACGGACATTCAACCCGGGTCGGTGACGAACGCCGCGAGGTATACGAACCCGGCGCAGTTCTCGGCCTTCTTCTCGTACCGTGTCGCGACGCGCCGACACCGGCGGATTCAGCAGAAGAACCGCTCGACGACGTTCCGGTGCTTGTAGCGTTTGCGGTCATACCGCTTCCGCCGCCTGCGCGTCGGGTTCGGCTTGATGCACGCCGTGGCCTGAAGCCGCCGGGCACGTCCCGGCGGATCGCGTCGCTGTCGTACGCGGCGTCGGTGATCACGTGCCCGACCGAGCCGCGGGCCAGGCCGGACAGCAGCCCCGCCGCCTGCGGGGCGTCGCCCCGCTGGCCGGGCGTCAGGACGAGTTGGAGCAGTCGGCCCCGGCGGTCGACGGCCGCGTGGGCCTTGGTCGTCAGCCCGCCCCGGCTCCGGCCCAGGCACCGGCGGGCGTCGGCGTCCTCTTTTTTTCCCGGGTTGACGCCGCCCGGTCGCGGCGACCGGGTGGGCCTTCACCGAGGTCGAGTCGAGCTGGACCTCCTTCAGGTCCGCGTCGCCGGCGGCCGCGGCGACCCGCGCCCACACGCCGCGGGCGCACCACCGGTCGAACCGCTTGCGGGCGGTGTCGTGCTTGCCGAACCGGGCCGGCAGGTCGGCCCACGGGACGCCGGTCTTGAGCACGTAGACGACCGCGTTGACGAACCGGCGGTTGTCGGCCCCCGTCCGGCCCGGGTCCGACTTCTTTCCCGGCAGGAGGTGCTTGATCCGGCCCCATTGCGCATCGGTCAGCTCGTGGCGTCGGGGCATGGCGTGTCCTCCGTGACGCACGCCATGATGGCCCCGGGCCGGGCCGGGGCGTAAGGTTGAATGTCCGTACTACCTAGAGCTCCACCGCGGGGGGCTTGGTGAACCGGGCAGGCCGGGCTTGGTGCCCCGAGGCTCACGCCGCGGGCGAGGCGGGCTTGAGTGCGGCCGTCGGGAGGAGGGCGTATCGGCAGCCGGCGTCGGCGTGGCGCATGCGGTCGATGTCCGGCTCGCCGTCGGCGCGGATCAGGTTGTCGTGGGCCGTGTCGTCGACGATCAGGAGGTGGGGCCGGCCGTCGACCGGGACGAGGCACATCGCCTCGGGGCTGGTGAGCCCGAGGTCCGCGGGCGGGTGGACGCGACGGGGTTGACCGCTGCCGTCCCAGAGCCAGAGGCCCCAGGGGTTGTGGACGTCGTGGTTCGGGTCGACGGACAGGCCGGACAGGATCCAATAGGCGCCGCCGTCGCGGTCGCGGTCGTAGCAGAGGCCGCGGATGCCTTGGGCGCCGAGGTCGAGCAGGGTGGCTTTGCCGCCGAAGGGCTTGGCGTCCTTGTGGTCGTCCGGCGCGTCGAGCAGGTCGATGGTCTGTTCGTCGTCATCGGCGGCGTCGAAGAGGCATTCCACGGCTTTGATGCGGAGGACGATGGCGTCTTCCTGCAACTTGGATTCGCGCCTGTCGGTGCGGGTGACGGTGGGGGAGCGGAGGCCGACCAGGAGCGCGCCGTCCGGCGCGAGGGCGAGGCCTTCGATGTTGAGGCCGGCCTGGGCGGGGGTGCGGCTCGCGGCCTCTTCGAGCGGGGGCAGCTTCGATCGGATGGTTTTCCAGAGGGCGCCGGAGTGGCGGACGTTGAACAGGTCGCCGCCGCCGGGCCCGACCTCGAGGCGGCCGAGGCGGAAACGGGACTTGTCCTGTTTGCCGCGGCGGTTGAGGCTGTGGGACGTGACGACGTAGAGGAAGTGGCCGCCGTCGAAGACGGCGTCCTCACAGTCCTCGAGCGGGCAGTCCTCGACGGACTTGCCGAGGTGGCCGGTCGCCCGGGGGGTCACCGTTCCGCGGCGGAGTTGGGCGACGGCGTCGTCGACGAACCGCAGCCCGTGCTCGTCGGAGACCAGCAGGAGCCTGTCTCCGTCGGGAAGGTAGTCGATCCCTGAGATCTCGGGGAAGAAGACGGTGCCGCGCGTGACGGTCGAGTCGGCCATCGGTGTACCTCGCTGCCTGCGGTTCATTCCGGTCGGCGTCGAACGGGCGCGTTCCGGGCCACCGCACGGGTTGCGACCCATCGTGCGCGCGGGTCGCGGGAAGGCAAAGTCGCCTGAACAGGTGATGGGGCGGGTGGGCCGCCCCGCGAGCTTAGGGGGTCAGCATCTTGGCCAAGGCGGCGTAGAGGCGGTCGAGTTTATCGTCGGTGGGCTTGTCGGGGTCGGGGGTGCGGGTGGCGCGGACTTTGACGAACTGGTTCTGGTGGGACAGGAGGTGGATATCCGAGCGGGCGGTGCGGCCGTTGATGCCGATCAAGAAGCGGGCGTGGAGGGTCTTGGGTGCGGTGGGGGCCGGGCCGAGCCTGGACTGGCCGGAGGATTCCTCCTGGGCTTCCTTGTAGACGCCCTGCCGCTTGGCCTCGTGGATGGCGTTCTTCGTGTCCTCGAACTCCTTGGTGAGGACGGGGTCGGCGAGGTCGGCGGGAATGGTGGCGCGGCCGCGGTTGAAAACGTAGACGGTGACGGTGACGCGGGGCTCCGCGGAGTTGTAGGCGACGGAGTAGCCGCCGCCCGACTGCTTGGGGAGCGGACGGAGGTCGGTGCGGGTCCAGCCCTCGACGTCGGGGAACGGGAGCTTGGGCGGCTCGTTGGCGGGCGGGGCGTCGGCGGCGGCGGTGGGGAGGCAGAGGAGCGCGAGGACGAGGAGGGGCGCGGTTCGCATGCCGGCATTAAAGCAGATTCGGCAGGCGCGTGCGCGGGGGGAGGGTGGGGGTCGGCGTCAGGCGCTGAGGCGGGGGCGGTGGAGCCAGGTGCGCCAGCCGCGGTTCGTGGCGGGGCACTTGGGGCAGTGGCCGAGGGCGCATGCGCAGCGGGCGATCGGGAGGAGCGTCAGGGCGGCGAGGAACCAGTACGGGACGGCGATCACGGTCGCGTGGGCGTAGCGGCAGTCGTTGTTTCGGAGGCCTTTGAAGTAGTGGAAGCCGAGGCCGGAGGCGGTGGCGGGGAGGGAAGAGCAGTCGGTGACGAGGCGGGTGTCGCTGGACAGCCAGGGGAGGTCGCCGTGGCCCCAGCGGAGGTAGGCGAGGCGGCCGTCGTGGGAGACCCAGGCGTGGTGGTTGTCGGCCCAGCGTCGCTCGTAGGGCTGGTCGTTGACGCGGCTGTCCACCCAGGCGAAGGCGACGAGGAGGAAGAGGGCGAGGCAGAGGAGTTGGGTCGCGATGAGCAGGCGTCGCTTCATCTGCCGGTCAGTATACCGAGGGGGCGGAACGGCTGCTTGTGAAAAATGTGGGTCGGCGGTTTACCGGGTGGGCTTGGCGTAGAGGTTTGCGACGTCGGCCGTGCCGGCGGGGCGAAGGGCGATCGGGCTGGGGGCGCTGTCGGTGAGCGGCGTGGCGGGGAGGGGTTGATCGTCGGCGTGGATCGTCAGCTGGTCGTCCTTCGTACGGAGGTGGAGGCGGCGCCACGTAGTCCTGGGTTGTTTTTCGGGCGGGGCGACCGTGACTGTCGCGCCGCGGAAGGTGACGGAGAACGGGGCGGCGGTGCGGAGGTCGAGGATCATGTCTAGCTCGGTGAACTTCGCGGCCGTGCGGAGGGTGGGGTCGGCGTCGTTGCCAGTGGTGGGCGGGGCGAAGTGGAGGGTCCAGTCCTTCGGCTTCCAGGCGGCGGAGGCCATCGCGGTGACGTCCCAACCGGTCAGGTCGAGGCCGGTGTAGAGGGACTTGTACCCTTCGTCGGCCTTGGCGACGTGCTTCGGGTCGAGGTCGGCGCTCGGGGGGAGTTCCTTGATCTTCAGGTTGCGCCACTCGACGACGCCGCCTTCGGATTCGAGGCAGAGGTAACCCTTGCGCGGGCTGGCGTTCGTGCCGGTGGTAACGACTTTGCCGTTCACGGCAAGCGAGATCGCGCCGCCGACGCACTCGACGCGGTAGTGGTTCCACTCGGGGCTGGGCTTGGAGCGGTCCTCGGTGGGGTAGGAGCGTTGGCCGCCCTTCCCGGCGGGGTTGCCCGGGGTCATGGTCACGCCGTGGATCGGGAAGACGTCGCCGTGGGTGGTGTGGCGGCGTTCGGGGTGGTTGGGGCCGTCGAGCACCTGCACCTCGACGGCACGGGTGAACGGCACCCCTTTGCTGGTGACGGCGTCGGACCAGACGAAGAACCCGGCGTTGCCGTTGGGCTTGAGGTGCCGCCACTCGAGTTCGACGACGAAGTTCTCGTACATCTTCTCCGTGCGGAGCATGCCGGTGGGGACGCCGGTGCAGGTGATCAGGCCGTCCTTGATCGTGAAGGTGTTGGGGGCGACGTTAACCGGGGTCCAGCCGGCGAGGTCGTTGGGGTTGAAGAGGGGTTTGAGGTCGGCGTCCTGAGCGGTCGCCAGGAGCGGGAGGAGCCAGAGGGCTGCGAGGAGACGGAGGGTCATCGACTTACTGTCAAAAGGCGGATGTCGAATGTCAACTGCGACGAAGCGAACGGGCCTTCGGCTCGGAGGTGGACGTCGCGTATCATCCGGGTGCGGGGGCGGTGCGCGGTCACTCCTTCTTCGCAAACGGGAGGCAACGGCGATGATCAACTTTGATGCGGACGGCGGGCTGGTGGGGTCGGGGCGGGTGGTTCACGTGCCGCACGCGCGGAACCCGTCGTTCGTGGGGCGGGATTCGCTGCTGGAGGACTTGCTCGACGACCTGACGTCGGAGGACCTCGGGAAGCACGTACAAGCGTTGTACGGGCTGGGGGGGGTCGGGAAGACGCAGACGGCGGTCGAGTTCGCGCACCGGTACGGGGATCGGTTCAAGGTCGTGTATTGGCTGCGGGCGGAGGAGACGGCGACGGCGTGGCTGGACTACGCGGAGCTGGCGCGGCGGCTGGGACTGCCGCTGGCGGCGGACGCGCCGCTGGAGACGGTGCGGCACGCGCTGCGGACGCACCTCGAGGGGCGCGACGATTATTTGCTGATCTTCGACAACGCGTCGTCGCCGGCCGGGCTCCGCGAGTTCATCCCCAAGCCGTGCCGCGGCGGGGTGCTGATCACGTCGCGGAACCCGAACTGGGGTTCGGTCGCGCGGTCGGGGGCGGTGCACGGGCTGAGCCGCGAGGACTCGGTGCACTTCCTGCGCAAGCGCACCGGGCGGATGGACCCCGACCCGGCCGCGCGGAAGCTGGCGCAGGCACTCGGGGACTTGCCGCTGGCGCTCGAGCAGGCGGCGGCGCTGATCCGGCAGGAGCGGATCCCGTTCGCCGACTACCTGCGGCGGTTCGAGACGTACTGGGCCGAGCTGCTGGTGAGCAGGCGCCAGGGCGGGGACTACCCCGACTCGGTCGCGATGTCGTGGGAGCTGTCGCTGCGGTCGGTGGAGGACGAGAACCCGTCGGCGATCCGCTTGATGAACCTGCTGGCGTTTTTGTCGCCGGACGGGATCCCGCGCGGGCTGCTGACCGGGGCGTTCGTGCACCTGCCGGACGACTTGTCGATGACGGTGGCGGACCGGCTGGCGATGGACCGGGCGGTCGGGTCGCTGGCGCAGTTCTCGCTGATCGAGGTGCAGGACGACGGGCTTGACCCGGCGGCCGGTTTGGGCACTGGTGCGACGGCCGCGGCGAACGACCGGCAGGTTCTGTCGCTGCACCGGCTGGTCGCGGCGCTGGCGCGGGACCGGCTGGACGACGACGGGCGGCGGCTGTGGGCGGGGGTGGCGGCGCGGGTGGCGGAGTCGGCGTTCGCGTTCGACTCGCAGGACGCGTCGACGTGGCGGCGGGCGGCGACCGCGCTGCCGCACGCGCTGGCGGCGGCGCACCACGCGCAGGCGACCGGCGTGCCGGTCGAGCTGACGTGCGGGCTGCTCGACCGGGCCGGGCGGTTCCTGAACCGGTTCGGGCAGTACGGGCAGGCGAAGGACCTGCTCGACCACGCGCTGGCGCTGACCCGCCGGGCCTACGGGGACGAGTCCCCGCAGGTGTCGGCGATCGCGAACAACCTCGGGCGCGTCCTCGCGCGGCTCGGGCAGCGGGAGCTGGCGCAGCAACACTTCGAGTGGGCGATGGCGATCGACCGCAACGCGTACGGCGACGCCGACCCGCACGTGGCGACCGTGATGAACAACTACGCGACCGTGCTGCACGCGACCGGGCAGCTCGACGCGGCGCGGTCGCACTTCGAGTCGGCGCTGGCGATCTTCGAGCAGAGCTACGGCAGCGAGCACCCGAAGGTCGCGACGCTGCTGAACAACCTCGGTTACCTGCACCAGTCGGCGGGGGACGACCGCTCCGCCCACGACCTGTTCCACCGCGCGCTGACGACGGCCGAGGCGACGCTGGGCTCGGCGCACCCGACGGTCGCGGCCATCCTGCACAACCTCGGGAAGACGCTGCGGAACCTCGGGCACCCGATGGTCGCGCGCGACTACCTCGAGCGGGCCCTGGCGATCGACCTGGCGGCGTACGGCGAGGCGCACCCGGACGTCGCGCGCGACTACGCCGCGATGGGCGCGCTGCTCGGGCAGATCGGCGACGCCGGCGGCGCGGCGGCGTACGAGGCGAAGGCGGCCGAGGTGCGGCGGACGATGAAGGAGGCCGCGCGCGGCGAGGGCGTGATGGCGTCGATCGAGTCGTGAAGGGGGGCGATCCGCGAATGGACGCGAAGAAGAGAAGAGGCTCCGCCGCCACCGATGACACAGATTCGCACCGATGAAGAGCAGACTTCCGCATCGGTCGCCATTGGTGCGATCGGTGGCTGAATTCTTCTTCCCCTGTTCGCGTCGATTCGCGTTCGTTCGCCGATGAACTACTGCTGCCCGCTCAGTGCGTCGGCGGCCTTCGGACGGGAGAGGTCGGGGCGGAGCATCCAGTCGCCGGCGGCGAGCGGGGCGGGTTTCGCGCCGGGGGGGCTGGAGAGGGAGTGGCCGTTGGTGCTGGTGTCGAGGCTGACGAACACCCCCGACTGCGCGGTCGGGCGGAAGGTCAGGGTGACGGTGAACGAATCGGGGACGAGCGTGGGCGGTGTCTCGATGCGGAGCCACTGAGATTGGCCGCGCGGCACGAGCTTGTAGGGGTGCTTCCAAGTGATGATGGGTCGATTGTCCTTGTCGCAGAGGGTCAGGTCGAACTGCGTGTTCGGCGCCTGGGCGGGGCCGTAGCGGCCGGCGTGGACGTGAACGGCGCGGAGGTACCACTGGCCGGGGGCGGGGGTGGCGAAGGTGCGGGCGTGGGCGCCGCCGGCGATGGACTTCTTGCCGTCGGGGGCGTCGTCGTCCGGCTTGAGCGTGACGGGGTCGGGCTCGAGCAGCTTGGGGTCGATCGTGGCGGGTTTGAAATCGCTCGCGGGGCGCGGCTGGACGAAGAGCGGGGCGGCGGATTTCCACCACGCTTCGAGGGCGGGCTTCTTTGCGGGGTCGGAGCCGCTCAGGAGCGCGGCGAGGAGGGCCCCGTGAGGCTTGGCGGGGTCGACCTTTGCGGCCTGCCAGGCGGCGAAGAGCTTAGGCATCTGCTCGGGGCCGAGGAGGGCGTCGAGCTGCTGCCAGAGGCCGGCGGCGCGGGTGACGTCGTCGGGTGACTTGGCGGCGAGTTGGCGCGCGAGGCGGGCGGTGCCGTCGGTGCGGTAGTCGTAGGGGTCGGGGGTCCAGAGGGCTTCGCCGTGCTTCGCGTGGACGCGGTCAACGACGACGCCGCCCACGTAGTGGGCCCAGCCTTCGGCGGCGGGGGTCGTCATCCAGTCGCGTTCCTTGAGCGTGCGGTACATCCCGACGTGGCCGAGCTCGTGGCAGAGGCCGTAGAGGTGGAACGCACCGGTCTTCGCGGGGCGGGCGAGGGCCTTGGGGGACTTGATCGAGAGGGTGACGGACGAGTGGCCGTCGGTGGACAGGCGGGTCGGGTGGTCGGGGCCGCACTGGACGTGCAGGGTGATCTTGTCCGGCATGTCGAAGCCGAGGGCGGTGTAAACGTCGCGGGCGGCGGCGAGCGTGGCGGCGAGGGCCCGGGCGTCCGGCTCGGGGAGGTCGGTGGCGTGCACGGTGACCCGATCGAGGTGGAGGACTTGGTCGGCGGCCCGTGCATGAACGGCGAGGAGGATGACGACGACGACCGCAACGAGAAGGTTCGGTCCGCTAAAGCCCGCCATGCATAAATTCATACCCATGAGCGGTTCGACGTCTCGCGGCGTCTGGAGTTTCGGGGGGGAGGGGCTACGATGGGCGGTTCGGTTGACTCACGCGATTGCCTGCGCTGGTGAGACATCAGGACGGTTGGCTGGCATGGCTTTGGACATCGTGAAAGAGCGGATCCCGCGGCACGTCGCGGTGATCATGGACGGGAACGGCCGGTGGGCGGTCCGGCGCGGGCTCGAGCGCGTGAAGGGGCACCAGCAGGGCGCGAAGACGGTGCGGGCGATCGTGACCGAGTGCGCGAACCTGCGCAAATCGGTGGGCGGGCCGGACTACCTGACGCTCTACTCGTTCAGCCTGGAGAACTGGAAGCGGCCGGTGGAGGAAGTCTCGTTCCTGATGCAGATGTACATCGATTACCTGCGGCAGGAGCGGGCGACGATGATGGAGAACAACATCCGGTTCAACCAGATCGGGCGGCTGGAGAACCTGCCCGAGCCGGTGCTGGAGGAGGTCGCGCGGACGCTGGACGAGACGAAGGGGAACGACGGGCTCACGCTGACGCTGGCCCTGAACTACGGCAGCCGGGCGGAGATCGTGGACGGGGTGCGGGCGATCGCCGAGCGGGTGCGGCGCGGCGAGCTGGATCCGCGGGACGTCACGGAAGACACGATCTCGAAGAGCTTGTACACGGCCGGCATGCCCGACCCGGACTTGCTCATCCGGACGGCGGGCGAGATGCGGGTGAGCAACTACCTGCTGTGGCAGATCAGCTACGCGGAGTTGTTCGTCAGCCCGGTGCTGTGGCCGGACTTCGGGACGGAGCAACTGCACGAGGCGCTGAAGGCGTTCGCGGGGCGGCAGCGGCGGTTCGGGGCGCTGGACCAGACGAACACGTTGAGGTGACGAGGGGCGTTGTCGCGCGAAGAGTTTGTCACCCCTGCCCTCTCCCACGGCCGATTGCATCGGTCGGCGAAGGGCAGTTAACGGGCGGCCTCGGGGGAGGGAGTGACCCTTGTCGCGGATGAGGGCTTACTTCGCGGCCACGGGCTTCTTCGCGCCGTCGGCGGGTTTGGCGGTGGTCTTCGGGGTGGCGTCCTGCGCGCCGGTGAAGTCGTTGGCGGCCTTCTGGATCTGCTCGGCGGGGGGTTGGTCGCCCTGCGCGGCCGTGAAGCGGTACTTGAGCGTCAGGGTGTCGCCCTGTTTGATCGTGGCGGTGGGGAAGGCGCCGAAGCGACCGTAGTTGCGGTAGGCGCTCCAGCGGGTGCCCTTGGGGTTGTCGGGGTGGCTGAACTGGACGACGCTGTACTGCTTGCCGTGAAGAGTGAACGTCTGGCCGACCCAAGGATAGTCAGTGTCCTTCTTCGCGTCGGCGAGTTCCTTCGGGTAGAGGTACTGGGTCTCGTTGGCGACGATGTCGCCGTGCGGGCGGAAGTGGATGCCGGCGTGCTCGGGGTCGCCGCCGAGCGTGACGTCGCTGGCGACGGCGTTCAGCTTGGACGCGAAGTCGATCGTGACGATGCCGCCGGGCGTCTGCGGGCGGCGGAACGTGAACGTGCGCTCTTCCTCAATGATCCGCTTGTCGGTCGAATCGCCGTCCCAGGTGACGATGAACGTGAACGTGGCGGAATCGGGGGCGGCCTTCTGGCCGGTGAACTTGCGGTGGACCTGGTCGCCGCCCTTCATGTGCCAGCGGTCATAGCTCTTGCCGTTGGCGCTGATCTTGTTCCAGCCGATGTAGATGCCGCGGTGGTGGGGGAACTGCTTGCCGCCGGCACCCTGGGTGATCGGGGCGGTGCCGTCGGCGTTGAAGACGTGGAGGTACGGCTTGTAGGTTTCGTTGTGACGCTCCTTGGTGGACGTGTCGTGCGCGTACATGTAGCGGGCGACGGTCTTGCCGTCGAGCAGGACGTCGAGGTGCTCGCCGGGCTTATGCTGGAAGGAGAAGCCGGGGTCGGCGGCGCGGGAGATTGGGGAGAGGAGGAACGCGATGATGAAGAGGGGGAGGGTGTGTTTCATTTGGCGGTCTCAATCTCGACATTCTTCCTTCGCGAGGGCTCTGTTTGCGCGAATCCAAAGACCCCTCACCCCCGCCCTCTCCCACGGGCGATGAGGTCGATCGGCGGACGGTGGCAACCCGCGCCCTCGGGAGAGGGAGGGCGCGGTTCGGCTACGGGAGTTTCATCAGCTCGTCGGCGGTCCACTGGGTTTGGCCGCGTTCGGCGGTGACCTTGCGGATCTTGGCGACGGTGTCCGGTGAGATCGGGTTGCCTTCGTGGCCCCACTCGCGGCGGGTGTAGGTCAGGACGCCGGCGATCTGCTCGTCGCTGAGCGCGTGCAGGCCGGGCATCTCCAAGTCGACGGTCTTCTTGCCGACCTTGATCGGCCCAGCGACGCCATGGAGCGTGATGCGGACCAGGCGCTCGGGCGAGCCGAGCACCCACTCGCTGTCGACGAGATGCGGCGCGACGCCCTCCTGGCCGAGGCCGGACGGCTGGTGGCATTGAGCGCAAGTATTGGTGTAGACCTCGCGGCCGACGGTAAACAACCTCTGCTCGCCGTCGGTCAGCGGCTTGAGCGGCTTGGTCGTGTCGCCCGGCTTGTTCGGCCAGCTCAGGCCGTCGTCGATCTTCCGCGCGAGGTCGGCGACCTTCCCGTTGTCGCTCGCCGCGAGCTTCACCAGGGCGGCCGGCTCACGCGTCATGCGGAGGCGGCGCCGCGGGGCTTTCGATTTCGGATCCGGCGCGACCGCCTCGGCCATGCCGGACAGCATCGCCTGCTGCCGCGCCTGCGGCTGGGCGGCGATCAGGTCGAGGAGTTTCTCGATCCGGTCGGCGCTGCGGCCGCGGATCACGCACTCGGCCAGGTCGTTCAGCAGCGCGGTCTGACCGGCAGCGGGGGCGGCGTCGAACGCCTTGTCGGTCAACAGGGACTGGAGGACTTCCAGCTCCCGGCCGGCGGCGCCGGCGATCGCGGCGGCGCGGAACAGCGGCTCGCCCGCGCGGGCGGCGAGGATCTTCGATGCGGCCGGCTGGAGCTCGGGGTAGTCCGGCGACGCCATCAGCAGCACCTGGTGCTGGACGGTGACGTCCGGGTCGTCGGCCAGCGTCTGGATTGCCTCGACGATCGCCGAGCCGATCCGCTTCTTCACCAGCACCTCGCCGACGCGCAGGGCGGCGACGCGGACGCGGGGGTCGGCGTCCTTTACCGCGCCGGCGATCGCGTCGTCATCGAGCTTGTCGAGGCCTTGCAACGCGTAGAGCGCGTTGAGCTTGGCGAGCGGGGTTGTGTCCGTCGCTTCACCGGCGACGACCGCTTCGAGCAGCGGTTGGGCCGACTCCTCCTGCCGCTCGACGACCAGGCGCTGGGCGGTGTCGCGCCACCAGCCGTTGGGGTGGGAGAGGGTTTTGACGAGGTCGGGGATCGAAGCCTTTGAGAGTTGGGGGAAGGCACTCCCCTTTGGGTCGCGGTCAAACGACTCGTGCGTGATCTTCCAGATGCGGCCGCGGTGGCCGCCGTTGTCGTCGAGCTTGCGCTTCTGCACCTGGTCGGCCAGGTATGCGCTGAGGTAGGCCTTGTGCTGGAGGATGCCGTGATAGAGGTCGACGACGTACATCGCGCCGTCCGGGCCGGTGTAGAGGTTGACGGGGCGGAAGCGCTCGTCGAGCGAGGTCAGGAAGTCGAGGCCGGCGTGCTGCGCGCCCTTGGCGGTGACGTTCAGGCCGTCCTGCGAGAGGACCTGGCGGCTGACGAGGTTGCCCGACGGCTCGCAGACGAACGCGTTGCCGCGGAACTCGGCCGGCCACTGGTCGCCGCGGTAGATCACCGGCCCGCAGGCGGCGGTCACGGTGCGGAGCTTGGCGTCGTTGTCGAGGACGTTGGTGTACCCGCGGTTGACGCCCGGCGTGACGCGGCTGGGGAACACGGCATTGTTCGCGATGCGAACGTTCAGGCCCGCCGGCGCGGGGAAGTACGGGTTCCGCGCCAGGTACTGGGCCGGCGCGAAGTCGGTGTGCAGCATCGAGCTGTTGCCGTTGGAGAACAGGCGGCCGGTGTCGTCCTGCGCGATGCCCCACTGGCCGCGGCCGATGTCGGTGTCGCGGAGGAACTTGCCCTTGCTGTAGCGGAAGCGGGCGTTCCACTTCGCGTTGTAGTACCAGTTGTCGAGCATCCACGTCAGGCCGTTGGCCATGTGCTCGGGGTTCGGGTTGCGGCTGCCGTAGTCGGTGAAGACGGCCGTCTTCTCGTCGGCGACGCCGTCGCCGTTGGTGTCCCGGCAGAACCAGACGTTGGGCGGCTCGGCGACGAGCACGCCGTCGCCGGCGAGGCCGACCGCGCGCGGCGCGATCAGGTTGTCGAGGAACACGGTCGCCTTGTCGTACCGGCCGTCGCGGTTCGTCGATTCGAGCAGCTTGACGCGGCCGACCGGGTCGAGCTCGCCCTTGCCGTCCATCGTCGGCATGTAGCCGCGCATCTCGACCACGTAGATCCGGCCGTCCGGGTCGAACGTCAGCGCGATCGGCTCTTCGACGGCCGGCTCGGCGGCGACCAGCTCGATCTTGAACCCCGGCGGCAGCTTGAAGGTCTTGAGCTGCTCCTCCGGCGACAAGACGGGCGCCGGCGGGATCGGGCCTTTGAGCTTGTACGTCGGCTGCTGCTTCGCGAGGTCGCCGCCGGGCGCGGCGTGGAGCGCGGCGGCGAGGGCGGTGACGCCGGTAAGGGCAGTGATGACGATGACGAGGCGCGTCTTGTTCATGGGGGTTACCGTCACAATACGTCCGGGGGCGCGGCTTTGTTGCGGCGGCCGCGGTGCCGGCGGGTCTGTGTGAGGCGCTTCTCATTTCGCGGGGGCTCGCGTACAACCGCGTGCCCTCAAAGGAGGTCCGGATTGGAAGCGTCCCTGCGGAACCGGTTGACGTTCGGCCCGATCATGCTCGCGGCGCTGCTCGGGCTGCTGTACGTCGATTACACCGTGCAGGAGCGGACGCGGGCGGCCGGCCGCGTCCGCGAGACCGACGAGCGCATCCTCTGGGCCCAGTGGCGGCACGGGTACGAGTCGAAGGGGCAGCCGCTCCCGGCCGCGCGGCCGGAGGAGCCGCCCGCGATCAACTACGGCGTCGCCGGCGCCGGTCTGCTCCTGCTCCTGCTGATCATCCTGCCGCTGGCGACGGAGGAGGTCGCGCGGCTGTTCACGGCGGAGAACGTGCGGCCGTACCGGTTCATCTCCGCGGCCGGTTCCGGCGCGCTCGTGCTGCACGCGTTCCTCACGCAGTTCCCGACGTTCCGGCCCGTCGCTGCGTCGTCGCTGGCGTTCATCGTCGTGTTCGTGATGCTGCTGTCCGCGCTGCGCCGTGCGTGGCAGAAGGAGACGCAGGGGGCGATCGTCCACATGGCCGGCACCGTCCTGGCGACGCTCTACCTCGGCGGCCTCGGCTGGTTCCTGATGGCGCTGCGCGTCAAGCACTCGTTCGACGCGTCGGGCGTCCAGGGCAGCACGATGATCCTCGTGATGATCCTGCTGTGCGTGAAGTTCACCGACATCGGCGCGTTCTTCGGCGGCAAGGCGCTCGGCCGGCACAAGCTGATCTTCTGGCTCAGCCCGGGCAAGACGTGGGAAGGCCTGGCGGCCGGAATGCTGACGGCCGGCGCCGTCGGCGCGCTGCTGGCGATGTGGATCAACCCCCCGATGTACCCCCTGCCGTGGTGGAAGGGGTTCGTCTTCGGGGTGGTGATCGGCGGGATCGGCCAGCTCGGCGATTTGCTCGAGAGCCTGATGAAGCGCGACGCCGAGGTCAAGGACAGCGGCAAACTGATCCCCGGCTTCGGCGGCGTGCTCGACGTGATCGACAGCCCCCTGCTGGCGGCGCCGTTCGCGTACCTGATGTTCAGCTTGTTCTGATCAGCGAAGGCCGGCCTTTCGGAGCAACTCGTCCGCCCACGCGTCGTCTTCGGCGCTCAGCGGGGGATCCGGCGGTTTGGAGTAGTCGATGTCGTCGTGCCCGCCCGCGGCGTACGCGCGGTCGATCAGCGGCTGCAGTTCGAGGACCACGTCCGCGTCGCCTTCTCGGAGCGGGACGCGGATCGGAGGAATCGGGGTTCGTAGGGGCACCGCGTAGGCCTCCCAGCGCGTCGGCTGGCTGGATCGCTGGACGCAGATCAGATACGGGGTGCGGCGGTCCCTCGGCAGATCGGTATCGGTGATCTCCAACCGACCGCGGGACGTGCGAAGCAGGTCGATCTCGACCACGTTGACCCCGGCCGCCTCATGGTCACGGAGCTTCTTGCGGTAATCCGAGTTCGCCCGGCCGGGTGCTTTGTTCCACGGGCTGAGCACCTCGATCATGGTGACGACCTTGTTGCCCGAGCGGGCGTCGATGATCTTCACGAAGCGATCGATAATCGGGCTTTGGTATTTCTCGATGATGTACGGGGCAGGCACGGCGACCGCGACTCCGCCCTCGGCGACGGGCGGCCGCGCGGCCTCCGCTCGTGGGATCCGAACGACGGCGACGTCGCTTCGGTACTCGGCGAGCGTGTCGCTTTCGATGTCCTCTACGAGGATCCGCTCCTCCGACCGTGCGCGCAGCCCGGCCGGTAGGCGAGGCTGCAACGACTCCCGGATTGAGCCGACCAACGAGACGTGCACGTCGGCCCACCGCGCCTCAAGGTACGGGTCCATGCCGGGGAACGGGCTCTTCATGGCGATTGATTATAGCGTGCGAGAGGGGTACATGTCGGTGCAGAGAGGAACACGCCCATGAAGCCATCACGCCGTTCCGTCCTCGCGTCCGCGGCCGTCGCAACCGCAGCCGGCCTCATCCCGCACGCCGCCCGCGCCGCCGACGCCCCGCCCAAGCCCGACGTACCCCCCGAGGACTACAAAGCCAAGAACAACCGCATCCGCCAGTCCGTCATGGGCTGGTGCTTCAACCCGATGAAGACCCCCGACCTCGCCCGCCACTGCAAGGCCATGGGCATCGTCGCCATCGAGGGCATCGGCAAGGAGCACTACCCGGCCGTCAAGGAGATCGGCCTCGAGGTCTCGCTCGTCGGCAGTCACGGCTTCGCCAAGGGCCCGGTCAACCCGGCGAACCACGACTTCTGCGAGAAGAGCCTCCGCGACGGCATCGACCTGGCCACCGCCGTTGGCTGTAAGCGCGTGATCACGTTCACCGGCATGCGCGAGAAGAAGATCGACGACGAGCAGGCAGCCAAGAACTGCGTTGATCTCTGGAAGCGCGTGATCGCGCACGCCGAGCAGAAGAAGATCGACCTCTGCCTCGAGCACCTGAACAGCCGCGACAACACGCACCCCATGAAAGGCCACCCTGGCTACTTCGGCGACCACGTCGACCTCTGCGTCGACCTGATCAAGCGCGTCGGGTCGCCGAACATGAAGCTGTTGTTCGACATCTACCACGTCCAGATCATGGACGGCGACGTCATCCGCCGCCTCCGCCAGCACAAGGACGTGATCGGCCACGTCCACACCGCCGGCGTCCCCGGCCGCGGCGAGCTGACCGACGACCAGGAGGTCAACTACCCCGCGATCATGCGCGCGCTGCTCGATCTCAAGTTCGACGGCTTCGTCGCGCAGGAGTTCATCCCGACCTGGCCGGACAAGATCGCCGCCCTGCGGCACGCGGTGAGGGTGTGTGACGTCTGAGGAGCTCGCCGATGAGAATGAGCGGTATTGCCGTCGCGTTGTTCGTCGGACTGACTGTCGCCCGATCGGCGGTCGCGCAGGAGCTCAAGCCGTATACGATCGACTGGTCCCGCGCCGCCGAGTCGGTCGTCAGCCACGCCCATTTCCTCTCCGCCCCTGCAGGCCGCGACGGGCTCGTTACCGTGGACGGCGACCGGATGTACACGCCGGATGGCAAGCGGTTCCGCGTCTGGGGCGTGAACCTGACCGGCCCGAACTGCTTCCCCGACAAGGCCGTCGCCCCGCAGATCGCCGACGACCTGGCGCGCCTCGGCGTCAACTGCGTCCGGTTCCACCACTGGGACGCCACCTGGGGCCGCAACATCTTCGACGCGACGCGCGACGACACCCGCCGCCTCGACCCCGAGAGCCTCGACCGCCTCGACTTCTTTGTCGCCGAGCTCAAAAAGCGCGGCATCTACTCGAACCTGAACCTCAACGTCTCCCGCCGCTTCAAGGCCGGCGACGGCGTCCGCGACCACACGCTGATCGGCTACGCGAAAGGCGCGACCTACTTCAACGCCCGCCTGATCGAGCTGCAGCACGAGTTCGCCCGCCAGATCCTGACCCACCGCAACGCCTACACCGGCAACGAGTACCGCCACGAGCCCGCGGTCGCCGTCATCGAGATTGTCAACGAGAACTCGCTCCTCGAGGCCTGGGCCGGCTGGCGCCTGATCGGCAAGGATGACCCGAAGAAGGACGAGACGTGGGGCCCGATCCCCGTCTCCTACGACCGTGAGTTGTCCGACCTGTACAACCAGTGGCTGACGACCGCCGCCGTCGCCCCCGACGACCTCGCTGCCATCCGGAAGGAGGCCGGCGTCGACCCGGCCGCCGGCCGCGTCCCCCGCCTGATTTCCAACCAGTTCGCCAAGGCGTCGAAGCTCCGCTTCGCCACCGAGGCCCGCTTCCTGATGTCCGTCGAGCAGCAGTTCTTCATCGACTTCCGCAAGCTGCTGAAGGACGGGCTCGGCGTGAAGTCGCTCCTCGTCGGCTCGGCCGACCACAACGACGGCATCAGCGGCTACCCGCACGTCCGTTCGAACCTCGTGCTCGACGTCGTCGACGGCCACGGCTACTGGGAGCACCCCCGCCTCGGCAAGGAGACGTGGATCAAGAACACCCCGATGGTCAACGACCCGCTCGACTCGACCGTCGTCCAGTTCGCGCGGACGCCCGTCGCCGGCCGGCCGTTCACGATCTCCGAGACCAACCACCCCTATCCGCACGAGTACGCGGCCGAGGGCATCCCGATCCTGACTGCTTACGCGCTCCTGCACGACTGGGACGGCATCTACTGGTTCGACTACGGCCCCGGCCGAACCGGCAACGCCGCGAAGGACGGGATCCGCCCGTACGGCTGGTTCGACCTGTCGAACGACCCGGTGAAGATGACGAACCTGTACGCCTGCGCCGCGGCGTGGTGGCGGCAGGACGTCGCGCCGGCCAAGCGCACCGTCGTGCGGGCCTACGACGACGAGCAGATTATCGAATCGCTCCGGGTGGACTCGAAGAAGGGGCGGCCGTTCTTCACCCCCGGCTTCGCGCCATCGACGCCGCTCCAACACGCGACCCGGTGGCGACTGACGGACCGTGCGGCCGCCGCAGCGCGGCAGGAGGATTACCCCCCTGCCGCACCGCCCGGCGAGATCGCTTCTGACACCGGAGAGTTGTCGTGGCTTCGCGCGGACCGCAACGCCGGCCTCGTGACCGTCTCCACCGCCCGCACCGCGGCGCTGATCGGCTTCGGGCTCGACGACGGCCGGCAGGCCGGCCACCTGCGGGCGGAACGCAAGAACCGGTTCGCGAGCGTCGTGCTGGCGTCCCTCGACGCCCGGCCTATCGTGCAGGCGTCGAAGCTGCTGCTATCGACCACAGCGAAGGCCACGAACAGCGGCGTCGCGTGGAAGGACGACCGGCAGACCCTCGTCGATTGGGGCCGCGGGCCGACGGTCATCGAGCCGGTCACCGGCCGCGTCGTGCTCCGTCAAGTGGGCCCCGCCAAACGCGTCCACTATGCCCCCCTGACCGCCGAGGGCCGCCCGGCCACCGAGGCGCGAGACGCCACCCGCGCCGGCGACGACTGGGTCCTCCCGCTGGACGGGACGGTCACCACCTGGTACCAGCTCGAGGTCGAACGCTAGAGAGACGCTCGCAAACCCAGTTCACTGCCGCACTTAGCCCGACACCCGCAGTTTCCCCTCGACTTTTGATGAACGCCGTGGGACAATCCCCCCGACAGCGATCTTTGGTTACTGATAGACGTATTACCAATCTGTGAAGAACCCGAGAACGGGCCGGCGGTCGCCGGGTGTTCAAACGCTCGATGCTGCCGGCCCGGATTGTCTGTCCACCCAGCGGCCCCACCGGGTCGCGAATGCTGTGAACCTCAACATCTCCCTCGAACAACCTGACAAGAAGCTCGCCCTGTTCGGCTCCGCCGACCGCTACCTCCGCATGATCCGCGACGCGTTCGGCGTCCAGGTCGTCAGCCGCGAGGACGAGCTCCGCATCTCCGGCGACAACGACCAGGTCACCAAGGCCGCCGCCGTCCTTAACCAGATGCAGAAGAAGCTGCGCCGACAGGACTGGCTGAGCACCGAGGACGTCGGCTCCGCCATCACGTCCGCGGCGCACGAGCTGCGCGAGCGGAAGGAAGGCGAGATCGACGTCTACGTCAAGGGCCACCCGATCCGCCCGAAGACCGAGGGCCAGAAGCGGTACGTCGAGGCGATGCTCAAGAACGACATGACGTTTTGCGTCGGCCCGGCCGGCACCGGCAAGACCTACCTCGCCGTCGCCGTCGCCGCGAGCATGCTGAAGAACGGCCAGGCCAAGCGCCTCGTGCTGGCCCGGCCCGCGGTCGAGGCGGGCGAGCGCCTGGGCTTCCTGCCCGGCGATTTGCAGGCCAAGGTCAACCCGTACCTCCGGCCGCTGTTCGACGCGCTGCACGACATGATCGACTTCGAGGCCGTCAAACGCTTCATGGTCAACGACGTGATCGAGGTCATCCCGCTCGCGTTCATGCGCGGCCGCACCCTGAACGACTCCGTGATCATCCTCGACGAGGCCCAGAACACGACCCCGTCGCAGATGCTGATGTTTTTGACAAGGTTGGGCCACGACTCGAAGATGATCGTGACCGGCGATACCAGCCAGGTCGACCTGCCGTCGAACCAGCGCAGCGGCCTGGTCGACGCGCTCGACAAGCTGCGCGGGATCAAGGGCATCGCGGCGGTCGAACTCGAGCGCGGCGACATCGTCCGCCACCGCCTGGTGCAGAACGTCGTCAACGCCTACGAGCGGGCGAACGCCGGCAATAGCGGCGGCGGTGGCGAGTAAAGGCTTCGCGCGCGACGAGCGCGCGGGTTGTAGAACGTATGTTGTGGTCGCGTAAATACGGCGCCCGCCGCACCGAGGTCCGGAAGAACCGTCCGGACCGGGGCGGCAACGTCTTCTCCGAACTCAAGGCCAGAGGGGTGCTCGGGTCGCTCGGCGTCGCGCTGGCGTTCGCGCTGGTCGCGTCCGCGATCGTGACGCTCCGCGAGGACGCCGTCCCCTACAAGCCCGGGCAGTACGTCCCCCAGGACGTGATCAGCCGCGTCGACTTCGCGTTCCGCGACAGCGAGCGCCTCGCGAAGGTCCGGCAGGAGAAGCGGGAAAGCCTCCCGCACGTCTACAAGAGCACGGGTGACGCGTGGGGCGCGCTCCAGGCGGCGCTGTCGGAGCTGCCCGAGCGGGTCGGCGACAAGGACGCGACGCGGCTCCCCGGCAACCTGGCGACGCGGCTCCAGGTGTCGAAGGAGAGCGACGGGATCCTGAACGTCCTGCGGCAGTTCCAGCCGCCGGAACAGAAGGCTCGGTACGACCGCGCCGTCGCCGGCTTCGTCGACGAGCTCCGCTCGCTGATCGTCCTGCCGCGCGACCAGCGCGAGCAGGAGTTGTCCAAGGCGTCGCAGCGGTTCGTCGTCAACGTGTCGATCCCCGAGCGCGGCGTTGCCGGCACCGTCCCGGTCGGCGACACGTTCCCCGACGGCCCGGACAAGGCGCTGCGGGACCGGATGGAGGCCGCGGCCGCCAAGCACTTCTTCTTCGCGCCCGCGCTGGCCCAGAAGGTCGTCGTCTTCTCGCTCCAGTCAGTCACGCCGACCCACACGTTCGACGAGGCGGCGACCGTCGAGGCGCAGAACCGCGCCGTCGCGTCCGTGCCGGCGAGCGAGGCCGTCGCCCACTACAAGCGGAACCAGATCCTCGTCGAGGGGAACCGGGTGCTCAGCGAGGAGAAGTGGCAGCTCCTCCGGGCCGAGAAGGAGGCGTTCGTCCGCCAGCTCGGCGGCCAAGCCGTAAAGAGCAAGTTCGGCCTCGCCGGGCTCGTCTTCCTGATCACCGCGGTGCTGTCGGCGTACGTGCACGCGTACCACCGCCGCGTCGTCCGCAACCACGTCCGCGGCGTCGCGATCGCCGCGCTGCTCGCGTCGATGCTGCTGCTCGCCCAGCTCGCGGCGATCGGCACCGGCCCGCTCTACGTGTTCGGCCTCGCCCCGACGATCCTCGTCGCGATGATCATGACGATCGCCTATGACCGCCGATTCGCGCTCGGCGTCGCCAGCATGCACGGGCTGCTCGTCACGCTCGCGCTCGACCAGACCATCGGCTTTTACATCGTCGTCTGGGTAGGCACGGTCACCTGCTGCATGACGCTCGACGAGATCCGCACCCGCAGCAAGCTGATCGAGGTCGGCGGGCTGACCGCGATCGCGATGATGGCCGCGACCGCCGCCGCCGGGGCCGTCAGCCTCGACCCGCTCCGGTTCATCGCCCAGTACTGCCTGTACGCCGGCGCCGCCGGCCTCGCGGTCGGGTTCGTCGTCCTCGGGATCCTCCCGTTCGTCGAGAAGGCGTTCAAGATCACGACCGCGATGACCCTGCTCGAGCTCGCCGACGCCAGCCAGCCGCTGCTCAAGCGGCTCGCGATCGAGGCGCCCGGCACGTACAACCACAGCCTCCAGGTCGCCACGCTCGCCGAGGCCGCCGCCGACGCGATCGGCGGCAACTCCCTCCTCTGCCGCGTCGCCGCCTACTACCACGACGTCGGCAAGATCAACAAGGCCGACTACTTCATCGAGAACCAGTCCGACGGCCGCAACCGCCACATCAACCTGTCCCCCAGCGTCTCCCTGCTGATCATCATCGGCCACGTCAAGGACGGGATCGAGCTCGCCAAGGAGTACAACCTCCCCGCCAGCGTCCTGCCGTTCATCCAGCAGCACCACGGAACCACGCTGATCGAGTACTTCTACCACCGCGCTTGTACCCAGCAGCAGCAACAGCAACTCCAGCAGCACGGCCAGGACGGCTGCGGCGACGGCCCGGCCGTCCCGGAGACCCAATACCGCTACCCGGGCCCCAAGCCCAAGAGCAAGGAGATCGCGATCCTGATGATCTGCGACGCCGTCGAGTCGGCCGTCCGCGCGATGCCTGAGCCCAACGCCAGCCGCATCGAGGCCCTCGTCCACGAGCTGGCGATGAAGCGGATGATGGACGGCCAGTTCGACGAGTGCGACCTGACGTTCCGCGACGTCGAACTGATCGAGCGCGCCCTGACCAAGACCCTGCTCGGCATCTACCACGGCCGGATCGCCTACCCCTCCCAGCTCCAGGCCGCACCCGCGACCGCCGGCCCCGCCCACCCCCAGCCGACCGTCGCCGCCCGGACGGCCTGATCCTCCTGCGCCCCCCCTGACGATGCTGTCCCTCGACCTCACCGCCTCCGCGCCCACCGGCCGCCCCTTCCTCCCCCACCTCAAGCGCCACCTGCCCAAGGCCCACGCCCTCCTCCGCCCCGCACTGGCCGAGCTGTCCGTCGCCTTGGTCGGCAACGCCCGCATGGCCGCGCTCCACCAGCAGTTCATGGCCATCTCCGGCCCGACCGACGTCCTCACCTTCGAGCTCGACTACGACCCCCGCGGCCGCGTGACCGCCGGCGAGGTCGTCGTCTGCGTCCCCCACGCCCTCCGCGAGGCCCGCCGCCGCCGCCGCCCCCCCCGCGACGAGGTGCTCCTCTACGCCCTCCACGGCATGTTGCACTTGTGCGGGTATGACGATAGAACCGCCCGCGACTTCGCCAGGATGCACCGCCGGGAAGACCAAATCCTCGACGAGCTGGGCGTGGGCGCGGTCTTCGCCACCGAGACAGCCCGCACCAACGGCTCTCCGCGTCCCGCGGCGCGCCTGAAGGGCCGCGGCCCCGGTCGCCGTCCCGCCTCGGAACGGGCGACCAACCGGAGGCGGCGATGACGATCCTCCTGGCCGCCGCGGTGGTCGCCGCCGTCGTCGCGTCCCTGTTCTTCTCGACGCTGACCTACTCGCTGCGCGAGTTCTCCCGCGCCCGCCTGAGCGACTGGCTCGACGTCCACGGCAAGTCCCGCCTGCTCGACCCGATCGTCACCCACGCGAACGACCTCGTGTTCGTCACCGCGCTCGGCCGCCTGGTGTCGAATATCGTGGTGCTGCTCTGCATGCTCCGGGTGTTCGAGGGCGTCGGCAGCCGGTGGTGGACGCAGTACCTGGCCGCGACGGCCGTCACCGTCCTGATCACGCTGTTCTGCTCCGTCGCGATCCCGCACGCCGCCGCCCGCCACGCGTCCGCGGCCATCGTCGGGACTTTCGCCGGCCTGCTCCTCGCGCTCCGCGTCGCCCTGATGCCGTTCACCAAGGTGATGCACTGGGTCGACAACATGGTCAGCAGCCTCGCCGGCGGCGACCGCACCGCCGAGCCCGACCAGATCGAGCAGTCGATCCTCGACGTCGTCGAGGAGGGGCAGAAGGAGGGCGTCGTCGACCAGCAGGAGCGCGAGATGATCGAGTCGGTCATCGAGTTCCGCGACACCCAGGTCGGCCAGATCATGACCGCCCGCCCCGAGATCGTCGCCCTGGACATGCGGGCGTCCCTCGCGGAGGTCAAGCGCACGCTCGAGGAGTCCGGCCACTCCCGGATCCCGGTCTACGACGGCACGCTCGACCACATCGTGGGCATGCTCTACGCCCGGGACCTGCTCAAGCACCTCGGCCTCCCGCCGGACCAGTTCAACATCCGCTCCGCGATCCGCCCGGCCGTGTTCGTCCCCGAGGTCAAGCCCCTCCGAGACCTGCTCCGCGACTTCCGCCAGCAGAAGGTCCACATCGCGATCGTCGCCGACGAGTACGGCGGCACCGCCGGCCTGGTCTCGATCGAGGACATCCTCGAGGAGCTCGTCGGCGAGATCAGCGACGAGCACGAGCCGGTCGAGCCCTCGACGTTCAAGCGGCTCGACGACCACACCGCCGACGTCGACGGCCGCATCTACATCTCCGACCTCAACCGCCTGCTCGACCTCAACCTCCCCGAGAACGCCGGCTACGAGACGCTCGGCGGGTTCGTCTCCGTCGCGATGGGCCGCATCCCCGCCGAGGGCTCGTCGTTCGAACAGGACGGCGCCCGCTACACGATCACCTCCGCCGAGCCGCAAAAGGTCAATCGGGTGACGATCGAGAAGCTGCCCCTTCGCCCCGCCGCCGATCCCGCCCCCCCCGCCCGCGCCTCCGTGAAGGATTGACAGGACGCCTTGCGCGCTTGGCGGCGTGCCCGCGGGGACGTCGGCCAATCACGACCTCACCCCTGCCCCCCGCACCCCTTGATGGCGATCGCGATCGCGACCGCCGCGGCGATGCCGAACGCGATCATCACCAGCGGCGCGATGGTCAGCCCCAGGCACCCGAGACCCGTCCCGACCGCCGCCCCGGTGCCGGCGGCGTCCTCGTGCTGCCGCCGGATCAACTCCTCGTCCCGCCGGGTCGACTCGACGCTGGGGTTCGGCCGCTCGTCCCCCCGGGGCGGCCCGCTCGGAACCTCTGCCATGGCGCTTGCTCCTTCCGTCCGTGTGTCGTCCTTGCGCGCCGCCGGTTCTACCCCAACCGGTCGCGTGCGGTAACGGCGAAATCGCGAGCCCGGTTGCTCTTCTGTCAGATTCCTCGGCCGCACGGCGTCCTCCCCCCACCCCGTGAGAAGGAGCCCGACGCCATGTCCGATTTGATACCCCACCTCGTTCGAACGCTGGGCGCGACCGTCCCCGCGTCCGCCGCCGTCGACCGCGCGTTGATCGACGCCGCGTTCGTGCTGGAGAAGTCGCGGGGCCGCTGGAACGCGGCCTGGCCCGCTCGGGTCGTCGCGGCCCGGGTGACGCCGGGCGCGGCCGCTCAGATCGCCCGCGCCGTCGCCGCCTACGTCGACCGCACGCACTGCGGCTGCTGGGCCCTCGGCAAGACGGCCGACCCGACCCACCTGCCGATCCTCGCCCGCGCCCTTCAACGACACCTCCAGCCCGGCGGCGACGCCCACGAGCTGTACCAGGCGTTGATCGCGCTGGAAGATTGCGGCGCCGTCGGCGTGTTCGGTGAGGAGACGCGTAGCCGCTCGGTCATGCACGGCACCGAGAACCGCGAGCACGCCGAACGCTACCTGGGCCGCTCGGCGCATGCGCGGGTGCAACCCGAGCCGACGCCCGAGCTGATGGAGGTGGCGCGGTGATCGTGGCAGGGCACCGGATTCACGTCCGGGGTCCTCGCTCATTTTCACCGACCTCGACCGCCCCTTTCCCCGTTCGCGCGCCGCGCGCACGGTCTTAGGTTCGGCGGCATGAGCACCACGACCACCCTCACGCCCAGCCGGAACTTCACGGACGAACTCCAGCCCCCGCCGACCGACGTCGCGTACCTGACGACCGTCCTGGTCAACGTCGCGTTCGTCGGGACGCCGTACGCGGGCAGACCGATCAACGAGTGGGTGCTGATCGACGCCGGGATCCCGTACCAGGCGGCGCGGATCATGGCGTTCGCCCGCGCGCGGTTCGGCGACGCCCCGCCGCGCGCGATCCTGCTGACGCACGGGCACTTCGACCACGTCGGCTCGCTCCACGGGCTGCTCGCCGCGTGGCCGGACACGCCGGTCTACGCGCACAACCTGGAGATCCCGTACATCACCGGGCACGCGTCGTACCCGCCGCCCGACCCGAGCGTCGGCGGGGGCGCGATGGCGCGGATGTCCCCGCTGTTCCCCCGCGGGCCGTACGACTTCAGGCCGAACGTCATGCCGCTGGCGTCGGACGGTATCGTCCCGTACCTGCCCGACTGGCGGTGGGTCCACACGCCCGGCCATTCGCCCGGTCACGTCTCGTTCTTCCGCGAGTCCGACCGCACGCTGGTCGCCGGCGACGCGTTCGTCACGCAGAAGCAGGAGTCGCTGACCGGCGTGATGACGGCGAAGCACACCGTGCACGGCCCGCCCACGTACTTCACGCAGGACTGGGTGTCGGCGCGGAGCAGCGTCGAGCTGCTCGCCGCCCTGCGGCCGCAGTACGCGATCACCGGGCACGGGCCGGCGGTCGCCAACCCGGTGTTGGCGCACGACCTGGGGTTGCTGACGACGCAGTTCGAGCGGTATGCCGTGCCGCCGGACGGCCGGTACGTGCGCGAGCCGGCGTGGTTCGACGCGAGCGGGCCGACGTACGTGCCGCCGCCGCTCCCCGACGCGCGGCCGAAGGTTATCGGCGCGCTGGCGCTGAGTGCGGTGGCCCTGGGCGTGGCGGCGTGGGCGGCGCGGCGGTCGGACGACGACTGAGTCGCTCGCCGCTCCCCCCGGCGCGCCGACACTCCCCGCGCACGTTGCGCTATGCGACCGTCGCCGGCGCGGCAGTTTTCGCCAACAGGTCGGAAAGCGTCGCTCCGGCCTGCTGGCCGCGGACGGCCACCTCGAACAGCTGCCGGGCGTCCGCGTTGTGGCACAGTTGGACGGGGCCGAGCAGTTTCGCCCCGACCGCCTGCACGTCCCCCTTCACCGCCTCCAGTGTCGCCGGCGTGTTCGGCGCGAGCAGGCGGTCGGCGATCTTCACCGAGAACTCGTCCGTACGGAACTTCAGGCCCGGATGGTCCTCGAGCCGTGCGGCGGCCTGCAGCGTGTACCGCAGGATCGCCGCAAGCCGCTCGGCGAACGTGCCGGGCAGCGGCTGCTTCCGCTGGTACGACAGGCCGCCGCGCCCGCCGAGGCCGTCCACGTATACGTTCGCCTCGTGCGTGACCAGCACGATGCCCGGGCCGTCCGGCACGTGGTCGTAGTCGGCCACGTCGATCATCAGGTGCTCCTCCATCGCGCGCACCTGGATCCACGACTGGAACACCGGCAGCATCTTGACCGAGTGCGCCTGCGCGGGGTCCTGGAGGAACAATTTCACGATGATCTTCTGAGCGTTCATGTCTCTTCCGTTGCACGGGCTACCCGCCCGTCTTTCCCTCTTGCCAGTCACACCCTCAGGCCTTCAACGCCGCCGGCGGCTGCTGTTCCGCCTGCCACTTGGCGTGGGCCTTGTGGGCGGCGTCGATGAACAAATTCGCCTCCTCGACGAGCTTGTGCGCGGTGTCAGCGGTGTAGCGGCTGTCGGGGCCCTCGTGGCGGAGGAACAGGTAGCGGCTGAACTGGTCGCCGTGGTACTTGTCCCAGAAGATCTGCGTGTCGACGAACCGCGACCGGAACTCCCGTACGACCACGTCCGCGTCGTCCGGCACGTCCAGGAACTGGAGCTGAACCAGCGTCTTCGCGGCCGTCAGCATCGCGCGGTAGGCCTTGTCGTCCGCGGCCTTGTACTGCCCGCCGTCGAGCAGGAGCTGGGCCTCGAACGCCTCGGTCTCGGCGGCGGTGAACCCGAAGCCGGCCAGCGACACGACCTCGCCCGCGCACTCGCCCATGCCGAGGTCGCCGATCGTGTACTGCCGGGTGTCGCCCCAGTCGCTGTAGAAGTCGGGGTTTTCGGCGTGCGGCGGCACCTTGGTGAACGGGTCGACGACGGCCTTGAGCGCGACCTTGCCGATCCGCTGACAGTACGCCTGGAACGTCTCGTCGGCCTGCTTCTCGGCGACGTACTTCGCGGTCAGCGCGTTGACCAGGTCGGGGATCCGCTTGGACGGGACCGAGCCCATGGCCAGCGCGTACGAGCCGCCGTTGTCCAGCCACTTCCCGCCGAGCATCACCTGGAAGTGGGGGACGGTGTAACCGCCGACGTTGCGGCTGTTGCCATAGAAGCCGAGGTCGGCGACGTGGTGCTGGCCGCAACTGTTGAAGCAGCCGGAGACCTTGATGCGGAGGTTCTTGACCTCGGGAGCGATCCGGTCGGCGGCGTCCGCGGTCGCCAGGCGGTTGCGGAGCTCGCCGGCCAGGCCGCGGCTGCTCGCGATGCCGAGCTTGCAGGTGTCGGTCCCGGGGCACGAGACGACGTCGACGATCGTGTTCGCGTACGGCTGGTGCATGCCGATCTTCTTCAGCTCGTTGTAGAGCTCGACGACCTTGCCATCGGGCACCCACCGCAGCACGAGGTTCTGCTCGACAGTCGTCCGCGCGTTCTCGCCGCTGTACTTGCGGGCCAGGTCGGCCAGCGTGCGGAACTGGTCGGGCGTGCAGTCGCCGAGCGGGAAGTGGACGGTGACCGCGCTGTAGCCGGACTGCCGCTGGGCGTAGACGTTGGACTTGCTCCACTCGGCGAAGCCCTCGGGCTGCTTCGACGGGATGCCGACCTGGACGACCGGCAGGCCGGGCTTTTCGCTCCACTTCGGCACCTGCTCGAAATGTTGCCGCCACGACGGGTCCTCGGGCATCGACCTGTACTCTTCGAGGACGACCCGCTTGAACTCCTCGATGCCGAGCTTCTGGACGACGAACTTCAGGCGAGCGCGGTTGCGGTTCTTCTTCTCGCCGAGCTTGGCGAACACCCGGCCGATCGCGCGGGACATCGGGAGCAGTTCCTCCTCAGGGAGGAAGTCGAACATCAGCTTGGCCTGCTGCGGGACGGCGCCGAGGCCGCCGCCGACGTAGAGGGCGAAGCCGCGCTTGCCGTCCTGGACCTTAGCGATGCCGCCGAGGTCGTGGATCGAGACCAGGCCGCAGGCCTCGTGTTCGCAGCCGGAGAAGGCGATCTTGAACTTGCGGCCGAAGTCCTGGGTGTCACGGTGCCCGAGCAGGTACCAGGCGACGGCCTTGGAGTACGGGGTGACGTCGAACGTCTCGGTGCGGCAGACGCCGGCGATCGGGCAGGCGGTCACGTTGCGGACGCTGTTGCCGCAGGCCTCGCGGGTCGTGATGCCGACGGCGGCGAGGCGGCGGAACAGGTCCGGCGTGTCCTCGATGTGGACGAAGTGGAGCTGGATGTCCTGGCGGGTCGTGATGTGCAGGATCTGGTCGGAGTACTCCTCGGCCAGCTCGGCGAGGACGATCATCTGCTCGTAGTTGACGCCGCCGAACGGGATCTTGATCCGGAGCATGCCCGGCGCGTCCCAGAACGTCTCCGGCCCCTTCGTTAGCGACGAGTACGGCAGTTTCTGTGTGGTCAGTCCGTCGTGGCGCTGCCCGTTGTCGTACCGCTGCCCGTAGGCACCGCGGCGGAGGCGGGTTTCGGCGAACACTTTCTCGTCGATCTTCCCGGCCTTGCGGAGGACGATCTGCGTCTCGAACTGGTCGATTTCCCCGGTCATCTGCTCGGAGATGCGGCCGGCCAGCGTCTCTTTCCACGTCGGGGTGCTCATGTCAAACGTCCTAAAGGGGCTGTCGTCGGAAGGCGGAAAAGGTCGCACAGAATAGGGAGTGGGGTGGGCGACTGCAATGGAGCAGAGCACCCATAGGAGCGCGAAGCGGATGATCGTACTATATCCCTATAGGGAATGTCAAACGCGTCGTGATGGTTGATCCGCGAAACCGCGAGCGACCTGCCGTGCGGCGCGGCGGGTGGGGCGGTGGGGAAAGTCGGGTCGCGAAGTAGGCAGAGAAACGGAGAAGCGGAGGCAGACGGGGGACGGGCGGTGTCCGGTTGGGAAATAGCGTGTGCGTCTACCCAAGGGATCGGTGTTGCACGCCGGAGACCGTGCCGGGCGCGCAACGGGGTGGGAGGGGAGGGGTCGAAGGGCTTGTCCCTGACCCGGTTCTGCCCTAAGATGGCGGACTTTCCCCCGCCCGGGCCGATGTTCTAGTAGTTTAATCGCCGGTCCGCTAAGGACTAATGGCCGTTTTCTCGACTCGGGCGGCATTGGGCGGAGCGTACTTTGGGAGTGCTGCCTTGATCATCGTGATGAACAACGGCGCGGGCGACGACGCGATCGAGCGCGTCGTCGGTGAGATCGAGCGGATGGGGTCGAAGGCGCACCTGTCGCGCGGGCAGTTCCGCACAGTGATCGGCGCGGTCGGCGAGGAGGGCGTGCTCGACCAAGTGCACTTGTCGAGCTTGGACGGGGTCGAGAAGGTCGTCCCGATCATGAAGCCGTACAAGCTCGCGAGCCGCGAGTTCCACGAGGACGACTCGGTCGTGGAGATCGGCGGCGGGAGCACGCCGAAGGTGCGGATCGGCGGGACGCTGGCGGCGTGCATCGCCGGGCCGTGCGCGGTCGAAAACGAGGAGATGCTGTACAAGATCGCCCGGCACGTGCGCGAGGGCGGGGCGACCGTGCTTCGAGGCGGCGTGTTCAAGCCGCGGACGTCGCCTTATTCGTTCCAGGGGCACGGGGAGCCGGCGCTGAAGTGGATGCGGGCGTGCGGGGACGAGCTGGGGATGCCGATCTGCGTCGAGGTGATGGACACGCGTCAGGTCGAGATGATGGAGCGGTACGTCGACTGCTTCCAGATCGGCGCGCGGAACATGCAGAACTTCGACCTGCTCCGGGAGGTCGGCAAGACGCGCAAGGGCGTGCTGCTGAAGCGCGGGCTGGCGGCGACGGTCAAGGACTGGCTGCTGTCGGCCGAGTACGTGCTCAGCCAAGGGAACCGGAACGTGATTTTGTGCGAGCGCGGGATCAAGACGTTCGAGGACTCGGCGCGGTACACGCTGGACATCACCAGCATCCCGGTCGCGAAGCAGTGGAGCCACCTGCCGCTCGTCGTGGACCCGAGCCACTGCGCCGGGCGGCGGGACTGGGTGCCGTCGGTGGCGCTGGCGGGGATGGCGGCCGGGGCGCACGGGATCATCGTCGAAGTGCACTACTGCCCCAGCGAGGCGCAGTGCGACGGCCCGCAGGCGCTACTGCCCGAGGTGTTCAGGGAACTGATGGTCCAGGTCCGCCAGATCGCGGCGGTCGTGAAGAAGGAATTCGCCGAGATCGGCGAGACCGCCGGCGCATAACGTCCGAGATTAGCTACTAACAACCAGCAACTCCTCCTCATGCGAACCAAATTCGTCGCCGGCAATTGGAAGATGAACACGAACAAGGCCGCGGCCGTCGCGCTGGCGAAGGGCGTGGCGGCGGGGGTCCCGTCCGGGGTGGACGTGGGCGTGGCGGTGCCGTTCGTCTACATCGACGCCGTGAACCAGGCGATAGGCGGCACCCCCCTGCTGCTCGGGGCGCAGGACGTGTACTTCGAAAAGGAAGGCGCGTTCACGGGCGAGATCGCGGTCAGCCAGTTGCAGGACCTCGGCGTGAAGTTCGTCCTTACCGGCCACAGCGAGCGGCGGCACGTGCTTCACGAGACGCCGGACCTGATCGGGCGGAAGGCGTCGGCGGTGCTGGCGGGCGGGCTGACGCTGATCCACTGCGTGGGCGAGAAGCTCGAGGAGCGGGACGCGAACCAGACGTTGCAGGTGTGCGAGGCCCAGCTCCGGGAGCTCAAGCCGTCGGAGGTCAGCGACCCCCGGCGGCTGGTGATCGCGTACGAGCCGGTCTGGGCGATCGGCACCGGTCGCACGGCGACGGACGCGCAGGCGCAGGAAGTGCACGCGTTCGTGCGCCAGACGCTGGCGAGGATGTGGAACAAGGACTTCGCCGACGCCGTGCGGATCCAGTATGGCGGGAGCATGAAGCCGGACAACGCGAAGGGCCTGCTGGGCCAGCCGGACGTGGACGGCGGGCTGATCGGCGGCGCCGCGCTGAAGGCCGAGTCGTTTTTGGCGATCGTGAACGCCGCGAAGTAAGTGTGTGGTCGTGGCACGGGCTGCCAGCCCGTGTCGTTGCAATCGGACCGCGGGCCATCGGCCCGTGCTACAGGAAGCTCGTCATGCCGCTCCTTTTGGCCGCCTGGTTTTACTCGCTGTCGCTGTACCTGTTCATCACGCTGTTCATCATCGTGTCGGTGTTCCTCGTGCTGATCATCCTGATCCAGAAGGGTCGGGGCGGCGGGCTCGCCAGCGCGTTCGGCGGGGGCGGTGGGAACACGGCGTTCGGGTCGAAGACCGGCGACGTGCTGACGTGGGCGACCAGCATCATCTTCGGGGTGTTCCTGCTGGTCGCGATCATCCTGAACCTGATGACACGTCCGGGTCGGGCGGTGGCGGGACCGGTCGCGCCGGCGGGGGGGCAGCAGCAGCCGTCGACGCCCGCCGCGACACCCAACCTGCCGCCGCCGACGCTGCCGCTCGGCGAACCGGCCGCCCCGTCGATCCCCGCCCCGACGACCCGGCCGGCGGCGACGACCGCCGCCCCGGCCCCCGCCCCCGTGGCGCCGCCGGTCGCCGCTCCGGTTCCGCCGAAGCCCGCGTCGACGCAGCCGGCCGCCGCCGGGGCCGCCACCCAGCCGAAGTAAGTTCCCGCCGCGATACCCGGAAGGTCTGATCCGCATGATCGTCAGCATGACCGGCTTTGGAGACGCGACCGCCGAGCGGGACGGGACCCACTACGCCGTCGAGATCCGCTCCCTGAACAACCGTTTCTTCAAGGCGGTCATCAAGCTCCCGGACAACGTCTCCGGCCTCGAGCCCGAGCTCGAAACGCAGCTCCGCGAGCAGCTCGGCCGGGGGTCGATCACGTACATCCTGAAGACGCGGTCGGAGACGGCGGAGGCGGCCTACCTGATCAACACGCAGGCGCTCGAGGCCTACCTGGAGCAACTCCGCGCGGTGAAGGGCAACCTGAACATCGACCTCGGGGCGCTGCTGACGCTCCCCGGCGTCTGCCAGGAGCCGCGCGACGAGACCGACGAGATCGAGCGGCACGGGCCGGTGATCCGCGAGCTGACGGCGAAGGCGGTCGCGAAACTGAACGCGATGCGGGCCCGGGAGGGGGAGGCGCTGTTCAAGGACCTGATGAAGCACGTCGGCGTGATCTCGTCGAGCCTGTCGGAGATCGCCAAGCGCGCGCCGTTCGTGATCGAGGACTACCACAAGCGGCTGGCCCAGCGGGTCAACCTGCTGATCAGCAAGGCCGAGCTGACGGTGAACGGCACGGACCTGCTGAAGGAGGTCGCGGTGTTCGCGGAGCGGGCGGACATCAGCGAGGAGATCCAGCGGCTGACCAGCCACCTTGAGGCGTTCGAGCAGGCGTGCCGCACGAGCGAGCACGCCGGGCGGAAGTTGGACTTCATCACGCAGGAGATGCTGCGGGAGGCGAACACGATCGCGAGCAAGGCGAACGACGCGCAGATCGCGCGGCACATCGTGGAGATCAAGGGGGCGATCGACCGGCTGAAGGAGCAGGTCCAGAACGTCGAGTGACCCCGGATGAGCACCGTCGCCAACCAAAAGCCTCACGGACTGCTGATCGTGCTCGTCGGCCCGAGCGGGGTCGGCAAGAGCACGATCTCCAACATGCTCGCCGACCGCCTCGACGTCGCGTACATCGTCAGCGCGACGACCCGGCCGAAAGAGCCGGGGGACGACAAGGGGAAGAAGTACGACCACATCTCGCAGGACGAGTTCTTCCGCCGGCTCGACCGCGGCGAGTTCCTCGAGTACGCCCAGGTGCACGGCAACTATTACGGCACCCCGATGCACCCCGCGCTCGACTACTTGTACGAGGGCAAGGACGTCCTGCTGGAGATCGACGTTCAGGGCGCGCTGCAGGTGCGATACCAGTACCCCGAGGCGCTGCTGGTCTTCATCCTGCCCCCGAGCGGGCCGACGCTGATGCAGCGGTTGAACGACCGCGGCCGCGACAAGGCCGAGGACATCGACAAGCGCTACCGCGCCGCCCGCCGCGAGATTCACATGGCCAAGGGCAGCCGGGCGTTCGACCACATGGTCATCAACGACTCCCTCGACCACGCCGTCGAGGGCTTGACCAAGATCATCAATTTGGAACGCACCGGCGGCCTCTGACCGCAGCCCGCTTGGCCCCCGAGGCGGGCGCACCTCGCCGGGGGGGACGCGGCATACAATCGGCGACCCCACGCCGTCACAACGAGCAACAGGAGACGCGAACGAACATGATTGAAGCACTGAAGAGCGACGAGATCGTGAACAAGGTCGGCGGCCGGTTCAAGCTGACCGCCCTGATCCAGAAGCGGATGATCGAGTTGATGGACGGCGCCCGCCCGCTGGTCGAGCGGAACGGGCTGACCGACCTCGAGGTCGTCATCCAGGAGATCCTGCAGGACAAGATCGCGATCGACTACGCGGCCAGCGGGATCGCGGAGCCGGAAGAGTACTAAGAACTCGCTTGTGGCCCACCGCTTCAGCGGTGGGGGCGCGATTTGACCCCAGGGTAAAAAGGTGGATCGCGTCCCCACCCCTGGAGGGACGAGGCACGGAGCGGCCCAATGTCGCTAAACCCCACCAGCGCGCAGCCGACGCCACCGGTCCTGAAGGGCCGGGAGGTCGTCGTCGCCGTGTGCGGGGGGATCGCGGCGTACAAGGTGGCGGACGTCGTGTCGAAGCTGGTGCAGCTCGGAGCGGGGGTGACGGTCTGCATGACGGAGGAGGCGCAGCGGTTCGTCACGCCGCTGACGTTCGAGGCGCTGTCGGGGCGGCCGGTGCGGACGGGGACGTTCAGCCTGGTCGAATCGTCGGACCCGCAGCACGTCTCGCTGACGGAGCGGGCGGACCTGATGCTCGTCGCGCCGGCGACGACGAACCTGATCGCGAAGGTCGCGCACGGGCTTACGGACGACCTGGTCAGCCTGATGGTGTGCGCGGCGGCGTGCCCGGTCGTGTTCGCGCCGGCGATGAACAACCGGATGTGGGACCACCCGGTGGCGCAGGAAAACTTCGCGAAGTTGTCGGCGCTGGGGTACCGGTTCATCGGGCCGGAGCAGGGGTGGCTGGCGTGCCGGAACGTGGGGGCGGGGCGGCTGAGCGAGCCGGCGAAGATCGTGGACGAGATCACGCGGATGTTGACCGTCCCCGGCGCCCTCCCCGCCCCCGTCGGCGGGCTCGAAGAGGGGGACGGGGACGACGAGGACGCCTAGGACGGTTTGGCGCCACCCCCAGCGCGGGACGGCGCGGCCGACGAACGGCGGGCAAGCCCGCCAAGGGAGGGGACCCGCTTGACCCGCGGTCGGTCTGCTTCGGCAGCGCGGGGTACCCTACTGCCGCTGCGCCGCCTGCGGGTTGCTCCGCGATTCGGCGATCCGCGTCAGCCGCTCGTCGCTCTGCTTCTCCTCGCTGAGCGTCTGGGCGAGGATCGACGCGGTCTCCTCGTCGCCCATCTGCTTGGACAGCGCGGCGGCCGTGCCGTAGCCGGCGATCTCCATGTGCTCGAACTTCTGCGCCTCGCAGATCAGCGCCGCCTCCTTGACCTGTGGGTCGCCGGGCGTGCTCAGGATCTGCTGGGCGTGCTGCACCATCGCGTCGAGCACCGGGTTGGGGGTCTCCTGCGGCTGCTGGCCGAGGCGGCCGAAGATCTGCTCGAGCCGCTGGACGTGCTGCTGGGTCTCTTGCTGGTGCTGCTGGAGGGCCTGCCGCAGCTCGTCGGTCTGCACGGCGTTCATCACCATCGGCAGGGCCTGGAGCTGCCGCCGCTCGGTCGTGTAGAGGTCCTGGAGGGACGTGGTCATCAGGTCCTGCATCGAGTTCATCGCCTGCATCGGGTCGACTCCTTTCGAGGCGTCCGCGCCCGCCGCGGCCCGCGCACAACAGCGTGCGCGGCCCGCCGGGCGGTTGGACGAGCGGGCGATTGTTCCGCGGGGCGCGAAGGCCCGTCGACTCAGGAAAAACGACCCGACGCCGACGCCGCTAAACGAGCACGGGATTCTTCTTGAGCACGATCCGCTTCGACGCGAACACGTCGGCGGCGCCCGCCTGGGGCACTCTGGGTGACGCGGGCGCCACGAGCAGCCCCGTCCGCACCACCGGCTTCGGCTTCGCGGCCGCTCTCGACGCCGGCTTCGCCGCCGGCAGGGCCGCCGCGGTTGCGGCCGCCGGCGCCTTCACCGCGGTGGCGGTTGCGAGTCCGCCGGTCGGGAACTCGGTGTCGTAGTTCTGCGCGAGCACGACCAAATCGTTGAAGTCGGTGGCGCCGTCCCCGGTGAAGTCGCCGGTTGCGTACATCCTCCCCGCCGGCAGGTCGTAGCTCTGCGCGAGCTTCACGAGGTCGGCAAAGTCCACGCGGCCGTCGCCGTTCGCGTCGCCGGCGTTGTTCCGCACGCGGACGATCGCGAGTGGCACCGCGTGCCCCGCCGCGTCCACCAGCCCGTCGACCACGACCGTGACCGTCGTCCGGTTGGCCACGTCGCTGAGCGTCAGCACCAGTACGCTGCCGTCCGCTTCGGCAGCCTCGAGCGTGGCGCCGCTCACGAGCAGGTGGTCGGCGATCTTCCCGCCCTGCGGGGCGACGACGGGCTCGTCGAACGTCAGCACGATCCGCGACGCACCGCCAAGCCGCGGCTCGACCGCGCCCGCGACCGCTGACGCGAACCGCTGCGCGGTCCCGCCGATCAGCGGCACGTCCAGCGTCCCGCCCGCCTGCGGCTTCCGCGACGCCGCCGCCGTCAGCACCGGGCGCTGCGCGTCGATCACGAGCGCGAGCGCGGGAGACGCCGCGCTCGCCGCCTTCGCCCCGGCCTCGGCCGGCGGTGCCTGGGTGACCGTGACGGCGTGCGGGCCGTCGTCCAGCGGCAGCACGTTCGCCCGGACCCGGTAGTTCCCCTTGCCGTCCGCCGTGCCCGTCCCCTGGTGGAACCCGTCGACGTACAGGAAGACCTTCGCCCCCGGCTTGGCGACGCCGTCGAAGAACGGCGTCGTCACGGAGGTCCGCCCGTCCCCGGCGACGCCGGTGTCACTATCGGGCGCGAGCGCCGGCGCGTCCGGCGTCGCCGCCAGTTCCTGCGATTCGACCGCCCCGACGTCCACCGCCGCCCCGACGACGCGCGCGAACGTGTCGCCGCGCTGATCGACGTCGAGCCCCGCGGCGGCCGCCGCGGCGTTGCTGCCGAAGTCGATCAGCGGTCCGCCCGCGACCGGCAGGAACGTCCGCGTCGGCCCGCCGTTGTGAGCCGGGGTGGCGGCGATCACCTGCGACAGGTTCGTGACGCCCAGCGCCGTGAACGTGCGGTCCTGCGGCCCCCCGACCGTGCCGGCCAGGCCCGGGCTCGCCAGGATCGTCCCGAACACGTTGCGGTCGTTCCCGTTGAACGTGCCCCACAGGTCGTGCGACTGGCCGTTGCCGAGGAACGGGTCCACGTACCCGTCCGGCGTCAGGTCGCGGTTCCCCGCGACCAGCGTGTTCGACATCGACACGTTCGCGGGGCCGGAGAAGTTGGTGGAGATTCCGCCCCCGTCGCCGAAGTTGTTACGGTCGCTGTCGGCGTCGTTCCGCACGATCGTCGCGTTGACGAACCGCGCACCGGTCGCCTGCGGGTCGACCCACGCGCCGCCGCCCGACCCGCCGGCCCGGTTCCCGGTCAGCGTCGAATTGACCACCGTCACCATCCCGGTGCCCGCCCCGGCGACGATCCCGCCGCCCGACGTCCCCGCCTCGTTGTCGGCGATCAGCGACCGCGAGACCGTCAGCGCCCCGTAGTTCCAGATCCCGCCGCCGTTGAACGCCGAGCGGTTGCGCGCGACCGTCGCGCCGGTGATCGTCGCCGTGCCGCCGACGGGGCCGTCCGGTGTCGGCGTGCCGATCGCGATCCCGCCGCCGCCGTTGTTCTCGCATTCGTTGTCGGTGACCCTCGCGTTCGACATCGACAGGTTGCCGGTCAGGACGTAGATCCCTCCGCCGCGCCAGGCGGCGCGGTTGTTCGAGACCGTGCTGTCGTTGACGACCAGCGTCGCGGCGGCCCCTTCGCTCGCGAGCCCGCCGCCGTAAAATCCCGAGCTCTGCCGGCCGAAGACCGCCGCCGTGTTGCCGTCGACGACCGTTCCCCCCTGCAGGATCATCGTCCCACCGTAGTTGTACGCCGCCCCGCCGCCACCGGCGGTGTTGCGCGTGAGCCGGGACGCGTTAAACGTCGACTGCGACGACCCGTAGCTGAACACGGCGCCGCCCACACCCGCGCCGACCTGCCCGTTCCCCGCGCCGACCCCGCCGACCGCCGAGTTCGAGTCGAACACGCAGTTGACCGCCACCAGCGCCCCGTCCCGCACGAAGATGGCCCCGCCCAGCCCCGCGCCGCCGCCACCGCCCGGCCCGCCGAACGCGCCGCCCGCGCCGCCGAGCGCGCCGGTCAGTACGTTGCCGCCGCCCCCCTGCCCGTACGCCCCGCCGCCCCCGCCGAAGCCGCCGTGACCACCGTAGGCGAACCCGATCGGCCCGCCACCCCCGCCGCCCCCGAACCCGCCGTTGCCCGCCTTGGCCCCCTGCCCGCCACCGCCGCCGCCCGCGAACTCCCCGCCGTCGCCGCCCACTTGTCCGAACCCTCCGCCGCCACCGCCGCCGTAGCGGTTGCCGTTCCCGCCACGGTTGTTGGAGATGCCGATGACGGAGTTCGGCCGGGAGCCGCCGCCCCCGCCCCCGCCACCGCCCCCGTTCCCGCCGTCGCCGCCGGGGCTGGGGATGGTGTAGTTGAGGTCGGGGCGGTTGATGTCGAAGTACGCCTGACCCCCGCCGCCTCCACCGCCGCCGCTCGACCCACCCGTGCCGGCGCCCGGGGCGGCGCCATTCTGACCGGTGCCGGTGCCGTTGCCGGCGCCACCGTTGACGCCCGACGCGTTGCCGACGGCGCCGCCGCCGCCGCCGCCGAGCGCGTTGCCGTCGGAGACGGTGGCGTCGGCACCGTGGCCGTAGAGGCCACCGCCCCCGCCGCCCGCGGCACCGTAACCCGGTCCCATGCCGCGGTCGCTGCCGCCGCGTCCGCCGTTGCCGTTCCACCCCCCGCCGCCGCCTCCGCCTGAGCTGCCCCCGCCGCCCCCGTCGCCCCCGCGACCGTTTAACCCGCCGCCCCCGCCACCGGCCGTGCCGCTGTTCGCCGGGTCGGGGGCGCCGCCGTCGCCACCGACGGCTTGGTTGTGGGACAGGGTGACGCGGTCGAGGACGGCCGCGCCGCGGTTGACGAAGATCGCCCCGCCCATGCCCGCGCCCCCGCCGCCCCCGCCCACGCCGCCGTCCCCACCGCGGGCATAGCCGTTGGAGAGCGTGACGTTCGACAGGTGAAGCTGCGCGGCGCGCGACGATTGGTCGATGAAGAACAGGCGGGTCTTATCGCCGCCGCTGATCGTCAGCAGGTTCCGGCCGGGGCCGATGATCCGCAGGACGTCGGTGACGAACAGCGTGCTACCGAGCGTCAGCGTCCGAGGCGTGTCGAACAGGTCGGGGGCGAATTCGACGAAGTCGTCCCCGGGCAACCCGACGGGGCCCCTGACCTGCGCCAACTCCGGCGTCGTAAGCAACGCGACCGGAAGGGTCCCCTCCGACACGGCGACCGCCTCGCGCAGCGTCAAGACATTGTCGCGCGCGTCCGTGTCGGCGAGCGAGTTGACAGTCATGGCCGCGAGGAGGGTACGGTTCTCGAGCGGCTGGAGCGAGATCGGAGCGCGCATAATACGTCTGCCCTGTGAGTTCGAAGCACCAGATGGGAGGGATGAGCCCGCTAGGCCGGGGATGTTAGCGGGGCGAGGGCGTTAACTGCAACTTGCCTGATCGAGGTATGACGCGAGCGAAAGGATTTGACGAATGCTAGCGCGTCGGGACTTCGGAAGGGGGTTCGAGCGGCGGCAGACGGCCATCGAGGAACTCCTGCAGGAAGCCGGCCGCGGCAAGGGCGTCGAGCTGCTCTTTCTTTCGCTGGCGGGTTAGCTTTTCGCCCGCGCGTTTGCGGTCGGTCAGCGCCTGTGCGGCGGCAAACGAGCTAAGGCGCTCGTCCACATAAATGACCGGTCGGCTGGACCTGTCGGCGAGCTGCCGGCCCCATGCGAGCACCCCCCGCGCCTGCGGGCCGATCGAGTCGTCCATGTTCAGGGGCAGCCCGAGCACGACCCGCTGCACGCCCTCGCGCTCGATCACCTGCAACACACCCGCCAGCGCCTGTTCGGGCGCGGAGACGCTCAGCACGTCCAGTGGCGTGGCGAACCGCCCCCCCTCGTCCGACAGCGCAAGGCCGACACGACGGGAGCCGAGGTCGATGGCGAGGGTCCGCATGGGGAGGGCAAGGACAGATGGAGAATCGAGAAACGGGAAGCCGACCGCCCCATGACGCTCTCGTTCCGAGTTCTTCTCCTGCCTACTGATACCGCTCGCCGGTCTTTTCCTTGACGCGGTCGACGAGCTCCTTGACGCGTTGGTCGTCGGTCTTCGGGCAGACGAGCGTCGCGTCGGGGGTGTGGACGATGATCATGTCGCTGACGCCCAGGAGCGCGACGACGTGGTCGGGGTCGTGGCTGACGACGATGTTGTTGAACGAGTCGACCAGGACGTGGACGCGGGCGTCGACGGCGTTGTCGTGGTCGTCGGTGTGGAGCGTGTCGGCCAGCGCGGGCCACGAGCCCACGTCCAGCCACTGCACCGGCATCTCGACGACGACCACGTGGGCCTTGCCCTTCCCCTGACTGGCCGGCTCCATCACGGCGTAGTCGATGCTCTTCTTGGTCAGCCTCGGATACGTCTGGTCGAGGACGGACTGGGCCGCGGCGGTGTCCCAGGCTTGGCCAATCTTCGCGAGGCCGGCGTGGGCGTCGGGGAGGTGGATCGCCAGCTCGTTCAGCACGGTGTCGCACCGCCAGACGAACATGCCGCTGTTCCAGTAGTAGCGGCCGGACTCGACGAAGCGGTCGGCGTCGGGCTTGGCGGGCTTTTCAATGAACTTCATCACGCGGTAGGCGCCCTTGCTGCCGGACTTGAGCGCGAGCTGCTCCCCGCGGTGGATGTAGCCGAGGCCGGTGTGGCCGTGGGTCGGGATCAGGCCGAACGTGACCAGCGCTTTGGGCTGCTCGGCGACGACTTCGAACGCGGTCTTGATCGAGCGGATGAACTGGTCGACGGGCTCGATCACATGGTCGGCGGTCACGACGGCCATCACGGCGTCGGGGTCGCGCTTGAGCAGGACGGTCGCGGGGAAGCCGACGGCGTTGGCGGTGTCGCGGCCGACCGGCTCGCCCAGCACGTTCTCCGGCGGGAGCTCGGGCAGGTTCTCGAGCACCGCCTGGCGGTGGCCGGCGCCGGTGCAGACGAAGATGCGGTCGGCCGGGAGCAGCGCGCGGAGTCGCTCGTACGACAGTTGCAGCAGCGACTTGCCGCGGACGATCGGGAGGAGCTGCTTCGGGCGGTCGTTGCGGCTGAACGGCCAGAGACGCGTGCCGCGCCCGCCGGCCATGATCACGGCGTATTCCATAGTCGGTCCGTTGGTTCGTGGGACGACGTCGATGATGCGACTGATCGTTCTTATCGGTCGATCGCGCGGGTCCGGTGAGCACCCGCCCCGGCGCGGCAGGCCGGGTCGGTGAAACCCGTCTCGACGCCCCAGAGGCTGGATGTTGCGCCGGCTCGACCCCCTCCGGGGTTCCCGCCCAGCGTCGGTCGGTCCGCCCCGCGATTATAGCCGCACCCGGGATGGGAATGAATGAGGCGCGAAAGGAGATCATTCGCGCCTCATGGGGATTTCATGCAAACGTTCGCAATTCGGCAAACCGGGGCGTTTCCCGCACCGGCGAACCCCGGGCATTTCCCGGTTACTGCGGTTTGATCAGGTCGAGCTCGGGAAGGAACGATTTCGCCGTCGCGTAGCTGACGTCCTCCTCGATCGCGATCGGCCGGAGTTGCTCCCCCTTCGCGAAGCCGTCGAGGCAGCGGCCGTCGGCGCTCCAGAGGGAGCCGGTGTCGGCGTCGGCGAAGGCGACCTCGGGTCGCTTGCCGATCGACTTGCGCTGGAACTTCGGGAACAAGTCCCCCTTCACCGCGCGGTCGAAGGCCTTGAGCTTGTTGGTGGCGCGGTCGCGGAACAGCAGGACGCTGGCGCCGCCGGCGGAGACGTTGAGCGGCTCGCCGGTGAAGTCGAACTTGCCGGGCTGGATCGCGACCGGGCGCTCGGTGGAGAGGAGCGTCACGCGGGCGTCCGCGGGCAGCTCGAGGTCGACCGGCCGGCTGGGGAACGGGGCGGTGCGGCGCTCGTTGCCGCCGGCCATCGGGGCGACGAGCACCTTGGTGTCCGGGTACTGGGTGCGCCACTCGCGCCACGTGGTCTTCCGGGCGTCGATCGGGGCCTGAAAGCCCTGCGGGCGGTCGCCGGCGAGCGTGGCGCCGGTGAACCCGTTCACGAACTGCCCGATGCGCGAGTTGTAGAGGAGCAGCGCGTTGGCGGGGAGCGAGACGATGTCGAGCTCGCGCGGCTTGACCGAGTGGTCGACGACGAACGCGCGGGCGCGGCCGGCCTGCGGGGAGTACATCACGAGCAGGCGCTTGTCGGCGTCGGTGTGGGCGACGACGGGCGCGAGCGCCAGGGCGCCGCACGGGTAGGCGTATGGCTGGCCCTCGAAGGTCAGTCCGACGACCTGGGCGTCCGATTTCAGGTGGCCGGCCTTCTCCGGGCCGACGAATCTAGCGTTGTCCAAGATCGTCAGGCGGCGGACGGGGTCGGCGCTGAACCGGTGGTAGAAGAGGAACAACACGGGCATCAGCACCAACAGCCAAGGGGCGCGGCGCTTGCCGGCGACGACCATGCCGATCAGCGTGATGCAGGCCACGAGGCAGGCGGTCGTGAGCGGCCACTGGAGGCGGCGGGCGGTGGTGATCCAGTCGAGTCCGGCCGGGTACTGGGCGAGGCGCGGGTGCGTGCCGAACGCGACGACGACCGCGCTCGCCACCGCCAGGGTGGCCAACGTCGCCGAGATGAGCAGCCGGGTCACGAGTCTCACGATAGCCCTACCATCGGCAGGAAGCGAGCGGGGGATTTGCTCCGATCGTGCCGGTTGAGCCGCGCGCCGGCGGCCGTTCCGGGGCGGGGGATGTCGTCCGCGACGGGGGCGGGGTCGGGGCGGGGTCAGGGCGCCGGGTATCGGGGGGCCCTGCCTGAGAGCACTTCCACGACGTCCCGGACCACCCAAGACATGTTTTCGAGGGCGGTGCCGGTGCGGGCGGCGAGGTGGGGCGTCAGCAGGACGTTGTCGAGTCCGAGCAGCGGGAAGTCGGCCGGTGGCGGCTCGGGGTGGTAGACGTCGATCGCCGCGCCCGCGATCCGCTTCGCGGAGATCGCCTCGCGGAGGGCCGCCGCGTCCAGGACCTCGCCGCGGCTGGTGTTGATGACGATCGCGGTCGGCTTCATCGTGGCGAGCTGTTCGCGGCCGACCAGGTTCTCGTTGCCCGGGCGCATCGTGACGTGGATCGAGAGCACGTCCGCCTCGCGGTAGAGCGTCGGCTTGTCGACGGCGGTCGCCGGGAACGGGAGGGAGGCGGCGGGGACGTCGAGCAGGTCGTTGTAGAGGACGCGCATCCCGAAGCCGTTGGCGGCGATCTGCCCCGTCCGCCGGCCGACGCGCCCCATCCCGAGGATGCCGAGCGTCAGCTCGTTCAACTGCACGCCGCGCACGCTGGCGCGGATCCGCTTGAACTCGGCGGGCGGGTACGCGGCGTCGCGGAAGGCGTTCCAGGGCCGCAGCAACTGGAGCATGTAGCCGAAGACGAAGTCGCCGACGGCGAGCGTGTTGGCGTCAGGCGTGTAGACGACCTCGATCCCACGCGCGCGGCACGCGCGGACGTCGATGTTCTCCAGCCCGACCCCGCCGCGGCCCACGACCCTCAACCGCGGGGCGTTGGCGAGCAGCGCGTCGTTGACCTGGAGGTAGGTTCGAACGAGGAGGCCGTCGGCCGCGGCGAGGTGTCCGGCGAACGCCGGGTCGTCGTAGGGGACCTCAACGACGGTCGCGTGGTCGCGGAGCCAGGCGAGGGGCTTGGGGTCGGACCCTTCGGCGACGACGACGGTGGGCATCGGCATGCGCGGCATGTCAAACGCGGCGGGCCGGGAAGTCAATCTCCCGGGGCCGGACCGCGGCGCGTCCGCGCGGGGTGGGGTTTCGGCGGGCCGCCTCGCGGTCCGGGTGAACGTGCGCTCGTCCGTTGCTCCCGACCCACCGGCCGCCCGGCCGGCTACGCGCGCCGGTGGGGCGCCGGCGCGGGGTCGGCCCAGAGCGCCGGGGCGATCCAGGTCAGGCCGAGCGCGGTGGCGGCGAAGACGGTAGCGGCGATCGCCCAGCCGCGCCAGCGGGCGGCGAGCGTGTTGCGGCCGGACAACACCGTCGCGACGAGGCCGAGGGCCAGCGCGGGGCCGGCGATCGACTTGGCGACGACCAGGTCCTCGCCGAGCGTGCAGAAGATGCTGACGGTGGACGCCAGCGCGCTGAGGAGGGTCGTCGCCTGGGTCCAGCGGTAGACGCGGTGGTGGCCGTGGCGGCGGTGGCGCTGGCCGAGCGTGGTCGGGTCGACGACGACGACGGCCTCGTTCGGCGGGGCCGGCTCGCGCGAGGGGATGATCAGGTCGGGCGGGAGGGCGGCGGCGTCGCGGTTGGCGAGCTCGACCTCGGCGGCGGTCACCTCGCGCGCGACGACGCGCTTGCGCTGGTGCGTCAGCGCGGTGCTCGGCTCGCGGTCGGGGTGGGAGGGGGTGAGGTCCGACATGTACGGCGGCCGGCCATCGTCCGTTGTCCGCGGGCGGTTGTCCACGGACGGGCCCCGGCGGAAGGCGGGTTTGCCCGGCGGGTGTGCGAGGCGGCTTACGAGACGTGGATGTCGGTCGGGTCTTCCAGCTCGGACTCGCCCAGCGCCGCCCGCAGGCCGCGGCTGGACTTGGCCTGGATCACCAGCAGCAGGATGACGGCGAGCACCGGGAAGCCGACGAACCGGGCCCAGCGGAGGATGGTGAACGCGTCGAAGCCCGCGGCCGCGAACTTCGCCCCGGTCGTCGGGTGGACGAGCTCGGGCCAGGTGTAGAGCACGCCGGGAAGCTTGAAGTCGCCGGTGAAGTCGGTGTTCTGCAGAAACGCCTGCCACGGGAACAGCAGCAGCGCGAGGAACGCGCACCGGATGAACGCCGAGGTCACCTGGGCGACGCCGATCAACCGCCCGACCAGCATGATCTTCGTGATCAGGGAGAGGACGACCGCCAAGACGAGCACCGCGACGATGCCGAGGAAGTCGATCAACGCCGTCGCGTAGCGGAGCGCGTTGACGGTGAGGGCGGACGGCCCACCGCCGACCGCAGGTTGAGTCGCGGCCGGGAGCGTCGTGGCCGCGGTGCCGGCGGTGTCGGCGAGGGACGAGGTGTCCACCGGCCCGGGCAGGACGTGGTTGGTCAGCCGGGCGACCAGGAAAATGCCGATCTGGGCTAGCAGCATGATCAGCAGCAACAGGAACAGGAAGTTCTTGGCCCGGCGGGCGATCATCATCGCGTCGGCGTAGTCGGCGGCGGTGGCGATGTTGGACGGCATCGGCGGAGTCCTTTCGGGTTCGGGCGTATCGGATGTGGTAACGGATGCGGGGAATTTGGGCAAATCGAGGCCCCGACGCACCCCGCCAGCGGACGCGGCCGCTTTGGCAACGTCGCGGCCGACGGATAAAGTGCCCCACATGCTCACCCCGATCCTCTCCCGCCAGCGGCAGAAGAAGTTGCTCGACGTGATGGGGCGGCGGAAGTACGGCGCGGTCGTGATCGGGGCGCCGCACCACGTCTACTACTTCACCGCCCACTGGACCGGGTGGCAGCACCTGTCGGCGTTCGTCCTGTTCGACGACGGGCGGTCGCTGCTGATCACCGCGAACGAGCCGAACAAGGGGGCGGCCGCCGACGACGTGCGGGCGTACGAGGCGAACAGCCGCGGCACGCTGAAGGACGACCAGACGTGGGTGATCGGGAAGATGATCACCGACGCGCTGCGGCACCGCGACGTGACGCGGATCGGGGCGGACGCGTCGGTCGTCACGTCGCAAGTAACGCTCGGATTCGACGGGCCGCGCGAGCAGATCGACGAGGACCTGTTCCAGATCCGCCGGGTGAAGGATCCGGACGAGCTCGAGCTGATGCAGAAGGCGATCCTGTGCAGCGCGCGGATGCACGAACGGGCGCGGGAGATCATCGAGCCCGGCCTTGCGGAGACGCGGATGTTCGCCGAGGTGCAGGCCGCGGCGGTGATGGAGGCGGGCGAGCCGCTGACGGCGCTCCTCGGGAACGACTACGCCTGCGGCGAGCGCGGCGGCCCGCCGCGGAAGGATCGGGTGGCGAGGGCGGGGGAGCTGTACATTCTGGACGTCGGCCCGGTCTACCGCGGGTATTTCTCGGACAACGCGCGCACGCTCTCGGTCGACAAGAACCCGACGGACGAGCAGTACGAGGCGTACGAGATCCTGGTCGGGTGCCTGGCGCTGGTCGAGTCGAACGCCAAGGCGGGGACGTCGTGCCATCACCTGTGGCAATGGGTGAACGAGTATTTGAAGGAGCGCGGCCGGCCCGAGTTGCCGCACCACCTCGGGCACGGCGTGGGGCTGAACCCGCACGAGTTCCCGCACCTGAACCCGGACTGGGACGACACGCTCCTGGAGGGCGAGGTCTTTTCCGCCGAGCCCGCGATCTACGGGCCGGAGTTGAACGCCGGGATCCGGCTCGAGAACCAGTACCGGGTGACGAAGGACGGCGCCGTCAACCTGACCCGGTTCATCCCGCTCGGCCTGGGCGGGCCGTTACGGGAAATCGAGGAATGAATAATCGATCGGCGGGTGGCGCCCGCGGATAGAATGGGGCGCTCGGGTTCGCACGGGGTAGAACAACGGAGATCGCGCATGCCGGGAGTGACGTACGACACGTTCGAGCGGTACCAGCAGAAGGGTCTCGACGCGCGCCGGGCGGGGCAGTGGGACTCGGCCCGGGTCTACCTGCTCGAGGCGGCGCGGGCGATGGTCGAGCTGTCGAAGGACGCGCAGGGCGAAGAGTTGCGCGAGGCCCGGCGGGCGACCGCGACCAAGCTGCTCGAGCTGGCGAAGGACTGCGAGCGCGCCAAGGCGGAGAACCGCAAGCGGCCGGGTGTCGGGCGCAAGGGCCCGGGCGGATCGGGGGGCGGGGACGAGAAGGGCGCGGAGTCCGAGAGCGGCCCGTCGGCCGACCAGTGGATCGTCAAGGAAAAGCCCAACATCAAGTTCGCCGACGTCGCCGGCCTCGACCGGGTCAAGGAGGACATCCGCCTGAAGATGGTCTACCCGTTCGAGCACCAGGAGCTGGCGAAGAAGTTCGGCATCCGGGGCGGCGGCGGCGTGCTGATGTACGGCCCGCCCGGCACCGGCAAGACGATGCTCGCCAAGGCGACCGCGGGCGAGCTCGAGGCCACGTTCTTCCGCGTCTCCCCCGCCGACATGCTCAGCAAGTGGGTCGGCGAGGCCGAGCAGAACATCAAGAAGCTGTTCGACGCCGCAGGCGCCGAGAAGCGGAGCGTGATCTTCATCGACGAGATCGAGGCCCTGATCCCCGCCCGCCGCGACGAGGGGAGCAGCGTGATGCAGCGGGTCGTGCCGCAGATCCTCCAGGGGATGGAGGGGTTCGACAACAAGAAGGACGTCCGGGCCGTCCTGTTCATGGGCGCGACCAACGTCCCGTGGCAGCTCGACCCGGCCGTCCTCCGCCCCGGGCGGTTCGACGAGAAGGTGTACATCCCGCTCCCCGACCTCGCGGCCCGCCGCAAAATGCTCGACATCTACCTCGGCAAGCGCCCGCTCGAGGCGAACATGAACCTCGACGCGCTGGCGCAAAAGCTCGAGGGCTTCAGCGGCGCGGACATCAAGTACGTCTGCGACCGCTCGGCCGTCATCCCGTTCATGCGCTCGGTCGCCACCGGCGAGGAGGGCCCGATCACCGACGAGATCGTCGCCGAGGTGATCGAGGGCACGCCGCGCAGCGTCAACCCGGAGATGCTGCAGCGGTTCGAAGCGTGGGGCAAAGAGGCGGCGACGGGGTAGCGCCGCGGCCGGCGAAGGCTCGGCGAGGAGAGGCGACCGCGCGGGGTCGTGCGCAAAGGGAGGGGGCGGGCGAGCAACCATCGCCCCCCCTGCGCCTCAAGGTTCCGCTCCCGCCCCCACTCACCTCCTTCTCACTCAGCCCCCCCGGACGGAGGGACGGGCGCAGCCGCCCCGTCCGGCGCCGCCCGCTCGTAGCGGTTCTCCCCTCCGCGACCGCCGTCGTTGCCGATCCAGCTGTGCCGCAGGTCGAACCGGTTCACGCGCAGGTCACGATTGGGGTCGACGGACAGCCACACCCGCAGCGTTCGCTGCCCCGCGTACGGCTCGTTAGACGTCGAGTGCGGTCGCAACGCAACGTGCCGCCTGCCCCGCGTGACGGGGCGGCGGGCCTCGTCCAGGACCACCCCTTCACGGACCAGGCGGAACCGGAGCACGACTTCGCCGTCCGGCGCGTCGACGGCGACCCGGTCGCGGGGCTCCGACCCGACGGCGAACCGGCTGGCCGGGGCCACGTCCGGCCAGAGGCCGGGCGGCATGCCGTGCGCCGGCCAGTTCGCGTACGTGCCGGAGAGGTTTGACAGGTCCGAATCAACCGCCTGCCACTCCGCGGGCGCGTCGAATGGCCGCGCGCAACTGATCGAGCAGCAGCCGATGACAATAAAGCAGCCCAAGGCCGCGAGCCGCCGCAGGAGGGGCCGGGCAGGTGCGGGCCGGACTCGATTTCGCGTCATCGCCCGATCGTCCACGGGCGGGTAGTGTCAGGGCGGTCGCGCGGGCCGCAGCACTGAAGGACTCTCGCCTCCGCCCACGGGAAACTCACCCTCCCACCACAGGGGGCCGGCGGGCCTCGCTTCTGGCGCGGGGGGGCACGGCCGGTCCGGGGCGGTTGTCGCCGAAGAACGCCTGCCCCTCGTGCCACAACAGCAGCGCCCACGCGAGCGAACCGTCGATCACTGTCAGGTCGTCCGAGCCGGGGTACCACAGGTCGTTCCAGTACTTCACGACTATTTTCCAGGTTGTCGCAATCGCCAGGTCGGGCTCGTACGAGAGGAACACGCGCGCCTTGAACGGCAGCCCGCGGCGGAAGAGCCACTTCCGCACCGCCGCGACGGCTTCCGGATCGGTGTCATCCAGCGGCGTGGACGCCACGTTCCGGAAGAAGCCGTCGGTGAACGGGACGTCGCGGTGCAGCGGCCGCGTGAACTCACCAACCCGCCGCGCCGACTCCGGCGCCAACGGCCGGAGTTGCGTTAAGTGGTGCGGCGGCAGCACGCGGAAGCGGGCGTCGCTGAACCGCTCCTTAAGCGTGAACTGCTCCATCGGGATGTACGCGACGTCTATCATCCGATGTTCGCCGCTTCTCCTCGGGCGTCGAACGCGTTGGGGTTTACCCGCGCCGCCGCCGCCGCCGCCGGGACAGGCCGAGCGCCGCGGTCCCCGCGGTCAACCAGGCCGCCGACGCAGGCTCGGGGACGCCGGCGGCGGTGGCGAGGGCTTGAAACTCTTCCGCACCCCCTGCCGCTCCCGTCGGGCCGTCCCAGCCGAGCGGCCGTCGGCCGTAGTTGAGCTCCATCAGCTGGAAGTCGGAAAAGTCGACGCGGCCGTCGAGGTTAAAGTCGGCGGTCGCGCGGTCGGGGGTTGCGAACTGCTTGCCGAGGTTGCGGACGAGGATCTTGAAGTCGGCCTGGTCGACGACGCCGTCGGCGGTCGCGTCGCCAGCGACGGGGATCCGCGTGGTCAGCAGGGCCTGCGTGCCGTCGGTGAACTTCGCGCGGTAGCTGACGACCCCCTGGTCGCTGAGCGCCCGCGGCATCCCGTCGTTCCACGAGCCGTCGACGGCGAGGTAGTCGTCCTCGCCGAGGATGAACCGGTCAGCGAGCGTCTTGAACACGCCCGGCGAGACCTCGACGCGGTCGCCGATCTTCGCCAGCGGCACGAGGCCGAGCGACCGGTCGTAGCCGATCAGGGCGGTGTACCCGTAGAGCAGCATCTGGTCGGCGGCGTTGACGACGAACTGGTCGGCGCTGGCGTCGAGGCTCCAGCCGGCCGCCATGCCTCGGAACGCCGTCCCCTCGCGGACGATCAGTTCGAGGCTTGCTGGGCTGGACAGCGGGGCGGCGTAGATCGCGTGGCTGTTGCCGAACGAGACGTCCGGGCCGTTGAGTTCCGCGTTGACGTAGACCCGGCCGGCGGAGACGACCGGCGCGGTGACGGTCTTGATCGTGTAGCCGGGCAGACCCGGCGCGGCGTCGCCGGGCGCGGCGACCTTCTGCAACGCGCCGCCGCTTGCCACGTCCGACACCGACCCGACCCACGCGCCGCGCCAGGTGCCGGCGACGGCCCCGACCACGAACTGGCCGCTGAGGTTCGTCCGCGGCGCGTAGACGGTGGTAACCGTCCCGGACGCGCCGGGCAGGGTATCGCCCGAGCCGAGCAGGCGGGTGACGGTCGTCCCGGCGGCGTGGTAGGCGACGGTCGTGCCGTAGCCGGGGCCGCCGACGGGCGCGTTGGCCTCGCGCACCGCGTACGCGACGCCGCCGTCGCGCGACAGGGTGAACCCCTCGATCGGCAGGAACTGGTTCTGTGGAAAACCGCGGTCGACCAGGGGCGCGAGCGACGCGGCGGACGTGCCGGTCCAGAGCGTATGTTTGTTGCGGTCGTGCACGACGACCGCGCCGGATGGGTTGACGGCGACCGCGTAGAACCCGCCCCACGTCCCCTTGCCGGACGGCGTCGGCTGGCCCGAGACCGCGAGCGGCTCCAGGCCGCCCGAGCCGTTGCCGAGGTACGGCACCTGCATCGTCGCCGCCGCGGCGTGGGTGCCCGTCCGGACCACCGGCATGACGACGGCCTGCCCGGTCTGGGCCGACTGGTTCGCGTAGGGCATCGAGCCGACGCTGGTATACGTGCTGATCTGCGTGACCTCGCTGCCGGCCGGGAAGCCGGGGGCCGGCGTCTCGCTCCGCAGGACCTGGGCGAGGGCAGTGGGCGCGGTGCCCACGTATAGCCCGGTCTCGGTGTACGGGTAGCGCGGGTCGCTCAGCCGGGCCTGGAAGGTGACGACGCCGCGCTCGTCGATCGTCGGCCAGCCGAAGGTCTGGAACTTCACCAGGGCCGGGTTGCTAGGGACGGGCGTGCCGGGGGTGGACCCGGTGCCCGACACCGCGATCGTGCGCGTGCGCTCCGCCGCCCTCGCGCTGGTAGCGCCGATAAACACCGCGGCCCCCGCCGCCGCGAGCCCGGCTATCCGGTGGCCCCGAAACGACCGTCTCTCGTCCCTTGTCATAGGGACGACATTCTATTCGTGCGTGACGTGGATCACAATACTGATCGAGGCGCGAGACGCCTACGGCAGCGGTGCCACTGCCACCTCGCGGCGTTTCTGCTCCACGCGACACTTCTCCGCGTCGACCTTCGCCGGGTCGACGCCCGTGTCGACTCGCCCGGTCTTCAGGTCGACCGGGTGCGTCTCGACTCCAGCCCCCCGCACGCGCACCTCGAACCGGCTCCCGCCCGGCCCGGTGCCCGCCAGTCGGACGTCGCCTCCCAGTTGCCTGGCCAGCGACCGGCAGATTGTCAGCCCAAGGCCGAACCCCTTGCGCCGGTCCCGCTCGTCGTTCCCGACCTGCACGAACTCGTCGAACAAGCTGTCGGCCTTGTCCGGCGGCACCCCGATGCCCGTGTCCCTCACTTCGATCACGACATCGTCCCCGGCGGCCTCGGCCGCGATCGTCACGCCCCCCTGCTGCGTGTACTTGATCGCGTTCTCGACCAGGTTGCCGACGATCCGCTCGAGCTTGTGGCGGTCAGTCCAGAGGTCGACGTCGGCGTGGCCGTCGGCCTCGCGCAGGTAGAGCCCCTTGCGCTCGGCCACGGGCCCGAGCCGCCGCCGCACCTGCGCCAGCACGTCCGCCAGCGACACCCGCTCGCTCGCGTTCCGCTCGAGCGACCCGACCTTGGCGAAGTCGAGCAGGCGGTCGATCAGCCCGGACGCGGCCGCCGCGTTCTCCATGATCGCCCGCGCGCTCTCGGCGGTCTCGGCGTCCTTCGCGTCCTCGGCGGTGCCGCGGAGCAGCTCAGCGTGCAGTTGGACGACGTTCAGCGGCGACCGCAGATCGTGGCTGAGCGCGCTGAGGAAGAAGCTGCGCTGGCGCGCCTGCCGCTCGCGCTCGGCGGCGAGCTGCTTTTGGTCCTCGACGTCGGCGCAAGCGCCGAGCCAGCGGACGGCGCCGCCGTGCTCGATCGGTGTCGCGCTGACCAGGAACGTCCGGAACCCGCCGCACGCGCCGCGCAGCCGCGCCTCGGTCGTCCCGCCGCGCCGCTCGGCGACGGCCCGCGCCCACCACGCGGCGACCCGCGGATGGTCGTCGTCGTGCACCGCCTGGGTCCACGGGTGGGCGCCGCCCGCGTACTCAATCCACCGCCGGTTCGAGTAGTCCACCCGCCCGTCCGCCGTCGCGGTCCAGACCAGGTGCGGCAGCAGCTCGGCGATCTCGCGGTACCCCTCGGCCCGCCGCTCGAGCGCCTCGACCTGCGACAGCCGCTCGTCGACCAGTCCGATCCCGCGCATCCGTAGCGCGACGGTCCACGTGTAGGCGGCGAGCCCGGCGGTCGCGACGTCCGACGCGCGGAGCGCCTCCCACGCCGCGTCGGTCCCGTACACCGCGCCGCCGCACGCCGCGCACGCCAGCGTGATCCCGGCAAGCCGCACGAGCGCCGCCCGCGCCGCCGGCGAGCGGACCTTGACCTGGAAGTACCAGTTGACCGCGATCGCCGCGTACCCCAGCACGACCGCCGCGCTCAGCGCCAGCGTCACGTACGCCCAGACCACGTCAGGCCGATCACCCATGCCGGTCACGCCTCCTCAAGCACCGTTCGCACCCGACCGCCGTTCCGCCCGCGCGCCGTTACCGCGCCGGCAGCCCCTCCAGCCGGACGCCCTGCCACCGCGGCGACCACTTCATCATGAACGTCTCCTCCAGCGGCACCCACCGGGCGCTCCCGTCGGCGAACGCGACGTTGATCCCCCGCCCGTGCCGCGCCAGCAGGAACCGCCAGTGCTCGACGCTCGAATCCTCGCCGTTCAGGTCCGGCGGCAGGTCGACTGGCAGCCCCGGCACCGGCTCGGTCGGGATTGCGTCGATCCGCGAGCAGTCGAAGAACGCGGGCGTGTCGGACAACGCCTTGTGCGCCGTCAGCTTCGTCGGCACCGCGTTCGACTTCTTCGGGTCGATCGCGAGGTACCGGTTGTACCCATAACTGCCGACCCGGAACGTCTGCGCATTCAGTTGCAGAACGCCGCGCTTTGCGAGTTGCCCATTCCACGCCAGGTGTGCCGTACCCTTGCCGTCCGGCCGTTGCGACACCTCCGCCGCCGCCGGGCAAAGCAGCGCATCCCCCCGCACGCCGTTCAGGTCGACGACCCCGAGCCAGTACCCCTCCCACACCACGTCCGGCGTCGCGGGCGGTGTCGCGGTTTCCTGATAATACGGCAGATGCCCCTTGTGCTCGGCGACGTACATCAGCCACGCTGTCCCGACCTGCCGCACGTTCGACAGGCACGACGTGGACCGCGCCGCCGCCCGCGCCCGGCCCACCGCCGGCAGCAGCAGCGACAGCAGCACGCTGATGATCCCGATCACCACCAGCAGTTCGACCAGCGTGAACCCGTCGCCGCCCCCTTGCGCCCGTCGTCGCCGTTCCATGGCGTGGTCTCCGAACCCCCTGGCCCGGATTGCCCCGATTAGCTGTAGATCACGTACTGGATCCCGCGGACCGACCCCTCGCCGTCCGCGTCGGCGTACAGCACGTTCGCCCCGCCGCCGCCGCCGTGCACCTCGTCGAGCTCGCCGTCCTGGCAGTGGAACGTGTCGTTCCCGCCCAGCCCGTACAGCACGTCGGCGCCCTCGTCCCCGTAAAGGTGGTCCTTGTAGTCCGACCCGTAGATCACGTCGTTGCCCGCGCCGCCGTGGATCGACACGCGGTAATAATTCCCCGACGCGTCGATCCAGTCGTCGCCGTCGCCGCCGTGGATCATCGGGTCCTCGCACTCGCCGCGGACGGTGATCGTGTCGGCCCCGCCGTCGCCGTGCACCTCGCCGCGGAACGAGTCGGACAAGTCGAGCACGTCGTCGCCCGCGCCCGCCCAGATGCCGCCGTCGAAGTTCAGCGCGAGGCGGTCGTGCCCGTCCCCGCCGTCGATGCTCGCGCCGACCCACCCCTCGCCGGACGCGGACACGTCGATCAGGTCGTCCCCGCCGTGGCCGAGCACGGTGAGGTAGTCCGCCCCGCCAAAGGTTTGCCCGTCGAGCGTGAACGCCCGATCCCCCTGCGACACCGAGACGACGATCACGTCGTTCGCGTCGCTCCCGACGATCTCGAAGTACCCCGGGAACGTCTCGGTCACCGTCGCGCTGAGCAGCCGCCGGTGTTCCAGCGTCTCGACAAGTTGCATGCCGCACTCCGTTGCGTTCGTGGCGTGCCCCGCGCAACCCGCGCCGTCCGTGCGCGGGTGATCCGACAAGGCACCTTAACCCCTGAGTTAAAACTTGCGCGGCGAAACTTAGTCAGATTGCCGGTTAATTTCAACGAGAGGCGGGCCCAACCCATGTGCATACGTCTTGGTAACTCCACCGTCGTCAGGCCCGGCGACGGCGACGCCGTAGGCCCGCCGCCGCCACGCCCGCCGCGAGCACCGCCCCGCCCGCCGGTTCCGGCACGGCCGCCGCCGCGGCGTCCGCGAGCAACTGGTAGTCCGCCGCCGCGACCTCCGCCGCGCCCGGGGGCCGGCGCCCGAAGTTCCGCTCGAGCAGTTGGAAGTCCTTGAGGTCCACCGCGCCGTCGAGGTTGAAGTCGGCCGCGCCGCGGTCGGGCCTGGCGAACTTCTTGCCCCAGTTCAGGACGAACGCCCGCAGGTCGGCCGCGTCGATGACGCCGTCGAACGTCGCGTCGCCGGCCACGGGCACGCGGGTCGTCAGGATCGCTTGTGAGTTGTCGGTGAACACCGCGCGGTACGCGACCACGCCGCGGTCGTTCAGGCCGGCCCCCTGCCCGTCGTTGTACGACCCCTGCGGGAACACGAAGTCGTCCCCGCTGTCGGTCAGCGACGAGATCACCTTCGTCACGCCCGGCGCGACCTCGACCGAGTCGCCGGTGGCCGCGAGCGCGACCATCCCCAGCGAGGGGTCATACCCGACCAGCGCCTGGCGGAAGTTCGGCATCCGGGTCGAGAACACCGCCTGCTCGGCCGCGTTCAGCGCGACGCCGACGCTGCCCCACGTGTCCGCAGCCGTGAACCCGGGCAGCTTGATCGGCTGGCCGGAGCGCAGGAGCAGTTTCAGGTCGGCGGCGGAGCGGCCGACCCACACGCCCGTCCCCGCGTAGCTGCCGCCCGAGGTCAGGTCGGCCTCGACGAACGCGCGGCCGGACGGGCCGACGTGCGCCTCGCGCACGCCCGAGAACCTCGCCCCCGACGCGCCCGGGGCGAGTTCGCCCGCCTGCAGCAGTTTCGTCAGCCCGCCGCCCCCGCTGGCCACGCGGCCCAGCCACACGCCGTTCGCCTCGCCGGACGTGCCGCTCGAACCCGCCCGCGCCGCGATCGCCAGCCCGCCGGACGCGTTGATCGACGGCACGCCCACCTCGGCGAACGTCGCCGCCGGCTGCACCCCCGGCGCCGCCTGCCCCGCGGCCGCCACCGCCATCCCGCCGCCCACCGCCGGCGTGCCCGCGACGAACGACGCCGAGCCTAGGTCCCACCGGAACCGGCTCGGCGTCGCGACGAACCCGACCTCGCCCGCCTGCGTCAGCACGATCCGCGCGCCGACGGCAACGACCGTTTTGCCGTCGATCGTCTGCCCCGGCGCCGCCAGCCGCGTCAGCGACGCCGCCGACGTGCCGGCCCACACCGAGTTGGAGTCGTGGCTGAACGCGATTTTCCCGGCGGCGTTCATCCGCAACCCGTTCGTGCTCACGAAGGTCTCGGACGAGTTGGCGATCGGCTGGCCGCCCCGTGTCAGGACCTGCACCCCGCCGGCCAGCGTCCCCGCGAAGATCGTGTTCGAACTCAGTGTCCCGGTCCGGATCGCGCCCTGAACGGCAACTCGACCCGCCCCGGCGAGCACCAGGGACCCGCCGCCGGCGTTGATCAGCGTCCCGGCGTCGCCGTACGTCGCTGGAGCGGCCACGCCCGGGACTGACCCGCCCTCGACGAGCACCGCGCGGAGCGACGCGCCCGACGACCCGCCCCACACCCCCGTGTCGTTTGTCCCCGAAACTCCCGCCCCGGCCAACTGCCCCTTGAACAGGACGCTGCCGACGGAGTCGACCACCGGCTGCGACATCCTCACGAAACTGACACCGGCCGGGTTAACCGTGTACGACGTCCCGGTGACAACGACCGCCCGCGCACGCTCGCCCGCTTGGGATTGCGCGCCGGCAATGACGGACGCCGCGGCCGCGATGGCACATTGCGGCACCCGCCGACGACGACAACCCCACGTTTTAGACATGGTCGGCAGTTTATCGGTCTGGCGGGGGCGGACCAACTCACAATCTCAGCGGAACCGGGTCGTCCCGGCGTGAGATTTCAATTCTCCGACCAGTTACAATTAGGTTCCAAAGTGAAGGCGGGGCGGATCTAGGGACTTTACGGTTTAAGCCGCCGGGGCGGGTGGCCGACGATAGTTATGGCGGATTCCTCGCGCAGCGCCGGTCTGCGCGGCCATCGCCCGGCGGTTTTTATCGGAAGAGAGACCTCGCAATGCCCCGTGACATCCCGGTCGGGAACGGACGCCTCCTCGTCACCTTCGACCACCAGTACCAGATCCGAGACCTCTACTTCCCCCACGTCGGGCAGGAGAACCACGCCGGCGCGGGGCCGTGCCGGTTCGGCGTCTACTCCGACCTGCCCGGCCGGCACAAGTCGCAGCTGTTCTGGACGTCCGACCCCGGCTGGCAGATCCGCCAGCGCTACCTCCGCGACACGCTGACCACCTCAGTCTCGCTCGACCACCGCGACCTGCGCCTCGCGATGTACTGCAACGACGTCGTCGACTTCCACCGCAACATCCTGGTCCGCAAGATCAAGGTCAAGAACCTGGTCAACCACGAGCGGCTCGTGCGCGTGTTCCACCACCAGGACTTCAACATGTTCGGGACGAAGATCGGCGACACCGCCTATTACGACCCCGACCTGCGGTCCCTCGTCCACTACCGCGGCAAGCGGTACGTGATGGTCACGTTCTACTCGTCCGGCGAGCAGCGGATCGACGAGTACGCGTGCGGCACGTCCGGCTTCCACGGCGCCGAGGGGACGTGGCGCGACGCCGAGGACGGGCACCTCCAAGGCAACCCGATCGCGCAGGGGGCGGTCGACTCGACGATCGCCCACCACGTCCACCTGCCGGCGGACGGCGAGCACACGATCTACATGGTGATTATCGCCGCCGAGAGCCGGGAGGAGCTAATCGAGCTGCACAAGTGGCTGGTCAAGCACAACCCGCAGGGCGTGATCGACCGGACGACGTCGTACTGGCGCCTCTGGGCCGGCGGAACGAACATCAACTTCGGCAACCTCCCGCCGAAGGTCGTGGACCTGTTCAAGCGGTCGCTGCTGGTCACGCGCACGCAGATCGACAACGACGGGGCGATCATCGCGGCGAACGACAGCGACATCATGCAGTTCAGCCGCGACACATACTCGTACATGTGGCCGCGGGACGGCGCGCTGGTCGCCAACGCGCTGGACATGGCCGGGTTCTCCGACCTCGCGCGGTGGTTCTACACGTTCTGCCAGCGGGTGATCACGCAGGACGGCTACTTCTACCACAAGTACAACCCGGACGGCTCGCCGGCGTCGAGCTGGCACCCGTGGATCATGAAGGGGCACAAGGCCCTGCCGATCCAGGAAGACGAGACCGCGCTGGTCGTCTGGGCGATGTGGCGGCACTACTACCGGTACCGCGACATCGAGTTCGTCCGCCCGCTCTGGGTCGACGTTGTGCAGAAGGCCGCCGACTTCATGGTGAAGTACCGCGACCCGAAGACCGGCCTGCCGCTCCCCTCGTACGACCTCTGGGAGGAGCGCTGGGGCGTCCACGCGTTCACCGTCGCGACGGTGTACGGCAGCCTGAAGGCCGCCCGGAACTTCGCGGTCTGCTTCGGCGACCGCGCGAAGGCCGAGGTGTACAACAAGGCCGCCGACGAGATCCGCGAGGCGGCGGCGAAGTACCTGTGGAGCCCGTCGCTCAAGCGGTTCGTCCGCCGGCTGGTGCCCAAGGACGCGCCAACCCCGCCGGACGACCCGAACTACGTGGAGAAGGTCGAGCTGACGACCGAGCCGACCACCGCCGACTTGTTCGAGGTCGACGAGGTGCTCGACGCGTCGATGTACGCGATCTTCAAGTTCCACCTGTTCGAGGCCGACGACCCGCGCGTCGTCTCCACGATGAAGGCGATCGAGGAGAAGCTGTGGGTCAAGACCCGCGTCGGCGGCGTCGCCCGGTACGAGAACGACTACTACCACCGGATCAGCAACGACATCGCCGCCGTCCCGGGCAACCCGTGGTTCATCTGCACGCTCTGGCTGGCGGACTACTACATCACCCGGGCGAAGTCGCCGGCCGAGCTGAAGCTCGCGCTGCCGATCTTCGAGTGGACGGCCAGCCACGCGCTGGAGTCCGGCGTGCTGGCCGAGCAGGTCAACCCGTACACGAACGAGCCGATCTCGGTCAGCCCGCTGACGTGGAGCCACGCGACGGTCGTCAGCACGGTGATCAAGTACCTCGAGAAGCTCGAGCAACTCCAGACGTGCGGCACGTGCCACCAGCCGGTCTACCGGCTGCGGCGGCGCGGGCAGGTCGAGGTCAAGAGCCAGGCGCAGTTCGACCGCCTGGACGCCGAGTTCCAGATGGACGAGGGGCGCGAGATGGCCAGCGCCGTCGGCAAGTTCACCCGGGTCGATCCGCGGACGCGGCAGACGGTGAAGGCGACGCTGGCGATCGACACGCGCGACTGCATCGGCTGCGACGTCTGCGTCGCCCACTGCGACAAGGGCGTGCTCAAGATGGTCGACGGCAAGGCACTGATCGACCTCCGCCACCTGAACAACTGCGACATGGACGGCACGTGCGTCGAGGTCTGCCCGACGGACGTGGTCACGCTGCTGATCCAGCCGACCGAGACGCCGGCCGCGCCGAAGGAGCCCGCGGCGACGGAACGCCTGGGCGCGGCGGCGGCGACAGGGCCGAACGGGAACGGCCACCACGAGTGACCGAGGGCCCGCCGCCAAGGGGGTTTCGCCTGCCGTCCAACCTGTCGGATAGCCCGCCACTCGTGGCGGGGCGTGCGGCAACCTCACCTCCCCGCTCGAGGCGTGTCGATAATCTGGACAAGCGATGCCGGTTGTAGAAGCCGAGACCGCTTCCGTATACTCCCGCGGTCCACCCGCGGCAGATCCACGTCAACGGAGGAGAGGAGAGACCATGCAGACCTGCGTCCACGTCACCCACGAGGTGATTCACAAGATCGGCGGCATCGGTGCCGTCCTCCACGGCCTCTTCACCAGCCGCACCTACCTCGACCAGATCCAGCGCAACATCCTCGTCGGCCCGTTCTGGCCGACCGACGCCAGCGGCGACTCCCGCCTCGGCCACGACGGCGAGGTCCTCTACTCCTCCCTCGACTCCCTCTACCGCTCCCCCCTCGCCGCCCGCTTTCGAGAGATCGAGCAGACGTACAACGTCGGCATCGTTTACGGCCGCCGGAAGTTCACCGAAAAGGGCACCGGCGTCACCAGCACGCCCGAGGTGCTGCTGATCGACGTCTCCCGCTTCGACGCCGGCAAGCTAGGCGAGTTCAAGTTCGCGCTGTGGGACAAGTTCGGCCTCGACTCGGCGAAGTACGAACACATCTGGGACTACGACCAGTACGTCCGCCTGGCCGCCCCCGCGCTCGCGGCCCTGCACGCGCTGGGGGCGACGACCAGCGTCGAGCCGTGCGTGATCCTCTCGCACGAGTACATGGGCATCCCGACGTGTCTCGCCGCGATCCTCGAGGGGGAGCAGGCGAACTTCCGCACGGTCTTCCACGCCCACGAGACCGCCACCATGCGCCGCATCGTCGAAGGCCACCCCGGCCACGACACGATGTTCTACAACGTGATGCGCACCGCGCTGGCCGAGGGGCACTTCGTCGAGGACGTGTTCGGCGACCAGTCGGACTACTACAAGCACGGCCTGCTGAAAACCACCCGCTTCTTCGACGAGATCTTCGCCGTCGGCGACTATGTCCAGAAGGAGTTCCAGTTCCTCGGGCCCGATTTCATCCACGTCGACTCGCAGCTCGCGTACAACGGCGTGCCGAACTGGCGGATCGACGTGAAGGAAAAGCTCCACAGCCGCCAGAAGCTCCGCACCTACTGCAACACCCTGCTCGGGTTCGAGCCGGACTACGTGTTCAGCCACGTGACGCGCCTCGTGCCGTCGAAGGGGCTGTGGCGGGACCTGCGCGTGCTCGAGCATGCCGAGAAGATCCTCCGCCAGCGGAACGAGACGGCCGTGCTGTACGTGCTGAGCACCGAGGTCCCAGGCCGCCGCCCGGACGACGTCCGCCGAATGGAGCAGGCGTACCACTGGCCGGTCGTCCACCGCGAGGGGGCGCCCGACCTGTCCGGCGGCGAGGCCGCTTACTACCAGGGCGTCCAGGAGTTCAACGCGCGCAGCCGCAACATCAAGGTCGTCTTCATCAACCAGTTCGGGTTCGAGCAGCGATTGTGCGGAGAACGGATGCCGAAGGACATGGAGTTCATGGACATCCGCAAGGGCTCCGACGCCGAGTTCGGCCAGTCGATCTACGAGCCGTTCGGCATCGCCCAGGTCGAGCCGATCAGCTTCGGCGGGATCTGCGTCTTCTCCAACGTCTGCGGGTGCGCCGGGTTCGTCGACAAGGTGACCGGCGGCAAGCCGACGCCAAACGTGATCATCGCCGACTACACCGATTTGCCGAACAAGGGGCTCCGGCCGGAGCAACTCTTGAGCATCGGCCAACCGCAGCGGGACGAGATCGAGCACCTGGTGGCCGAGCAGGTCGCCCGAGACCTGATCGACCGCCTCCCGCGCAGCCCGGACGAGTTCGCCCGGTTCATCGACCGCGGCTACGAGCTCGCCAGCAATATGAGTTGGGACGCGGTGGCCAGGGACTACGTGCTGCCCGGACTAAAGAAGGCGACGAGGGCGCAGCGGCTGCGGCAGATCGCGTAGTTCGCGCCGCCGGTGATCGTCCGCGTGTTCAGGGTCAGCGGCGGCGGCGGCGGCGGCGGCGGCGGGTGGCCGCGGCGGCAGAGAGAACCAGCGCAACTGCGGCACCGGGCTCGGGGACGACGGCATAAGCGATCGACTGAGGGCTGGCGGGGACCTGCGTGCCCGGGCCGTAGTCGAGGAACGTGCCTTGGAACGCGCCGGACTGCGCGTCGTACTTGAGGACGGCGGTGGCGGTCCGGTCGTTGACGTAGAGGGTGCCGTCGTCGCCGAACGTCATGTGCGTCGCGTCGACTAGGCCGCCGGCGCCCGGGGCCACGAACGCGCCCAGCGCCGCGCCGGTGTCGGGGTCGTAGCGCAGGACGCCGGCCGTCCCGGAGGCGACGTAGAGGTCGCCGTCGGGGCCGAACTTGAACTCGTTGAACGACGTCGTGGCGATCGTGTAGGCGACCGACAGGTCGTCCGGGTCCAGCTTGCGGATGCCCACGTCGGCGATCCCGACGTACATTTGACCTGCGGCGTCGAACTCGACGTCGCGGATGCGGGCCGTCGACGGGAGCGTGTAGACGGGGGTCAGCGTCTGGCCGCCGTCGTGGCGGTAGACGCGGGTGGGATCGGGGGTCGTGCCGGGGCCGGTCGGCCGGAAGTTGTTCGAGCCGACGTAGAGGCGTCCGGCGGGGTCGAAGCCGATGCCGCCCGGGGCGTTCAGCACCCACGGCGGCGCGGACGCGGAATAGATCTCCGTCGCCGAACCGGCGCCGGCCAGCGTGACCTTGTGGATCGAGCCGCCGCCAAGGACGTTGCCGAGGAAATAAAGGTGGCCGTCGGGGCCGCGCGTCAAACTGTTGAACGCCTCGCTGAGCGGCGGGTTGGCAGCCGGGACTGTGCCGAGATACCCGCCCTGCGGCGAGTACCGCTGAAGGGTGGCGAAGGTCGTCTGAACCGTCGGGCCGACGCCGAACAAATCGGCACGAGCACTGACCGCCACGGATGAAACAGACAGAACGAGCAAGATCCCGCGCATCCCTTTTCCTCCGTTTGCTCCTCGGGGGGTGACGAACCGGCAGCATCCTCCCCGCGAGCAGCAGCGGCGGCAAGGGAAATCGTGGTGCCGGGGGTTCAACCCGGTGCCTAGGATGGGGTATTGTCGTTTGAACGAGCTTTCAGACTTTTTGCCAGCCGTGAAGGAACGCCGCGATGCCTTTAACCCTCGAACAAGTCGCCGAGACGAAGAAGACCGAGGTCGGCAGTTACTTCATCTCGAACTACCCGCCGTTCTCGACGTGGGGGGCGGCCGACGTGCCCGCCGCCCAAGCCGCGTTCGACTCGGCGCCCAAGGATCCCGCCGCCCGCCTCGGCCTCTACCTGCACATCCCTTTCTGCCGCAAGCGGTGCAAGTTCTGCTACTTCCGGGTGTACACGGACAAGAATGCCGACGAGGTCGAGACGTACCTGTCCGCCCTCTCCCGCGAGATCGCCCTGTACGCGAAACGACCCGGCTTCGGCGACCGGCAGTTCGAGTTCGTCTACTTCGGCGGCGGCACCCCGTCGTTCCTCTCCAACGCCCAACTCGAGCGGCTGATCGAGCGGATCAACGAGAACTGGACCTGGGAGGCCGCGAAGGAAGTCACGTTCGAGTGCGAGCCGGGCACGCTGAAGGAGAGCAAGCTCCAGACGATCAAGAAGATCGGGGTGACGCGGCTGTCGCTGGGGGTAGAACACTTCGACGACGAGGTGCTGTCGACCAATGGGCGCGCCCACAAGTCCCCTGAGATCTATCGGGCCTACGACTGGGTCCGCGCCGTCGGCTTCAAGCAGGTCAACATCGACCTGATCGCGGGGATGCTCGGCGAGACCGAGGACAAGTGGAAGGCGACGGTCGAGAAGGCGATCGCGATGGACCCGGACAGCGTCACCATCTACCAGATGGAGGTGCCGTTCAACTCGAAGATCGCCAAGGAAACTAAGGAGCATGGCGAAATCGAGACGCCGATCGCGTCGTGGGCGCAGAAGCGGGCGTGGGTGGACTACGCGTTCCGCCAGTTCGGCGCGCACGGGTACGAGGTCAGCAGCGCGTACACGATGGTCAAGAAGGCGACGCACGCCGGGTTCGTCTACCGCGACTCGCTGTGGCGCGGGGCCGACCTGGTCGGCACGGGCGTCGCGTCGTTCGGCCACTTCCAGGGCGTGCACTACCAGAACCTCGACTCGTGGGAAACGTACATCGCCGCGCTCGACGCCGGGCGGTTGCCGATCAACCGGGCGCTGGCGGTCACGCCGCACCAGAAGCTGGTCCGCGAGACGATCCTGCTGCTGAAGACCGGCCGCCTCGACGCCGGCTACTTCCGCGACAAGTTCGGCGTCGACATCCGCACGGAGTTCGCGGACGCGTTCGCGTCGCTCGTCGCCGAAGGGTTCCTGACGATGGACGGCGACCAGCTCCTGTTGAACCGCCAGGGCCTGTTGCGGGTCGACTCGCTCCTGCCGCGGTTTTTCGAGCCCGAGCACCGGGGGATTCGGTATACCTAATGTCGGGTAACGGCAAAGCGGTAGAGCGACCGAGGGGGCGACGCGAAAGGTGATTCCGTATGGCGACGACCCGACCGAAGACGCTCGACGAGTGCGCGACGCCGCAGGAGGCGCTGGTCGAGCTTTGCCTGCCGTTCGTCGCCGATCGGTCGCAGGTGCGGACCGCGTGCAGCGAGGTGCCGGCCGAGCAGATGCCCGAGCCGTTCCACTGGCTGCTGGTGCACAAGAACCACATGACCAAGGTGCTCGAGGCGCAGTACGGCCGCCCGATGGAGCTCGAGGTCGTCAAGCACCACCTGGAAGACGAGTTCTACACCCGCAAGATCATCCTCCGCCCGCAGGCGACCGACGTGATCGTCGAGGTCGGCATCGTCCGGCTGAACTTCCGGTTCATGTCCGCCGAGGTGCGCGACGAAATCCTGAAGCGTGAGACGCCACTGGGCGCCATCTTGATCCGCCACAAGGTGCTGCGGAAGGTCGAGCCGCGGTGGTACCTGAAATTCCCGGCCAACGCCCCCCTGCTGGCGGCGGCGGGCGCGGTCTTCCCGCACACGACCTACGGCCGCCTAGGCACGATCTACTGCAACGGCGAGCCGGCGATCGAGGTGCTGGAAATCGTCAGCGGCCTCGAACGCCATTTTGACGAACGAGTCGATTGACGCCTTTCAACGTCCGCGGAACTCGTTCCGTGGGTTGCGATCCCGCAGTTTTCAACCTTTTTGAACTTCCTCAACCGGGCCCCCGCAGCCGTACTATAAAAGAACACTTGTTTGAACAAGGATCGTCACCCATGAGCCCGATGAATACGACTGTTGAGTACGACGCCGTGGTCATTGGAGGCGGGCCCGCCGGGGCGACCGTCGGCACGCTGCTGGCCAAGGCCGGTCATAAGGTGCTAATTGTAGAACGCGGGAACTTCCCGCGGTTCCACATCGGCGAATCGCTGATGCCCGAGACCTATTGGACGTTCGAGCGGCTCGGGATGCTCCCCAAGCTCAAGAAGAGCGATTTCGTCCGCAAGTATTCCGTTCAGTTCGTCACTTCGAGCGGCAAGGACAGCCAGCCGTTCTTCTTCGACGAGATGAACCCGCACGAGTGCTCGGTCACCTGGCAGGTCGTGCGGAGCGAGTTCGACCGAATGATGCTCGACAACGCCCGCGAGCACGGGGCGGACGTCTGGCAGAACACGAACGTGACCGACGTGCTGCTCGAGCCCAGCGACACCGACGATTTGCCGCGGGCGACCGGGGTGGTCGTGCGGCGGAACGCGGACTACAAGCTGGCGGCCGTCGGGCAGGAGGTACCCGGGGCGCCGCTCCAAGGGACGAGCCGGGGCGGCGAGCTCGTCACCAGCGAGGGGGCGAACGGGCACGGGGAGGCGGTGACGGTCAACGCCAAAGTCGTGGTCGACGCGACCGGCACCTACGCGCTGCTGTCGCGCAAGTTCGGGATCAAGCGGAACGACCCGGGGCTGCGGAAGGTGTCGTACTTCGCCCACTACAAGGGCGCGCGGCGGGACGAGGGGAAGAACGAGGGGGCGACGCTCGTGCTGTCGACCGCGGCCGGCGACGGGTGGTTCTGGTACATCCCGCTGCCGAACGACGTCGTGTCGATCGGCGTCGTCGGCGACCTCGACCGCATCCTCGCGCAGTACAAGTCGAAAGGGGCGACGCCGGAGCAGATCCTGGAGGCCGAGATCGCCGGCTGCCGCGGGCTGGACGACCGGATGGCGACGGCGACCCGCATCTCGCCGGTGCACGTGCTGTCGGACTTCAGCTACCGCGCGACGCGGTGCGCGGGGGACGGGTGGGTGCTGGTCGGCGACGCGTTCGGCTTCCTCGACCCGATGTACTCGTCCGGCGTGTTCCTCGCGCTGAAGTCGGGCGAGATGGCGGCCGAGGCGATCCACGAGGGGCTGGCGAAGGGCGACACGTCGGCGGCGCAACTTTCGAAGTGGGGCGACCAGTTGTCGGACGGGATGACCAGCATCCGCAAGCTGGTGTACGCGTTTTACACGAAGGGGTTTTCCTTCGGCCGGTTCATCCGCGACAACCCGTCGTTCAAGAAGAACCTGGTCGACCTGCTGATCGGGAACGTGTTCTACGACGGGGTGAACGACATCTTCGACGTGATGGGGAAGACGGTGCCGCTGCCGGAGGCGGTCCCGCTGGAGCGGCCGGCGGCGCTTCAGGCGTCGACGTGACCGGCGTACAATCCGCGACACCCGATGCCCGCCACCCACACCGTCACCCACCGCGTGCAGTTCTCCGAGACCGACATGGCCGGGGTCGTGCACTTCTCGAACTACTTCCGGATGATGGAGGAGGTCGAGCACGCGTTCTTCCGGTCGCTGGGGCTGAGCGTGGCGATGACGCACGAGGCGCTGGAGCTCGGGTGGCCGCGGGTGTCGGCGGCGTGCGAGTTCTTCGGGCCGCTGCGGTTCGAGGACGAGGTGGAGCTGGTGATGCGGGTGACGAAGGTGGGGGAGAAGTCGTTCAACTACGAGGTCGAGTTCGTCCACGGCGGGCGCCGGGTCGCGCTGGGGAAGATGACCAGCGTCTGCTGCGAGATGCTGCCGACCGGGGGCATGCGCTCGGTCGCGATCCCGGCGGCGGTGCGCGACAAGCTGGAGGCGGGCCCGCCGGCGCAGTAGCGCGTGCGTCTCCGTCGCACCGCCAGGACGCGGTTCCCGCGCCGGGGGTCACTTCTTCGGCTGCTCGTCCTTTTTGATCTTGTCCTGGAAGCGTTCGAAGAGCTTGTTGACCTTGGGGGTGGCGACGCCGCGGATGTAGGGCTGGTTCGGGTTCTGGCGGGCGTAGTTCTGGTGGTACTCCTCGGCGACGTAGAAGGCCTTGAGCGGCTCGAGGGTGGTGACGATCGGGGCGTCGAAGGCCTTGGCGGCGTCGAGCTGCTTGATGTAGGCCTCGGCGACCTTCTTCTCGTCGTCGGTGGCGTAGAAGATCGCGCTGCGGTACTGGGGGCCGCGGTCGTTGCCCTGGCGGTCCTTGGTGGTCGGGTCGTGGGTGGTGAAGAAGATGCGGAGGATCTCGCCGTAGGTGAGCTTGGCGGGGTCGTAGGTGATCTTGATGGCCTCGGCGTGCCCGGTGTCGCCGTTGAGGACGGCCTTGTAGTTGGCGGTCTCCTTGGTGCCGCCGGCGTAGCCGGAGACGACGTCGCGGACGCCCTCGACCTTTTCGAAGACGGCCTCGGTGCACCAGAAGCAGCCGCCGGCGAGGACGACGGTCGCCTCGGCGGCGGGCTTGTCCTTGTCCTTGGGGGCGGGGAGGTCGGTGGCGGGCTTGGGGAGGTCGCCGGCGGCGGCGTGGGCGGGGCGCTCGCAGGCGAGGCCGAGGAGCGCGGACAGGGCGAGGGCGAGGACGGCTTTGAACCGGGGGCGGTCGCTTGGCTGCACTGGGCTTTTCTCCTGTGGATGTCGTTGGGTGCCCCAGATGATAGCGGGGTTTCGGTGAGAAGTCAGACCGGGTAACAGGCCGCGGGGGTGGGTTCGTTTCGCAGTTTTGGGGTGAGGATGTTGCGCCGTGTGGCGCCGTGTGGCGCTTTGTGGCGCGGCGCCGGGCGGACTGCCGTTTTGGCAAGTGGGTTCGTTTCGCAGTGTGTGGGCGCGGGAGGGAGGTGAGATAGGATGGCACGTGGGTTCGTTTCGCAGTGTTGGTCGTGGCGGGGGGTGCCGTTTGGGGCGGGGCGCAAGAGCCCCTCACCCCTGCCCTCTCCCACGGCCGGTGGCGTCACGCGGCGAGGGGGCGTCGTGGGCGGCCTTGGGAGAGGGAGTGAGCTCGCTGCGCGCATGGTGGGCCTCCACCTATCGGGGTGGTGTTGCGCGGGAGGCGAGGATTCTGGCGGTCTGCGGCCGGAATTAGGGAGATTGCGGGGGTTTGCGCACGTTGGGCTTCGGGTTTTCTTGTTTGAGGTGTTGCGCGGGGCGCGTGTTGGGCGCGCAACAACCTGGGGATCGCGGGGGGCGGGCTACTTGCTTGCTTCCAGGAGGACGTTGCGGGTGATGGTGGTGGCGATGGCGGGGGTGTAGCCGGCGATGCCGTCGACGTCGTGGCCGACCAGGCCGGTGCTGAGGTCTTCGGGGCTGTAGACGACGCCGGGGCGGTTGTTGACGTAGAGGGCACGGAGGCGGGGGGCCTTCGCGGCGCCGAGGCGTTTGCGGGCGAAGTCGCGGTAGAGGCCGTCCTTCTGGGCGATCGCCGCGACGTCCCTCAGGAGGGGGTGCTCGGGGGGGAGGGGGTGTTTCAGGGTGGCGCCGCCCTCGGTGTCGAGCGGGGCGAACGTGGCGAGGGCGGGCTCGACCGACTCGGCGAACTCGGTCGAGCCGCCGGCGCTGTCGATCAGGAGCGTGCCGCCGCCGGCGACGAAGTCCTTCAGTTCCTTGAGCTGGGCGGGGGACAGGGAGATCCTGGCCGAGCCGGTCAGGTGGGCGATCGCGTACTTCGAGGTGCGGCCCTTGGTGGCGGCGGCCTGGGCGGCCATCTCGGCTTCGAGCTTTTTGACCTCGGCCTGCACCAGGGTCTCGATCTTCGCGGTGTCGCCGGCGGCGATCGCGGCGCCGACCTGGTCCTGCGGGAGGCGCTTGGTCGCGCGGGCGCGGAGCTCCTTGGGGTCGATCTTCGGGGCGGCGGGCGGGGGCTCGGACAGCTTGCCGCCGCCGAGCGCGACGGTCTCGGGTTGCAGGTCGATCTTGTGGTGGTTGCGGAGCAGCGCGGCGACGCGGCGCCAGCCCCCGGGCTCGGGGTTCCAGTTGCCGGGGTAGGAGAGGCGGGCGAGCTTGACGGCCTTGTCGGTCTTGGCGTCGGGGTTCGGGCGGATCGTGTAGGTGACGTTGCGGTTGCGGAGGCCCTTCTTGTCGACGGCGTAGAGGAGGATGTTGCCGCCGACCGCGTAGGGCTCGAGGCGGCCGTCGAACGGGGTCTGCCAGGCGCGGGAGGGGTCGGCGTTCAGGAGGAGCATCAGCTCGCGGGTGCCGTTGGAGAGGCCGACGATCGACGGCTTGGATTTGAACGTCGCGCGGGGGTACTGCTGGCGGGTGTGGATCGGGTGGTCCTCGGGGAGCTCGCGGAACTCGTAGTCGGTGAAGAGCTTTTGACCGAGCTCGGTGAACGATTTGGCGAAGTGGGGGCTGTTGCAGTCGGCGTTGCCAAGGATCAGGCCGCCGTCCTCGACGAACTGCCTGAGCTTGGCGCGCTGGTCGTCGTTGAACTCGAGCGCGTGGGTGCCGGTCAGGTAGAGGACCGGGGCGTCGAGGAGCTCGTCGGCGGGGGCGTCGAGGGTGGTGATCTGCCAGTTGAGCGGGCGCTCGATCGAGCGGCCGAGCCAGTCGACGAGGTTGGCGGCGTCGCGCGGGCGCTGGTTCCAAGACGGCTTGGCGGTCTTGGCGGTGGGGTCGTGGCGGAGCTTGTTGATCAGGACCGGGGACTGGCCGCGGGCGAGGAACAGGAGGCCGAAGCTGGTCGTGGGGATGTTGGCGGGGTTGTGGCCGAAGACGTCACCGGGCTGTCCCCAGTGGCCGCCCTTGTCCTGGGACTTGACGAGGAAGTCGGCGCCCTCGCGGAACCAGTCGTGCTTGCCGAAGTACTTGTAGCCGCCGGCGACGCCGATGCGTTCGACGCCGTACAGCGTGTAGAGGGCGACGCCGGGCCCGCGGGCGCCGCCGGTGTAGACGTCGTTGAAGTGTTTCGTGAGCCACTCGACGCCCTTGTCGATGTTGGGGTCGTTGCGGTTGCCGGCGCAGTTGAGGTAGTCGCGCGCCCGGACGGCGTCGTGGGTGATGAACAGGGTGGCGATGCCGGCGGTGGTCATGGAGGGGACGGAGGAGGACTCGGACTTGTCCTCACCGGTGCCGCCGGTGCGGCGGTAGGCCCACCCGCCGTCGGCGAACTGCTGGGCGCGCCAGGCGCGGTCCATCGCCTGCCAGACGGCGCCGGGGATCTCGGCGCCGGCGCGCTCGCACGCCCAGAGGCCGAGCACGCCGTACTGGCTGATCGAGACGTCGTACTGGTCCTGGGGGGTGCCGGGGTAGTAGAACAGGCCGCGCGCGTCGCCGGCGGACTTGATCTGCTTGATGATGCGGTCGGCGTCGGCCTTGGCGAGGGCGCGGGTTTCGCGGGTGGGGGGGAGGAGGGCCCAGAGCTGGGTGCGGCAGCCGAGGGCGTAGACGGACTTGATGTCGGCCGTCTTCAGGAAGTCGATGGCCTTGGTGAGCTTGGGGGACTGCGGGTCCTCGCCGGCGGCGACGAGCGCGTAGGTGGCGACGGCGGTCAGGCCGCCGGAGTGGCGGGCACCGGGGGCGTAGTCGCCCTGGTTCTCGATCTCCCAGGTGCCGTTGCGCTGCTGGGCGTAGAGGTGGGCCTTGGCGCGGGCGATGGCCTGGTCGACCTCGGCGGGGGAGGCGGCGCGGACGGGCTGGGGGAGGAGGGAGAGGAGGAGGGCGAGGGCCGTCAGACGGAGGATGATCGTCATCATGGGCGGTTGCGGTGCGGGTCGGTGTTAGGCGGCGGCGGCGGCAACGCGATCAATCTATCGTACGATGCCCCTCGGTGCGACGGCGGGAATCCGCTTCCGTGGAACGGCGGGGACGCGTCCGGTAAGCTTTATGACACAGGAGATGTGAACATGGCGAATGGCGGAAACTGGTCGCGGCGCGGGGTGTTGATCGGTGGCGTGGCGGGGGCGGTGGGGATGCTGGCCGGCGGGCGCGCGACGCCGGCGGCGGAGGTCGTGCAGCGCAAAGGCGGGGAGCCGTTCGGCGGGTTGAAGGTGGGCGTGGCGACGTACACGCTGGGGAAGCAGTGCAAGACGGCGGAGGAGGCGATTAAGGCAATCAAGCGGGTGGGGCTGGCGTACTGCTCGATCAAGGACTTCCACTTGTCGTTCAAGCTGTCGCCGGAGGAGCGGCGGGCGACGGCGGCGAAGTTCCGCGAGGCCGGCGTCACCCCCCTGTCGGTCGGGAACATCACGCTGAAGAACGACGAGGCGCAGGTGCGGGCGATGTTCGAGTACGCGCGGGACGTGGGGGTGGGGGTGATGGTGTGCGCGCCGTCGAAGGACGCGCTGCCGGTGTGCGAGAAGATGGTCAAGGACTTCGGGATCAAGATGGCGATCCACAACCACGGGCCGGAGGACAAGCACTTCCCGTCGCCGTACGACGTGATGGAGGCGGTGAAGGACATGGACGAGCGGATCGGGTGCTGCATCGACGTCGGTCACACGGCGCGGGCGGGGGTGGACCCGATGGAGTCGATCGAGCGGGTGGGGAAACGGCTTTACGACGTGCACATGAAGGACCTGGAGCGGATCGACCGGCGGAGCATCCCGATCGAGTGCGGGCGGGGCGTGCTGGACGTGCGGGGGATGCTGATGGCGCTAAAGAAGGCGAACTTCCAGGGGCACGTTGGGTTCGAGCACGAGAAGGATATGAACGACGTGATGCCGGGGTTGGCGGAGAGCGTGGGGTACGTGCGGGGGGTGTTGGAGAGGGCGTAAGGCGGCTCACCGCGGAGACGCGGAGGACGCGGAGGAGAGGCCGGGCGGTGATGCGCCCGGTGGGGTCTCGTTGGGCGGCTGTGGTATAAGGCGGGGATGCCGGCGCTGGCGGAATTTGATGTGAGTTCGTTCGAGGCTCTGTTCGCGCAGTGGGGGTACCCGCGCGCGCACGCGAAGCGGTTGTTGCGGCGGTATTACGACTCGGGGGGGGAGACGGTGGCGGGGATCCAGGTGGCGCGGGAGCTGAGCGCGCGGATCGGGGCGGGGCGGGAGTTGCCGCTGCGGTCGACGGAGGTGGTGGCTCGGCGGGTGGCGGGGGATGGGACGGTGAAGTTGTTGATCGGATTAGCGACGGAGCGACGGAGCGACGAAGCGACTGAGGGGGCGGATCACGGCGGTGGCGCGTCTTCCCCTTCGTCGCTTCGTGCCTTTGTCGCTCCGTCGCTTCCGGTGGCCGCTCCGTCGCTTTCCACCGTCGAGTGCGTGCTGATGCCGTCGCACATCCCGGATCGGGCGGCGGGGTGCGTGTCGTCGCAGGTCGGGTGCGCGATGGGGTGTGACTTTTGCGCGTCGACGAAGGCGGGGGTGGAGCGGTCGCTTTCGAGCGGGGAGATCGTCGAGCAGTTTTTGTGGCTGCGGGCCGAGGCGCTGCGGATGGGGCGGCGGCTGCAGACGATCGTGTTCATGGGGATGGGGGAGCCGCTGATGAACTACGAGAACGTGGTGGCGGCGGTGCGGCGGATCGCGGGGGAGGACCTGGGGGCGATCGGGTGGCGGCACGTGACGGTGTCGACGGTCGGGATCGTGCCGGGGATCGACCGGCTGCGCGAGGAGGGGCTGGGGATGCATTTGGCGGTGTCGCTGCACGCGCCGGACGACGAGACGCGGGCGGCGATCGTGCCGACGGGGAAGAGGTACAAGGTCGCGGACATTTTGGCGGCGGTGCAGCGGTACCAGATGGCGTCGGGGCGAATCGCGACGATCGAATATACGCTGCTGGCGGGGGTGAACGATTCGGACGCGCAGGCGGAGTTGCTGGCGGAGCGGCTGGCCGCGTGCACGCCGGACGCGACGGCGCACCGGGACACGCGGATGCACGTGAATTTGATCCCGTACAACTTCATCGGGCCGGGGGTGAGTGGGCGGGTGTACCGGCGGCCGACGGACGAGCGGGTGGCGTCATTCCTCGCCATCCTGCGCGAGCGCGGGGTGGTGGCGCACGTGCGGCGGACGCGCGGGGAGGACATCGAGGGGGCGTGCGGGCAGTTGAGGGAGCGGGTGGGGGCGGGGGGGTAGGGAGGGTTCAGGGTTCAGCGGGATTGCCCGACGCCCGGGGGTCCGTCGCGCGGGGTCGGGGCCTGCGTTTCGATTCGAGGAGGCGGTCGGCGACGCGGGCGCAGCGGGGGCGGTCGCCCGGGAGGGCGAGGCAGATCGTCTCGAGCGCGTAAAGGTGCTCGGTGAGTCGGTGGCGGTCGGCGCCGCGGGTCAGGAGGCGGAGTAGGGTGGGGATGTAGGAGTCGTACTCGTCGGCGGGGACGAGGAAACCGATCGGGTTCCAGTCGTGAAGGAGGATCTGGCGGATGTCGGCCATCAGGTGGCGGTGGTGGTGGCGTGTTCGCATGGCGATCGGCTGCCCCGTCGGAGCGAATCACATTTTACGCCTGCGTGCCGCACTCGGGGCAGCGGTTCGAAGGGGTGGCGCGGAGGTCGTAGCCGCAGGCGGGGCAGAGGTTGTGGGTCAGGCAGTGGTGGATCGTGCGGCGTTGGAGGGATTGGAGGGCCCAGGTGAGGGTGCGGGGGAGGAGTCCGACGAGGACGCCGGCCCAGGGGGAGATCCAGACGCCGGTGCGGCGGTCGGTGACGGCGGTGACGGGGCCGACCTGGCGGCTGGTGGACTTGTGTTCCCAACCGAAGAGGAGCCAGCGGTCGCCGGAGCCGTTGCCGGTGGAGAAGGTGCGGCGGACGGCGACGGGGGCGATTTCGCGGCGGGCGGCCTGGGCTTGGAGGTCGTCCATCTGGCGGACGACGGCTTGTTCGGCGGGCGTGGGGGGGCGGGAGAGGTTGAGGTAGATGAAGCCGTTGACGAGGGCGACGCGGCGGCCGGCGTCGAGGAAGTCGGGCATCGCTTGGGACGGCCGGGTCTTGGAAATCGCCCAGACGGCTAACGACGCGGCGGCGAGGAGGAGGGACAGTTGGACGAAGCGCTTCCAGATCGTGAACCCCACGTGACACCTCTCGCGGTCGTCCGGATTCCCGGGTTGCGCGGATGGTACCGGTTTTCGGGCGCGAGTGGTGCGAGCGGCGGGTCGGGCCACGGCGCGCGGCGTGCGACAGCCGCTTGCTCACCCTGTCTTCGGAGGGCGACGACGACGCCGCCGCCGTCGGTAGGCAACCGGTCGCCGGCCGGCGTCATGGCATCGGCGTGCAGAGCTCGACGAGGAAGCCGTTCAAGTCGCGGACGTAGGCGACGGTCTGGCCCCACGGCTTGGTCTCGGCCGGCTTGACCGGGGTCGCGCCGGCGGCGAGGGCCTGGGCGTAGGCGGCGGGGACGTCGTCGGTGGTCAGGCCGATCTCGACGGGCGGGGCGGGCTTGTGCGGGGCCGGGTCGTCGAACGGGGTGGGGATCAGGGTGCGGACGAAGGCGGCGGCGGCGAAGGCGAGGCGGGTGTCGCCGGTCTCGAGCTCGCCGTACTGGGCGTCGGGGGCGAGGAAGCGGCGGGCGAGGCCGAACGCTCGGGCGTAGAACGCGAGGGCGGCGTCGACGTCGGGGACGTAGAGGATCGTGTAGCCGAGTTTCATGTTGGCTCCTTGAAAAGAGGGGTACGGCGCGGGGGCGGGGAGACGGGGATCAGGGGTAGAGCTTTTTGTGGTCGGCGAGACGTAGGTGGCGAGACCCTTGGCGTGGGTCTCGGGGGGGGCCTGGCTTCCTGCATGGGGGTATTGGAGCGGGCGCGGGCGGGGAGGGCAACGGGTGTGGGGGGAAGGGCTCCGCGGCTGAAGCGGCCGCGCGGCGACGGGGTCGCGTTGTCTTGCCGGGTGGGCGCGGGGTCAGGCGGTGCCGCTCAGGGTGCGGGCGAGGTAGGGGGCGGTGCGGCTTTGTTTGGCGCGGGCGACGGTGGCGGGGGGGCCGGCGGTGACGATCCGGCCGCCCTCGTCGCCGGGGCCGGGGCCGATGTCGATGACCCAGTCGCTGTGGGCGATCACGCGCATGTCGTGCTCGACGACGATCACGGTGTTGCCGGCGTCGACGAGGCGGTCGAGCTGGGCGGTGAGCTTTTCGACGTCGGAGGGGTGGAGGCCGGTGGTGGGCTCGTCGAGGACGTAGAGGGAGTTGCCGCGCTGGGCGCGTTGGAGTTCGGTGGCGAGCTTGATGCGCTGGGCCTCGCCGCCGGAGAGCTCGGTGGCGGGCTGGCCGAGGCGGATGTAGCCGAGGCCGACCTCGCGGAGGACGTCGAGGGCGTGGCGGAGGTGGGGCTCGTCGGCAAAGAAGTCCCACGCGGCGTCGACGGTCAGGTTGAGCACGTCGGCGATGTTCTTGTCGCGGTAGGTGACCTCGAGGGTCTTCGCGTTGTAGCGGGAGCCGTGGCAGGTGGGGCAGGGCGTGTAGACGCTGGGGAGGAAGAGGAGCTCGACGAAGACGAAGCCCTCGCCGGCGCAGTGGTCGCAGCGGCCCTTGGCGACGTTGAACGAAAAGCGGCCGGCGTCGTAGCGGCGGGCGCGGGCGGCCTTGGTGGCGGCGAAGAGTTTGCGGACGTGGTCGAACAGGCCGGTGTAGGTGGCGAGGTTGGAGCGCGGGGTGCGGCCGATCGGTTTCTGGTCGACGCGGACCAGGCGCCTGACGTGTTGGAGGCCGTCGGTGATGCGGCCGGTGGTGGGGGCGGCGGGGGTGCGCTCGAGGGCTTCGGCGGCGTCGGTGGGGTCGTCGTCGGCGGGTGTCTCGTGGCCGAGGTGTTGGGCGACGAGGTCGACGAGGACCTGGCTGACGAGGGTGGACTTGCCGGAGCCGGAGACGCCGGTGACGCTGGTGAGGACGCCGAGGGGGAGTTCGGCGGCGAGGTCGTGGAGGTTGTTGCGGGTGACGTGGGCGAGGCGGAGCCAGTGTTTCGGCGGGCGCGGGGTGCGGGCAGGCGGGGCGTGGTCGTGGTCGTGGAACAGGTAGCGGCGGGTGTGGGAGGGTTCGACGTGGGCCAGGCCGGCGGGCGGGCCGCTGTAGAGGATCTGGCCCCCCTGCTCGCCCGCGGCGGGGCCGACGTCGACGATCCAGTCGGCGTGGCGGATGACGTCGATCTCGTGCTCGACGACGAACAGGGAGTTGCCGCTGGCCTTGAGGCGGTCGAGGGCGGCGAGGAGGGCCTCGGTGTCGGCGGGGTGGAGGCCGGCGGAGGGTTCGTCGAGGACGTAAACGACGCCGAACAGGTTGGAGCGGACCTGGGTGGCGAGGCGGAGGCGTTGGAGTTCGCCGGGGGAGAGGGTGGGCGTGCTGCGCTCGAGCGCGAGATAGCCGAGGCCGAGGTCGAGGAGGACGGCGAGGCGGGCCTGGAGGTCTTCGGCGATGCGTTGCGTGACGGCGGCCTTCTCGGGGTGCTCGGCCTGCATCTTTGCCCAGCCGGGAGCCGTGGCGTCTGCGAAGGGCTTTGAGACCACCGCGAGCTCCTTAAGCGGGAGGTGCGAGATCTCGGCGATGTCCATGCCGGCGAACTTGACCGACAGGGCCTCGCGGCGGAGGCGCTTGCCGTGGCACTGGGGGCAGTCGGTGCTGACCAGGTACTGCGCGACGCGCCGCTTCATCAGGGCGCTCTGCGTGGTCGCGAAGGTTTGAAGGACGTACTTGCGCGCGCCGGTGAACGTGCCCATGTAGCTGGGGGGCTCCTTGCGCTTGATCGCGCGGCGGACCTCGTCGCGGTCCCAGCCGGGGTAGACGGGGACCTGGGGCTGGTCGTCGGTGAACAGCAGCCAGTCGCGATCCTTGCGCGGCAGGTCGCGCCAGGGCGTGTCGATGTCGTGGCCGAGCGTGGTGACGATGTCGCGGAGGTTCTGGCCGTGCCAGGCGGGGGGCCAGGCGGCGATCGCGCGGTCGCGGATCGAGAGCGAGTCGTCGGGGACCATCGACTGTTCGGTGGCGTCGTAGATCCGGCCGAGGCCGTGGCACTGCGGGCAGGCGCCCTCGGGGGTGTTGGGGGAGAAGGATTCGGCGTAGAGCAGGGGTTGGCCGCGCGGGTAGTCGCCGGCGCGGGAGTAGAGCATGCGGAGCAGGTTGGAGAGGGTGGTGACGCTGCCGACGGACGAGCGGGTGGTGGGGGAGCCGCGCTGCTGCTGGAGGGCGACGGCGGGCGGGAGGCCGTCGATCTCGTCGACGTCGGGGTTGGACATCTGGTTGAACAGCCGGCGGGCGTAGGGGGAGACGGACTCGAGGTAGCGGCGCTGGGCCTCGGCGTAGAGCGTGCCGAAGGCGAGGGAGGACTTGCCGGAGCCGGAGACGCCGGTGAAGACGACGAGGGCGTCGCGCGGGATGTCGACGTCGAGGTCCTTCAGGTTGTGCTCGCGGGCGCCGCGGACGCGGACGAAGCCGGCGGCGGGGGCGGGGGGCGAGGGACGCGAAGGCATGGGGGAAAAGGTAGCGACGGATGGGGCTGGTTGGGAACGGTGGAAGGTGGACCGGGAGTGCGGGACGCAGGGCGAGAACCTGGGCCTCCCCTCGACCGGCGGTCGTGGCGGCGGGGATAGGATCGGGGTGTCTCGGCCTGCTCGGTGCTCGCACCGCTCGCGCGACGCGTCGCGTCGCGGGGCACGAGCTCAAAGGGCTGTGGCGTGCCGACCGAGGCGCCTTCGCCGTCAGCCCCGTGTCGTGGGGCGAGTCGGTCGGGCGTGGTTCGGATCATGCCGCATCCATCCGCCTTCTTCCCGCCGTGGTCCGGCTTACAATGCCGCCCATGGCCCAACCCGCGATTCGGACGACCGTGGTCGGTTCTTACCCGCTGCCTGATTGGCTCTCGGCGCTGCCGAGCCAGCAGGCGCTGATTGACGCGACGCGGGTCGTGTTCAAGACGCAGGAGGTGGCGGGGATCGACGTGGTGGCGGACGGCGAGTTGTATCGGTTCGACGTCAACCACCCGGACACCAATGGGATGATCGAGTACTTCATCCGGCCGATGACCAACGTGCGCGGCCAAATCACCCGGGCGGACATCGCCGAGTTTCAGAAACTCCCCGGCATGGGGTTTCGCGCGGAGCCGGCGGGCGTGGTCGAGGGGCCGGTCGACGAGGGGACGCTGAACCTGCCGCGCGACTACCGCCGGGCCCGGGCGCTGACGCGGCACCCGATGAAGTTCACGCTGACCGGGCCGCACATGCTGTGCAAGACGCTGATGGACCACCACTACCGGGACCGCGCGGCGCTCGCGCACGCGCTGGGGGCGGCGCTGGCGAAGCAAGTGGCGGAGCTCGACCCGGAGGTGCTGCAAGTCGACGAGGCGAACATCCCGGGCCACCCGGACGAGGGGCCGTGGGCGGCCGACGCGATCAACCAGATCCTGGAAGCGGCGACGCGGGCGAAGGAGCGGGGCGTGCACATCTGCTTCGGCAACTACGGCGGGCAGTCGATCCAGCGCGGCGAGTGGCGCAAGCTGATCGACTTCATGAACCGCCTGCACTGCGATCACGTCGTGCTCGAGTTCGCGTTCCGCGGGTACCGCGAGCTCGAACACTTCAAGGAGTTGCGGCCGGAGATCGCGATCGGTCTGGGCGTGATCGACATCAAGGTGAACACGGTCGAGACGCCCGAGGTCGTCGCCGGGCGGATCGAGGAGGCGAGCGGGATCGTCGGCCCCGATCGGATCAAGTGGGTGCATCCCGACTGCGGCTTCTGGATGAACAAACGGAGCATCGCGGACCGGAAGATGGAGAACCTCGTCAAGGGGCGCGACTTGTTCCTCGGCCGCAAGTGACGTCGCGTGCCCTCGTCCGCGTGCGGTCGGATCCGGGGCGGCGCCCTGGGTCGCGTAGCTCCCCGACGCACTGCCCGGACGTGGGTGTGCGGTCGAGCGCATTGGGCACGTGCGGTCACCCGCGCCGCCGCACCTTCGTCGCTTCGAAGGAGCCGTAGTTCTTCTTCAGGCTGCCCGTCTTGGCGAGGTTCTCCGGGGTCACGGCCAGGTCGAACTCGCCGCCGACCGCGCGGACGCAGTCGACGCACATCCGCGTCTCGGGCAGCACCTCCAATCGCTCGGCCGGGATTTCCCGCCTGCACCGCTGACAATGCCTGGGGCTGACGCTCATCGTGGGTCTCCGCTAGGGTCTCGGTGGGCGCGCGGAACCGTCCCGCGCCTCGGCCGGAGACGCCGCCGCGGAGTCGCCTCTGACGCCTAGCGCTCAAGATTCATGTGCCCGCAGGCGGCGTCGGGCGTGGCTTCCCTTACGCTCTGCCGTAAACGCGCGCTTGAACCACCCCAACCGCCCGGATCGCGTCAAAACCTCATCCGCGCTTCCGAAGAGCCTGATCGCACCGGCCCCCCGCGCTGCCGTAAGGTTCATCCCGGCACACGCGTCACGGACGACGGCCCGTCCCCCGGTCGCTCCCGCCCAACCTGCCCGCCGCGAAACGGAGGCTGCTCATGGACGAGATGAAAGGCTGCTCGCAGACCGTGCTCTTCTTCGACACCGGCCGGCACCGCGTGGAGCTCGCCGTGTACGCGGACGAGAGCTGGGTGATCCGGAAGGACGGCCGGACGCTGAGCACGTGGGAGCCGCACGAGCAGGACGACTGCTTCCGCACGTTCGCGATGCTGACGCGGACGGCGGACAACGAGGCCGCCGTCCGCGCCCGCACCGCGCCGACCGTCCCGGCCGCGCAGCCGCCGAAATTCCCGACGCATACGCATCATGCGTATCCGGGGGTGAATTGACAGGGGTTGGAGAGGGACTGAGGGACTGAGGGACTAAGTGCGGGGACACGGATCATCTTCTTCACTCAGTCCCTTAGTCCCTCTGTCCCTTAGTCCCTTCCTCCACCGTCCCCTCCCCGCCACCGCGACACCGGCCCGCCCTTTGCACGCCCGTTGATCGATATGATCATCGACGCCCACGTCCACGTCTGGGCCACACGGTTGCCGCACGGTCGGCTGTCGCCGCGGATGCTCGCCAGCCCGATGTTCCGGCTGCTCGCCCGCCGGATCGGGGTCGCGCCCGGGCCGAGCGTGGAGGCGGATCACCAGATGGCGCTCACGCTGATGCGGACCGTCGAACAGGCCCGGCCGCTGGACGCCGCGGTCGTCCTCGCGCTGGACGCGGCGTACCGCCCGGGCGGTGAGGTGGATTGGGACCGCACGCACCTGTACGTCGCGAACGACTACGTCGCCGATCTGGCCGCGCGGCACCCGAAGCTGCTGTTCGGCTGCTCCGTGCACCCGTACCGGCCGGACGCGGTGCGCGAGCTCGAGCGGTGTGTCGCGGCGGGAGCGGTGCTGCTGAAGTGGCTGCCGATCGCGCAGAACTTCGACCCGTCGGACGAGCGCTGCTTCCCGATCTACGACGCCCTCGCCCACTACAAGCTGCCGCTCCTCTGCCACACGGGCCTGGAGCACGCGCTGCCGGCGGTCAGCCCCGCGCTGGGCGACCCGAAGCTGCTCGTCCCCGCGTTGCGGCGCGGCGTGACGGTCATCGCCGCCCATTGCGGCAGCCGTGACATCCCGCTCCTAGAGCCGGACTGGACCGGCGACTTCTGCCGGCTCGCCCGCGAGCACGAGCACCTCTACGGCGACACCGCCGCGTTCAACCTCCCCAGCCGCAACTACGCCTACCGCCCGGTGCTGGGCGACGCCGTCGTCCGCTCGAAGCTGATCCACGGCAGCGACTGGCCGCTCCCGGTCTTCGCCCCGCTGCTGCGCCTCGGCCCGGCCCGCGCCTGGATGATGCTGCACGAGCCGAACTGGCTGCGGCGGGACGTGCGGATCAAGCGGATGGTGGGGCTGGATGAGGGGTATATGCATAGGGCGGGGACGATTCTGCGGCTGCCGGAGCGGGTGGGGAGGGGCGGGACGACGACGGCAGTCGGGGCGTATTGAGAAGGGACTGAGGGACTGAGGGACTGAGGGAAGAAGACCGGATCGGTTCCCCCCGCACTTAGTCCCTTAGTCCCTCTGTCCCTCAGTCCCTTCCTTCCGTACCATCCCCGCTCGATGAACCCGACCACCTATGAATCCCCCCTCGCCGCGCGCAACGCTTCGCCCGAGATGCTCCGCCTGTTCTCCCCGCAGCACAAGTTCGGGCTGTGGCGGCGGCTTTGGCTCGAGCTGGCGCGGTGCGAGAAGGAGCTGGGCGTCGGGCGGATCACCGACGCGGCGCTGAAGGACCTGGAGGCCCACCTCGACGACGTCGACTTCGCCGCGGCGGCGGCGCACGAGAAGCGGCTGCGGCACGACGTGATGGCCCACGTGCACACGTACGAGGAGGCGGCGCCGGCCGCCAAGGGGATCATCCACCTCGGGGCGACGTCGCAGTACGTCGTCGACAACGCGGACCTGATCGTCATGCGGGACGCGCTGCGGCTCGTCGCCGCGCGGCTGGCGAACGCGGTCGACGCGCTGGCGACGTTCGCCGTGCAGTGGCGGGACCTGCCGACGCTGGGGTACACCCATTTCCAGCCGGCACAGCTCACCACCGTGGGCAAGCGGGCGACGCTCTGGGCGCAAGACCTCGTGCTGGCGCTCGAAGAGGTCGAGCACCGGATCGCGAGCTTGCGCTTCCGCGGCGTGAAGGGGACGACCGGCACGCAGGCGTCGTTCCTCTCGCTCTTCAACGGCGACCACGCGAAGTGCGACGCGCTCGACCGGATGGTCACGCAGCGGTTCGGGTTCGACGCCAGCTACCCCGTGACCGGGCAGACGTACCCGCGCCTCGTCGACGCGCAGGTCGTCAACACGCTGGCGGTCGCGGCGGCGGCGGTGCACAAGTTCGCCAACGACGTCCGCCTGCTGGCCGGGATGAAGCAGCTCGAGGAGCCGTTCGAGGCCGAGCAGATCGGGTCGAGCGCGATGGCGTACAAGCGCAACCCGATGCGGTGCGAGCGGGCGACCGGGCTGGCGCGGTTCGTGATCAGTCTCGCGAGCTCCCCGCTGCAGACCGCGGCCGAGCAGTGGTTCGAGCGGACGCTCGACGACAGCAGCAACAAGCGCCTCGCGGTGCCCGAGCCGTTCCTCGCGATCGACGGCTGCCTGCAGATCGTCGTCAACGTCGCCCGCGGCCTGGTGGTCTACCCGAAGGTGATCGAAACGTACGTGAACAACGAGCTGCCGTTCATGGCCACGGAGGACGTGCTGATGGCCGCCGTCCAGTCCGGCGGCGACCGCCAGGAACTGCACGAGCGGATCCGCCAGCACAGTCAGGCCGCCGCCGCCGTCGTCAAAACCGAGGGCAAGCCCAACGACCTCCTCGCCCGGCTCCGCACCGACGCGGCGTTCGAGTCGGTCGACGTGGGGGCGGTGATGAACCCGAGCCAGTACGTTGGCCGCGCGCCGCAACAGGTCGACGCGTTCGTCGCCGAGGTCGTCGAGCCGATTCGGGCGCGGTACCGCGCGGCGCTGGGGCAGCGGGTGGAGCTGAAGGTGTAGGGCGCGCGGGTGACGACCCCCGGAACCCGACGGGCGAATCACCGACGCCGCCTGGGAAGGCAGAGCCGGCAGCGGCAACCACGGCGACCGAACGCCCCCGGGCCGGTTCGGCCGCCCCCTGACGGGGTGCGGCTGGCCTGTTCAAGGCAATGGCGGGCAGCCGCCCGGCCGGTAAGGTGGTCGGGATGGGCACACGCATCGCACTGACGACGGCCGACGGATCGAAGGGCTCCCTGACGTCCGAGGGCGCCACGGTCGCCGACGCCGGCCCCGCGGGGGCGGTGCTGCGGATGCTCGCCGCGGTGATCAAGGGCGACGAAGCCGGCTGGAAGCGGGAGATGGTGCCGTCGAAGGTCGCCCAAGGCACGCCGACCCCGCCCGGCAAGGACGTGACGGTAACGTTCGGCCCGGTCGCGAACGACGGCGGTGACATGGCGGTCGTCCCGACCGAGATCCTCAGTGACGGCCAACGCCAGCCCGTCGCCTTCGTCACCGTCAGGGACGGCGCGGCGTGGAAGGTCGACATGGACCGGACGCTGGAGCGGATGATGGCCCCGATGATGGAAGCGATGACCGAGGGCATGCAGGCGATGGGCGACGCGCTCGGCACCGCCATGCAGGGCGTCGGGGACGCCCTGGCGGGCGCGCTCGGCGGCGCGCCCGCCGGTAAGAAGGCGAAATCCGGGAAGCCGGCGGCCGCGAAGCGGCGCGGGACGCGCTAGCCTGGCCCGGGCCGCGGTGACCTGACTCACGTCGCGCGCCGCCCTCGCCGCTTCGCCTTCGACTCTTCGGCGCCCGCCCGTATAATTCCCGAACCCATGGAGGATCTGCGGGAGACATTGCGGGACGTGTTCGGGCTCGACGAGTTCCGGCCCGGCCAGCGCGAGGTGATCGAGGAGGTGCTCGCGGGGCGCGACACCCTCTGCGTGATGCCCACCGGCGCCGGCAAGTCCCTCTGCTACCAGCTCCCAGCCGTCCTACAGAAGGGTCTGACGATCGTCGTCTCGCCACTGATCTCGTTGATGGAGGACCAGGTCCAACAGCTCCGGGACGAGGGGATCAGCGCCACGGTGCTGAACTCGACGCTGTCGCCCGCCCACCGCCGCCGCGTGATGGCCGAGGTCGGGGCCGGCTTCGAGGGCCTGCTCTACGTCGCGCCCGAGCGGTTCTTCGCCGGCGACTTCGCCGCGCTGATGCCCAGCCTCAAGCCGCGGCTGTTCGTGGTGGACGAGGCCCACTGCGTCAGCTCGTGGGGGCACGACTTCCGCCCGGAGTACTCGCGGCTCGGGGACGTCCGCGAGCAGTGGGACTGGCCGGTCACGATCGCGCTGACCGCGACCGCCACGGCCGACGTCCGGCGCGACATCGTCAAACAGCTCGCGCTGCGCAAGCCCGGCGTGTTCATCACCGGGTTCGACCGCCCGAACCTCCGCTACGAGTCGAAGGACGTCTCCAAGGAGAACGAGAAGAAGCTGGAGCTCGTGCGCCTGGTGAAGCAGGAGGTCGGCAGCGGGATCGTCTACTGCGCCACCCGCAAGGCGACCGACGAGGTCGCCGAGGCCCTGAAGCAGGCGATGCCGCAGCGGCCGATCTTCGTTTACCACGGGGGCATGGACATGTCCGAGCGGACGTCCCAGCAGGAGGCGTTCATGCAGACGGCGTCGGCCGTCTGCGTCGCGACCAACGCGTTCGGGATGGGGATCAACAAGCCCGACATCCGCTTCGTCGCCCACTACAACCTGCCCGGAACGCTCGAGGCCTACTACCAGGAGGCCGGCCGCGCCGGGCGGGACGGCCGCCCCAGCCGCTGCGTCCTGCTCTACAGCTTCAAGGACCGGAAGATCCAGGAGTTCTTCATCGAGAACATCGGCGAGACGCCGGAGGGCGTCGACGCGTCTGGCGGCGCCGACCCGGAGACGATCGTCGAGCTGAAGGACCACGCCCGCAAGAAGCTCGACCTGATGCTCAGCTACGCGCGGACGTTCCGCTGCCGCCGGCAGATGATCCTCGACTACTTCGGCGACGCGACCTCGCAGGTCACCGACTGCCTGTGCGACGCCTGCCGCGCCGGCAAGGGCGACGCCGCCGCCCACGACGAGATGGACCTCTCGAAGGAGGTCGACGAGGAGACCGTCACGCTGGTCCGCAAGCTGCTGTCGGCCGTCGCCCGCCTCCGCGGGCAGTTCGGAGTCGCGACGGTCGCCGAGTGCCTGGCGGGCAGCGAGTCCGACCGCATGCTCCGCTGGCGCCTGCACGAGCTGACCGTCTACGGCCTGCTGAAGCAGTTCCAGGTCAAACAGATCGTCGCGATGCTTCACCGCCTGATGGAGTCGGGCCTCGCCCGCCAGCGGGACCCGGACGGCGTGAAGTTCCGCCCGGTCGTCGAGCTGACCACCGCCGGCGTCGAGGTGATGAAGGGGGCGCAGAAGCCGCCCGCGACGCTGGCCGACCTCACGCCCCGCGCGTCGACGCGGGACGGGTCGCGGGCCCGCGCCGTCCGCGCGCTGGTCGAGGCGGTCGAGGAGCTCGACGGCGAGGCCGCGATCCGCTTCGAGCGCCTCCGCAAGGCCCGCACCGCGATCGCCCGCGAGAAGAGCCTCCCCCCCTACGTCATCTGCCACGACTCCACGCTCAAGGCCATCGCCGCCAAGGCCCCCGCCGACATCATGGCCCTCGGCCGCATCAAGGGCATGGGCCCGGCAAAGGTCACCCAGTACGGCGAAGCACTGCTGGCGGCGCTGCGCGAGGAGACGGCGTAAAACATGAAGACGTAAAACATAAGGAGGCGCCCACCTCGCCCTCATGTTTTATGTCTTTATGTTTCCCCCGCCCCCGCGGTAGAACGGATCCATGCCCCGCCGGATCGTCGTCGTCGGCTCGATCAACATGGACCTCGTCTGCCGGTGCGCCCGCATGCCCGCGCCCGGCGAGACCGTCACCGGCTCGGACCTCCTGACCATCCCCGGCGGCAAGGGCGCGAACCAGGCCGTCGCCGCCGCGAAGATCGCCGGCCCCGGTGACGAGGTGCACCTCGTCGGCCGCGTCGGCGCCGACGACTTCGGCCAGCGCCTGCTCGTCGGCCTCCGCGAGCACAAGGTCCGCGTCGACCGCGTGACCGTCACCGAGGGCGCCGCTAGCGGATGCGCGCTGATCCTGGTCGACAAGGCCGGCGAGAACTCGATCGTGGTCTCCCCCGGGGCCAACGCCCGCCTGACCGAGGAGGACGTCGACGCCGCCGCCGACCTGATCGCGGACGCCGCCGTCGTCGTCCTGCAACTCGAGATCCCGGCCGCCACCGCCGCCCACGCCGCCGCCCTCGCCAAGCGCTCCGGCGCCAAGGTGATCCTCGACCCCGCCCCCGTCCCCGAGAAGGGCCTGCCCCGCGCCCTCTACCAGGTCGACGTCTTAACCCCCAACCAGACCGAGGCCGAGACCCTGCTCCGCAAACCCGGAGCCGCCATGGGCCGCATGAAGCGCACGAAGCGCCCCGACGCCCGCCAACTCGGCGAGGAACTCCTCGAGCACGGCCCCGCCGCCGTCGTCCTGAAACTGGGCAAGAAGGGCGCGCTCCTCGTCGACAACGAGATCGAACTCGTCAAAGGCTTCCCCGCCACCGTCGTCGACACGACCGCCGCCGGCGACGCCTTCAACGGCGCACTCGCCGTCGCCCTCGCAGAAGAAATGGAACTTTCCCGCGCCGTCCGCTTCGCCAACGCCGCCGGCGCCAAAACCTGCGAAAAGTTCGGTGCCCAACCAGCCCTCCCCACCCGGATCGAAGTCGAGGCCCTCCTCGGCGGCATGCACTGAACATCCGTTCGCGCACCTGGAGGCACCCTCGGGGGCGGTGGTCATCCTGAGGGAGCCTTGGCGACCGAAGGATCTGGCCGCGAACGACGAGGCCCTGGCCCCTCGCGGCTAGTCTGGATCGTTCGAAGCTCAGGATCACGAGTCACGCGTCCACGAAACCTCCGCCTCTCCGACCCTTCAAATCAGGATCTCCGAGAAAACTCGCTCCTTGGGAGCCAGGCCGACCTTCGCCGGGGCGCTGGCGGGCAGCGCGACCGGGACGTAGCCCTGGAAGCTGACGCGGACGGTGTCGTTGTCGGCGATATCGATCCGCTGGGTCGTGCGGGTACCGAGGGTGTACGCCGGGTTCGCCTTGATCGTCGCGATCGCGGTCTCGGCCGGCTCGAGCGCGGGGTCGTCGGTCACGTTGATCGGCACGATCACGGTCGTCTCGCCCGCCGGGATGTCCACGAACGGGAGTTGCTGGAGGACGGGCAGGCCCGGGGTGCTCGGCGACGGCGCGGGCAGCGGCCCGGTGTAGTCGGTGCCGAACGTCGCGGTCCCGCCCAGGCTGTAGTAGACGCGGGTCGGGAAGCTGGCGCGGAGGTCGCGGGTGAAGATCAGGCCAGCGTTGTTCCCGCCTTCGCCGCCGTTCGGGTCGAGCGAGAAGACGTTCACCGTCGGCACGGCGGTGAAGTACCGCGCGACGCTGCCGCTCTTCCCGTAGGCGAGCAGTTTCCCGTCGGGCGTGAGCCGGGTCGTCACGGTCGCGTCGTCGCCGCTGACGGACATCGTGAGCGTCCCGTCGTTGCTGAAGGTCGGATCCAGCGTGCCGTTGAGGCGGTACCGCGCGATCGCGAACTTGCCGCTCGACCCGCCGGCCACGAGGATGCCCTCGCGGTTGACGAGGATGCTCCGCACCTCGTCGTGGGCGCCGAAGTCGGTCTCGACGAACCCCTTGCCGTTGAACGTCGTGTCGAGCCGGCCGGCCGAGGTGATGCGGACGGTCAGGAAGTTCGCGTTGACCTTGCCGGCGACGGTGATGCTGCCGTCGGCGGCGACGCCGAGGTCCCGGATGGTCGACGGGAACAGGTTGAGGTTGTTGAATTTGCCCGCGCCGCTGATGCCGTCGCCGAACGTCTTGTCGTAGACGCCGTCCGGCGTCAGCCGCGCCACGGCCAAGCGCATCGGGCCGTACTCCTGGTCGTTGCCGCCGAACCCGGCGACGACGATCTTCCCGTCCGGGGCGACGGCGATCGCGGTCGCCCGCTCGCCCTGCGTGTCCGTGTGGAAGTCCATCGTGCTCTTGCCGGTGCGCGTGCCGCCGTCGAACGGGCTGAGCGTGGTACCGCCGAACGTCGTGTCGAGCCGGCCGTTGGGCAGCAGCCGGGCGACGCCGAAGTCGTCGTTGATGTTGACCAGGCCGGTGTCGGCCTTGCCGGCGACCAGGATCCTTCCGTCCGGCTGGAGCGCCAGCGCGAGGGCCTCGCACGGCTTGCCGAGGTCGATCGTCTGCTTGCCGTCGGTGTCGAACGTGCCGTCCGGAGTGCCGTTGGGGTTCAGGCGGACGAGCGCGAACACGCTGCCGTTGTGCGCCCCGAACTTGCCGCGGACGCCGGCCACGATGATCTTGCCGTCCGGCTGGACGACCACGGCGTTGGCGAAGTCACCGCCCGAGCCGCCGAAGTCGGTGCGGACGAACCCGCCGCCGCCGAACGTCCGGTCGAGCGTGCCGTTGGCGTTGAAGCGGGTGATCGCGAAGTCGTTGTTCAGCGACCCGACGACCACGTACTTCCCGTCCGCCTGCACCGCGATGTCGGCGACCGGATAACCGACCGTCTCGGAAATGACCTTCCCGCCGTTGCCGAACGTCGGGTCCAGGTCACCCGCGGCGAACATCTCGCGGGACTCCAGGGCCTCAGTGAGCGGGTGAGAAACGCTGGCCGTCGTCGTCGTCGTCGAGGCTTTCATGGGATTTCCTTTCGCTCGGTTCGTGGCGGATACAACGCCAACGTGATCGTCAACCGACGCGATTCCCCGGAAAATCCAACCAAAACCGGGCTGACCGGAACGGGGCAGGCCCCCCCACGGGGCGCGTGCGTTTCATGGCGGATCCGCGGCCCGCCGGAGGTCCGGTACACGCCGGAGCACGGCACCGGCCTGAACATCGCCGGGCCGAGCTGAGCGGGCTGGGCCGCAGTGCCCGGACGCGCGGGTACGGGACAAGCCGGCGCTGGTGCGCGAAGCCGCGCCGTGGAAGGCCTTGCAAATCGACGCGACGGCCGGCGCTCGGCGGCGGTTCACCACCGCCGACGGCACGCGTGACGCTCAGGTGCCTCAACCCGTCGATCCAGGTGTGACGGACGACGAGTCCGTGTCGTCAGTCCTTCCCAGGCCGCGCCCCCGCGACGTACCGCTCCCACCCGACCGGCTGGGTCCACGCCTGCTTCTTCTGCCCCGCGAGCGACGGGTTTTCCGCCGGCCGGTCTGACGTCACGACCGCCCGCACGTACAGCTCGTCGCCGGTCAGGCGGTAGGTCGGCGTCGCCCCCTCTACCGTGGCGAACGTGACGTGGACGTGGGCGGGATCGACCGCCGCATTGGAACCGCCGCCCTGCGCCGCCGCCTTCCGCGTGCCGACGAAGCGGGTCGTGAACTTCGCATCCCCGTCCGGCTGAACGTCCAGCCTCAGTGTCCCCGTGCCCGCGTCATACCGGACGTCCCGCAGCGTCACCCCGCTCGACGCGTAGAACTCCCCGGCCTCCATCGCCGCGATCAGCGCCTCGGGCGTCAGCTCCTTCGCCCGCACCATCACCCACCCCCGCCCGGCCGTCGCCCGGCTCATCCCGCCCGCGTGGTAGTTATGCGTGTCGTCCGTCCCCAGCCCCATCAGTGGCGGCGCCTTGAACGTGACCATGCGGATCGCGTTGGCGATGTCCCACAACCGCTCGATCGACGGCCGCACCGGCCGCGTCGTCCCGGCCGGCGGGTGCTCGTCCCCCTCCTGATTCACCGCCGGGTGGCCGTTGTACACCTCGAAGAACGGCTCCTCGACCACCGCCGCCAGCTCCTCCGCCGTCACGCCCCACTGGAAGTTCGGGTGGTTCAGGTGCGGGAGGATCGGCCGGCCCAACTCGGTGCTCTGCGCGCGAATCGCCTTCAGGTTATTCCGGATCACCTCCACAACGCTGCCGCCGCCCTGCGGCTTGATCGTCTTGCCGACGTTCGTCGCGTTGATGTGGATCGGCTTCTTCTCGAACGTGTCGCTGATCTCCTCGCCCTGCACGAGGAGGAACCGCCCCGGCCGGTCGAACCGCGACTTGTACTCCGCGAACGGCGTCAGCCGGATCTCCTGCGTCCCCGCCGCGCGGTCGCCCCGCGTCCGGGCCGTCTTCGCGAACGCCTTCAGATATCCGTCCGCCGCAGGCCCGGCCCCCTTGGCGTACAGATCCTTGTACCTCACCCACTTCTCCGAATCCTGCGCCGTATTATGGTCCGAGATCGCCAGGAAGTGGTACCCCCGGTCGCGGTACCAGGCCGCGATGTGCTCGGGGAAGTCGTCCCCGTCCGACCAGAGGGAGTGTGTGTGCAAATTCCCCTTGTACCACCCGCCCGGCGCGACCCCCGCCGCGCCCCCGCCGCCGCCGCCCCTCCCGGCGCACGAGGTGCAAACCCACGGCACGAGCATCAGCGCAGCGACGAGGCGAAGCGGCATCAAATCGAACCTCGGTTTTTCAGCAGCCGGGACGTCCCGCTCACGCCGAGGCGGGCAACGTCTCGTTCAGCGGCGCCACCGGCTTGGCGTTCCGCTCGTCCTTGACGACCTTCCCGTCGTGCAGCGCGATCACCCGGTGGGCCCGCTGGCCGACGTGCGGGTCGTGCGTGACCAGGATGATCGTCCGCCCCGACGCGACCAGCTCGTCGAACAGCGCCAGGATCGCCTGCCCCGTCTTGGAGTCCAGCGCCCCCGTCGGCTCGTCCGCGAGCAGGATCAGCGGGTCGTTCACCAGCGACCGCGCGATGCACACGCGCTGCTGCTGCCCGCCCGACAACTGCATCGGCCGGTGATCCAGCCGCTCCGCCAGTCCCACCTTCTCCGCCAGCTCGATCGCCCGCGCCCGCCGCTGGGCCGGCGAGTATCCGAGGTAGAACATCGGGACTTCTAGGTTCTCCAGCACCGTCAGCTGCTGGATCAGGTTGAAGTTCTGGAAGATGAACCCGATCCGCCGGCTGCGGATTTCCGATAACTCGTCGTCCTCGAGCTGGCTGATGTCGATCCCGCCCAGCACGTAGCTCCCGCTGGTCGACTGGTCCAGGCACCCGATGATGTTCATCAGCGTGCTCTTGCCCGACCCGCTGGCGCCCATGATGGCCGTGTATTCCCCTTCGATGAACTCGAGGTTGATCGACCGCAGCGCGGCCACTTCGACGTTGGTGCCGGGCTTTCGGTAGATCTTGCTCAGGTTCTGGACGGATGCGACGACTGCCATAGCCGGCGATTGTACGCCGGAAACCGGCCGTGTCACACGCCCCCCGTGCCGGGATCGGACTCCGGGCGGGCGGCGGTCAGGCCGCCGGCGCGGCGGCGGCGGCGGGCGCCGCGACGGTCGGCGTGAGGCCGGCGGGCTTGGGTGAAGGGAGGCTGAAGACCTTGACGCAGTTGCGGCCGGCGTGTTTGGCGGCGTAGACGGCGAGGTCGGCGGCCTTGAGGAGGTGGGCGGGCTGGGTCAGGGGGCTGCCGGGCTCGAGGGTGGCGACGCCGATGCTGACGGTGACCGAGAGCGGGGCGGGCTCGCACTGGACGGGCTTGGCGCAGACGGTGCGGCGAATGCTCTCGGCGATCGCGGCGGCGGTGGACTTGGCGGTGCCGGGGAGGACGAGGGACATCTCCTCGCCGCCGAAGCGGGCGGCGAGGTCGGACGCGCGGGCGGCGGTGCGGAGGAGCTTGCCGATCGCCTTGAGGACCTGGTCGCCGGTCGGGTGGCCGTGGGTGTCGTTGACGGACTTGAACTTGTCGACGTCGAGCAGGAGGAGGCTGAGCGGGCGCTTCTGGCGGGCGGCGGCGGCGAACTGCTCGGCGAGGAACTGGTCGAACTTCGCGCGGTTGGCCAGGCCGGTCAAGGCGTCGGTGGTGGCCTGCTCGGCGAGCTTCTTGTTCTGCTGCTCGAGGTTCGCGGCCTGCTGCTGGGTGCGGAGGGTCAGCTCGACCAGGGCCTCGTTGGCCTTCTTGAGCACCTCGTCGAAGTTGGCGGCCTTGCCGAGCTTGATCTCGAAGAGCGGGGCGATCTCCTTCGTGCGGTTGCCGATCTCGGCGAGCATCGCGTCGCAGTCGGGCTCGGACAGCTTGAACCGCTCAAGGCAGTACCTGCGGGCGTCGCCGATCGCCTGGGCCGGGTTGTCGTCGACGAACACGTCGGCGCAGAGGCCGGCGACGTGGCTGACGTCGGCGAGGCGGCGGAGGGCGGGGTCGGTGACGGCGTGGGGGTCGTGGTGGTTGGCCATCGGGACGCTGAGCAGCGGCGGGAGCTTCCACTGCTCGGCGAGGAAGCCGGTGACCTGTGCGTGCGTCACGCCGAGGGCCTCGGTCTCGGCGGCGGCGAGCTGGCGGTGGGCGCCGGCGGCCTGCTCGTGGATCGTGCCGTAATCGTCCTTGAGCACCTGGTCGAGGACCAGCATGCCGATGTCCTGGAGGAGGGCGGCGAGGAAGCACTCCTCGGCCTGCACCATCTGGACGCGGGCGGCGAGGAGCTTGGCGGCGGTGGCGGCGTAGATGCTGCGCTTCCAGTAGTCGAGGTGCTTGAACCCCTTCGACTTGGTCTGCTGGAGGTTGCCGACGAGCGAGAACCCGAGCACGAGCGTCTTGACGGACTGGAGGCCGAGGATCACCAGGGCCTGGCTGACCTGGCTGATGCTCTGGCTGCGGCCGTAGAAGCTGGAGTTGACGGTGCGGAGGATCTTGCTGGAGAGGGCGGGGTCCTTGGAGATGATGCGGGCGATCTCGGCGATGTCGACCTCGTCGCGCTGGGCGAGGTCGAGGACGTCCATCGCGATCGTCGGGAGCGACGGGAGCGTCGGGCACTGCCGGATTCGGTTGAGCAACTGGTCGTTCATACCCGACGCCGCGCGCGAGAGACAGCGTGACCGGCGCCCGCGCGGAGTCGCGGGCGCGACGATCCCCCTTGCCGGGAGGAGTGAGGCGACCTCCTCTCCTCTGGTTTATCGACAGGCGGGTGCGCGGCGTTAGTCCTGGGCGGGAGAATCGGCGCAGGCGGTACAGGTTCTGGTCTGATAACCCGCGCGGGGGCGAACCCACGGAACGAGTTCCGAGGGCTTTTGGGGGCGGTTATTCCTTCAGCGCGCTCTCGACGGCGGCGCGGATCTTTGCTTCGCTGCCGGCGCCGATGAAGACCTTCTTGATCTTCCCGTCCTTGCCGATGACGACCGTCTGGGGGATGCCGCCGACGGCGTAGAGCTTGCCGACGTCGCCCTTCTCGTCGAGGAGGGCGGGGACGTCGGGGATCAGCTTAGCGGCGACGGGCTGGACGGTGTCCTTATCCTCCTCGAGGTCGATGGCGAACGCGGACATGCCCCTGCCCTTGAGGTCCTTGTACAGCTTGTTCAGCTCGGGGAGCGAGGCCTTGCAGGGGCCGCACCAGGTGGCCCAGAAGTCGAGGACGACGACGCGGCCGCGGTGGGCCGAGAGCTGGACGTCCTTGTTGTCGAGGTCCTTGAGCTGGAAGTCGGGGGCGTCCTTGCCGACGAGCTTCATGGCGTCCTCGGAGCCGCCGAGGTCGATGTCGACGGCCTCGCGCGAGCCCTCGGGGGCGGCCCAGGCGTAGAGGGCGGGCTCGGCGGACTTCGTGGCGCCGGGCGTGACGGCGGTGTAGTCGTAGGTCAGCATCGCCTTCTCGACGTCGTCGCGGCCCTGGTGCTCGATCGAGCGCTTGACGTCCTGAAGGACGCGGCGGACCAGGTGGGTCTTGGGGTCGAGGAGGACGCGGTAGTTCATCTCCTCGCCGCGGAAGTCGAGGGCGGTGTAGGTCGTGCCGTCGATCGAGACCGGGTCGCCGACGACGATCTCGTTGACGCCCTCGGCGAGGTACTTGCCGGCGTCGTCGACGATCGCGCACATCAGGCCGACGTTCTGCATCTGGACCAGGTCCTTCATCGGGCTGGGGAGCTTGCCGGCGGGGACGCGCTCCTTGGGGGCGTCGGTCTGCTTGTAGTCGTTGCGCTCGGGGCGGTAGGCGTAGGCCTTCTCGCCGGTCGAGCCGACGACCATGTCGCCCTTGATCTCGTGGCGGAACTTGTTCGGAGCCTCGAATGAGCCGGTGAAGGTGGCGCGCTCCCCCTGGGCGGCGCCGCCGGCGACGACTTCCCACGTCAGGGTGCCGGCGACGTTGAGGGCGGTGAGTTTCTGGTAGGCCTCGGTCACCTTGGCGAGGACGGCCTTGGCGTCGTCGGAGACCTTGGCCTCGGTGACCTTCTTCTCGGGCTTGGTGACGTCGGGGCCGTCGGCGGGCTTGGGGTCGGCGTGCTCGTCCTTCAGCAGTTCGCGCTTGTCGGTCTTGGCCTTGTCGGTGGGTGTGCCGGGCTTGTCGCCCCAGGCGACGGTGCCGGCCGCTAGGATGAGCCCCAGGGTGCCTGCGATCAGAATGCGGCCGCGCTTCATATCGGGTCTCCGTCAAAGGACGTTCAATCTTAGACATACCCGAGGCCGGGGAAGGTTCCAATCAATTTCCCACGGCAGCCCCCTGCCGAGGGCGCTGGACCTCGGCCAACGCGCGGGCGGCGCGGTCGCGCTGCGTGGCGGGGGCGTGTAGGGCGGCATCGCGGAGGGCGGGGAGGGTGAGGTCGGCGTGCACGGCCAGCAGGTGGTAGCCCCAGGACGGGACGCGGCCGGCGCGGTCGTGGAGGAGGCGGTCGAGGAGGGCGAGGGCGGCGCCGCGGGTGCGGGCCGGGCCCATGCGCTCGATGTAGTCGGCGAACAGCCACAGGTCGCACGGGCGGTCCGCGCGGTAGCCGATCTGCCAAGGGAACTTGTCTTCCGGCGCGATGGCCCAGATCGCCATGGTGGCCAGTTCGTTGTCGCGGTGGGCGGCGTCGGTCAGGGCGGGAATGGCGTCCCTGGCGACGGGGCCGAGCAGACCGAGCAGCCAGGTGAGCTGGTACAGCTCGCGGCCGCGCGGAGCGGCCTCGGTGCGGCGGATCAGGAACGGGACGACGGGGCGGGCGCCGTCGCCGCCGATGAGCACCATGGCCTTGGCGGCGGCCCACTGGGCGTCGGGGTCGGGGTCGTCGAGGAGTTTGGCCAAGGCGGGGAGGGAGGTCGAGGCGGCGGGGCCGAGGCGGCCGAGGGCTTCGGCGGCGGAGACGCGCACGGCGCGGTCGCCCAGGCGCTGTTCGAGCGCCGGGACGCCGGCTTTCGCGGCGGACCCGATCAGGCCGAGGGTGGTGGCGGCGGTGATGCGGAGGTCGGCGTCGGCGGTGGCGTCGTCCTCGACGATCCGGAGCAAGTCGGGGACGGCCGGGGCGGCCTTCGCTCCGAATCTGGCGAGGGCGTGGCAGGCTTCGGTCCGGACGGGACTGGCGGGGCGGAGAAACTCGCGGGCGAGGGCGATCAGCGAGTGGGTTTCGGCGGGGTCGATGGCGGCGAGGGCGGCGGCGGCGTGGAGGCGGACGATCGGGTCGACGTCCTGGAGGAGTTGGCGGACGCGGTCGGCGGCGGGGCCTCGAGCTTGGGGGCCGAGGAGGGCGAGGTCGTCGAGGGCGTCGACGCGGGTCCAGCGGTCGGGGGGGTCGGTGGGGGCGAGTTCCTTCGTCAGGCGGGGGAGGTCGTCGGGCGTGACGGCACCGAGGCCGAGGTACCAGTCGGGGTGGGTGCCGACGAACCAGACTTGGCGGGGCATCGCCAGGGAGGCGCGGATCCGCTGGAGCGGGGCGGGCGGGCCGGCGTGGAGCGTGTTGAAGACGACGTCGGAGAACGCGCCGCGGCCCTGGGCGCCGTGGGCGACGGTGGTGACGACGACGGTGCGGCCGGCGAGCATCTCGCGGACGGCGCCGGCGAGGCGGGCGGCCGAGCCGCGGTAGGAGAGGGAGAGCTCGGGGCAGTCGAGGGTCATGCGGGCCCAGCCGTCCTCAACCTCCCCCTGCACCGGCGCGACCCGGTACCACGCCTGCCCCGTGCAGACGTACCCGCCGCGGCCGGACGAGAAGACCACCGCCCGCCGGCCGGGCCGGGCCCAGTCGAGCAGGTGCCGCGGCGGGCGCGGGATGTCACCGGCGGTCAACTGGTGGCGAACGAGGTCGGTGGGGAGGCGGCCCTTCAAATCGTCGACTCTGCGATAAATGACGGCCCACTTCTCGCGGTTGACCTTCTCGACTTCGACGAGCGTGATGGCCTGGCTCTCGCGCACGACCCAGCCGAGGGAGGGGGTGATGTCGATGTAGGCGTGGGCGGGGAGGGTGAGGAGGAGCGCGAGGGCGAGTGGGGCGAGGCGCGGGGTCATGCCCTTTAGAACCACGCGGGCGGGCGGAAGTTGCAGGCCCCGCCCGCGCGCCCGGCCGCGGCGTCGGGCTTGCACGGCTCGTCCGTTTGGAATAAACCATGCGGCGGACCGTCTAACACTCGTTTGAACGTCATCTGAAGGAGGCCGCTCGTGAGATCCGCCCTGCCGCTCGCGTCGTTCCTGTTCCTCTGCGCCGCCGCCGCCACTGCGGAGACGCTGAAGGTCAACGGCTCGACCACCGTGAACCTGCCCGCGGCCGAGGCCGCCGAGATCCTGCGCGCCGAGCGGAAGATGGACATCCGCATCGACACCCAGGGCGGGTCGTCCGGCGGCATCTCGATGCTCGGCAACGGGCAGGTGCAGGTCGGGATGGCGTCCAAGCCGCTGACCGACGGCGACCGCAAGCGTTACCCGAGGGTCGCGTTCCGCGAACTCTCGATCGGCGAGGATGCGGTCGCCTTGATCGTGTCCAAGGACGTCTGGGACGGCGGCGTCCGCACGATCACCCGCCAGCAGGCCGCCGACATCTACGAGGGCCGGGTGACCAATTGGAAGCAATTGGGCGGGCCGGACCAGCGGGTCGCGTTCTTCAACAAGGAGCCGGGGCGCGGCACCTGGGAGGTGTTCGCGACGTGGGTCTACGGCAGCCCGAAGAAGGCGCCCGACGCCACGTTCCCCGAGGTCGGTGGCAACGAGGAGGCGCGGAACAAGGTGGCGTCCACCCGCGGGGCCTTGTCGCAGCTCTCGGCGTCGTGGGCCGACGGCAAGACCGTGTTCGCCCTCGCGGTCAAGACGGACGGCGGGGAGGCGGTCGAGCCGACCCCCGCCAACATCGCGATTCGGAAGTACCCGATGAGCCGCCCGCTGTTCCTGCTTACCAACGGCGAGCCGACCGGCGACGCGAAGGTCTTCGTAGACTTCCTACTTTCCGACCGCGGGCAGGCACTGGTGCGTAAACACGGTTACCTTTCGCTGGACCAGTTGAAGAAGTAACCCGTGGCCCGGGCCTCGGTACGCCGGCCCGCCCGCTACCGGCCACGGCCCGCGCGAGAAATCGCCGATTACGGCGTCCCGTCCGCCCGGCGAAGGCGTTCTCCTTCCCATGTCGCCGCTCTCCCCCCCTGACGATCTGCTCCTCGCCCCGCGCCGCCGCTGGAGCGTGACGCAGGCGCTCAGCTACGCGTTCACCGCGCTGGCCCTGGGCTCGCTGCTGCTCATGCTCGCCCTGTTCGTGGCGCAGAGCCTGCCGGTCTGGCGGCATTCCGGCGCGGGCTACCTGACGGGCCAGAAGTGGTTCTACCGCCGCCAGGTGTTCGGGGCGCTGTCGATGCTGTATGGGACGGTCGTCGTCTCCGGGATCGCGCTGCTCGTCGCCGCCCCCTTGGGCGTCGGGGCCGCCGTCTTCACGGCCGAGTTCCTGCCGCCGCGCCTCCGCCTGGCGGCGAAGGTGACCGTCGAGCTGCTCGCCGGAATCCCGTCGGTCGTCTACGGGCTGCTCGGGATCCTGTTCCTGCGCACGTACGTCTACGACGCGTTGACCTGGGCCGGGTTCGACCCGCTGAGCGGCGACACGCTGCTGACGGCCGGGCTGCTGCTGGCGGTCATGGTGCTCCCGACCGTCATGACGCTCGCGGACGACGCGTTCCGCGCGGTGCCGGCGGCGCAGCGGCAGGCCGCCCGCGGGCTCGGACTGTCGAGGGTGCAGGCCGTGCTGGCCGTTTCGCTGCCGCAGGCGAAGGCCGGGGTGACCGCCGCCGTGCTGCTGGGCCTCGGGCGGGCGCTCGGGGAGGCGATCGCGGTCTTCCTGGTCGTCGGCCGCCGCGACAACGTCCTTCCCGCCCCGTTCTACTCGCCCGACCCGATCGTCAACGCCGGGCAGACGCTGACGAGCAAGCTCGGCGGGGCCGAGGTGCACATCGCGTACGGCGACCCGCTCCACTGGGCCGCCGTCGTCGGCCTGGGCCTGCTGCTGCTGACCGTCGCCACGGCCGTCACCCTGGCCGGGGCCGCGCTCGGGCGGAAGGGGGACGTCCATGCGGCGTAAACTGGTCGACGGCGCGTTCGTCCTGATCGTCGGCGCGTGCGCGGTGACGGCGTGCGGGACGCTGCTCGCCATCCTCGGCGCGATCCTGTACCGCGGGCTGCCCGCCATCTCGTGGGGGTTCCTCACCGAGCAGATCCGCCTGGTCGGCGCCGACGGCGGGATCCTCTACAACCTGCTCGGCACGCTGCTGCTCGTCGCCACCGCGCTGGGGGTCGCCGCCCCGCTGGCGGTCGGGCTCGCGCTGACCCACAGCGTCTACGTCACGTCCCCCCGCGGCCGCCGGGCGCTGGAGCTGTTCCTGTACGCGCTGAACGGCGTCCCCTCGATCCTGTTCGGCGTGTTCGGGCTGATCGTGTTCGTGAAGTATTTCGGGTGGGAGAAGTCGTGGCTGGCCGGCGGCATCCTGCTCGGCGTGATGATCCTGCCGACCGTCACGACGTCGCTGGTCGAGCGGATCCGCGCCGTCCCCCGCGCGTACGCCGACGCCGCCGCCGGCCTCGGGCTGTCGCGCTCCCAGATCGTGCGGAGCGTGGTGCTGCCGCAGTCGCTGTCGGGGCTGGTGACCGGTTCGCTCCTGGGCGTCGCGCGGGCCGCGGGCGAGACCGCGCCGATCATGTTCACGGCCACCGTCTTCGCCGGCGCGACCTGGCCCCGCGGGATCAAGGACAGCCCGGTGCTCTCGCTGCCCTACCACATCTTCACCCTCGCCCAGGACTCGTTCGACCCGAACGTGGCGGCCAGGCTCTGGGGCACCGCCGCCGTCCTGCTCGCCCTGGTGTTCACGCTGTCCCTAGTCGCGCTCCCGCTGCGGCTGCGCATCCACGAGGAGGCCCGCAATGGGTGACGGGGAATTGTTCCGCGGGCGCGCCGAAGTCGGGGCGGCGGGAGGCGGTCCGCCGGGCGCGCGCGACGGCGAGGCCGGGGCGCCGGTGATCGAGTTGCGGGACGTCTGCGTCCGGGCGCCCGCGCGGGCGATCGTCCGGAACGTCTCGCTCTGCGCGCCGCCCAACCAGGTGACCGCGCTCATCGGCCCGTCCGGCGCCGGCAAGAGCACGCTGCTCAAGGTGATCAACCGGCTGACCGACCTCGCGCCCGGGCTGCGCGTGACCGGCGAGGTGCTGTTCCGCGGGCGTGACGTCCGCGCCCCCGGCGTCGCCGCCGACCGCCTCCGCACGCGGATCGGGATGCTGTTCCAACAGCCGATCGTGTTCCCGAAGAGCGTCTACCAGAACGTCATCTTCGGCGTCCGACACGTCGGGAACGTGCCCCGGCGGCGGCTGCCGGAGGTGGCGGAACGCGCGTTGCGCGAGGCGGCGATCTGGGACGAGGTCAAGGACCGCCTCCACGAGCCCGCCGCCCGGCTGTCGGTCGGGCAGCAGCAGCGCCTCTGCCTGGCGCGGACGCTGGCGGGCAGCCCCGAGGTCATCCTGATGGACGAGCCGACCAGCGCGCTGGACCCCCGCAGCACCCAGTCCGTCGAGGAACTGATCGTCCGCCTGAAGGCGCGGCACGCGATCGTGCTCGTTACCCACAACGTCGCCCAGGCCCGGCGGACGGCCGACCGCCTCGCCTGCCTGTGCGTCACGGACGGTGTCGGCGAGCTGGTCGAGGCCGGGCGCTGCCACGACGTGCTGACGAACCCGCAGAGCCCCGCGTTGAGGGCCTACCTGCGGCACGCCGAAGGCTAGCGCGGGGCGCCAGCAGCTCGCGCCCCGCCGGCGTCGGCGGGACTCGGGCACGAGACCGCCTCACCGTTTCATTGATCAGGTGCCGACCGCCCGCGAGAGCCCGTCCCTCCCACGCCATACTCGTGGCGCTCCCGCCCCCCCGGGTGCCCCCGCGCGTATGATCGTCCGACGTGACACCTGCTCCGACCATTTTGATCGCGCTGGCGTTCGTCGCGTTCGTCAGCCTGGGGTTGCCGGACTGCGTGCTGGGCGTGGCCTGGCCGTCGATCCGGGAGACGTTCGGGCGGCCGCTGGGGCACCTCGGGCAGATCCTGGCGGTGGGGACGGGCGCCTACCTGTTGTCGAGCTTTCTAGCCGGACAGTTGTTGCGGGCGGTGGGGGTGGGGAAGCTGCTGGTGGGGAGCAGTTTGCTGGTGGCGGGGTCGCTGGCGGGGTACGCGATGGCGCCGGGTTGGCCGGTCGTGCTGGCGGCGGCGGCGGCGGGCGGGCTGGGGGCGGGGGCGATCGACGCGGGGATCAACACGGTGGCGGCGGCACGGTTCTCGCCGCGGGTGGTGAACTGGCTGCACGCGTCGTGGGGCGTGGGGGCGACGGCGGGGCCGCTGCTGATGACGGCGGTGCTGGCGATCGGGCACGGGTGGCGGCTGGGGTACGGGATTCTGACGGTGGCGATCGTGGCGCTGGCGGTGCTGTTCGCGATGACGATCCGGCTGTGGGAGGCGGGGGACGAGCCGCCGCCGGCCGCGGCCGGCGGCACGCCGCGCGTGGAGGCGGCGACGGCGCTCGAGGCGCTGCGGAGGCCGGTGGTGGGGGTGCAGGCGGTGCTGTTCTTCGTGTACGGCGGGATCGAAACGACGGCGGGGCAGTTGCTGTTCACGCTGTTCACGGAGTCGCGCGGGGTGGGGGTGACGGCGGCGGGGGTGACGGTCGGCGCGTACTGGGCGTCGCTGACTTTGGGGCGGATCGTGTTCGGGCAGCTCGCCGTGCGGTGGAGCCGGCGGGCGGTGCTGCGGGCGGGGATGGCGCTCGCGCCGGTCGCGGCGGCGCTGCTGGCGTGGGACGTGGCGGACGCGGTGAGCTTCGGCGGGGCGGCGCTGCTGGGGTTCGCGCTGGCGCCGGTCTTCCCGACGCTGATCTCGGTGACGCCCGGGCGCGTCGGGCCGCGGTACGCGGGGCAGGCGGTGGGGTTTCAGATCGCGGCGGGGGCGATCGGGATCGCGGTGTTCCCCGGCGTGGTGGCGGGGCTGGCGCGGCGGCACGGGCTCGAGCTGGTTTGCGCGTACCTGGTGGCGGCGCCGCTCGTGCTGTTCGCGCTGCACGAGGTGGCGATGCGGCTGACGCGCGGCGGGGACGCCGAAGCCGAAGCCGCACCGGCGCCGGCCGCGCCGGCCGCGGTCACGCCTTGACCGCGTAGATCTTCACGCTGGCGGCGTAGTCGTTCACGTTGTGGCGGCTGAGGAGCGTGGCGAGGCCGGCGTGGACGGATTGGTCCGCCGGCGCAGGGGAGCAGCAGCCGGCGAGTTGGAGGCTGCGGCCCTTCTTCTCGTCCTTTGGCGCTTCCATCGCGGGGGAGCAGCAGCCGCCCTGGCCGTCGACCTGGGCGTAAGCGTTGAGGTCGGCGCTCGTGTCGATGACCTCGACGGCGGAGAAGCCGGCGGCGGCGAGGCCGGCGCGGTAGTCGTCGGCGTGGATCGCGCCGGCGATGCAGCCGACGTAGGCCATCAGGTCGTTGGCGAGGTCGGGCGGGAGGGGTTGTTTTAGGGCGATGTCGCTGACGGCGAGGCGGCCGCCGGGCTTGAGGACGCGGGCGATCTCGCGGAAGACGGCGGGCTTGTCGGGGGCGAGGTTGATCACGCAGTTGCTGATCACGCAGTCGACGGAGGCGTCGGGGAGCGGGAGGCGGTCGATCGTGGCGAGGTGGAACTCGCCGTTGGCGACGCCGGACTGGGCGGCGTTGCGGCGGGCGAGGTCGATCATCTGGGGGGTCATGTCGATGCCGATCGCGCGGCCGGCGGGGCCGACGCGCCGGGCGGCGAGGAAGACGTCGAGGCCGCCGCCGCAGCCGAGGTCGACGACGGTCTCGCCGGGGCGGAGGGAGGCGAAGGCGGTGGGGTTGCCGCAGGAGAGGCCCATGTTGGCCTCGGCGGGGATGGCGGCGAGCTCGGCGTCGGAGTAGCCGAACGCCCTGGCGACGCCGCGGACGTCGTCGCGCGCGCCGGACAGGCCGCTGGTGGCGACGGCGCCGTACTTCTCGGAGACGAGGTCGGTGATCGACGGGTCGGCGGGCATGGTCATGGGCTCCGGGTCAGGTTCCAACAGGGGACGGCGACGAGGGCCCCGAGGACGGGGGCGGCTAAGTATAGCCACAACACGTCGAGCCGGCCCGCGACCACGGCCGGGCCGAGCGACCGGGCGGGGTTCATCGACGCGCCGCAGACCGGGCCGGCGAACATCGCCTCGAGCCCGACGACCCCGCCGACGGCGATGCCGGCCATGACGCCGACCTCCTTGCTGCCGAAGCTGACGCAGAGGACGACGAACATCAGGATCGCGGTCAGCACGGTTTCGAGGGCGAACGACTGCCCCCACCCGCCGGCCGGCACCGTCTCGCCGAGCGTGCGGCTCGCCGGGAACATCAGCCGCAGCGCGATACTGGCGAGCAGCGCGCCGGCGAGCTGGCTGGCGACGTAGGGGGCGACGCAGCGGCCGGGGAACCGGCGGGCGGCCCAGAAGCCGAGCGTGACGGCGGGGTTCAGGTGCGCCCCGGAGACGTCGCCCAGCGCGTAGATCATCGCCATCACAACCAGGCCGAACACGATCGCGACACCGACGTGGGTGACCGCACCGCCGCGGACGTGGTCGACGACGATCGCGCCGGTGCCGGCGAAGACGAGGATGAACGTGCCGAGAAGCTCGGCGAAACACTTCTGCCGCATGCGGGTCGGGCCGGTGGTTTCGGCGTCAGGGGTTGGCGTTCAATCGCTGGGGGAGCGTCTCGACGAACGCGCGGATCTCGTCGCGCACGCGGCGGTAGTGTGACAGCGCCTCTTCTTCGGTCTTCGCCGTCTTCGCCAGCCGGGGCGGGTCGTCGAAGCCGGCGTGGACGACCTTGGCCTGGCCGGGGAAGATTGGGCAGCTCTCGTTGGCGTGGGCGCAGACGGTGACGACGTAGTCGAGGCCGACGTCCTTGACCTCGTCGACGTGCTTGGAGCGCTGGCCGGTGATGTCGACGCCGGCCTCGCGCATGACGCGGACGGCGTTCGGGTTCATGCCGTGCGTTTCGATCCCCGCCGAGTACGGCTCGACGGCGTTGCCCTGGAGGTGGCGAGCCCACCCTTCCGCCATCTGGCTGCGGCAGGAGTTGCCGGTGCAGAGGAACAGCACTTTGATCTTTCGGTCTGCTGGCGCCATAGGTCGCTCGGTTCGAGTCGGGTGATGCGGCAGAGGTGGGCGACGTCGGCCCGCGCGCGGTCGTCGGCGGCAAGGGACTTGTGCACCCACGCGATCGCGTCGCGGGCGGGTTGGGACGCCGCGTCAGAGGCGAGGCAGTAGTATATCCACCGCCCCTCCTTGCGGCCTTGGACGAGGCCGGCCTGCCGGAGGACGGCCATGTGCTTGGAGACGGTGGAGGGGGCCAAGTCGAGGAGCTCGATCAGCTGGCAGGCGCAGAGCTCGCCGCCGCGGAGGGCGAGGACGGCGCGAACCCGGGCGGGGTCGGCGAGGGCTGCGGCGATGGCTACGAGGTCGTGCATGGTGGTGCGATGATTCGCTAATTGACGAAGTGTAGCGGGGGTGGGGGTGGAGGGCAAGGGGGCATTGGTCGGCGCCCAGGGGGTGTCGGATCGCGCCGGTTCGGGGGGGCACGGAGGCCCTCGCTCACCGGCGCGAGACAGACAAGAATGTCTGCCGCACCCAAGGCGAGGGGACGACCCCTGATGGACGGAAGGTCGTACTCGGGCAGACAAGAATGTCTGCCGCACCGTTGCGCACGCCGGCGCGAGACGGGCAAGAATGTGTGCCCCGCCGCTGGCGCCCATTGGCGCGAGACGGACGAGAATGGCTGCACCAGCGAAGGCCGGCGTCAGGTGGGCATGGGGCGGGTGGCTCGGAGCAGGCGGTCGCGGATGGCGGCCCATTGCGGGGCGTCGGGGGGCATTTCGATGAAGATGGCTTGCAGGTTTTCGCCGTCAAGGCGGCGGAGGACGGCGTAGAGGTGTTGGGCGTAGTCGCCGGGGTGGTTGGGGAGGGCGACGATCGTGCCCGACTCCTTGAAGACGCGCAACGGGCTGAGGACGACGATGCCGTGGCCCTCGGGTTGGACCAGGCCGCGCTGGGCGGTCTCGAAGCGGTAGGTGGGGGTGGTGGGGGCGTAGTGGACGGATTGGAGGCCGGGGGACGGGGCTGGGGCGTCCGCGGCGTGCCCCCCCTGACCCCCCTGCTGCTCGCGGGTTCGGACTTCGCCGATGACGCCGGACAGTTGTTCCAGGGAGACGCCGCCGGGGCGGAGGATGGTGGGGATGGGGGCGGTCAGGTCGAGGACGGTGGACTCGATGCCGACGGCGCAGGGGCCGCCGTCGAGGATCATCGCCGGCTCGTTCGCGCCGCCCCCCCCTGCCGCCGCCGAGCCGGGGAACTCGTCGCGGACGTGCTGGGCGGTGGTCGGGGAGACGCGGTTGGAGCGGTTGGCGCTCGGGGCGGCGACGGGGCCGTCGAACGCGCTCAGGAGCGCGAGGGCGAGCGGGTGGTCGGGCACGCGCACGCCGACGGTCGTGAGGCCGGCGGAGACGTTGGGGGGGATCGTGTCGGCCTTCGGCAGGACGAGCGTGAGGGGGCCGGGCCAGAACCGCTCGGCCAGCCGCTCGGCGGCGTCGGGCCAGGCGGTGACGCAGCGGCGCGCGACGGCGATCGACGGGACGTGGACGATCAGCGGGTTGGCGGCGGGGCGGCCCTTGGTCTGGTAGATGCGGTCGACGGCGGCGGGGTTGGTCGCGTCCGCGCCGAGGCCGTAGACGGTCTCGGTCGGAAAGGCGACAAGGCGGCCTTCGCGGAGGAGTTGGGCGGCGCGCTGGATCGGGGTCACGGCGCGTCTCCGTCGGCGACGCCCTGCTCGACCAGCCACTGCTTGGCCGCCTCCTGGTCGGAGCAGATCAGGAAGACTTCCTGCACGGTGCCGGTGCCGGTGAACAGGCACTTGAGGCCGGCGTCGGTGGGGTACTGGATCTTGAAGCCGGGCGGGGTCTTGCCGCGGCGGCGGCTGATGCGGCCGGGGATGATGCGGGTGACGTGGGGGCAGTCGGCGACGATGCGGTCGAGCAGGCCGTCGAGGCCACCGACCCGCCCGTGCTGGCGTTTGATCCGGCCGAACTTCATTGATGCCATTCTACGCGACCGACCGCGTCGTTGCCCGCGGCTCGGCCGCAGTGCTATCATCGCCCGACCTAAACCCTGAAGGAGAATCCCGATGCCCCTGAAGCCCGGCGACGCCGCACCGGATTTTGATTTGTTCACCGACGACACCGCGAACCGGACGAAGGTGAAGCTTTCGGATCTGCGGGGGAAGAAGGTGGTGCTGCTGTTCTACCCGATGGACTTCTCGCCGGTCTGCACCGAGGAGCACTGCGCGTTCGGCCCCGAACTCGGAAAGATCGCGCCGGACGCCGACACGGTCGTCTACGGCGTCTCCTGCGACTCCCCGTACTCCCACGCCGCGTTCCGCAAGCAGTACAACATCGCCTACCCGCTCCTGTCCGACTCGACGCGGAAGATGGCCAAGGCGTACGACATGTGGGCCGGCGAGGAGCCCTACAACTGCACGAAGCGCGGCACGGGGGTGATCGGTAAGGACGGCCGGATCACCCACTACCACGAACAGCCGATGCGCGAGGCGCGGAAGGTGAACGATTTGGCGATGGCGGTGACGGCAGACATCGCCGAGGAGCAGCGCGCGAATGAGGGCGGGGGGGCGGTGCGATAACACGAGGATGGAGAATGGATGAAGATCCGGCCCGCGACCACTTGCCGTGATCTTCCGCCATCCTCCATCCTCGTTCTCCTCCCCCAGATGCCTGATGCGCGACGACACCGCGGCCCGCACCCGGAGGACGGGGAGCGGTTTGCGCGGGCGTGGGAGGAGCGGCTGCGCGGCGCGGTGGGGGATCTGTCGTGGCTGTTGTCGCGGGGGTACGCGTCGCCGTCGGCGCTGAAGGTGGTGGGGGACCGGTACGACCTGACGGCGCGGCAGCGGACGGCGGTGATGCGGTGCGCGTGCACGGACGCGGCGTGCGCCGACCGGCGGGCGCGGGAGGTGGGGCTGGACGGCGTTGCGGGGCGGCGGGTGTGGATCGACGGGTACAACGTGCTGACGACGGTGGAGGCGGCGCTGGCGGGCGGAGTGGTGATCGTCGGGCGGGACGGGTGCTGGCGGGACATGGCGAGCATGCACGGGACGTGGCGGCGGGTGGAGGAGACGGGGCCGGCGGTGGTGCGCGTGGGGGAGTTGCTCGGGGCCGCGAGCGTGGGGGAGGTGACGTGGTACCTCGATTCGCCGGTGTCGAACAGCGGGCGGTTGAAGGGGGCGATCGAGGAGATCGGGCGCGAGCGGGGGTGGGGGTGGCGGGTCGAGTTGGTGATGGACCCGGACAAGGTGCTGGCGGTCGCGGGGCGAGACGCGGTGGTGGCGACGGCGGACAGCGGGATTTTGGACCGGTGCGGGGCGTGGGTGGCGCTGGCGCGCGAGGTGGTCCGGGGGGTGCCGGGGGTGTGGCTGTTGGACTTGGGCGGGGAGTGAGTGGTCACGGAACGAGTTCCGCGGGCTTGTGGGGCGCTTTCCCCGTGCGCCGCGGGCCCGTACATTCCTGTGCATGTCGGGAGTAGCGCCGCTGGGGTTGATCGCGGGGGAGGGGGCGTTTCCGTTCCTCGTGGCGCGGGGGGCGCGGGCGGCGGGGAGGCCGGTCGTCTGCGCGGCGCTGGCGGGGAGCGCGGCGGAGGAGCTGGCGGCGGAGGTCGATCAGTTTAAGACGGTCGGGCTGCTGCGGCTGGGGCAGTGGGTGCGGACCCTGAAGGCGGGCGGGTGCACCGAGGCGATCATGGTCGGGCGGGTGCGGAAGGCCAAGATGTACTCGCGGTGGCGGTACTTCCAGTACGTGCCGGACCTGCGTACGCTGCGGATCTGGTTCACGCGGCTGCGGCGGGACAAGCGCGACCACGCGGTGCTGCTGGCGGTCGCGGACGAGCTGGCGAAAGAGGGCATCACCTTGATCGACTCGACAAAGTACTGCCCCGACCACCTCGCGACCGCCGGCGTGATGACGAAGCGGCAGCCGACCGAGGCGCAGTGGGCCGACATCCGCTTCGGCTACGACTTGTGCCGCACCGTCTCCCGGCTGGACATCGGGCAGGCGCTGGCGGTGCTGGACAAGGACGTGATCGCGGTCGAGGCGGTCGAGGGGACCGACCGGATGATCGAGCGGGCCGGGCAGTACTGCAAGGTGGCCGGGTGGACGCTGGTGAAGGTGGCGAACGCCCAGCAGGACATGCGGATGGACGTGCCGACGATCGGGACGACGACGATCGAGAAGCTCGCGGCGAACAAGGCCGGGTGCTTGGTGCTCGAACCGGGGAAGACGATCCTGCTGGAGAAGCAGAAGGTGCTGGACCTGGCGGACCGGTTGAAGATCGCGGTGGTGGGGTATACCGGTGAGTGAAGCATGAAGGCATGAAACATGAAGATCACGGCGGGCCGGGCGCCGCTTAATGGTTCACTCTCCCGCGTCTTCATGTTTCACTCTTACGTCCGCCGGTTAAACTGCCCGCATGCGCACAGACCCGAAGATCCTCGCCGCCATCGACGCGCTGGACGCCGCTCGCAAGACGCGGGACGACCACTGGCAGATCCCGCGCGTCGAGGGGGAGTTGCTGTTCCACATCGCGCTGGCGCTGGGCGCGAAGACGGTGGTCGAGATCGGCACGAGCTACGGGTTTTCCGGGCTGTTCTGGGGGGCGGCGCTGCGGCACACGGGGGGGCGGCTGCACACGATCGACATCGCGCAGAAGAAGTATGACGCGTCGCGGGCGACGTTCGCGCAGGCGGGGCTGGCGGACGTGGTGGTCAACCACCTCGGGGACGCACACGACGTGCTGGCGGCGATCGCGGGGCCGATCGACCTGGCGTTCATCGACGCGGACAAGCCGGCCTGCCGGGACTACTTCGCGGCGCTTTGGCCGAAGATCCGGCCGGGCGGCGCGATCCTGACGGACAACGCGACGACGCACCGGAGCGAGCTGGCGGGGTACGTGAAGCAGCTTCGCGCGATGGACGACGCGTCGAGCGTCGAGGTGCCGGTCGGGAACGGGATCGAGTGGACGACGAAGCTGCGCTGACGATGACCATCACGGTCAAACTATTCGCGATCCTGCGCGATCGGGCCGGCGTGGACGAGTTGGCGCTGGAACTGCCCGCCGGCGCAACGGTCGGCGCCGCCGTCGAGGCGCTGCTGGGCCGGCACCCGGAGTTGCGGCCGTTCGCCGCCCGGATCGCATGCGCGGTCAACTTGGAGAAGGCCGGGGCGGACACGCCGCTGAATGACTACGACGAGCTCGCGCTGCTGCCGCCGGTCAGCGGCGGGTGACCTTCGGACTTCGGGACGAAACGCATGGACGACTGGCTGGACCTGCTCTCTACCCCCCTGCCGACGGCGGACGCGGTCGGCTCGGTCTCGCACCCGGACGCGGGCGGGATGGCCGTGTTTCTGGGCACGACGCGCGCGGAGCGCCACCGCGACTCCGGCCACCCGCTCGTCGCGCTGGACTACGAGGCGTACGCGGATCTCGCGACGAAGCAGCTCCAGGAGTTGGCGGCGCGGGCGAAGCAGCAGTGGCCGATCCTTCGGCTCGCGGTGCTCCATCGCGTGGGGCGGGTGGAGGTGGGGCAGGCGTCGGTGCTGGTCGCGGTGGCGACGCCGCACCGCGCGGAGGCGTTCGACGCGTGCCGGTGGCTGATCGACACGCTGAAGGTCGAGGTGGCGGTCTGGAAGAAAGAGGTGTGGTCGGACGGGACGCAGACGTGGGTCGACCCGAGGCCGGGGTGACGTGCGCCGTCCGCCGGACGGAGACATGCCCCACTGAAGTGGGCATGCCGCTGGCGGTCGTCCGGGAACGTCGCGATCGTCGGCCCGGGATCCGACACTTGCGTTTTGACATTTGACCTCCCCCTCCTACGCTTGCGGCAATGGCCGCCAGCCTGCTGCAAATCGTCTATTGGATCGCGCTCGCCACCTGGTTCGGGGGTGTGCTGTTCATCGCGGTCGCGGCCCCGGTGATTTTCCGCACGGTCAAGGACGCCAACCCGATTTTGCCGACCGTGCTGTCGGTCAACCTCGAAGGGCAGCACAGCTCCCTGCTCGGGGGGACGATCGTCTCGAACCTGATCACGATGCTGTTCCGGGTCGAAGTCGCGTGCGCGGCCGGGATCTTGGTCGGGCTGATCGGTCAGTGGACGAACACCGAGACCGTGGGGTCGGAGTGGATCGCGCCGATGCTCCGCTCGGCGATGCTGCTCGGGGCCGTCGGCTTCCTGTTGTACGACTGGCTGGTGGTCTGGCCGAAGCTCACGCTGTTCCGCGACCAGTACATCGCCCACGCCGACGAGCCGGACGTCGCCAACCCCGCGAACGACGAGTTCAACCGCTACCAGCGGGAAAGCGAACTCCTGCTCCGCATCCGCCTGGCGCTGCTGCTGGCGCTGATCCTGTTCAGCGCCACCGTCACGCCGGCCCGCCGAATCCTCGTGCCCGTCCCGCCGACGCAGGCGACCGCCACCCCCTACGCCCTGTCATAGTTCACCCATCAGACTTCAGCATTCTCCGCACCCCATGCCCAAGCCCGTCTCGAAAACCCTCCAGGCGCGAACCGACCGCGTCCGCGCGATCCTGCCGATCCTGAAGCGGACCTACCCGCAGGCGAAGTGCTCGCTGGACTTCACGACGCCGCTCGAGCTGCTCGTCGCGACGATCCTGTCGGCCCAGTGCACGGACGAGCGCGTGAACATCGTCACGAAGACGCTCTTCAAGAAGTACAAGTCGGCCAAGGCTTACGCGAGCGCTCCGCAGGAGGAACTCGAGAAGGACGTCCAGTCCACCGGCTTTTACCGCAACAAGGCCAAGAGCATCCGCGCGATGGCGGCGAGCCTGCTGGAGAAGCACGGCGGCCAGGTGCCGGCGACGATGGACGAGCTGACGGCGCTGGCCGGGGTCGGTCGCAAGACTGCCAACGTCGTCCTCGGCAACGCGTTCGGGCAGAACGTGGGCGTGACGGTCGACACGCACGTCACCCGGCTTTCGCAACGGCTGGACCTGACGAAGCACACCGACGCCGTGAAGATCGAGCAGGACCTGATCCCCATCGTGCCGCAGGAGGATTGGACGCTTTGGAGCCACCTGCTGATCGCGCACGGGCGGGCGATCTGCCAGGCGCGCAAGCCGCGCTGCCAGGAGTGCCCGCTGCTGCCGCACTGCCCGGCGGGCCACGAGCTGGTGAAGGCAGCTGCGGCGGCAACGTGAGGCGGGCGGCGCCCGCGCCGCGTCAGATTGTCTTGCGCAGTCTCATCCATATCGCCTCGGAACGATGTCCCGCAGACGCGTCTAGAGACGCAACGTGTGAGGAGACACGTCAGCAACGCGTTGCGTTGCGGTGACTTTGGTTCCCGCACGTCCCCCGAACGGGTGGCACGCCGCTCGCACTAATCCGATCGATGCCCACCGCTCTCGCATCGCGCAAGCCGCCCGCCTCACGGCGCCCGAAGAGGGTGCGCCCGTTGCCGAAGCGCCCGCCGGCCGACCCGAAGGAGGCCGCGACGGCGGCGTCGCTGCGCTACGTGTCCGACGAGTCGCCCGGCATCCGCCGCCGCAAGGCCGGGAGCGGCTTCACGTTCGCCGACCCGAAGGGCAAGCCGGTGCGCGACGAACAGACGCTGCGGCGGATCAAGTCGCTGGTGATCCCGCCGGCGTGGACGGACGTCTGGGTCTGTCCCGACCCCGACGGCCACCTCCAAGCGACCGGCCAGGACGCGCGAGGGCGCAAGCAGTACCGCTACCACCCGCGGTTCCGCGAGGTGCGCGAGCAGACGAAGTACAGCCGGATGCTCGCGTTCGCGGCGGTGCTCCCAAAGATTCGCAAGCGAGTCGAGGCGGACCTGAAGCTGCCCGGGCTGTCGCGGGAAAAGGTGCTGGCGGCGGTGGTCAAGCTGCTGGAAACCACGCTGATCCGGGTGGGCAACGACGAGTACGCGAAGTCGAACAAGTCGTTCGGCCTGACGACGCTGCAGGACAAGCACGCTGCGGTGAAAGGCGGGACGGTCAAGTTCGAGTTCAAAGGCAAGTCGGGCGTCGAGCACGACGTGGACCTGGCCGACCCGCGCCTCGCGAAGATCGTCAAGCAGTGCCAGGAGCTGCCCGGGCAGGAGTTGCTGCAGTACGTCGACGACGCGGGGCAGGTGCGCGACATCGGCTCGACCGACGTCAACCAGTACATCCGCGACGTCGCGGGCGACGAGTTCACGGCGAAGGACTTCCGCACTTGGGCCGGCACGGTGCTGGCCGCGATGGCGCTGCAGGAGCTCGAGCAATTCGACAGCCAGGCGCAGGCGAAGAAGAACATCGTCCGCGCGGTCGAGTCGGTCGCGGCGAAGCTCGGGAACACCAAGGCGGTCTGCCGGAAGTGCTACATCCACCCGGTCGTGCTGGAGTCGTATGTCGATGGCTCGCTGTTACGAACGCTGGCGGCGAAGGCGGACACCAAGCTCAAGCGGGAGCTGAAATCGCTGAAGCCGGAGGAGGCGATGGTCCTGACCTTGCTACAGCAGAGACTGAAGCAGGGTGCCCGCCACGAGGTGGCACGGGCGCCTCGCCCGTGAGGGAATCGAACCTGAGAAGGAGTCCACCATGCAAGACCAATCCGACGTTCAAAAGCTCGCCAAGCTGATCAAGGGCATCCAGGTCGCGATGATGACGACGCAGGACGACGACGGCACGTTCCGGTCGCGGCCGATGCAGACGCAGAACACGCAGTTCGACGGCACGCTCTGGTTCTTCACGCAGGCGAGCTCGCACAAGGTCGACGAGATCGACCACCACGGGCACCAGGTGAACCTGTCGTACGCCGAGCCGAGCGACAACCGGTACGTCAGCGTCTCGGGCACGGCGACGCTCGTGCGTGACCGGGCGAAGATCGACGAGCTCTGGTCGCCGGCGCTCAAGGCGTGGTTCCCGAAGGGGAAGGACGACCCGGAGGTCGCCCTGCTGCGCGTGGACGTGAGCAAGGCCGAGTACTGGGACCAGCCGTCGTCGACACTCGTCAAGCTGGTCGGGTTCACCAAGGCGCTTCTGACCGGGCAGGAGTACCACCCCGGTGAGAACGAGAAGCTGAACAACCTGCACGCGTGAGGTGCGGCGAGCGCGCGGGCGCAAGAAAAAGCCCGACCCAGCCCCTCCCGCGCTTCGGGCGGTCACATCCCTGAGACCGAAACGTCTCACCGAGCGCGGGAGGGGCGTGGGAGCGGGCCGACCGACTTACCGCCGGAACATGGCCGGGCGGTGGCGGGGGTGGGACAGGCGGGGCGGGGAATTCCACGCATCTGAAACGACGAGGCCCCGGTCGCGCGGCGGCGACCCGGGGCCTTGTTGTGTCGGGAGCGTCGTCGCGGGTGCGGAAGGCATCCGGGTCGCCGCTGACGCGAACGAGCCCTTCGTGCGGGGCACCCGACGTGCGACCGTACCTCAGCGCCTGCGCCGGCGCCCGAGCAGCATGCCTGCCAGGGCGAGCGCGCCGAGGCTGGCAGGTTCGGGCACCTGGTCGCGCACGGCGCCGGGGGTGAACTCGCCGTTGTGGAGGTTCAGGTAGAAGCCGGCGGGGTTGGCGAGCACGAGGCCCATGTTGGTCGAGTTCAGGCCGGTGCGGCTGCCGATGAACGAGTCCTGGGTCAGCGTGTCGCCGCCGGCGACGTTCACGCCGAACGGGATCAGTACGCTCCCGGCCTGCGTCGCGCTCCCGGTGTGGATGTGGAAGTCGGTGACCGGCGGCGTCGCCAGGTTGCTCAGGGTGAAGTTCCACGACGCGGTCGCGGTGTTGCCGCCGGAGCCGGCGTCGAGCGTGATCGAGCCGACGGCCGAGCCGTTCGGGTCGCCGAGGTTGAAGACGCCGGCGCCGTTGGTCTCCTTCGCGCCGGTCAGGTTCACGTTGAACGTCACCGGCGCGGCCGACGCCGGCGCCGCAAACAATGCCCCCGCCAGCGCGGCAGCGACCGCGCACGCCGCGCGCGCACCTACACGTTTCGTTCTGGACATGTCCGAGTCCCTTCCCGTAACAAGATTTGCCCTGAGCGGGGGAGTATGCCGGGAGGCGAGGGCGATCGCAACAGAATTCACGACCGCGGGCGGGCGCGACTCCCGCAGGCCGGCGGGCGATTCAACGTTGCGGGCCGGGGTTGCGGGGGGCCCGGGTGACGCGGCTTGCGGGTTGGGGCTACAATCCCCCACCGTGCCGCCCGCCGCCGCCTTTCACGACTGGCTCGCCGCATTTCCGCTCGAGCCGTTCCTGCGCCCGCACGTGGCGGCCGTCTTCGCCGCGCTGCCGCCGCACGTGCTGAGCGACTTCGTCACCGACCCGGCGTTCAGCCTCTGCGACTACGAGCCGACGCTCCTCCCCGCCCACATCCCGCTCCGCTCCCCCGGCCTCGGCCGCCCGAGCCGGTGCGTGGTTTTGAAGCGGACGCTCCGCAAGCGGCCGGAGAACTTCATCCGCTGGGTGATCGCCCACGAGCTGGCGCACGCCCACCTGCGCAACGGCGGGCGGCACCCGGCCGAGGACCCCGAGCACGCCGCCGACAGCCTGGCGGCGGATTGGGGCTTCCCGCGGCCGTGATCGGGCACGGCGGCCAACGCCACATCATGCCCGTCGCGGCGGTAGAATGGTACAGGTGTCGCCGCACCCGACCCCTCTCATCTACGAACGACCGCTCACGCGCGGCGAGATCCGCATCGAGCCCTTCGCCGACGGGGTTCGACTCGTCACGCGCTCGCCCTGCCCGCAGGCGCGCCGGAATGCGGTAAAGATGTCCGCCGTCACCCTGATGTTCCTGCTCGTGATGGGTGGCCCCGTGGCCGCCGCGCTGCGGCGCCCGTCACCGATCGAGGACGCCGTTCCTTACCTTGTGATGGCCGGCGTGATCGCGATCCTCCTCGTCACGACATGCCACGCGTGGATCGTCCTGGGCCGCGGCGGGACGATCATTATCACGGCCACGCGCGACGGCGTGGAGCTCACGGTTCCGGTGTTCGGCTTGCACCGCTACGGCGCCGCCGCCGTCGACCGTGCCGCCGCGCACCGGCGGGGCGCCTTCCCGGGCCACGAGCTCGTCCTGTTCGCTCGTAAAGACCGGGTCGCCCGCTCGTTCCGACTCGACCACGGCAACCGGGTTCACTGGGAACACGTCACCCTGATCACCCACCTCGACGGAGACGTGCTCGCCCGGGCCGCCGACGCGATCAACGGTGCCCTGACGGGTTCCGCGGCGGCGGAGGCACCTTGACCCCCGCCCCGCCCACGCCCGTCCTCGCGTACGACCAGCCGCTGACGTTCGGCGAGGTGCGGACGGACGTCGAGTCGCCGGACGAGGTGCGCGTGACCTTCCTGTCGTCGCCGCAGGGGAGCGTGATGGCGGTCGTGCCCTTCTTCGCAGTCTCGCTGATGGCGCTCGCCATCATCGGGGCGGGGGTCGCCAGCGTGGGGGTGAAACCGTTCATGGCGTCGGGCGCCGGCTACGCGCTGTCCCTGCTGCCGCTGGCGGTCGTGTGGACGGCGTACGCCGCGTTCACCACGTCCCGCCGGCGGCGCGTGACGACGCTGTTCGCGACGCCGTACGGCCTGACGGTCCGGCACGCGGACGGCGCGGCGACGCATTTGGACGTCGACCAAATCACCGACGTAGCGGTGGAGCGCCGCCCGCTGCGGCGCGCCTACTCGCTGACGGTCCGCCTGCACCCGCCCGCGGGCGCGACGGTGCCGCCGCGGCCCGCGACGCCGTGGGTCCGCCCGGACGCGGTCGTGCTGGTCACCCGCCCGCGTCGCGAGCCGATCGTCCGCGCCGCCGATGCGATCCGCGCGGCCCTGCGCGCCGACGCCCCGCCGCGGATCGAGTTGGAAGACACCGGGGCGCACGTCGTGTAGCTCGCCTATGCTGAACCGATGCCTGGCCCGCCGCCCCCGCCCCCGCCGTACGAGCGCCCGCTCGGCGCGGACGAGCGGTGCGTCGAGTCGTTCGCCGGCGGCGTGCGCGTCGTCACGAGGTGCACGCCCGGCACGGCCATGCCCGGCAGGGCGGCGGCGCGGGTTCCGCCCGCGAATCAATCCTTCTTTTCGACCGTCACCTGCTCGGCCTTGGTGATGACGATCTGCGGCCGCCCCTCGAGCGCCTTGGCCCGGCCTCCGTACCTCTCGAGCTTGCCGGTGAGCTTCACCTTCGCCCCCGTCCACTTCTTAGCGGCGTCGCCGTCGGTGGCGGCGTTGATCGACTCCTTGTTCTGCTCGAACACCGCCCCGATCAGTTCGCTCCCCTCGAACTCGACGTTCATCACTTTGCCGCTCTTGCTCCAATCCGCCTTCTTGATCGTCCCGCGAACGACGACGGGCTTGCCGATGGCGGCGGTCAGGGCGGCCTTGTCGGACGCGTCGATCTCGACAGGCTTGTTCGCCGCCTCGTCTTGCGCCCGGGCGGACGGTACCGCGCAGATCAGCAACAGAAGGACGGCCGTCAGGCAGACGGGGAGTGATCGTCGCATTACGGAGTGCTCCGTGGGTCGGGCGTCGGGTCGTATAAACGACACGTGATTTTAGATTCGCCGACGAGTCGGCGTCACGATAAACTCTCTCCAGTCCGATGAACAAGAACACCCGCCGCAAATCGACCGCGATCGTATCGCTCGTCCTGGTGCCGATGAACCTGCTCGGGTTGGGGTTCGTCGGCGGCTGCGACAACAGCAGCGACTCCAACGTCTCCTCCGACCCGACTTACCAGTCGGCCGACGCCGGCGGCGAACCGGGGTACGTCGCGGCGGGATTGTCCGATCCGGCGGCGGCCGCCGACCTGGACTTCGCCGACCCCGAAGACCCGTTCAACCTCGACCCGGTCACGCTGACCTACGGCCCGATCCCGACCCCGCTGGTCTACCCGACGACCCAGCCCGTGGCCGCGTCGAACTTCGCGAACCAGCGGCCGCACTCGGCGTCGTCGTACAGCCACCATTACTACCACCGCTCCGGCGGGATGATGTTCCTCCCGGTGCCGATCCCGTTCCGTTCCGGGTACACCCCGCCGTACCGGCCCGTGTACCGCCCGTCCTACGCGAGCCCCAGCGCGGGCTTCTCCTACGCCCGGCCGAGCACGACCCCGCCACCGGCGCGGCAGACGTACACCCGCTCGTCGCCGGGCGTCGGGTCGAACACCGGGTCGTCCAGCGTCAGCCGCGGGGGGTTCGGGTCGTCCGGCCGCTCCACCGCTTCGTCCTCGTCGGGCTCGTAACCGCCCAAGCCGCCCGCCCCGGCACCTCCTCCCGCATGCGATCGACCCAGTCCATCGTTCTGATCCTCGTCCCGCTCACCCTGATCTACCTCGGCTTCCGCGGGTGCGGCAGCGGGTACTCCGGCGGGTCGTACTACCGCACCCGCACGTTCTGGGGGGGCGGCGGTGGCGGGTCGTACTACCGCTCCGGCTCGGGCTACCGCTCGGGCGGCGGCGACGCGTCCCACTCGTCCGTCAGCCGCGGCGGGTTCGGCTCGCACGGCTCGCCGTCCGGCTCCTGAGTCAACATTACGGGTGACCGCTATGCTCCGAATCCCCGTCCAGCCGCGACCGAACTGGCAGGCGACCGTCGAATCGCAGGGCTTTCACTTCCACTCGCCCAACGACCTCCCCTACTGGGACGAGTCCGTCTGCTACCTGTTCAGCACCAGCCAAATCGACCAGCTCGAAGAGGCCACCTACGAGCTGAACGAGCTGTGCCTGGAAGCGGTGCAGCACGTGATCGACAACAACCTGTTCCACCTGTTCCAGATCCCGCCCCAGTTCGTGCCGTGGGTCGTGCGGTCGTGGGACCAGGACGAGTTCACCGCGTACGGCCGGTTCGACTTCGCCTACGACGGGCGGAACCCGCCGAAGCTGCTGGAGTACAACGCGGACACGCCGACCAGCCTCCTCGAGGCCGCCGTGATCCAGTGGTTCTGGTTCAAGGACGCGCAGCGCGACCCGTCCGCCGTCTCCGCCCAACTCGCCCAGTACGGCAGCCACGGGTTCGACCAGTTCAACTCGTTGCACGAGCGGCTGATCGAGGCGTGGCGCGCCTACGGCCAGACGCTCGGCAGCCGCCGCGCCGCCGCCCCGCGCGTGTTCAACCCGACGCTGTATTTCGCCTGCCTCCAGGGGAACCTCGAAGACTTCATGACCGTCACCTACCTGCGCGACACCGCGACGCAGGCGGGGCTGGCCGCCGAGTACATCGAGATCGAGCAGATCGGGTTCGACCACGGCCGCGGGCTGTTCGTCGACAAGCAGAACCGCCCGATCCACAACTGCTTCAAGCTCTACCCGTGGGAGTGGATGATCCGCGAGCAATTCGCGCCCAACCTCCTCCAGACGCTGACGCACTGGCTCGAGGCGCCGTGGAAGATGATCTTGTCGAACAAGGCGATCCTGCCGATCCTGCACGACCTGTACCCCGACAACCCGTACATCCTGCCGGCCTCGTTCCAGCCAATCGACGGCCCGCACGTGCGCAAGCCGATCCTCTCGCGCGAGGGGGCGAACGTGTCGCTGGTGATCGGCGGGAAGACGGTGATCGAGACGCCCGGCCCCTACGGCCCGCCGTTCGTCTACCAGCAGTTGCACCCGCTGCCCGACCACGCGGGGAACCTGCCGGTCGTCGGGTCGTGGCTGGTGAACGGCCACGCGTGCGGGATCGGGGTGCGGGAGGACACGTCGCCGGTGACGGGAAACACCAGCCGGTTCGTGCCGCACCTGTTCGTACGGTAAGATCGGGCCGGATCAAACACCTCTGGGAAGGAAAGGAATCTCTCGAATGCTCGAATCGCACTTGCTGGCCGCGTTGACCATGAACCGCGAGATGGGGATGTTGCTCCTGTGGTCGGTCATTTACGGGGTGATCGGGATGGTGCTGACGATCGCCGGGTTCAAGATCTTCGACTGGGTAACCCCGATCGACGTCGAGAAGGAACTCGCCGAGCGGCAGAACGTGGCGGTCGCGATCGTCTGCGCGTCGGTGATCCTCGGCATCGCGATCGTGATCAGCGCCGCGATCGGCGGGTGAACCGGCGGGGCGCGCGAAGCGGCCGCGACGGTGGGCGTTTGCGCACGATAGCGCGGCCAGACACCTTTGGTGCAACGTTACACTCAGTTTTCCGTCCAGCGGAAGGTGGTTTTTGGCTCCCGGAGCCGGTGGAAGCGACGTAGACTGAAGCACGTCATATCGATTGCACCCGTGGGCGGTATCCTGACCGCCCGCCGACTGTCGCGTCGCCGTACTTGCCGAGGTTGCCGCATGTCTCGTCGCCCGAAACCCGCGTTCACGTTGGTCGAATTGCTCGTCGTCATCGGGATCATCGCCCTGCTGATCTCGATCCTGTTGCCGACGCTGGGGAAGGCGCGGGAGAACGCCAACCGCGTCCAGTGCGCGAGCAACCTGCGGCAGATCGGCACCGCCCTGATGATCTACGTCAACGAGGCCAAGGGGCGGTTGCCCGTGGCGCCCAAGCTAAATCAGCCGGAACGGTTCGACACGTTCTACTGGCAATCGAACCGGATCCACGAGCTCGGGGATTACGGCTTGGGCCCGTACCTGAAGATCACGAAGGACAGCCACAACATCCTCCTGTGCCCGTCCGACCACACCGCCGAGGCGCGGCGGCTTAGCGGCCGGTACCCGTTCAGCTATTCGACCAACCACTTCATGAACGGAAACGCCCCGAACTACGCCGTGCGGATCACGGACATCAAGAACAGCTCGGAGAAGGCGTACTTCTACGAAGAGGACGAGTCGGACATCGATGACGCGAATGGCGAAATGTGGAATCCCAACTCGGATTGGCAATATATCGACCAGCTGGCCGCGCGCCACGACCTGAAGCTGCGCAAGACGATTCCCGACCGGCCGCACTCGGCCGGGATCACCAACCGCGTGTGCAAGGGGAACGTGATGTTCGCGGACGGCCACGCCGACACCGTCCCGCGCGACGTCGCCCACACGAAGGCGTCGGTCGTCCCGGACGTGGCGAAATTTACGACGGCACCGGAGATCCGGATCAAGCCGTGACGCCACCGGGCGACGGGCCGCTTTTCCCGCCGGTGCGCGAGAAGGGCCGTGGCCGATGACCGCTGCCCCCGCGACGCCGGACCCCGCACCGCGCGAGTCGCCGCCCGCGCTGCTCGAGTACGCGAGCGCCGCGCTGTCGCGGGACCCGTGGCGGCCGATCCTGTTCCGGCCGTCGCGGCGGACGATCTTGCTCGCGCTGCTGACCGCCGCCGCGTTCACCTGGCTGGCGCTGCGGCACCACCCGTGGCGGCGCGCGGCGGTGATCCCGGCGGACTACGTCCGCCACCCGCTGTTCACGCCGGACAACCGCCTGCTCGTGCTCGACACGCGGCACGGCGCGCGGGTGTACGACCCGGCGACCGGCGGGGTCGTGCGCACCGTGCTGCCGGCGATCGACGCGGGGACGTACCGGTACTTCGTGATGGCGCGGGGGGAGCAGATCCTCGCGCTGCCGCACATCGACCCGCTGGCGGTGCTGTACGACGTCGGCAGCGGCCGGATCGTCCGCCGGCTGCCCAACCCGGACCCGGTCGGCTCGATGCTGGTCGCGGTGGCGCCGGACGTGCCGCGGTTCGTGACGACCGACCACGCGCGCAAGAACAACTCTGCCGCGTCGCCGGTGACGTCGGACGCGCACTGGTGGGACCTGACCGGCGCGAAGCCGATGTACCGCGTGCCGCTGCCGGTCGGGCTGCCGGTGGAGTTTTCGCCGGACGGGCGGTACCTGCTCCACCGCCACCACACGCACTCGGACGGGTACGCGCTGATGGACGCGGCGACGCTGCGGGGCGGGGTGGAAATCGCGCTGCCGCACGGGGTCGCACAACTGCAGGAGGGGTTCGCGGGGCCGGAGCATTTCTGGACGATGACGGCGACGCCGGCGAACAATCCGCCGGGCATGCGCTACCGGCTGGACGCGTACGCGGCGCCGACCGGCCGGCGCATGGGGACGATCGACTACGGCCCGCGGCCGCGCGGCACGTCCGGGCCGATCGCGGTGGCGGTGTCGTCGGACGCAACGCGCGTCGCCGCGTTGGAGTTGCAGCCGGCGGGCCCGGGCGTGCGGCTGAACCAGCACTCGCTGGTCGTGCGCGAGCTGGCGGGCGGCGCGGTGCTGTACGACCAGCCGTGCGACGTCCCGGTGCCGGCGCGGTTCTTCCCGGACAACCGCCGGCTGGTCGCGGGCCACCGCGACACGCCGGAACCGGCGGTGATCGACCCCCGGCACGCGCGGCCGCTCGCGGTGCTGCCGATGGGCGGCGTCGACTACGGCGGCGCCGGGCCGGTCGTGTCCCCGGACGGGGAGACGGTCGCGGTGCCGGCCGGCGAGGGGGACCGGGAGCTCGCGCTGTTCCGCCGGGCGGGCTGGGACTGCCCGGAGTCGCCGCGGGGGGCGCTGGCGTTCCCGCACCTGTGGCTGACGGCGGCGCTGTTCACGGGCACGACGCTGTCGCTGGCGGCGGACGCGCGGCGGGCGCGGCCGCCCGCGGTCAGCCACCCGCCGCCCGCGGGGGTCGTCATCGGGCTGATGGCCGTCGCGCTGCCGTTATCGGTCTACTTCGTGTTGAGCGCGGCGGTCAGCCGGCTGCCGCCGCTCCCGGTGGCGGTGGTGCTGTTGATCCTCGCGGTCGGACTGGTGACGCACGGGCGGTTCTGGCGGGTCGCGGCGCTCTCGGTGATCGCGGCGACGCTGCCCGTGCTGGTGTACGCGGCGTACCGCGTGCACAGGGCGGGCTTGGACGCGGCGGCGCGGCTCGAGGTCCTCGACCGGTACTACGACGTGCCACACCTGCCGGTGTTCCTCGTGATGTGCGGGCTGGCGGCGGTGGCGGGGGCGGGCGTGTTCCTGCTGGCGCGGCGGCGGGCGTGAAAGAGCGGCCTGACGAACTCGGGCGGGACTCGCTTCGCCGGGCGGAGTCCGTTGCCGCCACGGAGCGGTTTCGTTGGTCGGGCGCGGGTTGTGCCGGCGTCCCGCTCGCCGAAGCGAAACCTGCTGGGGGCGCGCCGAAGAGCGGGTACTACTCCGGCGGACGGACGACGGCCGTGCCGACCTCGAACGCCCCCGGGCTGGTGCCCCAGAAGATCTCGGGCTTACGGCCGCCCTGGCGCTCGTAGGTCGCGCACAGTTCGGCGATGGCGGCGTCGGCGCGGTCGCCCTCGTTGGCGAGGACGGCGACGGTACCCCCCTGCCCGCCGCCGGTGATCTTCGCACCGTAGAGGCCGCCGCGCTCGTGTTTACGGACCAGGTCGACGAGCAAATCGGCCTCGTCGGCGCCGAGCTGCGCGTCGCGCGTGTACGAGACGTGCGACGCGTACATCAGGTGCCCGCACTTGTCGAGCGCGAGGCCGCGGTCGGCGGTGCCGGCCGGGAGGGCGGCGGCCTGCTCGAGAAACTGCACGAAGTTCCGCACCCGCTGCGCCTCGTGGACGTGGTGGTCGGTCGCCGACTGCACGGCGTATTCGACGGCGGGGTCGACGGCCGTCGCGGCGTCCGCCGTCCCGCCGTAACGGGCGACGAACGCGGCGCCCGTCATCCGCTCGGGCAGGAACTGGCGGAAGAACCTCTTGTAGTCGTCTAGCGCGAGGTTCGCGAGGTAGCCGCGGGTCGGGTCGCCGACCAGCCGCATGCCGGCCGCGCGGCCCATCTCCTCCATCTTCGCGAGGATCATCCGGTGGCCCATGAACGCGGCGCACCGCGTGCGGCCGTACTGCCCGCCGCCGACGCTGTGCCGCACGCCCGTGTCGATCCCGAGCACGCGGACGCCCGCGGCCAGCGTGAGGAAGCCTTGGAGCTCGTGCGGCTGGCAGAGCAGCTTCAGCAGCGCGCCCGCCCGCCCGGCGCAGCTCGCGGCCTGATCCATGATGCCGCACGGCGCGCCGACCACGTGGTTCTCGACGCGCTGGCAGAGGGCGGCGACGCGCATCGCGTCGAGGCGGTCGGCGAGGCCGAAGTGGTCGCGCAGGTTCATCATCGTCGCGACCTCGATCGCCGCCGACGAGCTGACGCCGGCGCCGAGCGGGACGGTGGAGTAGAGCGCGAGGTCGACCCCGGCGTGGCGCGGGTCGCGGAGGTCGACCAGGCCGGCCTCGTGCAGGACGAACAAACAGCCGGCGAGGTACCCGGCCCAGCGGCGGCCCGGCTCGTTGAACTCGCGGCGAAGGGCGGCAACGTCGGCCGCGGCCAGCCGGTCGAGCGGGACCCGCAGCGTGAACGGCTGGTGCTCGTCGTGCAGGTTGAACGAGAAGATCTGGACGTCGCGGTCCGCCGCCCGGGGCGCGACGGCGACGGCGGCGGCGCGGTCAAGCGTGCCTTGGCAGACGAGGGAGCCGGTGTAGTCGGCGATGCCGCCCATCACGTCGAGGCGGCCGGGGGCGCGGGAGACGCGGACGGCCGGGGCGTGACCGCCGCCGAACGTCGGGAGCTCTTCGCGGACGCGGCGGAGCAGGGTGGCGACCGGCTCAAGGCGCGGTAGTTCGACTGGCGGGGCGGGTGGCGGGCTGTGTGACGGGGACGGGGTCGGCGGGGGTGTCAACGCGGGCCTCCTGCGCTTCGAGGACCACCTGGCTGGTCAGGCGCCGCCCGCCCCCGGCCTGGTCGAACCAGACCTGGAGCACGTAGTTGCGGTCGGTCCGCACCGCGGGGTAGGCGAGTTGGAAGCTGTACGTCCGGCTGATCCGGTTCCAGTGCATCCGCTGCTCGTCGAGCGTGCGGAGCGGCCCGCGCCAGGCGGCCAGGCGGTCGCCACGCGGGTCGGGGTAGTTCGGGCGGTAGGCGTACAGCTCGAAGAGCGCGGTGCCGGTCGCCTTGGTCGGGTCGCGGAAGCGGTCCTGGAGCTCGAGCAGCGCCTCGACGCCGTCCATCCGACCGTCGCCGGTCCAGTCCTTGACCGCGGTGAACGGGTGGACGCGGACGTCCGTCGGGGCGAAGAGCGGGGCGTCGGCGGACTCGCGCTCGGAGCCGGTGCGGGACGCCGGCTGGCAGGCGGCGAGGGTGGATGCAATGAGTAGTGCAACACTACAGCGGGCGATCACCCACCGCGAAGACACCCGAAAACCGCCCGCAGGTCGCATGGGCCGCAATGTAGGAGGGGCGGGCGCGGGTGTCAATTCGGGCGGAGCGAGAAGCGACGCGCGGGGAGGGGCAAGCGATCGCGAGGCAATAGGCGATTCCGGTCGTCCGGCACCGGCGCGAAAGAAAGCGGCAGTCCCGGGTGGGACTGCCGCTGGTGTTGCTGAGATGGAACCGCCCGCTCAGGCGCGGTTGCGCCGCCGGCGGCCGAGGCCGAGGCAGGCGGCGATGCCGAGCGCGCCGAGCACGGTCGGCTCGGGGACGCCGACGCCGCTGCGGTCGGAGTCGGCGAACACGACGACCTCGTTGGTCAGGCTCCACT